>Ga0207426_1000254_pt1 | contig 116765 bp, 92 predicted proteins | sample AraplaMF_Cvi_mMS_FD_184265 | JGI IMG/M metagenome (GOLD analysis project Ga0207426, IMG submission 184265) | Arabidopsis root microbial communities from the University of North Carolina, USA - plate scrape MF_Cvi_mMS (SPAdes) (version 2) | ecosystem: Host-associated > Plants > Roots >... | reverse complement strand
ATGGTCAAGGTATCGTCGCCGACAAAGTCTGGAGGCGATTTGTAGAAGGCCACGTAAGCCGGCACCTCCAGCGCCAGGCAGGCCTTGTAGTTGGTCGCCTTCACCTTACCGGGCTTTACGACGACCTTTCCCGACGTCGGGGAGGTTGCCAATCGGATGGTTGGTAGTGGCCCCGAGGTGCAATCGGGCCTGACGTTAATGTAAAGCCCGATCTGGGTGTCCTTGTTCGGCTGGGCCTTAACCGTGCGTTCGACCGTCTGGGCCTCTGGCGCCGGCGGGTTTTGAGCGGCGGCGGCATGCAATCCGAAAGATCCGGCCAGCACGGCCGTTACCAGTAATTTCCTCATCCCTTGCTCCAGCTGCCGCCCCTTGGGCCTGGAGCGACATGCGCCAAAACTGCGTTCATCTGGTCCGTTTTGCGACATATCGCGACCGCGCGGTCCCCTTTACCACATCCTGATCGAAAGTATTGATTAACCAAATAGTTTTCTTGACCCTCCTCGGGGTTAACAATAGCTTAAAGGTACAGTTCGACGTAAATTTGCTTGCAATTTTTCAATTCACGTCCTTTTGGCGGAGAGATTTCATGAACGAGCAATTTCGGATTGCCCAGGCTACTGGTGCCGGAAATTCGAACAACGCCTCTCCGCCGCGCATTTTCAAGCTCACCAAACCATTCGCCGATCAGGCAGTCGTTTTAAACCTCGGTTATGACCAGAAGGTTCAAGTCGACTTTTCGGCTATTGCGAACGAGAAGATTACGCTCGTTCATGTCGGCGAAAAGCTGATCATTCTTTTCGACAATCACTCGACGGTGACTGTCGAGCCGTTCTTCGACTCCCGGCACGATCAACTCGGCAATCTCTCCATCCAGGTCGCGCCGGGTCGCGATCTCTCCGTCGCCGAGTTCGCCAGCGCTTTCCCGATCATCAACGATCCCTCGGCAGCTTCGGCCGTTCTTCCCGCCGCCGGCGACTCGCTAGGGCAGAACAATGCGCAGGCGAGCGGCGCGAACTTCAGCCCGTTCACGGTCGATCCGTTGCCGCCGGTAGGCACCAATGCGCTGGCGCCCCAGGAGGAGCTGCCGACGTTTCAGACGACCCCCCCGACCGGCTTTGTTCAGCAGCCGACGACCCCGACCCCGCCGACTCCGACGATCTCGCTGGGCACGCTGCCCGAGCTGGTCCTCGACGAAAGCTTCCTGACGTTCGCGACGAACGGGATCGACGGCTCCACGCCTTTTGCGGCGAACACGGTGATCTCGGGTATTTTGCCGGTCACGCTCAACGTGCCGGGCGGCCAGCAGTCGCTGACCTTCGCGCTGTCGATCAGTGCGCCGGGGGTTGACTCCGGCCTGATCGATTCGCAGACCGGAAATCACGTGTTCCTGTTCCTGGAGAACGGCGTCGTGGTCGGCCGCGAAGGCAAGGACGCGGCTACGGCGGCCAGTGGCCCGCAGGATTTCACGCTGTCCGTCGATTCCAGCGGCAAGCTGACGCTGACGGATCTGCGCTCGGTGCATCAAGGCTCGGGCGAGGATGGCGATATCAGCGAAGGCATACATGTGCCTGCCGGCCTGATCTCGTTGACCGCCACGGTGACGGACAACAGCAATCAGAGCACGAGCGCGAGCGTCGATGTTGGCCCGCATCTGACATTGCAGGACGATGGTCCGTCGATCCACGTTGTCCTGGATAGTGGAGGTGAGGGGCAAGTGCTTTCGAACCTCATCGTGGACGAGAGCAACCTCACGGCTGTGACCAACGGCATCGACGGTTCGATCCACGACGGCATCAACACTGCGGTGGCGTGGTTCGGCGGTATTTTCCAGTCGAATTCCGGTGCGGACGGCGTGGCCGATTCGGAGCATCCGATCAGCTATGCACTGTCGATCGATCCCTCCGGTACGAGCGGCCTGGTGGATGCGCAGACCGGCGAAGCTGTCGTGCTGGTGATGAACGGCACGACGGTTGAGGGGCACACCGCGGCGAGCGACTTGCTGGTGTTCACGCTGTCGGTTGACAGCAGTGGCTTCGTGACGTTCACGGTCGACCGCTCGGTGAAGGAAGCCGACGGCACCAATCCGGATACCAACGAAGGCATCAGCCTCTCCGACGGCGCGGTGACGCTGACGGCGACGATCACCGACAATGACGGTGACACGGCCACTGCGGGCATCGACATCGGCAGGCAGGTGACGTTCCTGGACGACGGTCCGTCGATCCAGATCGTTCTGGAGGGCGAGGAGCGGACGCTTCCGAGCTTGATCGTCGACGAAAGCAACCTGCAGGCTGCAACCAACGGTGTCGACGGTTCGATCCACAACGGCAACAACACGGCGAGTGCGTCGTTCGGCAGCATTTTCCTGGCGGAGACCGGCGCGGACGGTGTGGCGGATCCGCAGCATCCGATCAGCTATGCCCTGTCGATCGATACCTCCAAGTCGAGCGGCCTGGTAGACGCGCAGACCGGTGAAGATGTCGTGCTGACGATGAACGGCACGACGGTGGAAGGCCATACCGCGTCGAGCAACCTCTTGGTGTTCACGCTGGAGGTCGACAGCGACGGCAATGTGACGTTCACGGATAACCGCTCGGTGAAGGAAGCCGACGGCACCGATCCGGACACCAACGAAAGCATCAGCCTGGCCAGCGGCGTGGTGACGCTGACGGCAACGATCACCGACAATGACGGCGACTCCGCGGATTCGAGCATCGACCTCGGCTCGCGGGTGAAGTTCCTGGACGACGGTCCGACGGCGCACATTGCGCTGAACGAATCGCCGACCCTGATTGTCGACGAGACCGACGGCGTTGGCGCTGCGGGCGAGGTCGACCCGGTTGGCGGCAATCTCGGCACGAACACGATCCTGGGTGCGTCGCTGTTCACCAACACCTCGGTGTTTGGGGCCGACGGCGCGGATAGCACGACGCCGACAGTCTATTCACTGACGCTGCTATCGTCGGTGTCGGGCCTGACCGACACGGCGACCGGCAATGCGATCACGCTGTTCCTCAATGGTGGCGTGATCGAAGGTCATGCCGGCACGCTGAGCACCGATCCGCTGGTGTTCACGCTGTCGATCGACTCTTCGACCGGCGATACGACGCTGACCCAGTTCCGTGCCGTGGTGCATGGGACGGAGACTGATCCGGACACTTCGGAAGCCGCGACGCTGGCCGACAACGCGGTCGGCGTGACCGTGACGGTGACGGATAACGACGGCGACTCCTCACATGACACGGCGAATCTGAACGGCGTCGTCAAGTTCCTGGATGACGGTCCGACGGCGCACATCGCATTGAATGGCTCGCCGACCCTGATCGTCGACGAGACCGACGGGGTTGGCGCCCCGGGCGAGGTCGATCCGGTCGGCGGCAATCTCGGTACGAACACGATCCTCGGTGCGACGCTGTTCAACAACACCTCGGTGTACGGCTCCGACGGCGCGGCGAGCGCGACGCCGACGGTGTACTCGCTGTCGCTGCTGTCGACGGTGTCCGGCCTCACCGACACGGCGAGCGGCAATGCGATCACGCTGTTCCTCAATGCCGGCGTGATCGAAGGCCATGCCGGCACGCTGAGCACCGACCCGCTGGTGTTCACGCTGTCGATCAACTCCTCGACCGGCGACACCACGCTGACGCAGTTCCGCGCAGTGGTGCATGGGACGGAATCTGATCCGGACACCTCCGAGGCGGCGACGCTGGCCGACAACGCGGTCGGCGTGACCGTGACGGTGACCGACAAGGACGGCGATTCCTCGCACGACACCGCGAACCTGAACGGGGTCATCAAGTTCCTGGACGATGGTCCGACGGCACATATTTCGCTGAACGAATCGCCGACCCTCATCGTTGACGAGACGGACGGTGTGGGTGTTCCGGGCGAGGTTGACCCGGTCGGCGGCAATCTCGGCACGAACACGATCCTCGGCGCGACGCTGTTCAACAACACCTCGGTGTACGGCTCCGACGGCGCGGCGAGCGCGACGCCGACAGTGTACTCGCTGTCGCTGCTCTCGACGGTTTCGGGCTTGACCGACACGGCGAGCGGCAATGCGATCACGCTGTTCCTCAACGGCGGTGTAATTGAAGGTCATGCCGGTACGCTGAGCACCGATCCGCTGGTGTTCACGCTGTCGATCAACTCCTCGACCGGCGACACCACGCTAACCCAGTTCCGCGCCGTGGTGCATGGGACGGAATCCGATCCCGACACCTCGGAAGCGGCAACGCTGGCTGACAACGTGGTCGGCGTGACCGTGACGGTGACCGACAAGGACGGCGACTCCTCGCACGACACGGCCAACCTCAACGGCGTCGTGAAGTTCCTGGACGATGGTCCGACGGCACACATCGCGCTGAACGGCTCTCCGACCCTGATCGTTGACGAGACCGACGGTGTTGGCGTCACGGGCGAGGTCGACCCGGTCGGCGGCAATCTCGGCACGAACACGATCCTGGGTGCGACGCTGTTCAACAACACCTCGGTGTACGGCTCCGACGGCGCGGCGAGCGCGACGCCGACAGTGTACTCGCTGTCGCTGCTGTCGACGGTGTCGGGCTTGACCGACACCGCGAGCGGCAATGCGATCACGCTGTTCCTCAACGGCGGTGTAATTGAAGGTCATGCCGGTACGCTGAGCACCGATCCGCTGGTGTTCACGCTGTCGATCAACTCCTCGACCGGCGACACCACGCTAACCCAGTTCCGCGCCGTGGTGCATGGGACGGAATCCGATCCCGACACCTCGGAAGCGGCAACGCTGGCTGACAACGTGGTCGGCGTGACCGTGACGGTGACCGACAAGGACGGCGACTCCTCGCACGACACGGCCAACCTCAATGGCGTCGTCAAGTTCCTGGACGACGGTCCGACGGCGCACATCGCGCTGAACGGCTCGCCGACCCTGATCGTCGACGAGACCGACGGTGTTGGCGCTCCGGGCGAGGTTGACCCGGTCGGCGGCACCCTCGGCACGAACACGATCCTCGGTGCGACCCTGTTCAACAACACGTCGGTGTACGGCTCCGACGGCGCTGCGTCGGCGACGCCGACGGTGTACTCGCTGTCGCTGCTGTCGACGGTGTCGGGCCTGACTGACACGGCGACCGGCAATGCGATCACGCTGTTCCTCAATGGTGGCGTGATCGAAGGTCATGCCGGCACGCTGAGCACCGATCCGCTGGTGTTCACGCTGTCGATCAACTCCTCGACCGGCGACACCACGCTGACCCAGTTCCGCGCCGTCGTGCATGGGACGGAGACTGATCCCGACACCTCGGAAGCGGCAACGCTGGCCGACAACGCGGTCGGCGTGACCGTGACGGTGACCGACAAGGACGGCGACTCTTCACATGACACGGCGAATCTGAACGGGGTTATCAAGTTCCTGGACGACGGTCCGACGGCGCACATCGCGCTGAACGGCTCGCCGACTCTGATCGTCGACGAGACCGATGGTGTGGGCGCTCCGGGCGAGGTCGACCCGGTAGGCGGCACCCTCGGCACGAACACGATTCTCGGCGCGACGCTGTTCACCAACACCTCTGTGTTTGGGTCCGACGGCGCGGCGAGCACGACGCCAACGGTGTACTCGCTGTCGCTGCTGTCGACGGTTTCGGGCCTGACTGACACGGCGACCGGTAACGCGATCACGCTGTTCCTCAATGGTGGCGTGATCGAAGGTCATGCCGGCACGCTGAGCACCGATCCGCTGGTGTTCACGCTGTCGATCAACTCCTCGACCGGCGACACCACGCTGACCCAGTTCCGCGCCGTCGTGCATGGGACGGAGACTGATCCCGACACCTCGGAAGCGGCAACGCTGGCCGACAACGCGGTCGGCGTGACCGTGACGGTGACCGACAAGGACGGCGACTCCTCGCATGACACGGCGAACCTGAACGGGGTCGTCAAGTTCCTGGATGATGGTCCGACGGCGCATATCGCGCTGAACGGCTCGCCGACCCTGATCGTCGATGAGACCGACGGTGTTGGCGCACCGGGCGAGGTCGACCCGGTCGGCGGCAATCTCGGCGCGAACACGATCCTGGGCGCGACGCTGTTCAACAACACCTCGGTGTTCGGGTCCGACGGCGCTGCGTCGACGACGCCGACGGTGTACTCGCTGTCCCTGCTGTCGACGGTGTCGGGCCTGACTGACACGGCGACCGGCAATGCGATCAAGCTGTTCCTCAACGGCGGCGTGATCGAAGGTCACGCGGGCACGCTGAGCACCGATCCGCTGGTGTTCACGCTGTCGATTAATTCCTCGACCGGCGACACGACGCTGACCCAGTTCCGTGCCGTGGTGCACGGGACCTCGTCCGATCCGGACAGCTCGGAGGCGGCAACGCTGGCCGATAACACGGTCGGCGTGACCGTGACGGTGACGGACAAGGATGGCGACTCCTCGCACGACACGGCCAACCTGAACGGTGTGGTCAAGTTCCTCGATGACGGTCCGACGGCGCACATCGCGCTGAATGGTTCGCCGACCCTGATCGTCGATGAGACCGATGGTGTGGGTGCCACGGGCGAGGTCGACCCTGTCGGCGGCAATCTCGGCACGAACACGATCCTGGGTGCGACGCTGTTCAACAACACGTCGGTGTACGGCTCCGACGGCGCGGCGAGCGCGACTCCGACGGTGTATTCGCTGTCGCTGCTGTCGACGGTGTCGGGTCTGACCGACACGGCGACGGGCAATGCGATCACGCTGTTCCTCAACGGCGGCGTGATCGAAGGTCATGCCGGCACGCTGAGCACCGACCCGCTGGTGTTCACGCTGTCGATCAACTCCTCGACTGGCGATACCACGCTGACCCAGTTCCGTGCCGTGGTGCATGGAACGGAGACTGATCCGGACACCTCCGAGGCGGCAACGCTGGCCGACAACGCGGTCGGCGTGACCGTGACGGTGACCGACAAGGACGGCGACTCCTCACATGACACGGCGAATCTGAACGGCGTCATCAAGTTCCTGGACGACGGCCCGACGGCGCGTATCGCGCTGAACGGCTCGCCGACTCTGATCGTCGACGAGACCGATGGTGTGGGCGCTCCGGGCGAGGTCGACCCGGTAGGCGGCAACCTAGGCACGAACACGATCCTGGGCGCGACGCTGTTTAACAACACTTCGGTGTTCGGGTCTGACGGCGCGGCGAGCGCGACGCCGACGGTGTACTCGCTGTCGCTGCTGTCGACGGTGTCTGGTTTGACCGACACGGCGTCCGGCAGCGCGATCACGCTGTTCCTCAACGGCGGCGTGATCGAAGGTCATGCCGGCACGCTGAGCACCGACCCACTGGTGTTCACGCTCTCGATCAACTCCTCGACCGGCGACACCACGCTGACCCAGTTCCGCGCGGTGGTGCACGGGACATCGTCCGATCCGGACAGCTCGGAGGCGGCGACGCTGGCCAGCAATGCAGTCGGTGTGACGGTGACGGTGACCGATAAGGACGGCGACTCCTCGCACGACACGGCCAACCTCAATGGCGTCATCAAGTTCCTCGATGACGGTCCGACGGCGCATATCGCGCTGAACGGCTCGCCGACCCTGATCGTCGACGAGACGGACGGTGTTGGCGCTCCGGGCGAGGTTGACCCGGTTGGCGGCAATCTCGGCGCGAACACGATCCTGGGCGCGACGCTGTTCAACAACACCTCCGTGTTCGGGTCCGACGGCGCGGCAAGCACGACGCCGACGGTATACTCGCTGTCGCTGCTGTCGACGGTGTCCGGTTTGACCGACACGGCGACCGGCAATGCGATCAAGCTGTTCCTCAATGGCGGTGTGATCGAAGGTCACGCCGGCACGCTGAGCACGGATCCGCTGGTGTTCACGCTGTCGATCAACTCCTCGACCGGCGACACCACGCTGACCCAGTTCCGCGCAGTGGTGCATGGGACCTCGTCCGATCCGGACAGCTCGGAGGCGGCAACGCTGGCCGACAACGCGGTCGGTGTGACCGTGACGGTGACGGACAAGGACGGCGACTCCTCGCACGACACGGCCAACCTCAATGGCGTCATCAAGTTCCTGGACGACGGCCCGACGGCGCATATCGCGCTGAACGGCTCGCCGACCCTGATCGTCGACGAGACCGACGGTGTGGGCGCTCCGGGCGAGGTCGACCCGGTCGGCGGCAATCTCGGCACGAACACGATCCTGGGCGCGACGCTGTTCACCAACACCTCGGTGTACGGCTCCGATGGCGCAGCTAGCGTGACGCCGACGGTATACTCGCTGTCGCTGCTGTCGTCGGTGTCGGGCTTGACCGACACGGCGACCAACAAGGCGATCACGCTGTTCCTCAACGCCGGCGTGATCGAAGGTCATGCCGGTACGCTGAGCACCGATCCGCTCGTGTTCACGCTGTCGATCAACTCCTCGACCGGCGACACCACGCTAACCCAGTTCCGCGCGGTGGTGCATGGGACGGCGTCCAATCCGGACACCTCCGAGGCGGCAACGCTGGCCGATAACGCGGTCGGCGTGACTGTGACGGTGACCGACAAGGACGGCGACACCTCGCACGACACGGCGAACCTGAACGGGGTCGTCAAGTTCCTGGACGACGGCCCGACCATCACGGTGTCGACCACGGCACCGGCGGACGCCTTGGTGGTCGACGAGACCAACCTTGCGATCGACGCGACGGCGAACTTTGCCGATAACTTCACGGTGGTCAGCAGTTACGGTTCTGACGGGGCCGGCACGACCGCGTCGGTCTATACGCTCGGCGTCAAGAGCGCGAGCGTGGACTCCGGCCTGGTCGACGTCGCGACCGGGCAGCACATCTTGCTGGTGCTGAACGGCAATACGGTTGAGGGTCATGTCGGCGTGACGGCGACGTTGGCCTTTACGGTCACCGTGGATGCTGCCGGCGTAGTGACGCTGGATCAGATGCGCGCACTCAAGCATCCGAATGCGTCTAACCCGGACGACACGGTGACGCTGACCGCGGCGGACCTGATCACGCTGACACGGGCCGACACGATCACGGACAAGGACGGCGATTCCGCCAACAGCTCGTCGAGCATCAATATCGGCCAGGCGCTGTCGTTCCATGACGATGGTCCGAGCACGATTTCTCCGGACTACGCCATTCTGAACAACAGTATCGGCGCGAGCTTTACGGGATACCTCGACGTCGACCACAACATCGACAACAACGTCGGGGCCGATCAGCTTGGAACGATTTCATTCGCAAACATCACGAATGGCGACCTGGCGGTCGGCGTCGTAAACGGGAGCAATGCAACTCTCACCTCCGGTGGGCAGAACATCCACCTCTACCTCGTGGACAACGATTCCAACCCGGCAACCCCCCTCCAGCTGCAGGGCTGGATCGGGAGCGCTCCCGGCGGAGGCGGCACCGAGGTGTTTGCCGTTACGTTGAACCCGGATGGCAGCCTTGCCACCAGCAACGATCAGTACACGATGCAGCTGTTCGCTCAGATCGGAGCGACCGAGACCCGAACAGTCAACGACTTCTCGTCTCTTGGTCAGAACACGCAGCAGTTCAAGGCGTTGGACGTCGCCAACACGACTCAGGATCTGCTGTTCTCGGGCTATGTGCAGCAATCCAACGGATCGTCGAACGCGTCGGGCGGAAGTTCCGTGTCCGCAAGTACGACGGGCATCGGCGTCGCGAACAACTCGATGAACGACGGCGACAATCTGCGAATTGATTTCGTCAACAGTGCAACGGTCACGAACGGGAATAACAACGAGTACAGCTACTCGACGCACTACAACATCAACGACTTCCAGTTCGGTATCGTTCAAGTGAACGGCAGTCCGCCCGCCGATTCGATCGAAGTCTGGGTGCGGATCTACAATGCCAACGATGACACGTCGGGTAACAATACGGCGACGGATTCGGCGCATCTCGCCGATGATCCTCAGCTCAACACGATCACGTCGATCGAGGTGAATGGGGTCAGCATCAATCTGGCGTCACTGACCACGGACGGAAATGGAGGCTACCTGGTCACAGGGCTGGACCTTCACGATACCGTCCTGGTGCACGCGTCGGGCACCGGTTACGACCGGATCGAGATCGAGAACGCACTGCAGACACCGACCTTCAACAACCCTGCGCTCAATGGCGAATCGTTCGACATCGGCACCTTCTCTTATGTGACGACGGCGACGACCATCCCCTCCGTCAGCATGTCGTTCGACGTGGCTTTGACGGATGCGGACGGCGACACTTCGACGAGCAGCCTCGGGATGACGTTGGTATCGCCGGGGACGCTGTTCAACGACTACTCCGCTTCCGGAACGGGGGTCACGGCCACCGTCGGCGATGCGCTCGATCCGCAAGCCAACATCAAGGGATCCAACTTCAATGATACGTTGACGGGGAATTCGGCCGCCAACGTCCTGTCTGGGTCTCTCGGCGACGACACTCTCCGTGGCATGGGAGGCGATGACGTCCTGATCGGTGGTGCGGGTAACGACAAGTTCGTGCTCGAGGCCACGGCGGCGCTCAACGGCCACGATACGATCGCGGATCTGCAGAGCACCGACGGGATTTTTGTCGATGTCGCCAGCCAGGCCCTGACGATTGGCACGGCAGCGTCGATCTCTGGCGCTCAATTTGTGGCGTCGAGCGCGGGAGTCCCGAACGAAGCGTCTGCCGGAGCGTGGAACGGAGCGGCGAACAGCTTCTTCTTCAACAACACCACGCACGAACTCTGGTACTCCGCAAGCGGCACCGGTACGGACAAGGTCGACCTGGCCCATGTCTCTACCGGCATTCCGACTGCAGCGGCCGTTCATACCTTCTGACGCGACTGCCGTGGCAGACAAGCGCTCTGCCGGTTGACGTTGGATAAGCCGATATGCGGCGGCAAGGCGACCAGCCCTGTCGCCGCTTCGCTTTCTCTCGGCTAAGCTGCGAGACCACAGGGCCAGCAGCGAGAACGGGCCGATCGACGCGCTGCCTAGGCTGGTCCAGAGGCAATGTCTCAGAGAACCAGCGACAGCGTGCTCAGCGACCCGCCGCCACTTGCATCCGCGGGCTCCGAGCCCGCCCACTCCGCGCCCGCCGCCGCCGCCGGCGCGGCTTCGGCGGTGAGCGGCGTAGCCTTCGCATAAGGCTTGGCGAACAGATGCACGCCGTCGTGATTGATCGCGAAGAGCGGGGCGAAGTTGAGCTCGCCATTGTCCTCCCGCAGGCCCGCCCAGCGGTTGTCCAGGATCAGCCAGCGGCCGTCGAGACGAGCGGCGAGCACCGCGTGATCCTGCCGGACCGTGCGGTCGCGGACGAGGAGAAGGCGCATGTCGGCGTCCGGGAAACCCGCTTGGCGCAATGCGGCGTATTTGGCGATCGCATAGTCTTCGCAATCGCCCTTGCCGGTCGCAAAGCTCGCCAGCGGCGAACTCCAGCGGTCGAGCTCCCGATGCTGGACGAGATCGCTGACATAACGGATCGCGGTATTGACGCCGAGATTGACTTCCTCGAGCTGAGCTCGCCCGGACTTCGCCTTGACGGCGCCGACGAGCCTGAGGAACTGCGCAGCGTTGGACGGGCAGCTCGCGGGCGCGGATCCGCAGCGCTCGAGCACGGACTGCTCCCTGGCGAGCTCTGCCTCGACCGCCCGCCATTTGCGCCAGATATCGTTGTCGGGCGCCCGGAACGCGAAGAGACCGAAGGGTTCATTGCCGAGCGGCGGCGCGGCGGCCGCAACGGCGGGCTCAGGCGCGGCATCCGTGGCCGTGGAGGAGGGGGGCGTCAGTGCCGCCAGACGCAGGGCATTCGGCCCGCGGCCGCGCTCGCGGTCCAGCTTCGCCAGCACGGCGTTGATCGTGAAGAACGTCGCGGGAGCCTGGATGGTATCTGCTCCGGCCGGCGCGATCTCGGCCGGATCAGCCGGCCCGAGATCGGACGCAAACGCGACCGAGGTCGTAGCACCGGTGAGCGAAACCAGCATGGCCGCCGCAAACGCCAGAATGCCCTGCCGTCGCTGTACAAAACGCGACTTCATTGACCGTCCCCATATTTCGGGACGTCGCCGGCGTCTTTGCGCGCCTGATCGTCATCCCGACCTGTTTATCGGGAGCCAGCGTGCGCGCGGGCGCGCTTAAGTCGGGTTAAAACCGGGGAGGCGTGGCCGGGAATGAGCCGGTGCGATGAATCGCGGCTCTCCGGCGATGCTAAAGCTTGCGATCGCTCATTAGGGACGCATTAAGCAAGCCCGCCGGGGGGCGGATCTGACGCATGACCCGGAAAAGTGCGAAGCGGCTTTCGGGTCAGATCATGCTCAGACAACAAGCCAAAGCGCGACGACGAAACATCCTGGTCTCGTCGCGCTCTAGTGCTCCCGCAGCGCCTCATCCCGCAAGGTGCGAGCGGGCTTCATGATGTAATCCAGAACGCTCTTCTTGCCGGTCAGGATCTCGACCGTCGAGATCATGCCCGGGATGATCGGAAGCGGGATCTCCTCCGTACCGAGATGGTTCTTGTCGGTTCGAACCATCACGCGATAGTAGGTCTCCGGTCGCTGCGCTGCCTCACCCTTGTCGTCGAGGATCGTGTCGGCGCTGATCCGCTCGACCTTGCCGGCGAGATGGCCGTAAACGGAGGAGTCGTAGGCGGAGATCTTGACGACGGCATCCTGGCCCGGGCGGATGAAGGCGATATCCTGCGGCCTTATCTTGCCTTCGACCAGCAGAGAATCGTCGAGCGGCACGATGTCCATGAGGTTCGCGCCGGGTTGAACGACGGCGCCGATCGTCGTGACGTTCAGCTTGTTGACGATGCCGCGAACCGGCGAGCGCAGATCCGTCCTGCGCACTCTGTCCTGGGCGGACTTGATGTTCTCGTCCAGGACTGCGAGGTCGGCACGTGCCTTGGCGAGGTCCTCGTCCGCCTGCGCCCGGAAGGTCGAGATCGTGGTCGCAATCTTCGCCTTGGCTTCGGCGATCTGCCCCTTGGCCTCTGCGGATTGACGCTCCAGGCGAAGCATCTCGATCTCGGGAACGACCTTCTGGTCGTAGAGCTTACGCGTCAAGGCGAGCTCGCGATCGAGCAGGGCGGATGTCTGGGTCAGCCTGATGATCTGCTGATTGAGGACGTCGACGTCCTGCGAAACCTTGAGGGCGCGGGTCTTGAAGACGCTGCGTTCCGTTGCCACGGCGGCGGGAGCGACCTCGTCGGTCTGTTCGGGAAAGACGATCTCGCTGCGGCCCCTGGCTTCGGCGTCGAGGCGCGCGAAGCGGGCGGCCATCGAGGCGCGGCGCTCCCGTATCTCGCCAAACTCGGAAGCGAACTTGGTGTCATCGATCCGCATCAGGGATTGCCCCTGCTGAACCACAGCTCCCTCCTGGATGAGGATGTCACCGACGATCCCGCCTTCAAGGGATTGGACGACCTGAATCTGCCGCGAGGGGACGACCTTGCCGTTTCCGCGCTTGACCTCTTCAAGCACGGCGAAATGAGCCCAGATCAGGAATGTGGAGAGGAGCGCGAAGAACGCCCACAACAGCATCCGGGAGGTCCGCGGCGTTCTCAATTGGACGGCCGCGCGAATATCGTTGGCGTAAGCGAAATCAGCTGACATTGGACTTCTGCGCCGGCTGGACTTGTTGAACCACTCTGGGATTGACGACGGGCTCGGCCGACGGAGCCTTGCCCTGCAACAGGCTCAAGACGTGGTCGCGCGGGCCGTCGGCCACCAGCCGCCCGTTGTCGAACAGCAGCAGCCGATCGACCATGGTCAGCAGTGAAAGACGGTGCGTGGAGATGACGATGGTCATCTGCGCATCGTCGAGCTTCTTCAGCCGCTCGAGGAACTCGGCCTCGCTGCGGACGTCGAAATGGGCGGTCGGCTCGTCCAAAAACAGGATCCTGGGTTTGCGGATCAAGACGCGCGCGAGGCCAATGGCTTGCTTTTGACCGCCAGAGAGACTGCGTCCGCCTTCCGCAATGGGCATGTCGTAGCCCATGGGGTGGCCTGCGATGAAGCTTTCGACGCCGGCCAGGCGCGAGGCCGCGAGCACTTCCTCGTCGGTCGCGGCCGGATAGCCCAGGGTGATGTTGTCGCGCAGCTTGCCGAAGAACAGATCGGTGTCCTGCATGGCAAAGCCGATGCCGGCGCGCAGGTCCGCGGGATCATATTGGCGAGAGTCGACGCCATCGACCAGGATGCGGCCATCCTGTGCCTCGTAGAAGGAGAGCAACAGGCGCCCGACGGTCGTCTTGCCCGACCCCACCCGACCGATGATTCCAACGCGCTCGCCGCTCTGAATCTTGAAGGTGACCTTATCCAGCGCCTTCCCAGGCGCATTGGGATAGGTGAAGGAGACGTTTTCGAAGCTGATGGTGCCTTGTTTGATCTTCCTGGCGACATAGGTCCGTTCCGGCGAACGTTCCCGCTCCAGCGTCATGATCCGATCGATGGACTTGAGCGCCGAGAAGGTCTGCGTGCCGCGGGTGATCACGGATGCGATGCCCGCAATCGGCGCCAAAACCCGGCCGGCGAGCATATTGGCTGCGACCAGGGCGCCGACCGTCAGGGTGCCATTCTGGATCAGAAAGACGCCGATCACGATCATGAGCAGGCTGGTCAGCATCTGCACCGAGTTTGCCGCAGTCAGCGCCAGGGACGACCAGAAGTGTACGGCTTCGCCGGACCGGGCCGTCGCTGCAACCGAGCGCTCCCATGCCGTCTGCATTCTTGCTTCACCGCCCGACGCGCGCACGGTTTCGAGGCCGGCGAGCGATTCCACCAGCACGCCATGACGGGCGGCGGATTCGGCTTGCAGTCGCTTCATCGCCCGATTGAGCGGACGCTGCAGCACGAAGCCAATTCCGATCATCACCGGCAGCATCAGGAGCGGCACCCAGGCTAGCGGGCCGGCGACCACGAAGAGAACGGCAACAAACAGCACGGCAAACAGCAGATCGGTTGCCGACACCACGCTTCCCGAGGTGAAGAACTCGCGAACGGAATCGAAATCGCGAAGCTGGTTGGCAACGATGCCGACCGACGTCGGTCGTTGCGACATCTTCACGGACATGACGTGTTCGAAGATGTTGGCGGCAAGGACGACATCAATCGTCTTGCCCGTCACGTCGATCATCTTGCTCCTGACCATCCGCAGGATCAGATCAAAGACGATGGCGAGACTCATGCCGATCGAGAGAGCAACGAGTGAAGGGATGGCTCCGTTCGGAATGACCCGGTCATAGACGCTCATCGTGAAGAGCGGCATGGCAAGGGCGAGAATGTTGATGAGCAGGGCCGCCAGCGCGATGTGGCCGTAGTTGCGCCAATGCGCCTTTACGACGGACCAGAACCAGTGCTGCCGCGGCAGACTGCCAGCCGCAACGGCGCGCGGGTCGGACTCGGCTGCTGCCCGGACGAAGAACGCGTAACCGGTATATCCCGCGGTGATCGCATCGAGTGTCAGCATCTGCGGCACATACGGCCGGTTGCTGGGGTCGATCGCCTTGGCGGTACGCTTGGCCTCGTCGATGCTCAGTAGCACCAGGGTCGTTCCGTTCTTCATGATCAGTACGACCGGAAGAACGAGAGCCGGGATGTCCAGCAGCTTGCGTTGGGTAGCTTCGGTCTCGAGGCCCGCGCGGCGCGCCGCGCGTTCGTAGAGCGAAACCGTCAGGCGCCCGTCGAGGATCGGCAGGCCACCGAGCAAGCCGTCGCGTGTCACGGCTCTGCCGTGATGTCCGGCCAGGAAGACGAGCGAGTCCAGCAGGGGATCGCCTTGTTTCGCTTCGACCCTCTCGACCCGGGCCGAAATCGCGGGCCCCTCGCCGATATTGTCCAGGCGTGCACCTTGGGCGGCCGAAGCCGGCTTTGTTCGACGAAACAACAAGCTGGTATGCCTTAAATGAAAAGCGATGACGCGAACTTTGCAAAGTCGTCGAAAGACTACGACAAATTGCCAGTTAATTCATTTAGTCATTTGGACCGTCGAGATTAACGATTAACAATCGCGCGTCCGCAAGGCTATCCGTGCATTATCGGGGTAGCAGAAATCAAAAAGCCCGCACATCTGTGCGGGCTTTTCGTACGTCATTCGGTCGATGTTACTATTTTGTAATCGGCGAGAATGCGGTCAGCAGCCAATGGGGCTTCTCGGCCGCGGCATATGAGCTGCGCTGGCTGGTCGAGCTATCGAGCACGATCGGCCCGCCCGAGCCTTCGCGCTGCGCAAACCAGGCCGACACGCCGGCAACCTTCACGGATCCAGCCTCAGGCTGCCCGGACCAGCGATCGCCGAAAGCCGACGTGGCAGGCTCGGTCGCGGCATAGGACAGCCGGACAGGCGCGGCCGTCGGTGCCGGTACGGCAACCCGCAGCGGCTCCGAGCCGGTCTGCGGCAGCGTCCAGCGGATCGTGGGCACTTTGTAATCCGGCAGGCCGAACAGGTTGAGATCGGTTGGAGCTGCGTCGACAGGGGGAGGGGCCTTCAGATATTCGATCAGGGTTCCTGTCGCGGCGAGCAGCTGATAGTCGGCGAACACCACAACCGCTCGCGCCGAGGTCAACGAGACCTGCGCATTGAAGAACTGGTTCTGGGCGTTCAGGAGATCGATGAGCGAACGCTGGCCGAGCTCGTATTCCTTCTGGAAGGCGGCGATGGTCTTGCGGTCGGCCTCCAGCTGGCCGGTCAGCGCCGTAATGCGGGTCTGCGTGACCGTGCGGGCGTTCCAGGCCTTGTCGATCGACTCATAGGCGTCCCGCTGCAAGCGGGCGTGCCGGGCGGTCGCTTCGGTGAACCGTTCAGCCTTTTCCGAGCGATTCCACGCGTCCTGTCCGCCGCGGAAGATGTCCCAGGACATCACCACCTTGCCGCTGTAGTCCTCATGGGTGACGGCGGGCGAGCCGGCGGCAGCCACGTAGGGGAAGGAGTTGTCGAAGTGCGTCGCCCGACCTTCAAGATAGAACTTCGGGGCAAACAGGCCGTCCGTGGACTTGAAGGCGTGCTTGGCGGCATCGACATCGGACTGGGCCGCGTTGATCGTCGAGTTGAACCGCAGCGTGACCGCGAGCGCTTCATCCCGGCTGGCCGGGAGTCCCCGCAACGGGCCAGGGAAGCGTACGTTGTAAGGCTCTATGCCGACGACCTTGCGGTATTTCGCACGTGCATCCTCAAGGCTGCGGCGGAACTCGGCCAGGGCGGCACGCGCACTTTCGACGCGCTCCCTCGACTGCTCCAGGTCACCTTCGCCGGCGCGTCCGCCCGAAAACCGGGAGTTCACATTCGAGAAGATCTTCTCGTGATTGGCGACGTTTTGCTGAGCGAGGGTCACCAGGCGCATATAGCGCACGACGTCGATATAGGCTTCGGCAGCATCAAGGGCGATAAGCTCGGTTCGCTCCTTGACGCGTGCTGCAGCGGCGTTCACCCGCGCGTTTTGGCGCCACACCTCGTGAATGGAGGTGAAACCATCAAAAAGAAGCTGCCGGACGACGACCGATTCCTGGCTGCCATTCCGCCACGGCCCGGATCCCGCCGTCGGGACCGCAATGCTCGGCGCAATGAAGCCCGGCGATTGGTCGAACTTCTCCGGCCCATAGCTGGCGTCGATACGCACTTGCGGTAACAGCGTACTCTGGGTCTGGCGGAGTTCGCTCTCGGTTGCGCGGCGGTTGGCCGAAGCCTCACCCACGCCCGGGTTGGTCTGCATCGCCTGACGCAAGGCGTCGTTGATGGAAAATTGCTCGGCTCTCGCGGGGGCGACCGCCAGGACGATGGTTGCTAAGGCTAAATACGCCGGCTTCATGGTCCCCACCATAAAAGTCTTTTAACAAATATTATTGCTCGGGAAGAATTAGCAAACTGCTACGGTCTCACCTATGACATTTCAGTCACAGCTTGCAGCAATCGATCCGGCGTCCTTCGCGCACGCAACACGAGGTTGAGCCCTTCTGGCGTAGCTAATTACCTCAACCGGGCCTGCTGCGTCGCACAAACTCCGCGTGTATTCTGTGCGTTAGCAATCTGATTTTGCTAGTTAATCCCGCCGCTGCTGTATTGCGATGTAGAGATCGACCGAGGCGTCGAGTTCCACACCGGCGGAAGGTGGAAAGGTAGGCGAGGAAGCATTTGCCGCAGGCTGAATAGTTTCCCCGACTTCGGAGGTGGAGGCGGCCGAGGTTCTGCCAGCACCGTTCCGCCTTCGTCGATTCGGATACCGGGTCGCCCGAACCGGCCGATGGGTGGGTCTGCGACCGGCTTGCCTCGATCGCCGATCATCCGCGGGCGCTCCGACTGCCCGGGGCCGGTTGCCGCCGAGGCGATCACCGCGGCCGGCCAGGCGAACCGTCCAGGTTGCGGGCCGGGGCCGCCCTCTCGAGGTCGGGCAGCTTGCCTCCGGCATTAACAGAAGCCGCATTCGAGTTAATGACGGTTGGGCCCAGCAACGACCGGACGCAAATCTTGCTTAAGTTCTCAGACACATAGTGGATGCCTTTCAGTTTGAGATTGAAGGGCATCAATATTGTGAATCAAGATCTTCGAACCGAGCTCGAAGGCCTCATGGAGGATATCCAGAAGCGCCAACGGCATATTGAGGACAGGGTTTTTCTCATCGACATCCTCGAGCGGGAGGGACACATCACGCTCGAGGAACAGGCCGCGCTCAGGTTCGAGCGCAAGCAGCTTGCATATCAAATGGAGCGGCAGACGAACCTGCTTCTGAAGGCACGGAACTGAGCTAGCGCCACTCATTGTCGGGCAATGTTCCCGGCGGGGGCTTGAGTTGCTCGAGCCCCTCGTCGATCGCCTTGATGTCTTCCTCCATCCGCTCGATGGTCCGGATCGGATCGATGCCGGACACGGTCCGGAGCTGCTCGAGCAGCCCGCGGCGATGCTCCCGCAGCTCTTCGAGCCCCCGCCGGTCCTTCAATGCCACATGAGAGGCAACGATCAATTCGATGGATGATGGCAATGCAATACCTGTCGATCAAATGCGTCGATTAAAGCGTTCATTATAGAGTTTTATGTGAGCAGGAAAAGATCGTCGGCGTCCGCACTTTGGCGGAAGGGCTTTGCCAGCCCAGCGATTCCTTGCACCAATCCCCGAATATGAATCACGAGCCGTCGCCTGCGTTCTTTACGCCAGGCATTACGCGCATTAACTTCGTCCCATATTTTGAATGTTTTCACCTGCGTCGATATCAAGAAAAGCCATTCCGCCAGGGCAATTGCAGACGATGTGCGATCGTTGCTCGGTCTTCGACCGGAAGATTCAAAGATTCAAGGAACTCGTTGTTCAGCTGTCCGATTTCGATGACGGCCTGGTCGAGCGGATCATGTGGAAAATAGCCAAGCTACGGAGCATGAAGGCCGCACTTCATCCCGAAGACGGATAGCCGCATTCTTCTTTTATAGTCATGCTCGGAGAACTGGCCGCTTTGCGCTCGGTCCGAAGCATGAAGATTCCAGCAGCGCCGCCCGCTTGAAATGAAACTGCGGGCGGCGCTGCTCCAGCCCCGGGAGGGTGATGCAAAATCCCGGTTTTTCGAGTCTGCGGTTTTCGCCGACCTGGGTCAAACCAAAGTGCAGACTTGGTGAATCGGGCCGAATGTAGCCCACAGGCCCCTCAGGGCATCAACCGGTCGGTTGAATTGTCGGGAAAAAATAGAAGATAGGTCGGCTCTTAAGGTTGATGAGCGCGGTCTTCTGCGCGAATTCCTGCCGAATGCCGATATAATAATCGGGCAGCCATCGCGGCGGGGGCCATTTCGGGAGCCTGCGAGGGACTTGGCAAGACCGGGAAAAATAGGCAATATCCAATTTTTCAGATTGCCCACTTTTTGGGATTGCCATGCCAGCTTATCTCGTCCGCTCAATTGATAGTCATCAGATCGTCGGCCTTTTGTTCGCCGATCATCCCAAAAGTCTCGCCCGTTCAGTCCAGGAATGGACGGAGCGGGACGATTGCGAATACGTCGAATTGCCGGCCGGCGGCCTGGTATGGGCGGGGTCGGCGGTTCGAGTGCCCATGAGTACAGGCATCGAGAGAAGCACCGACTGGACCATCCCCGAATTGCCTTTCGCGACCGCGACGCTGTCCGAAACCTGGCTCGATGTGCTCTACGGCTACAAGCCCGAACTTCGCTGGACGAAGTTCAGAGCCAGGAAAGCGGCGCAATCGACGTCGGCCGAACTTCCGCAGCCGATGCATTCGGCCCAGGTCATTCCTCTACGAAGACCGCATGCCTAGCCAAAGCCAAGCGAGGAGACGGGGCATGACTGCAGAGAAGCTGCGGAGCCACGTCACCTACTTGAGCGAGCTGGGTCCGGACTCCGAGGGGCGCGACGTCTTCGTGGGCCTCACTTATGGGGAAACCATCTGGCTGATCGATTATAGAGAGCGGCGCGCGCGTCGTGAGCCGGGATGGAGCCGGGATCAAGCGGCTGCCCGCGAACTGGCTGCAAGGCACGATACCGCCCACTTCGAGATCGTGACCGCACAGGCGGAACTGCGTCTCGACAACCCGACCATCCACTAGCCGGTTTGTGACGGCGAGTTGGCCAGGACGGGGCAAGACGCCCTCCTAACCCTGGCGGCGCAGGAAGCCCGTGATCGTGACCTTTTCCCAGATGCCGGCCGCGGCAAAGGGATCGGCCTTGTTGAAGGCCTCGACCTCGGCGCGACCGGGCGCCTCGATCAGGAACAGGCTGCCGATCATGGTGGCGCCATCGTCGGAGACGAGCGGGCCCGACATCACGATCTTGACGCCGAAGCGCGAGGTATCGCTCAGGAAGGACTTGTGCGCGTCGTAATTGGCGAGCCGGGTCGGCAGCGCGCCGGCGCGGTCGACGGCGTGAATGGCGAACAGCATGGTGGTCTCCGCTTCTTGGTTTCTTCTTGGCTTCGTTCTTGGGACGGCCGCGAGCGCGGCCGTCCGTGTTCGTCGTGTCCTTACTTGGCGCCGAGCTTGCCGGCGTCCTCGAAGGTCGGGCAGGTGCGCTGCTCCAGCGGCACGTCAAACGGCTGATAATTGTCCTTGGTGATGACGGTCGGCTTCAGCACGATCTCGCTGATGACCGGCTGGTTGCGCAAGGAGCGGATCGCCATCATGGTGCCGAGGCAGCCCTGGGCAAAGCCGTTGTAATCGCCGCTGGCGAGCAGCTTACCGGACTTGATCGCGTCGATCGCCTCCTTGGTGCCGTTGATGCCGATCACCTGCGCCTTGCGATTGGCGCCGTCGAGCGCCTCGATCGCGCCGACCGCCATGGCGTCGTTGGCGGCGAGCACGCCGTCGATCTGCGAATTCGACTGCATCAGGTTCTCCATCACCTGAAGCGCCTGCAGCCGCTGGTAGTTGCCGGGCTGCGAAGCCAGCAGCTTGGCGCCGGGTGTTTCCTTCAGCGCGTCGTTGAAGCCGCGCACGCGGTCGACATTGGTCAGCGAACCCTTGACGCCCTCGATGATGACGATGTTGCCCTTGCCGCCCAGCGTCTTGAGCAGGAAGCGTGCGGTCTCCAGGCCGAGGCTGTAATCGTCGGCGCCGACGAAGGAGAGGAATTTGCCGCCGGCGGAGCGGTCGGTGATGTTGACGACGGGGATCTTGGCCTCGTTGATCTTCTCGACACCCGGCACCATCGCCTTGTAGTCGACCGGCGTGAAGACGATCGCGCTCGGCTTCTTCACCACGACGTCCTCGATCTGGCTGAGCTGCTCGGGGATCGAGTCCGGTTTGGTCGGGATGTATTGCAGCGTCTTCGCGTTCAGCGCCTTGGCCATGTTGTCGGCGCCGACCCGGACCGTCTGGAAGAACGGGTTGGTCTGGTTCTTGGTGAAGACGGCGATGGTCTCGCCGTCGGCACGCGCTCCTGTCGTGAACGCCGTCGCCATCAGCAGCGGCAGCGCCATATAACCCAGCTTCAGTTTCATGTTGCCTCCATCCCTCATTTTGCTTTGTTGGAACTCCAGGTGCTCATTGCGCGCGGCGGCGGGTCTTCATGTCGAGCCAGACCGCGAGAATGACGATGATGCCTGTCACCAGCGGCTGCCAATTGGCGCTGACCGACAGCAGATTCATGCCGTTCAGCACCAGCGTCAGGATCAGCGCGCCGATGAAGGTGCCGAACACGGTGCCGACGCCGCCGAACAGCGAGGTGCCGCCGATCAGCACGGCCGCGATCGCGGGCAGGGTCAGGCTTTCGCCGATGTCGGCTTCGGCCGAATTGAGCCGCGACAGGAAGATGATCGAGGCGAGCCCCGCCATGGTGCCGGACACCGTGTAGACCAGCAGCAGGCGCTTCGCGACTGGAATGCCCGATAGCCGTGCCGCGACCGGATTGGCGCCGATCGCATAGATCTCCTGGCCCCAGATCGTGCGCTGCGCGAACAGCGTGCCGATGCCGAGGAAAACCAGCAGCAGATAGACCGGGATGGGCAGGCCGAACAGATAGCCGCTGCCGATCTGGCGGAAGCCCGCGGGGAAGCCGTGCAGCGTCTCACCCGCCATGTACCAGTAGGTGAGGCCGTTCAGCACCCAGAGCATGCCGTAGGTGGCGATGAAGGAGGGGATGCGCAGCGCCGTGACCATGACGCCGTTGAGCAGGCCGACGATGCCGCCGCAGGCAAGCCCCGTGAGAATGCCGAGCGCCGGCGAGCCGGTCTTGTGAATGACCGTGCCGGCGATACAGGCCGACAGCGCGACGTTGGCGCCGACGGAGAGATCGAGGCCCGCGGTCAGCACCACCAGCGTAAGGCCGGAGGCGATGAAGAAGGTCAGGCTCGCCTGCCTCAGCACATTGAGAATGTTGCCGAGGCTGAGGAAGGAATCGCTGAGCACGGCCAGCACCGCGCAGATCAGCAGCGCGGCGAGTAGGCGATAGAACACCTGGATCGCGTCCTGGGAGAGGAAGGAGCGGGGCGGCGCCATGGCGTCTTTGCTGATATCGGTCATGCGCGGCTCCTGAGGCCGTCGAGGAACAGGGCAACGATGACGAGGACGCCGACGCTCGCGACCTGCACCGACGAGGGCAGCGAGATCAGGTTCAACCCATTGCGCAGCACGCCGACGGAGAGGACGCCGAGCAGCGTGCCGAGTAGCCAGCCATTGCCGCGCTCGAACGAGGTGCCGCCGACGGCGACGGCGGCGATGGCATCGAACTCGAGGCCGAGGCCGGCGGTCGGGTGTCCGGAGTTCATCCGTGCGGTCATCAAGAGGCCCGCGATGCCGGCCATGGCACCGCCGATCGCATAGACCGCGATCAGCAGCTTGTTGGGCGAGAGACCGGCATAGCGCAGCGCCTCGCGATTGCCGCCGAGGGCGAAGATGTAGGTGCCGAAGCGGGTGTGGTAGAGCAGGCCGTGGAATGCGGCATAGGTCACCAGCGCCATCACGATCGGCACGGGAATGCCGAGGAGCGTCGCCGAATAGATGTCGCGGACGCTGTGGGGGATGCCGACCACGCTCTGGCCGTCGCTGACGATCAGCGACAGGCCCTGCGCCATGCCGAGCGTGCCCAGCGTCGCGACGAAGGGCGGGATACCCAGGATCGCGACCAGCCAGCCGTTGGCGATGCCGAAGGCCGCGCCCACCAGCAGGCCGGCCCCGAGGCCGAGCAGCATCGAGTGGGTCGCAAGCGAGACGATGGCGACGCAGAGCGAGGTCAGCGTCAGCACCGCGCCCATCGACAAATCCAGCCCCTCCGTCATGATGATCAAGGTCATCGGTAGCGCCAGCATGGTCAGGATGGTGGACTGCACCAGCACATTGGAGAGGTTGGCGACCGACAGGAAGCCGGGCGCGATCGCGCTGAACAGCGCGATCAGCAGCACCAGCACGATGGCAACGCCGGGAATGCGCTGCAGTGGATTGGGTTCCGAGACGACCGCGGCTTCACGCATGATGCATCCCCAGTCGCACGATGTTCTCCTCGGTCAGTTCGTTGCGGGTCAGGTGTCCTGCGATACGGCCCTCGCGCATGACGTAGGCGCGGTCGCAGACATGGCAGATCTCGACCTGCTCGGACGAGATCATCAGCGCCGCCGCGCCTTCCGCGACCAGCCGGTCGATCAGGGCAAAGATCTCCGACTTGGCGCCGATGTCGATGCCGCGCGTCGGCTCGTCGAAGATGAACAGCTTCGAGCCGGCGGCCAGCCATTTCCCGATCACGACCTTCTGCTGGTTGCCGCCCGAGAGCAGGCCGACGGTCTGCCGCGCGCTGGGCGTTGCAATGCGTAGCTGCCGGATCAGGCCGTCGGAGGTGCGCTGTGCGCTGCGCTGGTCGAACAGTCCGCTGGGGAACAGCTTTCGCAGCGCGGATACCACGAGATTGTCGCTGACCGATCGCAGCAGCGCGAGGCCTTCGCTCTTGCGGCTCTCGGGGATCAGCGCGATGCCGCGGCGGGCGGCGAGATCAGGCTCGCCCGAGATGGTCTTGCCGTCGAAGATGATTTCGCCCGAGGTCACGGGATCGGCGCCGAAGATGGCGCGAGCGACCTCGCTGCGGCCGGAGCCGACGAGGCCGCACAGGCCGACGATCTCGCCGCGGCGCACCTCGATGTTGATGTCGGAGATGCCGGTGGCCGCGCTCAGTCCCTTGACCTCGAGCAGCAGCTCGCCGGGTCTGTCGGCAAAATTGCGCGGATAGGTCATGTCGACGTTGCGGCCGACCATCATGCGGACGAGCTGGTCCGGCGTGACGTCGGCGGGGCGGACACCGTCGATGCGGCGGCCATCGCGCAGCACGGTGATGCGGTCGCCGAGCGCGAATACCTCGGCCATGCGGTGCGAGATATAGACGATCGAGACACCGTCAGCCTTCAGCCGCGCGATCAGCGCGAACAGCAGCTCGGTCTCGCGGTCGGACAGCGCCGCGGTCGGCTCGTCCATGACGAGGATGCGGGCGTTCTGGCTGATCGCTTTGGCAATCTCGACCATCTGCTGCTGTGCGACTCCCAGCTTGTCGATGGTGGTGGAGGGATCGATGTCGAAGCCGATCGTATCGAGCACGCGCTTCGCGTCGGCCAGAATCCTGCGACGGTCGATGGTGCCGGGGATGCGGCCCTTCGGCTCGCGGCCGAGGTAGATGTTCTGGGCAATGTCGAGATGGGGGACGAGCGAGAACTCCTGGAAGATCACGGCAATGCCGAGCTTCTGCGCATCCGCGGTGGACGAGATCGAGACCTTGTTGCCCTCATGGTAGAACTCGCCGGCGTCGGCCCGGTAGGCGCCGCACAGCACCTTCATCAGGCTCGATTTGCCGGCGCCGTTCTCGCCGAGCAGCATGTGGACTTCGCCGGGATAGACGGCAAAGGACACGTCATCCAGCGCCTTGACGCCGGGAAACTCCTTGCTGATGCCGCGCAGCTCCAGCAGCGGGACAGGCGAGGTGACTTCGATCGGGAGCGCGTCGCTCATGCCCTGGCTCCGCCTGAAAAGATCTTCCCGGGATTCATCAATCCATCAGGATCGAGCGCGGTCTTGATCGACCGCATCACATCCACGGCCTCGCCGAGCTCGTCGGTGAGATAATCGATCTTGCCGAGCCCGATGCCGTGCTCGCCGGTGCAGGTGCCGTCCATGGCGATGGCGCGGGCAACCATGCGGGCCTGCAGCGCCTTGGCGCCTTCGGTCTCTTCGGGCTTCGCCGGGTCGATCAGGATTAGCATGTGGAAATTGCCGTCGCCGACATGGCCGACGATGGGCGCGGTGAAGCCGTGCTCATCGGCATCACGGCGGGTCTCGGTCAGGCATTCCGCCAGCCGCGAGATCGGCACGCAGACGTCGGTGATCACGGCGCGAGCCCCGGGGCGCAGGCCGAGGCCCGCATAGAGCGTGTTGTCGCGGGCGTGCCAGAGCCGGCTGCGGTCTTCCGGTGCCTTGGCCCAGGCGAAACCATGGCCGCCATGGTCGGCCGCGATCGCCTGCGCGGCCTCGGCCTGCTCGGCGACGGAGGATTCGGAGCCATGGAATTCGAAGAACAGCGTGGGCGCCTCGCGGTAGCCCAGCTTGGCGTAGGCGTTGATGCCGCGCATCATGACGTCGTCGAGCAGCTCGATGCGCGCCACGGGGATCGCGGACTGGATCACGGAGATCGCGGTGTCGACGGCGTCGTGCAGCGTATCGAAGCTGCAGACCGCGGCCGAGATCGCCTGCGGCACCGGGTGCACCTTCAGCGTGACCTCGGTGATGATTCCGAGCGTGCCTTCCGCACCGACGAACATGCGCGTCAAATCGTAGCCCGCGGCCGACTTCCGCGCACGCTTTGCGGTGCGGATGATGCGGCCGTCGGCCAGCACCACCTCCAGCGCCATGACATTGTCCTTCATGGTGCCGTAGCGCACTGCCATGGTACCGGAGGCGCGGGTGGACGTCATGCCGCCGATCGAGGCGTCGGCACCGGGATCGATCGGGAAGAACAGGCCGGTATTGCGCAGCTCCGCATTGAGCTGCTTGCGGGTGATGCCGGGCTGCACCACGACGTCCATGTCGCTGTCGTGCACCGCCAGCACCTTGTTCATGCGCGCGAAGTCGAAGCAGACGCCGCCCGCGACCGCCGCGGCATTGCCTTCGAGCGAGGTTCCGGCGCCGAACGGGACGATCGGCATGCCCGCGCCCGCGCACAGCTTCACGATCTCGGCCACTTCCTGCGTCGTCTCGGGAAAAACGACGATGTCCGGCGGCAGGCTCCGATAGTGCGACTCGCTCTGCCCATGCTGATCGAGCACGCCGCGCGCAACGCTCGCGCGCGGGCCGATCATGCCGGTGAGGCGATCGGCCAATATGCTCGTGCTGACCCGCGGTCCCATCCTTGCTCCCTGTCTGCCCCGATCGCGGACTCTTGCCGGTCCGCTGCATTGTCGTCCGGCTTAGGCGGCTCTTGCGCTGCTCGCAACCTGCTTCAGGCCGAAATCGTAGTTGAGATGAAAATACGTGCTGTCCACCATGCGACCATCCGGCGCACGGCCGGCGGGGTGCTCCGTGAATTCGCGGATCAGGCTGTCCTTGACGCCGAACACCACGTCGCTGTCGAGATATTTGTCGCCGGCCACGAACACATGCGTCACCAGCTGTTCGAAGCCGGGCGCGGAGATCATGAAATGCACATGCGCGGGACGCCAGGGATGGCGTCCTTGCGCTTCCAGCATGTCGCCGACCGGCCCGTCATGCGGGATCGGATAGGCGGCGGGCTTGATCGACCAGAAATGGAAGCGGCCATTGGCGTCGGTGTGAAAGCGCGCGCGCATCGCGAGGTTGCCGATCTCGTCGGGCTGCTGCACGTCGTAGTAGCCGTCATCGTCGGAATGCCAGACGTCGACGATGGCACCGGCCAGCGGCTTCCCGTCCACGGTCGAGACCGAGCCGGTGACCAGCATCGGATCGCCTTCCATCGGACCCGAAATGTCGGCGCCGCTGTCCTTCTCCGGCGCGGCCTGCACGAAGAACGGGCCGAGCACTGTGGTCTCGGTCGCGCCTTCCGGCACCGGATGGTTGATGGCGTCGACCAGCATCGAGACGCCGAGCGTGTCCGACAGCAGGATGAACTCCTGGCGCTTGTCGTCGCACATGTGTCCGGTGCGGGTCAGGAAATCGATGCCGTACTCCCATTCCTTCTGCGTCGGCCGCACCTCGCGGACGAAGGCGTGAAGGTGCCGCACCAGCGCCTCGCTGACCTCTTTGATGCGCGGATCAGTTGCGCCTGCGATTCGCTCCAGCACCGCATCCGTGATCGTGTTCTCGTTGAAGTTACGCATGTGTATCTCCGCGATCAGAGTTTCGGTTCGCCAAGCCCGGACAACCGTTCCAGGTGCTTGACGGTCGCGATGAAGTCGGTGTCGCCGTCGCCCTGGGCGACCAGCGAGCCATAGGTCTCTCGCACTTGGGCTGCGAGCTGCAGCGGCACGCCGACGGCGTGGCCGGCGCCCAGGATGAGATCGAGGTCCTTGGCCATCTGCTTGCAGGAGAAGGTGGACTCGAAATCCCGTGTCCGCAGCGGCGCCGTCTTGTACTTCACCATCGGCGATGCCACGGCGCTGTCGTCGAGCACCTTCAAGATGTCCAGCCAAGCGATGCCGCCCTTGCGCGCCAGCGCCAGGCTCTCCGCCATCATCGCGGCCGACACCGCGATCATGAGATTGACCGAGAGCTTTGCGTAGCGGGCTTCTTCACTGGGCCCGAGATAGGTCTGTGCACGCGTGAAGGCGGCGAACAGCGGCTTTGCGCTCTCGAAGGCGTCTTTTGGCCCCGAGACGAAGCAGGTCAGCGCGCCGGTGTGGACGATGCTGGCATTGCCGGAGACCGGTGAACGCAGATAGGCAATGCCGCGTGCCTGTGCGGCGGCCGCAACCTCGGTGGAAGCCTCGACGCTCACGGTGCTGGTTTCGATCAAGACAGATCCGGCAGCCATCGCCGCGATCAGGCCGGCGGGGCCAAGCAGCGCGCCGCGCAAGGCAGCGTCATCGGGCAGGGAGGTGATGACGGCGGCCTTGCCGCTCACGGCTTCGGCGGGCGAGGCGGCGATCGCAATGCCCTGCGCGCGCGCTTCGCCGATGCGCGCTGCGCTCTGGTCGAATGCGGTCACGGTGTAGCCGGCCTTTGCGACGAGCACTGTCATCGGCAAGCCCATCTTGCCGATCCCGATGAAAGCGATATTTTTCGATGCGTCTGTCATTGTTCTTGTCCGTTGGCGCCGTCAGGCGGCGCGCCCCTGTCGTTCGATGTCCTGCACCAGCCGCCGACCCGATTGCGCCAGCAACGCCTTTTTCGTCTCCAGTGCCTCGACCAGCAGCTTGCCATTCCGTTTCTTCCAGGCGCCGCCGATCATGACGGCCTCGATATTGGCGAGGCTCGTCTGCATCACCACCGTGGCGACGGGGTCGTGCACCGGATGCAGATTGAGATCGGAGGCGTTGACGATGACGAGGTCGGCAAGCTTGCCCGGCGTCAGCGAGCCGATCTGGTGCTCGCGGCCGAGCATGCGGGCGCCTTCCGTCGTGATCCAGCGCAGCGCCTCGCGTACGGGAATCGTGGTCGTCGCCGGAATGGTGCCGCTGGCTTTCCGCGCCTCCGCATTGTCCAGCGCCCGCTGCATCGACAGTGCAACGCGCGCGGCAGAGAAGAGATCGCCGGCCAGCACGGATTCCAGGTCAATCCCGATCGTCGGCCGCACGCCGCGCTTGAGCAGCCGTCCGGTGATCGGAAAACCGTGGCCCTGGATCATCTCGTTCTCGGGGGTGACCGAGAACGACACGCCGAGATCGACCATGCGGTCGAGCAGATCATCAGGCAGGTCGTTGCCATGGACGATGTTGATGCCGGCGCCGACGAGTCCTGCCTCGATCAGCTTCTCCCAGCCGCCGGGCGTCTTGGCGGGGCCGCCGCCCTGATGCATGGAAGCAATCAGCTTGAGCTCGCGCGCCAGGCGGAAATCCTGCATAGCGACGTCGAGCGTCGAATAATGTGGACCGAGGATCGCAAGACCGAGCGTGACGAGCCCGTCGCGGTCGGCGAGGGGCCCCGCCAGCAGCCGCTCGACCTCGCGGCGCGGATGCGGCACTTCCGAGAAATGCGGCTCGCCCGGCTTCGGCTCCGGCTTTGGCGAGCCATGGAAGAACGCCGCGCGGATGCCGCTCTCGATCAGCCCGTGCACGGCGGCGTCGGTGTGATCGGGCGTCGGGTTGTTGTGGCACCAGTCGACCAGCGTGGTGACGCCGTGGTTGACCTGGTTGAGCGCACCGACGAGCGTTGCGATGTGGATGTCGCCGGGCCGGAACACGGTCGCGAGCCCGGCATGCATGCGGCGGAAATATTCCAGCAGCGTCCAGTTCGCGGCAAAGCCGCGCAAGCCGGTCTGCCAAGTATGCATATGCGCGTTGATCAGGCCGGGGATGACGATGCGCCCCTTGCCGTCGACGATTTCCGTGTCGGCCGCAACGTCGATCGATGGCCGCACATCGACGATGCGGCTGCCCTCGACCAGCACGTCGCCTGTTGCGAGGTCGCCGATCGCGTCATCCATGCTGATGACGGTGGCGGATCTGATCAGCGTGCGGCGCATCGCGTCACGCCGCCGCTTCGACCGCGCCCGGCGGATCGCCGGCCCAGGCGCGCGCGATCAGGTCGCGGATGGCATTGCGCTCCAGCGGGCGCGGGTTCCAATAAGCGTTGGTGACGGCGAGGTCGGCGGCCTTGTCGATGCCGCTCTCGGGCATGCCGATATCACGCAGCGCCAGCTTCGCGCCCAGCCGCTTGGCGAGGTCATAGAGACCCTGCGATGCGTCGGCCGCGTCGATCGCACGCGAGATGCGCGCCATCGCCTCCGGCGCTGCCGGTGCATTGTAGGCCAGCGCATGCGGCAGCACAATCGTGTGGGTCTCCGCATGCGGCAGGTCAAAAGTGCCGCCGAGCGTATGGCAGAGCTTGTGATGCAGCGCCATCCCGACGGTGCCGAGGCAAACGCCGCACAGCCACGCGCCGTAGAGCGCCTCGGTGCGCGCCTCGCGGTCGTCACTCTTGGCCGCGATGGCGGGCAGGGCGCGCGCGAGTGCGCGAATGCCTTCCTCCGCCATCAGCGAGGTCACGGGATTGGTGTCGCGCGCATAGAGCGCCTCGACGGCATGGGCGATGGCGTTGATGCCTGATGTCGCGGCCAGGCTCACCGGCAGCGTCAGGGTGAGGTCGACATCGTAGATCACGGTCTCCGGCAATATCGCCGCGTCGCGCACCGTGGTCTTGAGCCCATTCTCGGTCTGGCCGACGATCGGCGTCATCTCCGAGCCGGCATAGGTGGTGGGGATGCAGAGCTGGTTGATCCCGGTGCGCAAGGCCAGCGCCTTGCCGAGGCCCGTGGTCGAGCCGCCGCCGAGCGAGACGACGCAGTCCGCCTCGCACGCCTTCATCGCGGCGAGCGCGCGCTCGGTGACCTCGACCGGCGTATGCATGGTCGCGCCCGGAAAGATACCGGCATAGAGCGGGCCGAGCGCTGCGCCGAGGCTCTTGCCCTGCGCCTCCTGCTGCGGCGTCGTCAGCACCAGCGCGCGCTTGCCGCCGAGCCGTTCGACCTCGGTCTTCGCACTCGCCAAGGTTCCGCTGCCGAACACGACGCGGCAGGGCAGGTTTTCAAAGGTGAACGAACCGATCATGTGCCGGTCTCTTTGATGGGATAATCGACCTGGAAGCGCCCGATCCGCAAGTCGCCGAGCGCCTCCCGGACGCGCAAATGTTCGGGGTGATTGGCATAGGCGGCGAGGGCGGCCTGGCTGGTGAATTCGGAGAACAGCACCACGTCGCAGGCGTAATCCACCGCGCTGACATCCATGCCGACTTCGATATGGGTCAGTCCGTCGATCCGGCCCTTGAGGCCCTCGAACAGGGTCTTGACCTTGACCCGGGCGGCCGAGCGCTCCTCGGGGGTCTCCCCGCGCAGCCGCCACATCACGATGTGCCTGATCGGGCCCGACATTTCCTGATTTCCTCGCCTGCCATTGTGCTTTGTTGGCGTCATTTTGCCTTGCAGAAAGCGGAAATAAAGGTCAAAATTTGTAAGTCTCTTTTCCTCATTGCGCAAAAATGGACCGGCTGCTCCAACTCGAAGTCTTCTCCAAAACCGCCGAGCTCGGCAGCCTGTCCAAGGCCGCCGAAATCCTGCGGATGTCGAACGCGGCCGCGAGCCGCCATCTCAGCGCGCTGGAGGAGCGGCTTGCGGTCCGACTGATCGAGCGCAACACGCGCCGGCAATGGCTGACCGAAGCAGGGCAGGAGCTCCTGCAGCGCTGCAGCACGCTCTTGAACGAGCTCGCCGAGGCCGAGGACGCCGTCTCCGACCGCGCGCTGTCGCCGAAGGGCATGCTGCGCGTCACGAGCTCGCTGTCCTTCGCGATGATCTATCTCGCGCCGATGCTGCCCGCCTTCCGCGCGCTCTATCCTGATCTCAGCGTGCAGATCATCAGCGCCAACCGCTACCTGGATTTCATCGAGGCCGGCATCGACGTGGCGATCCGCACGCGCGAGCACGAGCCGGATTCCAACATCATCGTCCGTCGCATCGGCCAGATGCACCGCGTGCTCGCCGCAGCCCCCTCGTATCTGGAGAAGCACGGCCGGCCGGAGCATCCCGCTGATCTCGCCCGCCACAACATGCTGATCTACAACCTTGCCAACGATCCTTATTCGCTGCGGCTGAGCAAGGGTAGCACGACGCAGACCGTCCGGATCGCGCCGACGCTCGACAGCAATGACGGCCAGATCATCTGCGGCGCGGCGCGCGCAGGGCTCGGCATCCTGATCCAGCCGCTTTACATCGTGCAGGGCGACATCGCGGCCGGCCGGCTGGTGCCCGTCCTGAGCGACTGGGAGCTGCCGCTGCTCACCATGAACATCGCCTATCAAAACCGCGTCAGGCTGCCCGCCAAGATCAGGGTCTTTTCCGACTTCCTGGTCACCCATATTCGCGAGCATTCGGAGCCGGGCATATGGATCGACGCGGCGAAGTGAGCGGGAGACATTCATGTATCTCGGCATCGATCTCGGCACCTCCGCAGTCAAGACCGTTCTCGTCGACGATACCCAGCGCGTGATTGCGAGCGAGAGCCGGCCGATCGCGACCGCTTCGCCGCAACCAGGTTATTACGAGCAGGATCCCGCGCAGTGGATCGATGCGGCCTTTGCGACGCTGGATGCGCTGAAGGCGTCGCACGGACAAGAGCTGGCGGCGGTCGAAGGCATCGGACTATCCGGCCAGATGCACGGCGCGACTTTGCTCGATGCAAGCTCGAAACCGCTGCGGCCTTGCATCCTCTGGAACGACGGACGCTCCGCCGCCGAGTGCCGTATCCTGGAGCAGCGCTGGCCCGCGTTGCGCGCGACCACGGGCAACAAGGCGATGCCGGGATTCACGGCGCCGAAGCTGCTCTGGGTCGCGACGCATGAACCCGATGTCTTTGCGGTGACGAAGCTCGTTCTGCTTCCAAAAGCCTATCTGCGCCTCGTGCTATCAGGCGAGGCCGTCGAAGACGTCTCGGATGCATCGGGATCGCTGTGGCTCGACGTTGCCCGCCGCGACTGGTCCGATGCAGCACTGGCCGCGACCGGACTGTCGCGCAATCACATGCCGCGTCTGGTCGAGGGATACGCGCCTGCAGCACGGCTGCGGGGCGAGCTCGCGCAGCGCTGGGGCATGGCCAGGCCGCCGATCATCGCTGGCGGCGCGGGCGACAATCCGGCGGGCGCCGTCGGCATCGGGGCGATCCGGCCGGGAACCGCGTTCGTGTCGCTGGGAACCTCGGGTGCCCTGCTGGCGCCGACCGACAGGATTGCCGCCAACCCCGATCGCGTCGTGCACACGTTCTGTCACGCCATTCCCGGCATGTGGATCCAGGCCGGCGCGATCCTGTCGGCTGCCTCGTGCCTGGCCTGGGCCGCGCGCCTGTTCGGCGTCTCCGAGGCCGAATTGCTGGCGCCGCTGGGATCGCGGCCGCGGGCGCCGTCGCCGGTGAGCTTCCTGCCTTATCTTGCCGGTGAACGGACGCCGCACGACGATCCCGTCGTGCGCGGCATGCTCGACGGTCTGAGCCATGGCACCGATCGCGCGGCGATCGTGCAGGCCGTGCTCGAGGGCGTTGCCTTCGCGCTCGCCGATTGCCGCGATGTGCTCGCGGATGCCGGCATCGCGATTGCCGAGGCCGACGTCATCGGCGGCGGTTCACGGTCGCCGTTCTGGCTCTCGGTGTTGGCCAACGTGTTGAATGTTCCGGTTCACCGTTTTGCCGGTGGCGAAACCGGCGCCGCGTTCGGTGCGGCGAGATTGGGGCGGCTTGCTGTCACGGGCGAGGCGATCCCCGCAATTTGCACGCGGCCGCAGCGCGTCGAGACGTTTGAACCCGACGCGAAGCTGGTCGATGCGTATGCCGAACGGCTTCCCGCCTGGCGCGAACTGTATCGGCCGCGCCACTAGCCGCGCCTCGATGCTGCATTCCCGTCTGTTCGGTATTGCCCTGGCCTGCGGCGTTTTGTTTAATGCGTGAGCCGCGCTGACACACCGATTGAGACGCGGGTAGGGAACGCATTGTGCGCCGGGAGGCACGATGAACGATCCGATCCTTGAGATGCGCGGGGTCTCGAAGACCTTCTTCGGCATCAAGGCGCTGCGTGCGGTCGATCTCACCGTCTATGCCGGCGAAATCCATGCCCTGATGGGCGAGAACGGCGCCGGCAAATCGACGCTGATGAAGATCCTGTCCGGCGCCTACCGGCCCGATGCCGGCGGCGAGATCCGCATCGAAGGACATCCGGTGCGGATCGAAGGTCCGCTCGGCGGTCGCGCGGCGGGCATCTCGATCATCTATCAGGAGCTGTCGCTGGCTCCCAATCTCAGTGTTGCCGAGAACATCTATCTCGGGCGGGAGATGTCGCGTGCCGGCTTGCTGGCGCGCAGCGCGATGCGCGAGGGCGTCGGCCCGATCCTGAAGCGGCTGGGGGCGGACTTCCTGCCATCGACGCTGGTGGCGCATCTGTCCATGGGGCAGCGGCAGCTTGTCGAGATCGCGCGTGCGCTGCATGCGAGATCAAAGATCCTGATCATGGACGAGCCGACCACCTCGCTGTCGGCCGCCGAAAGCGAGCGGCTGTTCGCGCTGATCCGCCAGCTGCGCTCCGAGGGGCTTGCCATCATCTACATCTCGCATCGCATGGACGAGGTCTACGCGCTCGGCGACCGCGTCACCGTGCTGCGCGACGGCCGGCTGGTCGGCTCGCTCGACAAGCCCGACATCCGCGCCGATACCATTGTGCGGCTGATGGTCGGGCGCGACGTCTCCTCGTTTTACAAGAAGGATCACGATCCCGACGCGGGACGCGGGCACCCGGTGCTGGCGGCGATCGACATTGCCGACGGCCGGCGGGTCAAGGGCTGCTCGCTCACCGTGCATGCGGGTGAGGTGGTCGGGCTCGCCGGCCTGATCGGCGCGGGCCGCACCGAGCTTGCGCATCTCATCATCGGCGCCGCGACGAAAACCTCGGGCCGGCTTGAACTCGAGGGACGTCCGATCGACATCCGCTCCCCCGGCGCGGCGCTCGAGGCCGGCATCGCCTATCTGACCGAGGACAGGAAGGCGCTCGGCCTGTTTCTCGACATGTCGTGCCTGGACAACATCAATCTCGCCGTGCTCGGACGCGATGCGAAGCTCGGCTGGGTTCTGGATCGTGACAAGGCGCGCGAGCGCGCCGACCGGGCCTTTGCGGGGCTGAGCATCCGCGCCGCCAATGTTGGCGTCCCCGCCGGCGGCCTGTCCGGCGGCAACCAGCAGAAGGTGCTGCTGTCGCGGCTTCTGGCCATTGCGCCGAAAGTGCTGATCCTCGACGAGCCGACGCGCGGCGTCGACGTCGGAGCCAAATCCGAGATCTATTCGATCATCGACAATCTGGCCAAGGTCGGCACCGCGATCCTGGTCATCTCCTCCGATCTGCCCGAGATCATCGGCATCTGCGACCGCGTTATCGTGATGCGCGCCGGGCACATTGCCGGTGAGGTTACCCGCGGCCCACATTCGCCGCTGACGCAGGAAGACATCATGGCGCTTGCTACGGGGATGGAGCATCTCGATGCCTGACAATGGTGCCTCGCAGGCCAAGCCCGCACCGACGGCGACCAACGGCGCGGCCGCGGAGACCAGACGTCAGCGGGTGAGGATGCTGATCAGCGCGCTCGGCATGCTGCCGGTGCTGCTGATCCTGTGCGTCGGCTTTCATTTTCTCTCCGAGGGCCGCTTCTTCACCGGACAGAATCTTGGCATCGTGCTGCAGCAGGCCGCGGTGAACACCGTGCTCGCCGCGGGCATGACCTTCGTCATCCTCACCGGCGGCATCGACCTCTCGGTCGGCTCGATCCTGGCGGCCTCCGCCATGGCCGGGCTGACACTCTCCAAGGTGCCGGAGCTCGGGGTGCTGTGGCTGCCGGTCTCCGTCCTGACCGGCCTTGGCTTCGGCATCGTCAACGGCGCGCTGATCGCGCTGCTGCGCCTGCCGCCCTTCATTGTCACGCTCGGCTCTCTCACCGCCGTGCGCGGCCTCGCCCGGCTGCTCGGCGCCGACACCACCGTGTTCAATCCGTCCATTCCCTATGCCTTCATCGGCAACGGCTCGCTGACGCTCATTCCGGGCGTTGCGTCGATCCCGTGGCTCTCGGTGATCGCCTTGCTCGTCATCTTCGTCTCGTGGCTGGTACTGCGCCGGACCGTGCTCGGCGTGCACATCTATGCGGTTGGCGGCAATGAGAGCGCGGCGCGGCTTGCCGGCATCAAGGTCTGGGCCGTGCTGATCTTCGTCTACGGTATCTCCGGGCTGTTCGCCGGGCTTGGCGGCGCCATGCAGGCGGCGCGGCTCTATGCCGCCAACGGCCTGCAGCTCGGCCAGTCCTACGAGCTCGATGCCATCACCGCCGTGATCCTCGGCGGCACCTCGTTCGTCGGCGGCATTGGCTCGATCTGGGGCACGCTGGTCGGCGCGTTGATCATCGCGGTGCTCTCGAACGGCCTGATCCTGATCGGTGTCTCCGACATCTGGCAATATGTGATCAAGGGTCTCGTGATCATTGGCGCCGTGGCGCTGGATCGCTACCGGCTGCAAGGCTCCGCCAGAACTTGAAGATACGAGGTTCCGTTGCGGCAACTGGTCTGCCGTGCCGGGGATGAAGACAGACCAGGGAGGAAGCCAATGTTGAAGACGATCACGCTCGCCGGCGCCGCGACGGCGCTTTGCCTCAGCGCCGCGCCATGCTTCGCCAAGGAGCTCAAGTCGATCGGCGTCTCGCTGGGATCGATGGGCAACCCGTTCTTCGTCGCGCTGTCGAAGGGCGCCGAGTTCGAGGCCAAGAAGACCAATCCCAATGTGAAGATCACCGCGGTCGGCTTCGAATACGATCTCGGCAAGCAGGTCACCCAGATCGACAATTTCATCGCCGCCGGCGTCGACCTGATCCTGCTCAACCCCGGCGATCCCAAGGCGATCGGGCCGGCGATCAAAAAGGCGCAAGCCGCCGGCATCGTCGTCGTCGCGGTCGACACCGCGGCCGAAGGCGCCGATGCCACCGTGACCACGAACAACGTGCAGGCGGGCGAAATCTCCTGCCAGTACATCGTCGACAAGCTGGGCGGGAAGGGCGACGTCGTCATCGAGAACGGGCCGCAGGTCTCCGCCGTGATCGACCGCGTCGTCGGCTGCAAGAACGTTCTCTCGAAGAATCCCGGCATCAAGGTTCTGTCCAGCGACCAGGACGGCAAGGGCTCGCGCGAAGGCGGCCTGACCGTGGCGCAGGGTTATCTGACCCGCTTCCCCAAGATCGACGCCATTTTCGCCATCAACGATCCGCAGGCGATCGGCACCGACCTTGCCGCGCGCCAGCAGAACCGCACGGGCATCATCATCACCGCGGTTGACGGCGCGCCCGATATCGAGGCGGCGTTGAAGGATCCGCAGTCGCCGCAGATCCAGGCGTCCGCTTCGCAGGACCCGTTCTTCATGGCGCGGCGCGCGGTGCAGGTCGGCGTCGGCATTCTCAACGGCCAGAAGCCGGCCTCGACCGTCGAGCTCCTGCCGTCCAAGCTCGTGACCAGAGACAACATCGCCGAATACAAGGGCTGGACGTCGGATCGGTCGCAGTAACAAGGCCGCTTCCAGAGGGGAGGGCTCTCAACACCGGAATGGCAGGCGGCGTCATGATCGCCGCCTGCTATCCTCCATAGCGGCCAAATGCGCGTCATCGCGCTGCCCGAGCGCGCGAGGCCGCCTCTTGTGTTAGCTTCCGCGATCTCGATCGGTCGAATCGGAAGCATATCTCGTGAAAGCCAAGACACCCGGCACGGCATCCGGAACCGCGTGGCGGCATGCCAATATCGGCCGCCTGCTCAACAACGCCGTGCGGCGCTTCGAAGGCCGCGTGCTTGAGCTGATGAGCGAGCGGGGGCACGACGAGACGCGCATCGCCCATGTCAGCCTGACCCGCAATCTCGACGTCGAGGGGACGCGGCTCACCGAGCTTGCCCGCCGTGCATCCATGAGCAAGCAGGCGATGGGCGAGCTGGTCGATCAATGCGCCGAGCTCGGCCTCGTCGATCGCATCGCCGATCCGACCGACCGGCGCGCGCGCATCGTGATGTTCACGCCGGCCGGGCGCAAATGGCTCGATGCGTTTCGCGACGCCGTCGATGTCGCCGAGCAGGAGATGCGCGCCGAGCTCGGCAAGGCCACGATGGACGCGATCCTGAAAGGGCTGGCGGTCTATGGCGAACGGTTCGATACGCTCGAGGACGTCGATTAGTCAGGCTACTTGACGATATCGTCAGGCTACCTTACCATGCAGGATAATGCTGGTAGGGAGAAGCGTCTTGGAAACACGTCTGACGGCCTCGGTGCTCATCGTGGGCGGGGGGCCTTGCGGGCTGATGCTGGCCAACGAGCTCGGCCGGCGCGGCGTGTCCGCGATGCTGGTCGACGAGAAGCCGGGCACGGCCTTCAACCCGCAGGCCAACGCGACGCAGGCGCGCTCGATGGAGCATTACCGGCGGCTGGGTTTTGCCGACGAGATCAGGCGTGAGGGCCTGCCCGCGGATTATCCGACGGATGTTGCCTACTTCACCCGTTATTCCGGTTACGAGCTGGCGCGCTTTGCCCTGCCTTCGTCCTCACGAGCGGGCGAGCTGATCAAGGGCATGTCGGGCTCCTGGAGCGCGGCGGAGCTTCCGCATCGCGTCTCGCAGAAATATGTCGAGGCGGTGCTGCGCCGCCACGCCGAACGGCTTCCCGGCATCAAGCTGAACTATGGCCACAGACTGATCGGCTACGTCGAGAAGGACGACGGCTTCGTTGGCGAGATCGAATGTCTCGATGACGGCAGCCGCTTCCAGGTGAGGGCCGACTTTCTGGTCGGCGCCGACGGGCCGCGCTCGATGGTGCGGCAATCGCTCGGCATCGTCTATGGCGGCGAGACCGGGACGCAGCGAGATTTCATGGGCGGCCGCATGCTGGCCGTCTATCTCCGTTCGCCGGAGTTCTATACGAGCATCCCGCACGCCAAGGCGTGGATGTACAATTGCTTCAACGGCGACCGACGCGCCTTCATGGCGTCGGTGAACGGCCGCGACGAATTCGCCTTTCACACGCAGCTTCGACCGGGTGAGGACGAGAGCGCGATCACGATCAACGAGGCCAAGGCCGCATTCCAGCGCGCCTGCGGCGCGCCGATCGAATGCGAGGTGCTGTCGTTCCTGACCTGGACCGCCGGTCACGCGCTGGTCGCGAACGGGATGCAGCGGGGCAGGGTGTTCCTCGGCGGCGACGCCGCGCATCTGTTCACGCCGACCGGCGGGCTCGGCTACAACACCGCGATCGAAGACGCGGTCAATCTCGGCTGGAAGCTCGCAAGCGTCGTCAAGGGCGTGAGCCCGGCGACGCTGCTCGATAGCTACGAGATCGAGCGGCGCCCGGTGGCGCTACGCAACACCGACTATGCGCGCCGTTTTGCGGACTCCCTCGGTCTCTTCGCGCCCGCGCCGGAGATCGAGGACGCCACCGACGAGGGCAGCGAGGCGCGGCGGATCGCGGGCGTCTATCTCGAACAGCATGCCCGCGCCGAGTTCAACATCCCCGGTGTCACCTTCGGCGGACGTTACGACGGCTCGCCGATCATCGTCTCCGATGGCAGCCAGCCTCCGCCCGATGCCGCGAACGTCTATGTCCCGAGCGCTTGTCCCGGCGGCCGCGCGCCGCATGCGTGGCTGGAGGACGGCGTGTCCTTGTACGATTTGTTCGGGTTCGAATGGACGCTGCTCCGGTTCGGCGAGATCGCTCCGGCTCAAGCTGCGGTCGCCGACGCCATCCGCACGCTCGGGATCGATTTGAAGCTCGTGACGCTGCCGCAATCCTTGCGCGATCTCTACGAGGCGGACCTCGCTCTGATACGACCCGACCAGATCGTGGCTTGGCGCGGTGCCGCCTCGCAGGCCGGAACGATCGGGCGTGTCCTTGCCCGCGCGCTCGGCCGCGATGCGAGCGATGCGGCGCGACTGGCGAGCTGATCCAACTCTGCCGCATGCGACCTGCGGCGATACGCCAATAACAAGACGACAATGACACCGGAGGAGGACAACGTGACAACTGGAGCATTCGAGGACTACGACGAGCATTCCGCTGCCACTGTCGGTGCCGAGCAGACCGCCAGCAGCCGCCGGCGTATCCTGATCGCGGGCACCATCGGCACCGCGATCGAATGGTACGACTTCTTCATCTACGGCCTGATCGCGCCGCTGGTGTTCGACCAGCTGTTCTTTCCGAAGTTCGACCAGCTCACGGCCAGCATTGCGGTGTTCGCGACGTTCGCCGTCGGCTTCCTTGCGCGTCCGCTCGGCGGACTCGTGTTCGGCCATTTCGGTGATCGCTTAGGGCGCAAATCGGTCCTGCTGTGCACATTGCTGCTGATGGGACTTGCGACCATGTCGATCGGCCTGTTGCCGCCCTACGCCAGTGCGGGCGTCTTCGCGACCATCGCGCTGGTCGTGCTGCGCTTCCTCCAGGGCTTCGCGCTCGGCGGTGAATCCACCGCGGCGATCCTCATGGCGATCGAGAGCGCGCCCGGCCACCGGCGCGGCTTCTCGGCGGCGGTGATCCAGGCGGCGGGGCCCGTCGGCGTCGTGCTTGCCTCGTTTGCGGCGCTCGCGATCTCGCGCCTGCCGGAGGCGGATCTCTTGTCCTGGGGCTGGCGTGTTCCGTTCTTGATCAGCGCGGTGCTCGTCGCGCTCGGCGTTTACATGCGCTGGCGCATCGAGGAGACCGCGACGTTCCGTGAGGCCGGCGAATCCGATGCGGTGCCGGCCGTCGAGGCGGTGAGGGGACATTGGCGCCCGATCCTCATCGTGTTCTTCGCCGAGATGGCGCAGACCTCCTATTTCTACCTGACCGCCATCTTCACCATCTCCTTCGCGACGCGCCAGCTCGGCGTCCAGAAGGACGTGATCACGCAAGCCGTGCTGATCGCCAATCTCGTCGGGCTCGTGGCCATGCCGCTGATCGGCGCCTGGTCCGACCGGATCGGACGCAAACGCCTGTTCCTGGCGGGTGTCGTGCTCGCGGCCGCCTCGATGTTCGCGTTCTACGGCGTGGTGGCGAGCCGCGATACGCTGCTGATCACGGGCGCGGTGATCCTCGCCGCGGGTATCATCCATCCCCTGATGTTCGGTACCGAAGGAAGCTATTTCCCGGAGCTGTTTCCGAGCCGCATCCGCTTCACCGGCGTGTCGATCGGCAAGCAGCTCGGGACCGTGCTCGGCGGCGGCATCGCGCCGCTCGTCGCCACCAGCCTGTTCGCGCAGACGGGCTCCACCACCGCGATCACCGGATACTACGTCGTCCTCGCATTCGCGGCGATGATCGCGCTCGGCTTCGCGCACGAAACCGGCAAATCGCGGCTGCTCGGCTAGGCCCGGCGCCATCACCAATATCAGGGAGGTTTTCATGGACGTCAGTCTTCTCATCAATGGCCGGGATCAGGCCGCTTCCAGCGGCAAGGCGTTCGAGCGGCGCAATCCGTTGTCGAAGGAGGTCGCAAGCCGCGCGGCCGCGGCGACCGTGTTCGATGCCGACGCCGCCGTGGCGGCGGCCTCTGCAGCGCTTGGCGCATGGTCGGCGCTCGGCCCAACCGCAAGGCGTGCACTTCTGCTGAAGGCAGCCGATGCGCTCGATGCCAAGCGCGACGCCTTCATCAAGATCATGATGGCGGAGATCGGCACGACCGAGGTTTGGTCGGCCTTCAACGTCAAGCTGGCTTCCGGCATGCTGCGCGAGGCGGCGTCGCTGACGACGCAGATCGCGGGCGAGGTGATCCCGTCCGACAAGCCGGGATGCATCGCGATGTCCGTGCGCCAGCCGGCCGGCGTGTGTCTCGGTATCGCGCCGTGGAATGCGCCGATCATTCTCGGTGTTCGTGCTGTGGCGACGCCACTCGCCTGCGGCAACACGGTCGTGCTGAAGGCCTCCGAGATTTGCCCGGGGACACACCGGCTGGTCGGCGAGGTGTTCAAGGTCGCAGGCTTTCCGCCCGGCGTCGTGAACGTCGTCACCAACGCGCCCGCCGATGCGCCCGCGCTGGTCGAGCGGCTCATCGCAAATCCTGCCGTGCGGCGGATCAACTTCACCGGATCGACCCGCGTCGGCCGCGTCATCGCCGAGCTCGCCGGACGCCACCTCAAGCCGGTGTTGCTCGAGCTCGGCGGCAAGGCGCCCTTGGTTGTGCTCGACGACGCCGACCTCGACGCCGCCGTCGCGGCTGTGGCGTTCGGCGCCTTCATCAACCAGGGCCAGGTCTGCATGTCGACCGAGCGCGTGATCGTCGACGAGGCGGTGGCCGCGGCGTTCGTCGAGAAGCTCGCGAAGAAGGCGAGCAGGCTTCCGGCCGGTGATCCGCGCTCCGGTCCGGTGGTCGTCGGCTCGATGATCGACGAAGCGCCGGCCAGGCATGTCGTCGCGCTGATCGACGATGCCATCGGCAAGGGCGCCGTCAAGCTTGCGGGCGGCGGGCGCGCCGGCACGGTCGTTCCGGCCACCGTGCTCGATCGCGTCGTATCGGGCATGCGGATCTACACCGAGGAGAGCTTTGGTCCTGTCGTCTCGGTGATACGCGCCCACGGTGTCGACGAGGCCGTGCGGCTCGCCAACGACACCGAGTATGGCCTCTCGGCTGCCGTGTTCGGCCGCGACGTCGCGCGCGCACTGACAGTGGCCCAGCGCATCGAAAGCGGCATCTGCCATGTCAACGGACCGACCGTGCACGACGAGGCGCAGATGCCGTTCGGCGGCGTGAAGGGATCCGGCTACGGCCGCTTCGGCGGCCAGGCCGGCATCGCAGAATTCACCGATCTGCGCTGGATCACCATCGAGACGCAGCCTCAGCACTATCCGTTCTGATTGCGCTTAGGGCGAAGCACTCTGGGAATAACGACCGATGAACTCAAAAGTCCTGACGGTTCGGGAAGCGACCCTCGGTGTGCTTCGCTCCTTCGGCGTCGATCGCGTTTTCGGCAACCCCGGCTCGACCGAGCTCGCCTTTCTCGGCGACTGGCCCAATGACATCGACTACGTGCTCGGCTTGCAGGAAGGCTGCGTCGTTGGCATGGCGGATGGCTATGCGCAGGCGACCGGGCGTCCGTCTTTCGTCAACCTGCACTCCGCCGCAGGGCTCGGCCACGCCCTCGGCAATCTCTTCACGGCGTTTCGCAACAAGACGCCGATGGTCGTCACGGCGGGACAGCAGGCGCGCAGCCTGCTGCGGATGCGGCCTTATCTCTTCGCCGAGGATGCCGAGCAGTTTCCCAAGCCTTACGTGAAATGGAGCGCGGAGCCCGCGCGGCCTGAGGACGTGCCCGCGGCGATCGCGCAGGCCTTTCTCACCGCCATGCAGCATCCGCGCGGCCCGACCTTCGTGTCGGTGCCGTCGGACGATTGGGCGCGGCCGGCATCGGCTGTCCCGGTCCGGCGTATCGCCACGGAGTTCGCGCCGGATCCGGCCGCGATCGACCAGCTCGCTGCGGCGATCGGCGCAGCGAAAAGGCCGGCCTTCGTGGTCGGCCCGCAGGTCGACCGCAGCGGAAGCGTGAGTGACATGGTTGCTGTCGCCGAGCGCGCGAAGGCCGCGGTGTGGGCAAGCCCGATGTCGAGCCGGTCGAGCTTCCCGGAACGGCATCCGCAATTTGCCGGCTTCCTGCCGGCTGCGCCGGCCGCGTTCGCGCGCGCCTTGCGAGGCGCCGATCTGGTCGTCGTGGTCGGAGCACCGGTGTTCACCTTCCACGTCGAAGGTCAATGCGACCTTCTGAAAGATGGAACGCCGGTCTGGCAGATCACGGATGATCCAACCGAGGCAGCATCCGCTGCTGTCGGTGACACCATCATCAGCACGCTTCCCAAGGCGCTCGGCGCGCTCCTGTCGGTGTTGCCGGAAGTCGCGTATCGTGACGTACCGGGGGCGCGTCCACGGCCCGCCGTTCCCCCTGCGAGCAGCCCCATTCCTCCGGCCTATGCGCTCAGCCGGCTGTCGGAGCTGATGCCGCAGGATGCGATCGTGGTGGAGGAGGCGCCGTCGCATCGACCCGCTATCCAGCAGTTCATGCCGATGCGCGGCGCGGACAGTTTCTACACCATGGCGAGCGGCGGGCTTGGCTACAGCCTGCCGGCCTCGGTCGGCGTCGCGCTGGCGCGGCCGGGGCACCGGATCGTATGCTTGATCGGCGACGGATCGGCGATGTACTGCATCCAGGCGATCTGGACCGCTGCGCAGCGCCAGCTCCCCATCACCTTCGTGGTCATGAACAATTCCGGCTACGGTGCGATGCGCGCCTTCAGCCGGATCATGCAGGCCCACCGCCCGCCGGGGATTGAGCTGCCCGGCCTCGATTTCGTCGCCCTCGCCACTGGTCTTGGTTGTCCGGGCAGGCGGGTCACGGAGGTCGAAGATCTCGACCGTATCCTCGGCGAAGCGCTGGCGTCGAACGGGCCGTCACTGGTCGACATCTCGGTCGATCCAGCCGTCTCGGACCTCTTTGCATCCGCGCCTCGTCAATGACACGAGGCGCGGCGGCGCCTATGCGACCACGGCCGCCGATCTAGCCGGCCTTCGCCGAGTAGACGTCGGCAAAGCGCTCCCGCAGCAAGTTCTTCTGCACCTTGCCCATCGTATTGCGCGGCAGTTCATCGACGAAGATGACGCGCTTCGGCTGCTTGAACTTGGCCAATCGTCCTGAAAGCGCCTCCAGAATGGAGCGTTCGTCCAGCGCGGAGCCGTTCGAGCGGACGACGGCGGCGGTTACGCCTTCACCGAAGTCGGCGTGAGGCACGCCGACGACGGCGCTCTCGGAGACACCGGGAATGGCGTCGATCTCCGTCTCGATCTCCTTCGGGTAGACGTTGAAGCCTCCGGTGATGATGAGGTCCTTGCCGCGGCCGACGATGTACAGGCAGCCATTTGCATCGAGCTTGCCGAGGTCCCCCGTGATGAAGAAGCCATCGGGGCGGAATTCGGCCGCCGTCTTGTCGGGCATGTTCCAGTAGCCGGCGAACACGTTCGGACCCTTCACCTCGATCATGCCGACCTCGTCGGTGGACAGGATGGCGCCGCTCTCGGGATCGGCGATGCGGATCTCGACGGCGGGCAGGGGATGCCCCACCGAGCCTGGAATGCGCGGACCGTCATAGGGATTGGAGGCGATCATGCCGGTTTCGGTCATGCCGTAGCGCTCGAGGATCTCGTGCCCCGTCCTGTCTTGCCAGGCGCGATGCGTTTCCGCGAGCAAGGGTGCCGAACCGGCAACGAACAGTCGCATGTTCGCGGTCGAGAGCCTGCTCAAATTCGCGCTCTGGAGCAGCCTGACATAGAAGGTGGGGACGCCCATCAGCACCGTCGCCCGGTTCATGGCGGCCAGAATGCGTTCGCCGTCGAACTTCTGCATGAACAGCATGCGCGCGCGTGCCGCGAACGTCAAATTGCCGGCCACGAACAACCCGTGGATGTGATAGATCGGCAGGGCGTGGACCAGGATGTCGTTGTGCGAATAGCGCCATTGCTCCACCAGGGTCAGTGCGTTCGAGACGAGGTTGCCGTGCGTCAGCATGGCCCCCTTCGAGCGACCGGTCGTCCCCGACGTGTAGAGGATGGCGGCGAGGTCGTCCTTCGCGCGCGGCACGGTCTCGAAACCCGCTGCAAGACCCGCCGCGGCGTCGACGAGCGAACCATGGCCCTGCTCATTGAGCGTTTCGACGCGGCCGCCGGCCTTCGCGGCAATCGCGCGCAGGTCGGCTTCGTCCCTTGGATCGCACACGATCAATGTCGGTTGCGCGTCGCGGATGAAGTACTCGGTTTCTGCTGCCGTATAGGCGGTATTCAGCGGCAGATAGGCTGCTCCGGAACGGAGCGTCGCAAGATAGAGCGCGAGGGCCTCGACGGACTTCTCGACCTTGGCCGCAACCCGGTGGTTCGGACCGATGCCGCTGCCGGCGAGAAAATTCGCGAACCTTCCGCTGAGTGCGGCAAGGTCGGCGTAGCTCAGTGTCGCCCCGTTGTCCTTCTCGATGCAGATCGACTGGTCGGAAGCCGCGCCGGCAAGCAGACGGTCGTACAGGTTCCAGGTCATGACGAGATCTTCCGTTGCGAGTGGGTGGGAGGACTGGGAACGAGGTCGCGCGATGACAATTTTGCGCGAAGCGCCTTCTTGACCTTGTCGGACGCGACGACGGTGCTGTGTTCGGCAAACGCTTCGTGGTTCGCCTCGATGTGCTCGAGTGCGTAGAGATAGTTCACCATGAGCCCGTAGGATTGCTTCATGCCCTTGGCGGAGCCATCGCCGAGGAAGTTCAGCCGCTCCAGGCGCGCGCCGTTGCCGAGATGGAAGCGGGCGACCGGATCGACCGGCTTGCCGGACGGCAGCTTCGCCTTGAGGAAGTAATAGGCGGCAAGCGCAGTGACGGCATCTTTCGCCTGCGTGATGTCGCCGCCGTTGTCGAGCGCGGCGATCGCTCCGCTCGTGTCCTCGTCGATCGCGGCGGAGGCCTCCGTCTTGAGCTCGCGCCTGACCCAGCCGGCAAAGCCGGGAACGGGCGACAGGGTGACGAAGGTCTTCAGGTTCGGCAGCTCGCGGGCGAGATCCTGCACCACCTGCTTGATCAGGAAGTTGCCGAAGGAGACGCCGGCAAGTCCCTTTTGCGTGTTCGAGATCGAATAGAACACGGCCGTCGTCGCCTCGCGCGCCGCGATCGCCTGGCGTGATTTGTCCAGCAGCGGGCCGATCGCGCCGGGAATCTCCCGGGTGAGCGCGACCTCGACGAAGATCAGGGGCTCGTCGACGAGCTGCGGATGAAAGAACGCGTAACAGCGGCGATCAGCCGGCTCGAGCCGGTTGCGCAAATCGTCCCAGTCCTGGATGGCGTGGACGGCTTCATATCTGATGATCTTCTCCAGGATGTTCGCCGAGGTGGTCCAGTCGATCGGACGCAGCACCAGAAAGCCGCGGTTGAACCAGGACGAGAACAAATGGACGAAATCGTCGTCGACCGCCTGGAGCTCGGGATGATCGCGCAGCAGCGAGAGCAGCACCTCTCGCATCCGCACCAGCGAGGCCGTTCCGCCGGGCGCGAGGTTGAGGCGCCGTATGAGCTCCTGCCGGCGCGGCTCCGCGGCGGCATGGAGCGCTTCGAGCTTGGACCCGTCGCCGCCCTCCTTGCGCTGGTAGGCGGCGATCGCGAGCTCGATCGCGCGGCGGTCGGGCCCGAACCGGTCGGCGAGCGAGGCGAGGAATTTCAGCCGCTCCGGTTCGGCCGCCTGCTCGAAGGCCGCCAGCAGCGATTGGGCGATCGCAACGCCGGAGGCCTCGCCGCGCCGGGACAGCAGCGCCTCGCCGAGAAGCGCGAGGTCGCGATCCTCGCCCGCCTCGCGTTCCGGCTTCATGCCGAGAACCGCGCGGCCGCGTTGCGTCAGCGTGTCGATCAGCCCTGCCAGGAATTCCGGTGCGGCAATGCGTCCGGATCGGATGTCGTTCAGCATGGGGCGTGGCTCCTCAATTATCGCGATGGCGGACCCATCACGAGGTTGGGCAGAAAGGTCGAGATCGACGGGACAAGGCACAGCAGGACGACCGCGAGCGCCATCAGCACGACGAAAGGCAGCGTTCCCCAGATCACGTCCCGCAGGGGGATGTCGGGTGCGATGTTCCTGATGACGAAGATGTTGAGGCCCACGGGTGGATGGATGAGGCCCATCTCCATCACGATCGTCATCACCACGCCGAACCAGATCAGGTCGAAGCCGGCGTCCTTGAGCGGCGGCAGGATGATCGGCGCCGTCATCAGGATGATCGAGACCGGCGGCAGGAAGAAGCCGAGCACGACCACCAGCACCAGGATTGCGCCCAGCAGCACCCATCGCGACAGCTGCATCGCCACGATTGCCTGCGCCGCCGCCTGGCTGATGTGGAGATAGCTCATCACGTAGGAGTAGAGCAGCGACATGCCGATGATCAGCATCAGCATGGTCGATTCCTTCAGCGTCGATTCCAGGATCGGACCGAGATCCCGCGGCCGCCAGACGCCGTAGATCGAGGCGATCAGGACCAGCGCCAGGATGCCGCCGAGCCCGGCGGTCTCCGACGGCGTGGCGTAGCCGCCATAGAGCGCGATCATGACGCCGCTGAGCAGCACGACGAAGGGCATGACGCGCGGCAGCGCGCCGAACCGCATCGCCATGGTGAAGCGCTCGTTCGACAGGATCGGGTGCTGCGCCGGATCGGCCGCATAGGCGCGTTGCGCAGCGGCGTATTCGGCCTTGAACCTCAGCACCGCGTAGGTTGCGAACAGCAGCACCAGGAGCAGGCCCGGCCCGATGCCGGCGAGGAAGAGACGTCCGAGCGACTGCTCGGCTGCGACCGCGTACAGGATCATGGTGATCGAGGGCGGCAGCAGGATGCCGAGTGTGCCGCCGGCGGCGATCACGCCGGCAGCGAAGCCGCCGGAATAACCGCGCTTGCGCATCTCGGGAATGCCGGCCGAGCCGATCGCCGAGCAGGTGGCCGGAGACGATCCGGCCATCGCGGCGAACAGCGCGCAGGCGAAGACGTTGGCGATGCCGAGTCCGCCGGGGATGCGGCCCATCCAGACATGCAGCGCGCTGTAGAGATCCTGTCCCGCCTTCGACTTGCCGATCGCGGCGCCCTTCAGGATGAAGAGCGGGATCGCCAGCAGCGTGATCGAGGCCATCTCCTCGTAGACGTTCTGCGTCACCGTATCGAGCGATGCGGCGGGCATGAAGAAATACATGAAGATGACGGCGACCGCGCCGAGCGCCAGCGCGATCGGCATGCCGGAAGCCATGACGGCGAGGGTCGCACCACCATACATCAGTCCGACGGCTAGCGTGCTCATTTGCTCCTCCATGCATCGAGGCTCGCGGCGAGCTGAAGCGCGATCTGCAGCGTCATCAGCGTCATCCCCAGCGACATCATGCTGTAGGGAATCCACAGCGGCGGGGCCCAGGTCGAGCCGGACACCTGTCCGTCGACCCAGGCTTCGTGGAACAGCGTCCAGGATTTCCAGGCGAAGAAGCAGCAGAACAGCAGGCTCGCCGTGTCGACCACGAGCATGCGGATCGCGTTACCGCGCTTCGACAGATAGCCGGTGAGGGCCTCGATGCCGATATGGCCGCGGCCGGCCTGCACGAACGCGGTGGACAGGAAGGTGGCGCCGACCAGCAGGAACACCGCGGCTTCGTCCTGCCAATAGGTTGCCGCGTTGAAGAAGTAGCGCGCGGCCACGCTGTAGCTCAGGATCGAGCTGGCGACGATGAGCGAGATCGAGCAGAGCACGACGATTGCCCTGTTGAGCAGGGTCATCGCGCGCGTGATCCGTCCCACCGGGGAGCCGGGCCGCGCCGTCGTCACGGCGGCGGAATGGCCAAGGTCGATGCCGTGCGCGCTCATGAGCCGGCCTCCATGGCGAGCTTGATCAGGCGGGCACAGTTCTCGTTCTTGTTGGCGTAGTCCTTCCAGGCTGTGTCGCGCGCAAGCTCGCGCCAGGCCTGAACCGTCTTGTCGTCGAGATCGTGCACCGTCGCGCCGGCGGCCTGGTAGACCTTGGCGACGCGGACGTCATCCTCCACCGCCGCTGCGCGGCCGAACGCTTCGAGATCGGCGCCGACCGAGATGATGACGTCGCGCTCCTCGCTCGAAAGCCGGTCGAACACCGCCTTCGACATCACGAGCGGCTCGAGCATGAACCAGTAGCTCTTCGCCCGCCCGGTCGTCAGATGCTTGGCGAGCTCTTCAAGGCGGAAGGAGGTCAGGCTGGTGGACGAGGTGAGGGCGGCATCGCACGCGCCCGTCTGCATCGCCGCATAGAGTTCGTTGGAGGGCAGCGACAGCACCGAGGCGCCGGCCGCCTGCAGCACGAGATCCATCTCGCGCGAGCCGCCGCGGATCTTCATGCCCTTGGCATCGCCGACCTCGACCAGTGGACGCGAGCGGCTGGCGACACCGCCGGCCTGCCAGATCCAGGTGATGATGACGAGGCCCTTGGCGGCGAGGAATTTGCTGAACTCCTGGCCGATCGGCTTGTTCTTCCAGCCGAGGCCTTCGTCGTAACCGGTGACGAGACCCGGCATCAGGCCGATGTTGAGTTCGGGAAGATCGCCGCCGGCGTAGGAGATCGGGATGAGGCTCATGTCGAGCGCGCCTTTGCGCATCGCCGAGACCTGCGCGTTGGTCTTCATCAGCGACGAGCCCGGATAGATCTCGGCGGTCATCGCGCCCTTGCTGCGCTCCTGGATCAGCGCCGCGAAGCGCCGGCAAAGCCGGTCGCGGAAATCGCCCTCGGTCGCGGTGCCTCCCGGAAACTGGTGCGAGATCTTCAGGGCCGTGGCTGCGCGCGCCTCTCCGAACCGGAGCAGGGCCGGGGCCGCGATTCCCAGGGCCAGGGCCTGACGTCGTGAAATCCTCATTCCATACCTCCCGTTGCCTGATTGCATTTTTTAATTCTAATCTTGCATACAATTCATATATGAACTGCATGCTGTATGTTTTGTCAAGCATATGGTATGGAATCGTAGGATCGGGTGTATACGATGAGCCAGGCCTTCAGACTGAAGCAGTCGATCGAAGACGCTGTGATTGCAGGGGAATTCCTGCCGGGCGATCGCCTGGACGAGGCCTCGCTCGCGGAGCGATTCGGGGTGTCGCGGACCCCCATTCGGGAGGCGCTGCTTCAGCTTGGCGCCGAAGGGTTCATCGATGTTCGCCCCCGCCGGGGCGCGATCGTCAGCGTCCCGTCACCGACCCGGCTGTTCGAGATGTTCGAGACTATGGCCGAGATCGAGAGCGCGTGCGGTCGGCTGGCCGCGCGCCGGCTGACTCCGGACAATGACGCTGCGATGGAGGCGGCGCACCGCGCCTGCGAGATCGCTGCGCGCGAAGGCGACAGCGAGCAGTACTACGCGGACAACCGCAATTTTCACGAAGCGATCTATCGCGCCAGCCGCAACAGCTTCCTCGCCGATCAGGCCTTCGCCCTGCACAAGCGCTTGAGCGCCTATCGCCGCATCCAGCTTCGGGCGCGCAATCGTCTCTTGCAATCGCTCCAGGAGCACGCCGGGGTTCTCGAAGCGATCCGTGCCGGTGACGAGCAGCTCGCTGCGACGCGGCTTCACGACCACGTTCTGGTGCAAGGCGAGCGGTTCTCGGACATGGTGCTTGGCCTTTCGGCAAGCGGCCGCGCAACGACTGCTGGAACCAGGAGCGGGACGAAATAGGCGCCTGCCTCCGCTTAGCGGCAACACCACGAAGTGCCCAGCGTCGTTATGGCCGACGGTTTGATTTGAAAGCCGACTTTGCGCGCTCGCGCAGGCGCTGGAAAATCACGTAGAGCATCGGCACCAGGAAAATTCCGATCGTACTTGCCGCCAGCATGCCGGCGAAGACGGCCGTGCCTACCGCCCTGCGGCTGAGTGCAGCGGCCCCGGTCGCGATCACGAGCGGCACGAGGCCGAGGATGAAAGCGACCGATGTCATCATGACGGCGCGAAAGCGCATATGGGCGCCCTGGACCGCGGCCTCGGTCAGCGCCACGCCCGCCTCACGCTGTTCCTTGGCGAATTCGACGATCAGGATGCCGTTCTTGGCGGCGAGGGCGATCAGCACCACCAATCCGATCTGGCCGTAGAGATCGAGATTGAGGCGCGCGATCTTGAGGCCGAGATAGGATCCGAGCACGCCGACGACCACCGACAGCAGCACCGGGATCGGAATGACCATGCTTTCATAGAGTGCGACCAGGAACAGATAGGCGAACAACACCGCCAGCATGAGCACGATGCCGGTCTGGCCGGCGGCCGCCTGCTCCTGATAGGCGGTGCCGGTCCAGGCGAATCCGTAGCCCGCAGGCAGCACGCTCTCCGAGATCTCGGCCATTGCAGTTAGCGCAGTGCCCGAGGAGACGTTGGGAGCCGGGCTGCCATTCACCGTCACGGAGCGATAATTGTTGTAACGGGTGATGACTTGAGGCCCGGTCACGATCTTGAGCCCGGCCAGTGAGCGCAAAGGCACCATCTGTCCGCCATTGTTGCGCACGTAGATCCGCCAGATATCCGAGGTGTCGCTCCGGTCGAACGCCTCGCCCTGCAGGTTGACCTGCCAGGTCCGGCCGAACAGATTGAAGTTGTTGACGTAGATGCCGCCGAGCGTCGCCTGCAGGGCGGTGAAGACATCGCTGATGGTGACGCCCAGCGCCTGGGCCTTGCGGCGATCGATATCGAGATAGAGCGACGGGTTGGTCGCGGTGAATGTGGAGAACACCCGTGCAAGCCGCGGATCGGCATTGGCGGCGCCGATCAGCGCGTTCGTGACGCTGGAGATCGCGGCCGGGCTCTGTCCCTCCAGGGCCTGCAATTGATATTCGAATCCGCCGCCGGTGGAGAGCCCGATGATCGGCGGCAGGTTGAATGGCAGCACATTGGCCTGGCGAATTTGCGCGCCGGCTGCAAACATTTTGGCGATCAGCGCCTGCGCCGAATCCGCCGCCGCCTTGCGATCGGCGAAAGGCTTCAGCCGCGACACCACCAGCGCACTGTTCGGCTCGGAGGCGCCGTCGAGCAGGGAAAAGCCGATCACTGCAAGCACATGATCGACGGCCGGCATCTGTTTCAAGACATTCTCGACCTGCCGGGTGACCTCGCTGGTCCGCGCCACCGAGGCGCCGTCGGGCAGCTGCACCGAGGTGAAGAAGGCGCCCTGGTCTTCCTCGGGCAGGAATCCCGTTGGGGTCACGAGCGACAGGCCGAATATCCCGCCGGCAAAGACGGCGACCAGCAGGAGCGACAGGGAAGCCCTGCGCACGAGGTGGCGGACGCCGCCGCTATAGCGATCGCGCAGCCAGTCGATTCCGCCGAGCACGCGGCCCATGATGCCGCGGCGCGGGCCGGCGTGGCGCAGCAGCAGCGCGCACAGGGCCGGCGACAGCGTCAGGGCATTCAATGCCGAGATCGTCATCGCGGCGCTGATCGTGACCGCGAACTGACGGAACAGCGTGCCGGAGATGCCGGGGATGAACGCGATCGGCACGAACACCGAGAGCAGCACCAGCGTGATCGCGAAGATCGGCGCCGTGATCTGGCTCATGGCCTTCTTGCTCGCCTCGGCCGGCGACAGATCAGGCTCCTCCGCCATCACGCGCTCGACGTTCTCGACCACGACGATGGCGTCGTCCACGACGATGCCGATGGCGAGCACCATGGCAAGCAGGGACACCGTGTTGGCGGAATAGCCGAACACCAGCAGGACGGCGAAGGTCCCGATGAGGCTCACGGGCACGGCGATGGCCGGAATGGCCGTGGCGCGAATGTTTCCGAGGAACAGATAGACCACGATCACGACCAGGACGAAGGCCTCGCCCAGTGTCGTCAGCACCTCGGCGATCGTATCGCGTACGAAGCTGGTGGAGTCGTATTGCACGAGATGGTTGAGCCCGGGAGGAAACCGGGTGGACAGCCGCTGCATCGTCTGGGCAACCGCACGCGCGGTGGTCACTGCATTGGCGCCGGGCGCGAGATAAATCGCGATCGGGACCGCGGCACGCCCATCGATCCGCGCTTCGCTGTCGAGATTCTGCGCGCCGATCTCGACGCGGGCAACGTCCTTCACCAGCAGGGACGATCCATCCGGATTGGCGCGCAGCACGATGTTGGCGAACTGATCGACGCTGGCGAGCCGGCCCAGCGTCTGCACGTTGAACTGGAATTGCTGGTCGTCGCTGATCGGCCTCGCGCCGATCCGGCCGACGGGAGCCTGCACGCTTTGCGTCCGGATCGCTGCGATCACGTCCGACGGCGTCAGGTTGAGACTGGTCAGCCGCTGCGTATCGAACCAGATCCGCATCGAATAGTTCATCCTGGCGAACAGATTGGCCTGGCCGACCCCGGGCGTGCTCGCGATCGCATCGAGCACGTTGATGATGGCGTAGTTGGTGATGAAGAGCGGGTCCTGTTTGCCGTCGGCGCTGTAGAGCACGAGGAATTGCAGGATCGACGAGGATCGCTTCTGCACCGTGACGCCCTGTTGCTGCACTTCCGTCGGCAATTGCGACAAGGCGCTCTGCACGCGGTTGTTGACGTTGACGGTGTTGATATCGGGATTGGTGCCGAGCGCGAACGAGACCGTCAGCGTATAGCTGCCGTCATTGCCGCTGGTCGATTTCATGTAGAGCGCGCGGTCGACGCCGATCACCTGCGCCTCCAGCGGCTGGGCGACGCTGCTTTCCACGACCTCGGCGGACGCGCCGGGGAAGTTGCCGGCGACGGTGACTTGCGGCGGCACGATGTCCGGGAACTGCGCCACGGGAATTTGCATGAGCGCGAGCGCGCCGGCGATGACGATGACCAGGGCGATCACCATCGAAAGCCGCGGCCGGTCGACGAAAATCCCTGATATCATGGACTGCCGCCCGGCCGCGCCGGGGCGGCCACGCCGGCGTCCTTTGGTGGAGCCGCCTCGCCAGCCGGAGCCTTCATGCTCGACAGGATCAGGGGGCTTGCCGGCTCCGGCGCGACGGTCTGGCCCGCACGAGCCCGTTGCAATCCTTCGGCGATCACCTTGTCGCCGGCCGTCAGCCCGCTGATGACAGCGGCGATCGTCGGTGTCGATTGACCGAGCTGAATGCGCCGCTGCTCGGCCTTGTTGTCGGCGCCGACGACGAGGACGTAGTCGCCGCGCTGGTCGGACAGCACTGCCGCGCGCGGGATCGCCAGCACCTCGACCGGCTGCACGCCTTCGAGCACGACGGTGACGAATTCACCGTCGGTCAGCTCGTGAACGGTGATTCCAGCCGCCGAAGGGGCGTGCAGGACCGGGTTGGCGATCTCTCCGCGAACGATGATCGTATCGGTGTTCTGCGCGATGCTGTTGTCGACGAAGTTCAGCTTGCCGGACTGGCCGTACATGCGCCCGTCGGGCAGCCGCAAGCGGATCGCCACGGCTTCGAGGCCGCCTTGCGGACCGTAGCGTTCGCGCAGCTCCAGTCCCTGACGCAGCGGCACGGGAAACGTGACGTACATCGGGTCCTGGCTGACGATGGTGGTCAGCACGCCCGAGCTCGGCCCGACGATGTTGCCTTCGGTCACGGCCGTGCGCCCGATCTTGCCGCCGATCGGCGCGCTGATGATGGTGTAGTCGAGATTGATTTGCGAGGCCCGCACCTGTGCCTCGGCGGCTTGAACCTGCGCCTCCAGACTGCGCTGGGTCGCAATCGCGGCGTCGTAGGTTGACTGCTGCCCGGCCGGGCCGCCGAGCAGGGTGCGTGCGCGCTCGGTCGTCAGCCTGGCGTTCTCAAGTGTTGCCTGCAGTTGCGCCACCTCGGCCTGCTTGGCGGCAACGTCGGCCTCGAACGGTCCGCGCTCGAGCCGGTAGAGCAGGTCGCCTTTCTTGATCTCGGCGCCTTCGGTGAATAGTCGCTGGTCCAGAAACGCGGTGACGCGGGCGGCGATGTTGACCCGGTCGATCGCCTCGATCCGGCCCAGGAATTCGCTGCTCTCGGTGATCGGCCGCCGCGTCGCCTCGACGACGCCGACCGCAGGTGCGGACGGTGCCGGCTGCGTCCGTGCGGGCTCCGCCATCAGCACGGACATCAGGCTTGCCGCCAACCATCTGATGAGGACGTCGGCAAGGGTCATTGACCGCTCCTTGCTCCCGGAGTCCGGAACTGCCGGCGTCAATGCATTCGAGATCGCGCCGATTGCGCTACTCCCGCGCAGCGCCGTTGCTGCGCGGAGGCTCGTCGTAGCCTTTGCGGTGGCTGTAGAACATCAGCGCGATCAGGCCGCAGCCCGACACCAGCATGAGAACCGCAGCGACGGCGAGGATGACGTTGCCGTAGACCGGCATCCCCGGTGTCGATCGCCAGACCGACACGCAAAACCAGGTTGCGCCGACCAGAAGCGCGGCCAGCACGGCGGCAAGTATCCACTGGTTTCCGTTGCGCACGATTCCCTCCGTCACCTTCGAGGCTTTGGGAGACGTCCTACCTCCAGCGCCATCCGCAATGACGGCGACCGCGATGCCACCAGCAGACCCAGCGGCGGCGGCGTGGCGGTGGCGGCGGGCGACCCCAGCCCGGGCCGCCCCAACCCGGACCGCCGCCCCAGCCAGGACCGGGTCCCGGTCCCCATTGCGCCGGCGTCACAGGCGCCGATGACGTGCCGGCGCGCCCGAGATCCGGATCGACCGGCATCGCTTCCGCGACGCTGATGAGGCGCGCTCCGGCGGTGCCGAGCGCGGCGGCGGCAATGGCACCCGTTGCGAAGCCGAGGAAAGCGCGGCGGCTGGCAGCATCCATCTTGTTGTTCTCCTCTGTCATGCGGTCTTTCGCGCCGATTGCAGGGCATAGAGCAGCCATGCGAGGCCATGCGAGATCAGGTCCACGCCGAGCAGGAAGCCGAGCGCCCAGACGCTGATGTCGGGGAAGCCGAACAGGATGAGCACGCCGGCAATGGTGCCGATGATGCCCGAGATCAGCATCATCCAGCCGTTCTGGCGCCAATAGGCGAAGCTCAGCACGCACCGGATGACGCCCGATGCGAACAGCACCGCGCCGAGGAAATAGGTCAGGATCAGCGCGCCGGAGGCCGGCTGGGTGAGCAGTATCAGGCCGAAGGCCAGGTAGAGCGCACCGAGGACGATCCGCCACAGGAAACTGCCCCATTCCTTGATCCAGAACGCGTGCGCGATCTCGAACCCGCCGGCAGCGATCGCCGTGAGCCCGATGAACTTGACGCTGATGATGGTGGCGAAGGCGAGATCGCCGAGCGCGAGGAAGCCGGCGGCGATCAGGACGACGCCGAGCAGTGCGCAAGCCCACAGCGGTGGAGTACCCAGGGCGTTCAAGGTCCCACGGCTGTCATACACGGTCATGCGATCCTCCCGAGTGGTCGAAGCTCGATCGATCCTGCGGAGGATCGTAACGTCGCGCCCCCCTAGCCGACATCGGACGAAACCCTGAACGGCGGGGCGGGAATGTGCTCATCCTCCGCTTGCGCGAGATCGCGGGACCCAGTTCCCGGATCTTGCCTGCCTCATTGCAGGAATTGGCGGAAACGCTGGAGGGAAAGGAGGAACAAGGTGCCGCCGATCGCCAACAGCGCGGCCAGCTGCGGCCACACGACAGCCAACCCGGCGCCGCGAAACAGGATGGCCTGTGCCAGGATCACGAAATGAGTGTTGGGGGCGGCGAGCATGATGTTCTGAATGATTTCGGGCATGCTCTCCCTTGGGGTCGTGGCGCCCGACAGCATCTGGAGTGGCATCAGCACCAGCATCAAGAGCAGACCGAACTGCGGCATTGTGCCGGAGGCAGTGGCCAGAAAGATGCCCATGCAAGTGGTCGCGAACAGGTAGAGCGCGGTGCCAAACAGGAACAGCGGGATCGAACCGCCGATCCGAACCCCCAGCAGCCCCTGAACGATGACGACGAGCGATATGCTCGCTGCGGCGAGGACGACGATCCCCATCGACCAGATCTTGCTCGCCATCACCTCGAACGGCGTTACCGGCATGACGAGAAGATGCTCGATTGTGCCGTGCTCGCGCTCTCGGATCAGTGCCGCGCCGGTCAGGATGATCGACAGCATCGTCACTGACGAGATGACGTTGTTGATGGCACCGAACCAGCTCTTGTTGAGCTCCGGATTGAAGCGGGCGCGCATCACCAGATCGATCTGCGGCGGTGCGGTCGAGCGATAGCGGGACAGGAACTCGCCGATTTCGCCGCCGACGATGGACTGGATATAGCCGCTTCCCGTGAAGGCCTGCGACATTCGCGTCGCATCGACATTGAGCTGGATGGCGGGCGATCGTCGTGCCAGCAGGTCACGCTGGAAGTTGGGTGGGATGTTGAGCGCGAAAGTGTCGAGGCCCGCGTCCATGCGCGTCATCATATCCGATTGCGCGATCAGCCGGGGCACCGTGAAATAGGGCGGGCTGAACGCGGTGATGATGCGCGTGGCGGCCGGTGACCTGTCCTCGTCGACAATGGCGAGCGCCGCCTGGTTCAGGGTTTCCGGCTGGGCCTTGGACGAAGTGTAGATCGAGACCGTGAAGGCATAGGCGATCAATACGAGCATCATGGGATCGCGGAGCAGGCCGCGGAGCTCCTTGATGCCGAGTTGAACGATATTGCCCGCACGCATCTAGGCCGCCTGCTTCTTGAGGAGTGCGACACCGAGTGCGAGCAGCACCGGAATGGTGACGAGCAGGGCCAGGAATGGCCCGGACAGATCGCCGAAATCGAGTCCCTTCGAGAAAGTGCCACGCGTGATCGTGACGAAATGTGCGGTCGGGTAGATCCGTCCAATGACCGCGCCGGCGCCCTGGAGCGAGGAAACTGGATCGACCAGCCCCGAATATTGCGTTGCAGGGATCATGGTGAACAACGCGGTCGCGAAGATCGCGGCAATCTGGCTCGCCATGAACGACGAGATCACGAGACCCATTGCCGTGGTGATGATGACATACAGGAGCGCCGCCGTCGTGAATGCGACGAAGCTGCCGGTGAACGGAACGCGGAACGCGAACACGGCAAAGGCCGTCAGCAGGAAGAAGTTCAGCATGGCGAGCGCAACATAGGGGATCTGCTTGCCGAGCAGGAACTCGAGCCGCGTCACCGGCGTGACGTAGAAGTTGATGATCGATCCGAGCTCCTTCTCCCGTACGACGCTCAGTGTGGCCAGGATTGCCGGGATGATCAGCAGCAGGATCGGGATCACGGCCGGCGCCATCGCGACGATGCTCCGGATGTCGGGATTGTAGAGGAAACGGACCTCGAGCTGATAATCGCCCGCGGTGGTGGCATTGCCCTGGAGCTGCCGGGCGCGCGCCGCAAGCCACGTCGCATGCATCGCCTGCACGTAGCCGCGGACCGTCTCCGCGCGCGACGGCATCGCGCCGTCGATCCAGGCGCCGATCTGCACGTTGCTGCCGCGCGCCACGTCGCGTCCGAACCCGGGCGGGATCTCGAGGGCAAGGCTGAGCCCGCCGCTGCGCATGCGGCGGTCGAGATCATCATAGTCGGAGATCGGTGCGAGCTCGGTGAAGTAGCGCGAGCCCGCGATCTGGAGGATATAGTCCAGGCTGATCGTGGAGTCGTCGCGATCCATGGCCGCGAAGGACAGATCTTCGACATCCATGTTGATGCCGTAGCCCATCACGAACATCAGGATGAGGCTGCCGAGAATGGCAAGCGTGGCCCGGATCGGGTCGCGCCGCAGCTCAAGCGACTCTCGCCGTGTGTAGGCAAGCATGCGGCGTGGATCGAAGAAGCCCGACACGCGATGCACCCCCTCGTGCGGCGCTGCGGCGGCGGAAGTAGTCGCCACCTGCGGCGCGGGGGCCGGTTTCGTCGTTTCAATCGCGGCGATTGCGTCCTTGAGGTAGGCCACAAAGGCCTCTTCGAGGCTGCCGCCGCCGCGCTGCGCAGCGATGTTCTCCGGTGTATCGCTGACCATGACCTTGCCCGCATGCATCAGCGATATGCGGTCGCAGCGCTGGGCCTCGTTCATGAAGTGGGTGGAGACGAAGATCGTGACATTGTCATGCCGCGACAGGTCGGACAGGATTTGCCAGAAACCATCGCGCGCCACCGGATCGACACCGGACGTCGGCTCGTCCAGAATCAGGATATCGGGCGCATGGATCATGGCGACGGCAAGCGACAGGCGTTGCCGGACCCCGAGCGGCAGCGCATCCGGCAATGCATCGACGATATCGGCAAGGTCGAAGCGCTCGGTCATGTCGCGCACCCGGCCGTCGATCGTGTCGGGTGCAAGGCGGAAGAGGCGGGCGTGCAGCTCCAGGTTCTGGCGAACCGTCAGCTCCGAATAAAGCGAGAACGCCTGCGACATGTAGCCGACCCGACGCCGGACATCGATGTCATGAGGGTCGACTTCGCGTCCGAACAGCCGGGCCTTGCCCTCGCTGGCCGGCAGGAGGCCGGTCAGCACTTTCATGGTCGTGGTCTTGCCGCAGCCGTTGGAGCCGAGAAAGCCGAAAATCTCGCCGCGGGCGATGCGGAAGCTCACGCGGTCGACGGCCGTGAAGTCACCGAACTTGACGGTCAGCTCTTCGGCCTCGATCGCGATGTCGCCGCTGTGGTCGGTTCCGCGAGGCGGGATCACGACCTCTCTGTGCTCCCGCTGTCGCTCCTCGGGCAGCAGGGCGATGAAGGCGGCATCGAGATTGGCAGTGTCGGTCTGGTGCAGCAGCTCGGCCGGCGTGCCCGTGGCGAGCAGCCGCCCGTCGTCCATCGCGACCAGCCATTCGAAGCGTGCGGCCTCCTCCATGTAGGCGGTGGCGACGATGACGCTCATGCCGGGACGGTCCTTGCGGATCGTGTCGATCAGCTCCCAGAACTGCCGGCGCGAAAGCGGATCGACGCCGGTGGTCGGCTCATCGAGGATCAACAGATCGGGATCGTGAATCAAGGCGCAGCACAGGCCGAGCTTCTGCTTCATACCGCCCGACAGCTTGCCCGCGGGCCGGTCCGTGAACGGGGCAAGACCGGTCTCCTTCAGCAGTCGCTGAATTCGCTCCTCCCGCTCGCGCCGGTCGTGACCGAACAGGCGACCGAAGAAATCGACGTTCTCGAACACGGAGAGCGTCGGGTAGAGATTCTTGCCGAGGCCTTGCGGCATGTAGGCGACTTGCGGACAGATCCGTCGCCGGTGGGCGGCGTCGGCCATGTCGCCGCCAAGGACGTGAACGCGGCCGTCCTGGATCGCGCGCGCGCCGGCGACGAGCGACAGCAGGCTGGATTTGCCGACGCCGTCAGGGCCGATCAATCCCACCATGCGGCCCGCGGGAATGTCGAGCGTGATGCCGTCGAGCGCACGCGTCGTGCCGTAGGACAATCCGACCGCCTCGAGGCGTATCGCCGCCGCCGAGTCGAAGCGAGCAGGCTCGTGTGGTGCATCGTTCATTTGACCAGATGCTCCGTCAGCCGCGCCGGCCATTCGGCGCTGGGATCGAGCCGGACGAAGGCACGGCCGGGCAGCCCGGTCTTCACCTGCTCGATGTTCCTCCGCAGCAGCTCGGGCGAAATATGCGCCCTGACCCGGAACATCAGCTTCTGGCGCTCCTCCTCGGTCTCGACCGTCTTGGGGGTGAACTGGGCAACGCTGGCAACGAATGACGCGGTGGCCGGGATGACCCATTGCGGCGCGGCGTCGAGCACGAGGCGCACCTCGGAGCCGATGGCCACGCGGCCGGCCTGCGCGGTCGGCAGGAAGAACGTCATGTAGACGTCGCCGAGGTCGACGAGGTTGAGCACGCGTCCACCGGCGCCGAGGACCTCGCCCGGCTGTGCGACACGGAACTGGACACGGCCGTCGCGCGGCGCGCGCAATGTGGAGTCGTTGAGGTCGGCCTTGATGCTCTCGATCGCGGCCTTCGCAGCCTCGACGGCGGCTTCCGCGTCGACCACCTGCGCCTCGGCCGCGCTGATTGCGGCCTCCGAGCCTGCGAGCTGCGCCTCGGCCGCCGCCACCGCTGCGCGCGTACCGTTGGCCGCTGCCCGGTCATCGTCGAGCACCTGCTGCGCGACCGCGTTGGTTCTGATCAATTGCTCGGAGCGCTGCAGCTTGCGATCGGCGGCATCGAATTCGGCGCTGCGCTGGGCGATCACGGCGGCTGCAGTCTTCTTCTCGGCCGTGCGCTGGGTCACGAGGCTCTTGGCCGTCTCGATGCCGATCGTGGCACGCCGCAATTGCGCCTGGGCCTGGCGGTATTGGGCTTCGAGCTGCACGGTGTCCATCTGCGCCAGCGTCTGACCGGCGCTGACCAGATCGCCTTCCCGCACCAGGATGTCCCGGATGCGTCCTGGCGCCTTGGTCGCGATATCGATCTCGACAGCCTCGATGCGGCCATTGCCGCTGGCGAAACCGCCTGGAAGGCTGTCGCCTCCGAGCGTCTGCCACAGCAGATAGCCGCCCACGCAGACGGCGGCAACGAGGGCGGCGATCAGCCAATTTTTTCGATTGCTTGTCATGGCCAGTCAGGGTTCGGGTCGTCTTCACTAAGCGGTGAGATCAAATGCGGATCACAGCTGGCCGCGCGGTCCCAGGGTCAGATGGGACACCCCGGCCGCGAGATTGAGCCCGATCGAGCGCTCGACCGATATCGGCTGCAGCATGATGCTCCGCCGCGAGCCGCCGATCAGGACATTGGCGCCGAGCCCGGGTCCCAAGGCCAGGTTGCCGCTGGCGCCGACATAGCTGCCACGCAATGTGCCGGGACCAACCCGCGAGTTCCGGGCGAAGACGGCCCACGACAACGTGCCGGCGCTGGTAACGCCGATATCAAGGCCGACGCGCCTGATCCGTCCCTCATAGATGTACTGCCGGTGCGAGCGCAGCTTCGTGAATACGCAGCGCATCGCCTGTGTCGAGCCGAGCACAAGGCCCACCCGCGGCTCCGAGAAGCACAACAGCCTGCCGACCCTGAATCCCTCGGCGCGCGCCGACGAGGGGATCGCACAGAGAACCGCCAATGCGCCGGCGGCAGTAAGAGATCGCAATGCTCGCATTTCAACCCTCCGCCTGTTTGCTGATGTCGCTGGAGCTGCGCGAGGGCCGCTGGTCCTGGCGCAGCCAGAAGGAGATGGCGAGGCCGATCAGCAAGACGGCCCCGAGCAGGAAGAACAGGATGGATTGCTTCAGCCAGGATATCGCGGGCACCGCCGCGCCCATCGCCAGGCCGAGAAAGGCGATCTGCAGGGACAACAGGCTCACGCCCGCGAGGAACGTGCCGAGCGCAAGCAATGTCAGCAGGACGAGGCCGGTCGCAGGCGTCGGAAGCATTTGCTGGACGCCCGACACCAGCATGATGTTCATCGTGACCAGCACGGCGATCCAGTGCAGGGCCTGGGTCCAGACCAGCCGGATCTGACTCTCCCGGCCTTCGGTCTCCGGCCATTTGGTGACGACGCAGACCACGCCGATGGCAAGCGCCAGGAATTCCCAATAGCCGGTCAAAGGCTGATGCGAGACGTTGGTGTAGGCGACGCCGGCGATGGCGAGCAGCAGCGCCACGATATAGGGGAGCTGCTGCCACAGGAATTTCGTCGCCCGCGAACGGGTCAAAGGCTCGGGGGCATCACTGTGCTGCGCGTCGATCCCGCTCATTGCTGCTCACCCCCGATTGTTGCCGTCTCGAGGTGGTCGCCAAGATAGTCCTCGACATAGAACCTCATGATCGCGACGCGGCCGATGGCGACCAGCGGCATGGCGACCGCGATGCCCATGATGCCGAACAGGGCACCGAGGAGGACGATGGCGACGAGCGTCCACGCCGGAGGGGTCTCGACGGCGTGGCGCTGGATCAGCGGGCCGATCACATAGCCCTCGATCGACTGGATGATGGTGTAGATGACCACCGCCCATATCAGCAGCGACGCGCCGAGCGGCATCGCCACCAGCGCGATCGGGAGCGCGGCAACGATCGGCCCGAGATAGGGAATGAAATTCGACAGGCCGGCCTGAAGCCCGAGCACGAAGGGGCCTGGCAGGCCGATGAGATAGAGTGCGATCCACACCAGGATCGTCATCAGGATGATGCGGATCAGCTGGCCGACGAACCACAGCCGCATGACGTTGCCCATCTCGTCCATCACGGTGCGTGCACGGGCGCGGTAGGATTGCCTGACCAGGACGACCACGCTGTCGCGGTAGGTGGTGGGGTCGAAGGCGAAGAGCACCCCGAGGAAGAGGATCACGAGCACGGCGGTCAGAAGGCTCGATGCACCGCCCAGCAGGAAGTGGGCGTGGCTGAGGAACCGGCCCTGATCGGCGAACAGCCATTGTGCGAAGTCGCGGCCCCATTCGGGCCCCAGCAGGTCGACGCCATACGACAGCAAATGGGCCTGGAGGACATCGACCTGCGCATCCATGACCTTCAACAGCAAGCGTGTCTGCTCCGGCAGCTTGCCTGTGCCCCAGGCCAATCCAAAGCCGCACAGGGCCGTCAGCAGCAGGACGACGAGCGTCAAACGCCAGGTGCGGTTGAGCGGAAGGATCGGCGCCAGCGCGCGCGCCAGGGCATCCAGAAATGCCGCGAACAGAACGCCGGCGAAGACGACCAGCAGGCTGGAGACCGTCTGCCATACCAGGAAGAGGGCGACGCCCGCGGCAAGCAGCGCGAGGCCCGTCGCCAGCATGCTGCGCGTCCGCCCGACATCTTCCGGCCGCGTCACGGCAGCGTCCTGTAGCACGAACTCGTGCAGTCGATCGGGTCCCATCCTGGTCTCGTTCATCGCTCGGTCCGTTGCCAGGTGAAGCGATTTTTCCGCGGCCGTCAGGTCCGAACGCGGCGGCTGCCATAGTGGGGATGCTTGCCGCCGCGATGGCGCCAGTAGCGGTGCTTCACCGGATTGGTATTGGTGTTGGGTACAGCCTCCTTTGCTGCAGCCGCCGCGGGCTCCTTCGCCGCCGTGGTGCCGCCGTCCTTTGATTGCGCGACGGCGAGGGGTGCCGACGCGGCGACGGCCAGCAGCCCGCCAAGAACCAGGGCCCAACGCGCGGTGTGAATCTTCATGTTCGCCTCCATGCGGGCAGGTACAACGGTTCAGATCGAGATGGCTCCGACAACCAGCGCACAGATCCCGGCGCCTGCGGCGAGTGCGATCGCCGCGAACAGGACGGCTTCGATCCTGTTGAAGGCGGCTTCCTTGCGTTCGCGCTTGGCGATCAGGAACAGCAATGTTCCGGGTGCGTAGAGGATCGAGGACAGCAGGAGGAATTTCAGGCCTCCCGCGTAGATCATGGCGACCGCATAGATCGTCGCAATGCCCGCGCGAATTCCGTCGGCGGTACGCATCTGCGCACCACGATCGTAGGTTTCGCCGGTCGATGCGAGCTTGAGGCCGTATGCCGCAACCAGGAAATACGGGACCAGCGTCATTGCGCTCGTCATCTTCAGGGCGAGCGTGAACGCGTATTCTGCAAACCAGCTTACCAGGAGGAAGGCCTGGATGACGCAATTGGTGAGCCAGAGCGCGCCGGCCGGCGCCTTGTGCGCATTCTCGCGGGCCAGGAACGAGGGCATCGTTCGGTGGATCGCCGCCGAATGCAGGATTTCGGCCGCAAGCAGCGACCAGGACAGGTAGTTGCCGAGGACGGAGATCAACAGGGCGAGGCTGATGAAGACGCCGCCCCAGCGCCCCACCATCGATTCCATCACGCCTGCCATCGAGGGCGTCGGAAGATCCGCCAGCGCGCTCTGCGGCAGCACGCCGTAGGATAGCAGCGTCACGAGGACGAGCAGACAGAGAACGGTCAGAAACCCCGCCACCGTCGCAAATCCGATATCGGCGCGACGCTTGGCATAGCGGGAATAGACGCTCGCGCCCTCGATGCCGACAAAGACGAAGACGGTCAGCAGCATCGTGGAGCGAACCTGGCTCAGGACCTGCCCGACGTCCGGTTGCTCCGTTCCCCAGAAATTTCTTGCGAGCTGCTCGCGATCCCCAAGCATTGCGGCCACCGCGATGAACAGCAGGATCGGGATGATCTTAGCGTATGTCGCGACCGTGTTGAGGGCAGCCGCACCCTTGACGCCGCGCAGCACCAGGAAGTGCACGCTCCACAGCAGCAGCGAGGCCGAGGCAATCGCGACCAGTGTCGTGCCATCGCCGAAGATGGGAAAGAACAGGCCGAGCGTGCCCTTGATCAGAATGAGACACGCGACGTCGGCAAGGCAGCAACCGATCCAGTAGCCGGAGGCCGAGGCGAAGCCGACATAGTCGCCAAACCCGGCCTTGGCATAGGCATAGATGCCGGCATCGAGCTCGGGCTTGCGCTGCGCCAGCGACTGGAATACGAGCGCCAGCATCAGCATGCCGGTCCCCGCGATGATCCAGGCGATGATGGCGCCGAATGCGCCGGTGGCGCGCCCGAAGGCGGCCGGCAAGGCGAAGATGCCGGATCCGACCATCGACCCCACCACAAGCGCGATCAACGCGTTGCGCGAGAACGTCTGATCGACCTCGTTTGACCCGACCGCCATGACGGAAGATGGCCCTCCAGTCCGGGATGAGGCGGCCGCATCTGGCGGCCGTTCCGGAAGGAGGACCTTAGAAGTGTGCGCCGGGGGCGCCCATCAGGGATTCTCTGTAGGAGGCGAGGGCCGGAAATCAGCAGATGGCATTGGCTCGCGGCGCCCCGAGCGCTCACACGCGGGCGGTGGGTCGTCCCGCAATGAGCACGACGCTGCCGCGGAAGAACTCGCCGCCCTTGGCTAGCTCGTCGGCGAGATACTGCGCGTGCCGGATCGCCGCGTCCTGATCGGCGTACTCGCATCCGATCCCATCGGGAGACAGCCCGTATTTGTCCACGATGTGAAAGAAGAAGCGCATGCTTCTCGATTAGGCCTGCGCCAGCCGGCGTCCAAGTGACAAAGGTGTAAGGCGCCTAGTCCAAAGGACTTAGAGGCTGAGGAGAGCCGCCGGCCGTGCGGCCCCGTAATGTGTTTGGCCGTTCCGCGCGGCTGGGCGGGCGAGGGTGGTTTTCACCTGAAGCTCTCGGGTGATTGTCCGATGCCGGTCCGCAGAGCTGCGGGTTAGCGTGGCCCCGCTTGGCGAGCTCAAAGGAGGCCAATGATGTCCCAATTTGATCAGAATCCGGCAGCCGCGCAGACGGCCGGCGGCGCGATCGCGGCGGATGCCGGACTGCATGATTACATGCTCCGCATCTATGGCCATATGGCCGCAGGCGTTGGCGTGACCGCTGTCGTCGCCTGGCTCACCTACGAGCTCACCGGGCCTGCACTGCTGCAGAGCCCGCTGATGTGGGTCTTCATCCTGGCGCCGCTGGCGCTGGTGTTCTTCATCGGCTCGCGCATCAACACGCTCTCGGTATCGACGGCACGGCTCCTGTTCTTCGTCTATGCAGCCCTGGTCGGCGTATCGCTTTCGACGCTGCTGCACATCTATACCAGCTCGTCGATCGCCCGCGTCTTCTTCGTCGCAGCCGCCAGCTTCGGCGCGCTCAGCCTGTTCGGCTATACGACCAGGCGCGACCTGTCCGGGTTCGGCACCTTCCTGTTCATGGGGCTGATCGGAATCATCATCGCGAGCCTGGTCAACCTGTTCCTGGCGTCGACCACGCTCGACTGGATGATCTCGATCATCGGCGTCGGCGTGTTTGCCGGGTTAACGGCCTACGACACGCAGCGGATCAAGGCGATGTACGATAGCGCCGATGACCACACGTCCGCCGGCCGGAAGTCGGTCATCGCGGCGCTGTCGCTCTATCTCAACTTCATCAACCTGTTCATGATGATGCTGCGCCTTGCAGGCGGCCGGCGTTGAGACGGGGAGGACGGCGGCTCAAGCCGCCGTCTGCTCCACGGTGCTGGCGAGGGCGTCGCGCAGCACTTTTTCCTTGGTCTCGTCGAGGGACGTCTTGAGCACGACGCCGCCGGCGTCCTTGATCTCCTTGATGACCTTGTCCGCCGTCATGTGCTTGATCAGGACGAACAGGGCCGCGTTGCCGGGCTGCAGGCTCGAGGACAGGCTCTTCATGAAGGAGTCGTCGATGCCGAAATCCGAAAGCGCGCCGCCGAGCGCGCCCGAGGCCGCGCCCACCGCGACTCCGAGGATTGGATTGAGGAAGAGGACACCGATGAGGAGGCCCCAGAAGCTTCCGGTCATCGCGCCCATGGCAGTGGTGTTGACGAGCTGATTGAGCTTGATGCCGCCCGAATCCGTTTTCACGGCGATCACGGCGTCGCTGAGGGTGATCAGATACTCCTTCTGCAGCTTGAGCAATCGCTGACGCACTTCCTCGGCTTTCGCTTCGGACGGATAGACGATCGCGACAAGATCCGACATGGAGACCTCCCGTTGGGTCGAAGAACCGGAACATTACCGCCGACGGTACCGCGCGAACGCCATCCCCGGGATCGGATGAAACCCTTGGGCCGGTGGATGGATATCCCGATAGGGTGGCCGCGCGCGCTCTGCGGCCAAAGGCCGAACGCTAGCGCATGGCGAGGGTAATCCTGGATGTCGACTAGGTAATCACCCGATGGGCCGCGCCTGTTCCGCGGCGCATCGTTTCCCCCGTCGGAACGAGCGGACCGGCCGGGGCGCAGGTCGGGACTCGCGCTTCGGAGCCTCCACATGACGGCGACGCCATCGATCCAGAAGCTTTCGCTGTTTGCCCTGACCGCCATGGTCGTCGGCTCCATGGTCGGCTCGGGCATCTTCTCGTTGCCGCGAACATTCGGAATTGCGACCGGGCCGTTCGGCGCGATCCTCGCCTGGTGCATCGCCGGTGGCGGCATGTACATGCTGGCGCGCGTGTTTCAGGCCCTCGCCGAACGAAAGCCCGAGCTCGATGCCGGTGTCTACGCCTATGCGAAGGCAGGCTTTGGCGACTATCCCGGTTTCCTTTCCGCGTTCGGCTACTGGACCGGCAGTTGCATCGGCAACGTGTCCTACTGGGTCCTGATCAAGTCGACCCTGGGCGCGTTCTTCCCGGTGTTCGGCGACGGCAATACGGTGACCGCGATCATCGTTGCCTCGGTCGGAATCTGGCTCTTCCATTTCATGATCCTGCGCGGCGTCCAGCAGGCCGCAGAGATCAACACCGTCGTCACGATCGCCAAGATCGTACCGATCCTGGTCTTCATCCTCATCCTGGCCTTCGCCTTCAAGGCCGATCTGTTCCGCGCCAATTTGTGGGGCGGCGAAGGCATGCCGGACAAGAGCCTGTTCGAGCAGATCCGCGCGACCATGCTGGTCACGGTGTTCGTGTTCCTGGGCATCGAGGGAGCCAGCGTCTACTCCCGTTACGCCAGGGAGCGATCACATGTCGGCGTCGCCACGATCACGGGTTTTGTGGTCGTGACGAGCCTGATGGTGCTGGTCACCATGCTGCCTTACGCCGTGCTGCCCCGCGCCGAAATCGCCGGCATGCGGCAGCCCTCGATGGCCGCGGTCCTGGAAGCTGTGGTGGGGCATTGGGGCGCTGTGTTTGTCAGCGTCGGCCTCATGGTGTCGGTGCTCGGCGCCTATCTGGCCTGGTCGCTGATCTGCACCGAAGTGCTTTCGGCGGCGGGCCGGACCAGAGATATGCCGTCGCTGTTCGGCACCGAGAACGAGAACAAGGTACCGGCCGCGGCGCTGTGGCTCACCAACATCGTCGTTCAGCTCTTCGTCATCAGCACTTACTGGTCGCGGGATGCCTTCGCCTTGATGCTCAATCTGACCAGCGTCATGAATCTCATTCCGTTCTTCCTGGTTGCCGCCTTCGGGCTCCGGCTGGCCACGCGGGGCGAGACCTATGAGAAGGACCCGGCGGCGCGCAGGCGAGACCTGATCTTCACCGGGATAGCCGTCGCCTACACGCTTTTCCTGATCTTCGCGGCAGGCATGAAATACCTGCTGCTGGCAGCGATCCTCTACGCGCCCGGCACGGCACTTTATCTGTGGGCCCGCCTCGAACAGAAGGCGAAGGTCTTCTCGCCTGTCGAGTGGGGCATCTTCGCGGTGGTCGCGATCGGCGCAGTGATCGGCATTCATGGCCTGGCGACCGGGTACATCACGATCTGAGTGGAGCATTTTCCGGAGGTATAGCTCATGACCAAGCAGGCGTCGGACTCTGGGATTCCCTTCGGCGTTCATTCGGAGGTCGGCAAGCTGCGCAAGGTGATGGTCTGCTCGCCGGGCCGCGCCCATCAACGCCTCACCCCCACGAACCGCGACGCGCTGCTGTTCGACGACGTCCTCTGGGTCGACAATGCCAAGCGAGATCATTTCGATTTCGTCCAGAAGATGCGCGACCGCGGGATCGACGTGGTCGAGATGCACAATCTTCTGGCGGAGACCGTCGCCATCCCCGAGGCGAGGAAATGGATCCTCGACAACCAGATCGTCCCCAATCAGGTCGGCCTCGGTCTGATCGACGAGCTGCGCGACTATCTGCAAGGACTCAAGCCGCGCGAGCTGGCGGAGACCCTGATCGGCGGGCTGTCCACCCATGATTTCCCCGAGGCCCATGGTGGCGAGATGCTGCGGCTGATCCGGGAGGCGGCCGGGATGACCGAATATCTGCTGCCGCCGCTGCCCAATACCTTGTACACGCGCGATACCACCTGCTGGATCTATGGCGGCGTGACGCTCAACTCACTGTACTGGCCGGCGCGCCACGAAGAGCCGATCCTTGCGACCGCGATCTACAAGTTCCATCCGGACTTTGCCGGCAAGGTCAACGTCTGGTGGGGGGATCCGACGCGGGACCACGGCCTTGCGACGTTCGAGGGTGGCGACGTGATGCCGATCGGCAAGGGCAACGTCCTGATCGGGATGAGCGAGCGGACGTCGAGGCAGGCGATCAGCCAGGTTGCCGCGGCGTTGTTCGCGAAGAAGGCGGCGAGCCGGGTGATCGTGGCCGCGATGCCGAAGCTCAGAGCGGCGATGCATCTCGATACCATCTTCACCTTCGCCGACCGGGATTGCGTGCTGATCTATCCCGATATCGTCAACAACATTTCCGCATTCTCCTACCGTCCGGCCGACAATTCCGCCGGTATCGAGCTGCGCAAGGACGAGGGGCCGTTCGTGGACGTTGTGGCGGAATCACTGGGGCTCAAGAAGCTCCGCGTCGTCGAAACCGGCGGCGGCGCCTATATGCGCGAGCGCACCCAATGGGACAGTGGCGCAAACCTTGTCTGCGTCTCTCCCGGAGTGGTGTTCGCCTATGACCGCAACACCTACGCCAATACGCTGCTGCGCAAGCAGGGCATCGAGGTGATCACCATCGTCGGCGCGGAGCTCGGACGTGGGCGTGGTGGTGGCCACTGCATGACGTGCCCGATCACAAGGGACGCGGTCGACTACTAGCGCCGCAGGCGAAGCGGACGTCGGGCACAGCGAGCGGGAGCAGCCGCTAGCCCTGTCGCTCATGGTGACCGACGCATCGCGAGCGCCGCAAATTCCGATTACAGTGCCTTCGTTCCATTGAGGTTGCCGCGTCCTGCAGGCGCTTCGCGAAATCCGTATCCCGCAATTTTTAGCTTATCGATGGCCGCGCTCGCCGAAACGGCGTGGCACAATCTGCATAGTCGCGCGTCATGCAAGTGCCGTCACGAATTCGAGATTTTAGTTCCGCCAGAATGCTACCTGATGGTGTATGATCGCATCGGGGTATATACTTGGTCCCATGGTGCGCGTCTTCCATGGCTGGGTGATTGCTGTCGCACCAGCGGACCAGACGGAGACCTCCGATATTGTCTTCAGTATCGGAAGCTCGCCGAGGAAGAGTGGTGCGTACCGTGAAATTACAAAGCTCCCCCCGCAGTGAGTCGCGTCGCAGCAATCCAGCAGACTGGCTGCAACTCGCTTCAGAAGACTCGATCGAGACCTTGTACTGGACGTGTTCGGCCGATCTTCTTTTTGCCGTGCGACCGTCTCCCGAGGGATGCTTTGCGTACGAGGCCATCAACCCCGAGTTCGAATCCTATCTCGGCCTCTCGTCGGACGATGTCCGCGACCTCGATGTCTTCGCGTGCATGAACGCCGGTGATGCCAGATCGATCTGCGAGGCGTTTCGCGCCTGCCTTGCAGAGGGGACGGAGATCAGGATCCGCCACCGGCTCTCCCTCGGCGGCACGCCCCGGAACATGGAAACGACCGTGGTGCCGGTCGTGGATCCCGCGCTCGGCCATGTGGTCCGGTTGATCGGCAGTCACCGCGCCGCGCGGAACGGCGGCCTCGATGCCGTCGCCCATCGCGGCGATCGGCTCGACGTCGATGTCGGCCTGGTTTCGATTCAGGAGGGCATTCAGCAGCGGATCGCGTCGGATCTCCACGATTCGACCTGTCAGCATCTGATTGCCGCCAGTCTCGGCCTGATGCGGATCCGGAACAGCCTCGAGGAGACTGCCGCGGGCGCGCGGCTTTGCGACGAGATCGACGGCTCGATCAACGAGGCCTTGCGCGAGATTCGCGCCTTCGCCTATCTGCTGCATCCCCGGAATCTGGCCGGCGAGGGATTGAAGGCCACGATTGCGCGGTACGCGGAAGGATTTGCCGCGCGCACGTCGCTGCGGGTCGGCGTCAATATCGTGCCGGATGTCGACCGGCTTCCCTACGAGACCAAGCGCACCCTGCTGCGTGTGGTGCAGGAGGCGCTGACCAACGTCTTTCGTCACGCCAAGGCGACGGAGGTCACCATCACCATCGACATTGTCGATGACCGCTTCCATCTGACAGTCAGCGACAACGGACGCGGTCTGCCCGCCGGACCCGGCAGATATGGCGCGCCAGGATCGATCGGCGTCGGCATCCCTGCGATGCGGGCACGACTGCACGAGATCGGAGGCACGCTCGAGATCCAATCCAACCGGGCCATCCCGCAGCCGGGCACGGTCCTGTGCGCGATGTTCCCGCATCATCTTGCAGCGAACGGAGATAGTCGTCGAAGAGCCACGCGAGGTGCGAAGGTCCGCACGAGCACGCGATCGGCAAAAGAACACTAGGCGGCCGCAGGCACGACCCTGCGCGAACCGCCGTGAGGACGTCTGGAGTGCCCTGCCATGAAGCGAATTCTGATTGCCGACGACCACGAGGCGGTGCGGGCCGGCTTGCGCGCGGTGATCGAGCAGCGCGCCGACTGGGAGGTCGTGGCGGAGGTGAACGATGGCGGGAAGGCCGTGGCGGCCGCGATCGAAAGCCGGCCGCATGTCGCCATCGTCGACTTCTCGATGCCGCGCATGACGGGCGTCGAGGTGGCGCGGCGGATCAGGGAATATCCGCTGCAGACCGAGGTCCTGATCTTCACGGTGCACAATTCCAGCCTGCTCGCACAGCAGGCATTCGAGGCGGGCGCGCGTGCGTTCCTGGTCAAGTCGGATGCGAGCAAGCTGCTGCTTGCGGCGGTCGAATCGCTGCTGCTTCACCGGCCGTTCTGCACCCGAAGCTGTCTCACGGAACTCGAGCGCCGGCCGCGCGCCGACGGCGAGCGCCACCATGAGCTCACGGCGCGCGAGCAGCTGGTGGTCAAGCTGGTTTCGGAGGGCTACAGCAACAAGGGCATCAGCGCAATCCTCAATCTCAGCGTCAAGACGACCGAAGCCCACCGCGCGGCCGCGATGCGCAAGCTGGAGGTGAACTCGACGGCGGGGCTGGTCCGCTACGCGGTCCGGTCCGGGCTGGTCGAGGCTTGAGGCGGCCAGCGCGATGTATCGGTACGTTTCCCTCGAGAACTCAGGGTTTTGTGGGATAAACGTTCCGGCTGCGGTCCCTATGATTGTTCCACTTTGCTGCCGGCTGGCTGTCGGTGTGCCCTGAAGAGGGCCGCAGTCGCCGGCAAACGGGAACGGCGCCGTGAAACGCATCTTGATTGCGGATGATCATGAAGTCGTGCGTTCCGGGCTGCGCGCGATCGTCGAGGCGCATTCGAGCTGGATCGTGAGCGGAGAAGCGACCAATGGCGAGCAGGCGGTGGCGCTGGCGCTCGAGACCCGGCCGGACGTGGTGATCGTCGATTATTCCATGCCTGTCATGAACGGGCTGGAGGTCAGCCGCCGCCTCAAGTCGCTCGACGTCGGCGCCGAAGTCCTGATCCTGACGATGCACGAGAGCGAGGAGCTGCTGACCGAGGCCATTCTGGCGGGCGTGCGCGGCTTCCTGTTCAAGTCCGATGCCCGCAAGCACCTGATGTCCGCCATCGAAGCCCTGCTCGACGGCCGGCCCTACTTCACCAGCGTGCTCCTGGAGCGGCTGCTCCACGACTACCGGACCAACAAGCAGAATCGGTCCGACATGCTGCTGACCTCGCGCGAGCAGAGCGTGGTCCAGCTGATCGCGGAGGGGCATACCAACAGGTCGATCAGCGAGATCCTGAAACTGAGCGTGAAGACCGTCGAAACCCACCGCGCCTCGGCGATGCGCAAGCTCAGGATGTCGTCAACCGCCGAGCTGGTCCGCTACGCGATCCGCAAGAAACTGGTCGCGCCCTGAAGACAGGCCTTCACGACGCCAGGGCAAGGCTCGCCATCATCAGGCCGATCGCCGCGATCCAGCCGCCAAGGGCACGAACGGCGATGGCCCGCCAGGATGTCGCGCTGTCGGCGGCCGTCCGCCTGAAGGCCGCGGTCAGCGCCATCGTCAGCGTGATGGCGGCGTAGCCGACGCAGGCAAGGCCCGCCGCAAACAGCACCCGGTCCGTTTCGGGCGCAAGGTCGGCACCGTTCGCCGCGCCGCGTATCACGGCGACCACGAAGGCCATCGCGCACAGCAGCGCCGTGGGCACCTGCGCCGCTGCGGCGAGCAGCATGCCGATCGCGAGCATCATGGCGGCGTCCGCAAGCTGCGTGGACACCGCGCCGAACACATGCCCGAGCAGCAGGCCGGCCAGCAGCCCAAGCGGAAACACGGGGATGAGCCAGCGCCCCTTGGCGCCTCCGAGCGTGCCGGCCAGCACGCCGGTCGCGGTCCAGAGCACGACATCCCCAAGGTCGGTGAGCGGGTGCACGACCCCCATGTAGAAATCGCCAAGGCGCGCCGCGACGATGTGCGCCTCGGCTGCGTTTGCGCCGGCGATCAGCATCAAAGCTGCGATCGCGGCCCGCAAGATATTCGGCTTCATGCGAAGGCTCCGACGCCCTGCGCAAGGAAATAACAGCCGATCGCCGCAATGCCGGCGCCGAGCCCCTGGATGACGCGCTCGCCCGCGGGCCAGCGCGTCAGCGTGCCGATCGCGATGCCGCACAGGTGCAAGAGGCCAGTGGCGGTGACGAAGCCGACGCCATAGGCCAGCGCGTTCGCCGCGCGCGGCAGCTCGGCCCCGTGCGCATGACCGTGAAAGATGGCGAACACCGCGACCACGATGGCGGCCGCGGCAAAGGGCAGGCGCAGCCGGGCGGCAACGGCTATTCCCAGGATCACGGCGGAGGCGGCGATCATCACTTCCGGGAAAGGAAGCGGAACATGCAGCACGCCGAGCACGCCGCCGATCGCCATGACGAGCGGGAAGGTGATCGGCAGGATCCAGATCGCGGGCGCGCCGAGCTGCGCGCCCCAGATCCCGACTGCCACCATCGCGATCAGATGGTCGATGCCCGTGATCGGATGCAGCAGGCCGCTGACGAGGCCGCCTGCCACGCCGGCCTGCTCATGCGCGAGCGCCGGCTGCATCAGCGCGAGCGAAACGATCGCGGTCGTGAGGGGAAGACGGAAAGACATTGTGCTCAAAACCCTCGCTCAGATCACGGCGAACACGCGCACCAGACGGCCGAAGAACCAGAACATCGACACCGACCCGATCAGATAGGCCGGAAGCGCCTCGCCCCAGCGCGGCACGACGGCATCGAGCCGGCGGTGCGCCCAGATCAGAGCGAGCACAAGCAGCACGAACGCGAGTTGTCCGATTTCGACGCCGATGTTGAAGAACAGCAGCGCTGCCGGCAGCAGGCGGCGTTCCAGCCCAAGCCCGGCCAGCGCGCTCGCAAAGCCGATGCCGTGCACCAAGCCGAAGCTGAACGCCACGATCCACGGATAGCGCGCGGTCAGCCCGATCTCGCCGCGTTGCTGCTTGACGATCTCCACCCCGATGAAGGCAATGCTGAGCGCGATGCAGGCGTTGAGCGGGCGTTCCGGCACGCCGATCAGGCCGAAGGCGGCCGCGGCAAGCGAGGCGCTGTGCCCGATCGTGAAGGCCGTGATCGTCTTCACCAGGCGCCAGCCGCCGCCGACGATCCAGATCAGGCCCAGCACGAACAGCAGATGGTCGGCGCCGAGCAGGATGTGGTCGATGCCGTAGTTCACGTAGGTCCGGGCCAGCTCGAGCCAGACCTCCAGCGTCGGCGCGCCCGTGCCGAGAACGGAGACGACCGGATTGGCCGTCGAGATCGTGTAGCTGCGCGGCTCGCCCTCGATCGGCACGACCTTGATCAGGACGACCGACATGTTGGAGCCGAGATTGGTGATGGTGATTGGACCCACCAGCCCCTTGGTGCCGCAATTCATCTCCGGCAGGCGAAGGAAGCAGTGCGGCGGCACGCGCAGGTCGACCCGCGATGCGCCGATCGAGGGCTCGATGCTCCAGCGCCCGACGAAGGCGCCGGGCCGGACCTCGCGGAATTCGAGCACGCCCATCGCCGCTTCATGCGCGCTGACGTCCGACGGCCGCACCAGCACGACCAGCGCCAGTGCGACGGCCAGCAGCGCCAATCGCAGATATCGGATCGCGCTCACGGCTCGTACCGCACTTGATAGGACGCCTTGAGCCGCTTGACCGCTTCCCAGGCCAGCTTGCGGGTCTCATCCGTATGCCAGATCCGGGCAGCCTCATCCCGAACCTTGTCAAGGCTGGCGAGATCCCCAGGGCGCCGTGAATCCAGCCGGGCGACGTGCCAGCCGTCCTTGGATTGCAGCAGCTTCCATTCTCCTTCCGGCATCGCCAGCAGCTGGTCGCGGAAAGTCTCGCCGAAGGCTGGGGCAAGGCTGTCGACCGGCCGGGCGAGAATGGCGCGCGTCAGATGCTGAAGCTCCTCGGATTCGCGCTGCTGGACGATGTCGTCGAGCTGATGCTGCGCCGTTGCCTGATCGGTGGGCGGGGTGATGTAGAAGGACACGCGCTCCGGCTCGTCGAAGCGGGCGTGATTTTCCGCAAACCAGGCCTTGAGCTGCTCGTCGGTGGGACGCGGGACGCGGATCTGGTCGAAGATCAGCAACTGCATCTTGAAGGCGATCCGGTCGCGGATGGTCTCGTCGCCACGGTCCACGCCCAGCGCCTTGCCTTCGCGGTACAGGATCTCGCTCGCGACCCAGCTGTCGATCATCTTCTGGAGCTGCTCGCTCGACGGGGCGCGTTCCTTGTCCTCGTCAAAATTGTCGATGAAGGACTGGCGCATCATTTTGGTCACGGTGATGACCTTCTCGTCCTTGGCCGGCGGATGCAACACGGCGTCGGCGCCGAAGATGATCGCTCCGAGAAGGGTGAAGTGCAGCAAGGGCTCGCGCGAGAGCCGCACAAGCGCTGAGACAAAAGAGCGAGAAGTCGTTGTCGCGCCACGCGCGGCATCGGCGCCCGGATCCGAACCTCCCGCATGCGATGTGGGAAAGGACTGCATTTCAACTGGTGTCGCCGGCATTGACATATGGTTGTCACAAATCTCGCAGCACGCACCGCCGCTGAATGCGGCAGAGCATTTCAACTGTCACTTTCACGCGGCGCGGAAAATGCAACGGACAAACGCCGGAGGCAAGATGCCTGGCGGAAATTGTCGACCTGCGTTCGCCGAACACAAAACATTCACGAAGCTGTATCGGAACTCTGGTCATGATCGCGCCGCGCAGGGAGTCGCTCACACCGTTGAGTTCGAATTCCCGGAGTTTCTGTTGTTCGCGATATCTGACTTGAATGAGGGGAGATAGATGTTTCCATCTGGCAAGACGATCCTGTTGACCGCCGCATCGGCATCATTGGCGCTGACTCAGAGCGCGACGGCCGAGGAGTTCGGGCGCGGCGAGCGCCGCGGCAACCCCTATGTTGCCGGTGACATGCACAATCACAACACCTGCACGGACGGCTCGGTCGCAGCCGGCTACACGATCGATCGCGCAGTCGGGCGGGGCACCGCGTCGGCAGGCGGCAACAATTTCGATCTCGACTGGTTCACCCTCGGCAACCACGGCGGTTCCGGCAATCGCGACTGCCGCTTCAGCGACACCAGCGCCAATCTTCCGGGGCAGACCACGACGACCTGGAGCCAGACGCTCGGCCAGACCATCGACGGCATCACCATTTCCAGCCTGAAGGGCACCCCGAACGGCTCCGGCACCGGCGCGCAGATGTGGCGCTGGCAGTCGATCCGCGAGGTCGAATATCCGACCATCGTCAATCGCTCGGCGCAGTATGACAAGGTGCTGATCGAAGGTCTCGAGTGGATCGCGCCCGGCCACGAGCACGTGGACGTCGCCGTCATCACCGGGCAGCGCCCGATGCACCGGTGGAAGCCCGGCAACGCGGACAAGATGGCGGAATTCGAATACCGCTTCGACCGCGCCGACACCGACGCGATCGGCCCCACCATCGACGCCGGCGGCAACCAGCTCTGGCCCGGCAAGGACAACGTCAACAACACCGGCACGGCCGGCCACCAGAAGGCGCTCACGGGCGTCAAGTGGCTGCAGGCGAACTATCCGCTACAATCCTACATCATCCCGACCCACACCGAACGCCAGGGTCCGTTCAGTGCGACCGCCAACAAGGGCTACAACATCGAGCACTTCCGCGACTTCAACAATGCGGGCCCGACGGTTGCGTTCGGCATCGAATCGCCCGGCCACTTCGCCGAAGGCGGTGCCAATGGCGGTTCCGGCTCCTACACCGCCAACGCGGTCGGCGGCGGCACCTACGGCATGAGCGGCATCTACACCGCGAAGGTCGGCGGCCTCTGGGACGGGCTGCTCGGCGAGGGCCGCAACTTCTTCATGTATGTGAGCTCGGACTGGCACAGCCGCGGCGCCGGCGGTGCGCGCGACTCCTTCACCACGGCCGACTTCATTCCCGGTGAGTACACCAAGCTGTATGTTCCGAATGCGGGCCGGTTCTCGTCGCAGCACGTCGTCGACGGCATGCGTTCGGGCAACTCGTACTCGGTCAACGCCGACCTGATCGGTCCGGACATGGTGTTCCGTGCCAAGACGCGCGGCGACGACTGGAAGACCATGGGTGAAACCCTGGTCGTGCGGCCCGGCGAGAAGATCACCGTCGAGATGCAGCTGACCGTGCCGCGGGAGAACAACGCCCCGTACAGCTTCAACAATCCGCTGCTTGTTCCGGTGGGCATCAAGCAGCCGCTCAACAAGCCGTCGCTCGACCACGTCGACCTGATCACCGGTCAGATCACCGGCGTCGTTGCGCCCAACGCGCCCAACTACGCGGTGGCGAATGCCGCGGGCACGGCCGGCGCGTCGATCGTGTACAATCCCTCGGCGACCATTGCGCGGCAGATCCCCGCGGCGCAGATGCATCGCGAGCATCGGGGCGATCGTGACGGCGTGCGGCTGACGTTCACGACGACGTTTACCGCAGGCACCAAGCCGTTCTACATCCGTGCGCGCGGAACCAACATTCCGAACGGTACCCCGAACGTGTCGGATACCGCCGGCAATCCGCTGCTGGACGCCAACAACGCGCAGGTCAGCTGCACCGATCCGGCGTGCCCGACGCATCTGGAGACGGTGAACGGCGCCAAGAAGGTGACCCACGACGTTCAGGCCTATTCGAACGTCTGGTTCTACGCCAATCCGATCTTCGTCCGGCCGGAAGGCTCGCCGAAGCTCCTGGTCGAGACCAACGCCGAGCTGGCGCGCCGGCTCGGGCAGCGGGCTGACAACGACCACGATCACGACCATCATGATCACCACGATCACGACGATCATCACGACCACCACTGACGTGATGTGAGACCACACGGCGGGACGCAACTTGCGTCCCGCCGCACTCTTTTTCGAAGCGGCTTTCGCTCCCCGGAACGACCGACATGCATCTGTTTCGTATCGCCATCTGCACATTCGGCCTGCTCGCCGGTCTTGGCTGCGCCATGGCCACCTCCGGTGCGGCCACGCCTGCCTCGGAGGAGCCGACGCGGGAGGAATGTGATGCTGCCGTCGCGGAGGCGCGCGCATTGGCGGCGGACCTGCCGTCCGATCATCTCTCGCGCTATTTCGCCGAACGGCACCTGCATCAGGCGCTGGTCGAAGCCGGCAACGGCGAGTTCGACGAATGTCTCGACATGGCCGCGCGTGCTTCCGACGAGGTGCGCGAACGGCGCCACGAGCTGCTGCCGGGCGAGAAGCTGAAAGTGCTCGGCGCGCACGAATAGTAGGATCGGATAATTTTCCAGATCCTGTGCGCTGTCATCGCGGTGTCATCTTGGCCCGGGCATTGTCTGCCCGCGTTTCAAGAACAGGGTGACGTTGCGACATGGACCAGATCGAGCCGCTTTTCCCGATTCCACTGCTGCGCTCGCCCGGGCTGCTGCCGCCCGCGTTGAACGAAGCCGCCGTGGCTGCGATCCGGGATACAAGGGTCGAGGGCAATCTGCGTTCGGGCCAGCTCTTCCACACCGAGGTTGCCGATCCCCGTGACAACGAGCTGTTCCGACAGATCGCCGAGCTTGCCGTCCCCAAGCTCGTCGATTTCGGCGTCCTGCTCTTTGGCGAAAAGCTGCGCTGGACCGTCAAGGAGATGTGGACCAACATGCTCGAGACCGGCGGAAACCAGACGCTGCATTCCCATGCCAACAGCTTCGTCTCTGGCATCATCTATCTGACGCCCTCGCATCCGGCCTGCAAGACGGTGTTCGTGCGGCCGCCCGGAGGCTTCGACTTCTCCTTCCGCCACCACACACGCGAAGCCGCGATCGGACCGTACAACGCGGGCAAGTATGCCTTGCCCGAGGCCGAGCCGGGCGATCTCGTGCTGTTTCCAAGCTACCTCTATCACGAGGTGCCGCGGAATCAGGGTGGCCAGAGGATCACGATCGCCTTCAACGCGATCCCCGATCATCTCGACTGCTGGGGCTATCGCATCAATTTCGCGCCGTAAGTCCTCCGCGGATCATTGGCGGATCACTCGTTCCGCAAGCCGAACTCGCGCAGCAGCAGCTGCCGCGCCTCGGGCCTCGAAGGCACGGCCTCGTTGATCCTGCGCAGCAGGCGCGCGGCGGCCGCGCGGTCCGAGCCGAGCAGGGATCTCGCCATGCCCATCAGCGGCCCGTAGGCCGGATCGAATTCCGGGCTCAGGCGAAGCGCATCGATGAGACCGGGGGAGGCGGCTTCGATCAGGGCGGCACCGCGCGGGTCGCCGGGCAGCGACGCGCCGGCTTCGAGGAAGCGGTTGCGCGCACGCCAATAGGCATCGAGGCGCGCGCCGAGCGCGTCGCGCCCGCCCGCGCCGGCCAGCAGTTCGTTCGCATCCGGTTCAATGTCCTTCGTGACGGCCAGCAGGAGCGACCAGGGGGCTGCCTTGAGCGCACGAACATTCCGCCGTGCATCGAACGTCACGAACGGATAATCATCCGTGTTGCGCGGGCCTTTGCCGGCGAAGGCTGTGAGGGCCCGCGGACCTCCGACATATTGCCCGAGCAGGTCGATCGGTGCCTCGAACCCGAGCGGCCGGACGACCTTTGCGGTTGCGGGATCGTGCAGCCGTGCGTCCAGCGCATCGATGTCGAGATGGCCGCCGTCGCGCGTTCCAACCAGCGCAAGCATCGGCGTGCGGACGCTGTAGTGATTGAGCCAGGCCGCGCCGTCGGGATAGATTTCCAGAAAGCCGCGGATGATGGCGCGGAGCGAGGGCATGTCGAGCTGGTAGAGCGGCAGCCACTGGCAAAAGATGCCGCCGGGAGCCAGCCTGCGTTTCACCGCCTGGAAATGTTCCACCGTATAGAGCGCGCCGCTGCCGTCGAGCGCGGGGTGAAACAAATCGGCGATGATCACGTCGTGCTGGCCCGTATCCGCGGCGACGTAGCGGCGGGCATCCGCGACGGTCAGGCGCGGCATCGAGGCGGCCGGCGGATCGACGAACCAGGGTAGCAGCTCCACCACTTCCCGCGAGAGCTCGACGCCGTGCACGCTCACGCCGGGCATCTGCGTTCCGCCCACCATGGTGGCGCCTGTGCCGATGCCGAGGAACAACGCGCTGTGGGGTGCTCGGTGAAGCAACAGCGGAAGCATCGCCTGCCGGTAGTCGGATCGCGTCGAGCTCGTCCCGCCCATGCGGAAATGCCCGTTGACCTCGAGGTAGCGCGTGCCCGCCGCGTCGTCGACGACGCTTGCAGTCGCCATCGGTCCTTCACGGACCGCGAGCAACGCGCCGCCCTGCGGCACGCGCGTCAACGTTGGCGCAGGCATGAGCCACAGCACGAGCGCGCAGATCGCTGGTGCCGCGGACCACGCCGGTGCCGATCGGTTGGGTGGCAATAGCAGCAAATAGCCGAGTGCAACGGCAAGCAGCGCCGTCCAGGCGCCGAGGGCCGGGATCAGGAATTGCGCCGCCACCAGCGGTGCGATGCAGGCGCCGAGACTGTTGATGCCGACCGCCGATCCGACCGAGCCGCGGTGATCGCTCACCCGCTGCGCCAGCAGGCCGAACAGCGCGCCCATTGCGGTTGCCGGAACCAGGAAGAGGGCGGTCGCCACCGCCAGTTCGCCGAATACATCCGCGCCCGATGCGATCTCGACCAGCCGGCCGGCAAAGGGCGCAAGCGCTGCAGTCGTGACGCAGGCGAGCGCGGTGCCGGCGAGCAGGGCGCGGAGATTTCCATCGTTCGCGTCGCGCCCGGTCCGCTGCCAGAGCAGGCCGCCCGCCGCCGTGCCGAGCAGATACGCAGCCAGCAATCCTGCGAAGGTGTAGACGGTATCTTCCATCACCTGCGCGGCAAGCCGGACCACGAGGACCTCGAAGGTGATTCCGAGCAGTCCCGTGGCGAACAAGGTGATGGTGAGCCGCAGGTCGCGAATTCGTTCGGGCAGCGTCTGTTCGGCATCGGCCTTGCCCGCTGCGGGTCCAAGTGCCAGCGCGGCCAGGGCGCAGAGCGCGTTGACGCCGGCAAGGAAGAGCAGCGTTCCCGAGAATCCGAGCGCCGGGATCAGGAGGAAGGTGGAGGCGAGGGTGCCGGCCAGAGCCCCGGCCGTGTTCGCCCCGTACACGCCTGCCGTGACCCGCGCCTCGCCACGCGCCTGCCGCGTCATCCGCTCCAGCGCGGCCAGGGTTCCGCCCATCGCCATCGTTGCCGGGAGCAGCACGAGCGTCGGCAGCGCAAGGCTCCCGGCCCACAGCAGGACCGGCGACGGTTCGGTGCCGAGCAGAGGCGGCAAAGCCCGCCCGGCCGCCGGCAGCAGCCAGACGCTGGTCAGGCCCCAAACCGCGATAACGGCTTCGAGGATCGCATAGACGCGCCCGGGCGATGCCGAACGGCGGATCAGCCCGTCGAGTGCGAATGCGCCGAGGGCCAGACCGCCAAAAAATCCGGCGATGACGCCGAGCACCGCCATCATCTCGGTGCCCAGCGCGAGGCTCAACTGCCGCGTCCAGACGATTTCGTAGCCGAGGCCTGCAAAGCCGGACGCCGTCACGATGGGAACGAGCGCCCAGGGGCGGGCCAACTGTCCACGCATCGAGGCGGCCTCGTCCGACCGCGCGACCCGCTCAGCCGAGGCGATCATGGCGATGTCCGGCTCAGATTGCATTCCCCTCACTCCTGCCTCGAACGCGACCGCGGGGCGATCGGAGCCGGGGTCTTGCGTCAGCCGAACTCGCGCGCTCGGATCATCAAAGCATCCGCTCTATGTCAGATTTTCTGGAGATTTATGACGGCCGATGGCGCCTATGCATCGAAGCGGCCACAAGTTCGCTTACCGATCAGAATTTCGCCGCGACCGTCAGCCGGACCGCAAGCGGCTCGGCCGGATGGACGTGACGATCCGCAACGCCCTCGATGGGCTCGCCCGGCAGCCGTGACAGGTAATAATACTCGATCTGGTTGGTCTGGGTGTTGAAGAGGTTGAGCACGTCGAGTTGCACCCGAACGCCGTTGTCGAACCTGTAGCCGGCGCGTGCATTGAAGATCAGCGACGACTGCGAACGGACGCTGTTGTCCTCGATCAGGGGGCGCGGACCGAAATAACGCGCCTTTAGCGCACCGAACCAGCCGGTGTCGCCGCCAAGAGTAATCGCGCTGCTGGCCACCCACGCGGGCGCACCTGGGATGCGGGACCCGGCCGGATCGAAATCGGTGAAGCGCGCATGGGTTTGGGCGACGTCGAGATCGACCATCAACCACGGCAGCGGCTTGTACTGGTTCGTCCACTCGATGCCGACGCGGCGGCTCGGCCGGCTCGGCTCCGTGGTGCCGGCATCCCCGACGAACAGCAGCTCCGAGTCGAAGTCGAGCACAAAGACCGCGAGCGAGCTGGTGAGGCCCTCGATCGGTTTGGTGCGGATGCCGAGCTCGGCGCCGCGCGAGCGCACCAGCAGCGGCACGCGGTCGAGTGGCGTCACCTTGTCGTTGGGGTCGACGGTGATCGTCGCGCCGCGGATGTCGTTGCTGTGCAGGCCGTAGCCGGCATTGGCGTAGAACTCGGTCCTGTACCAGGGGCCGAGTACGAGGCCGGCCTTCGGGCTCGCCATCGACGCCTGTGCATTGCCCGAATTCTGCGGCGTGTCGCTAAACACGTGTCCGGCAAAGACATCTTCGCGGATGCCGACGCTGGTGCGCAGCCAGTCGGTCCAGCGCGTGGTCGTGTCGGTCCAGAGGCCGACATTGCCTTCCTGCACGCGGTCGTCGCGCACGGTCGATAGCCAGCTGCGCTGCTCCGTCTTGAACAGGCCGACATGGATATCGTCATAGCGGCTCTGCACGCCGACACGGGTTTGCGATTCGAGGCCGGCAAAGCGCCAGTCGAACGCATGCCGCGCATCGACGCCGCCGAAGCTGCGGCGGTCGAGCTGGCTGAACTGGTCGCCGTTGACGGGGTTGTCGAGGAAATAGGTGAAATCGTTGAAGAGCCGCAGGTCGGAGCGCACGACATAGGCGCGGACATTGGTTTGTCCGTACTCGCTCGACTGCGCCCAGCTCCCGGACAGGCTGAACCGGCTGGAGGTGCCGCCGTCGGTCGGATTGAGCGAACCGAGGCGATCGATCAGGCTCTGGTCGATCGCGCGCTGCGCGACCTGGTCGGTGGAATTCCAGCCATTGGAATAGGCCATCGCCGTCAGCGTCAGGCCGTCGGTCGCCGTGCCCTGACTGTAGCGCATCACGCCGTTCAGCTTGCGGATGTCGTCCGGCACTTGCCACGGGCCGTCATATCTGGTGGCCTCGAACGCCGTCAGCAGCGTGCCGGCGCCGACGGCATTCGACGTTGCTGCCAGCGCGCGGCCATAGCCGAAGCTGCCGAAGGTCAGCTCCGCGATGTTGTGCGGCAGCTTGTTGACATAGTCGATCGCCACGGCGCCGGCGGAGGCGAAATCGCCCTGGTCGGCGAAATACGGTCCCTTGCGCACATCGACGGACTGGATCAGCTCCGGGATCAGGAAATTGATGTCGGCGTAGCCTTGGCCATGGCCATGGGTCGGCATGTTGACGGGCATGCCGTCGACGCTGATCGCGAGATCGGTGCCGTGATCGAGATTGAAGCCGCGCAGGAAATATTGATTGGCTTTGCCCTCGCCGGAGTGCTGCGTGACGATCAGGCCGGGCACCACTTCCAGCGCCTCGCCGGGCCGCGAGAACGGGAGGGCGTTGACCTCCTTGCCGCTGATGCGAACGGCGCTGGCGGACGTGGGCTGCAAAGCGGGCGGTCCGGCGGGTGCCGCACCGGCCGCGCCGCCGCCCTCGGTCGAATTGTCCGTGCGAGTGGTGGTGGGATGATTGCGCGCGCCTGCATTTTTGGGCGGCTTCTTGCGGGCAAGCCGCTTCGGATGCTGGTGCTCCTCCGCCGCGACGGTGACGGGCGGAAGATCGGCGGCCGCGCTGCGCTCGTGGGCCGCGGCCGGGAACGCGCACAGGGCGGACGACGCGGCTGCCGAAAACATCCGCAACAAGGACCCACGCACCGCCACGCCTTCGCACCCCAACCATTCCAGCCGCGCCACGCTCTAGCAGCCGAGTATGACGATCCAGCAACAATGTCATACCGGGGCCCGGAGCGGGAGTCGAGGTTTGGGATGACGCGGCCGCAACAGGCCGGGGAAACATCGGGGAGATCGCGGATGTTTCGCACGAGTGTCACATCGGCGGCCGATAAGCCTTGCTCCCCTCGGTGTTCAGTGCTGGCGAGCCGTTCGTCCTGCCTATGCTGGCCGCCGGCCTTCTTGACTGAGATTCTTGCACGTTGCTTCCGACAGGCCGATGACTGGGACCATGAGAGGGCACAAGGCGGCGCGGCGGATTTCGGTGGGGTTCGTGCTCGTGCTGGCGCCTTTGCTCGACGCTTTCGCCGCGACCTCCGCGCTGCCGGCGGATTTTTCCGATGTCGACGTCCCCGGCTTCACCGGGCCGACATCGAGCCTTGGGGACTCTCCCGTAACGTTGGCGCCGGTCGTGTCCGCGGGTCCGTCGCGCTCTCCGGTCAATCGGGAGGCGATGCGCGGCAATCCGCTCTGGGCCGTCCCGCTCACGGCCTTGTCGGACACGAACGAACGGCCGCTTTTCTCGGCCTCGCGGCGGCCGCCGTCGCCCCCTGCGATTTCGGTGCCTGCGGCGAACGCGCCGGCCGTGCCGTCCGGTCCACCGCCGGCCGAACTGCGGCTCGTGCTGGTCGGAACCGTCGTCGGCGGCGATCAGAGCGTCGGCATTTTCGTCGACGAGACCAACAAGGCCACGCTGCGCCTGAAGCTCGATGGAGACTACCAGGGCTGGCGGCTCAGCTCGGTGCACCAGCGCGAGGTGACGATGGTGCACGGCGAGCTGACGGAGACGCTGACATTCCCGAAATCAGGCGGAGCCGTGCCCGCGACGGGATCGGCAGTTGCGGAAAGCGCGGTGCAGCGCGGCAGCTCGCACACCGCGCAGTATGATTGAACGAGCCCGTTGCAGCTAGCGGCTGCCGCATGTTTTGCCCGACGTGTCAAACGCCCCCGTGTGCGTGTGCAAGCCGTTGATTCCGCTATCATCGTCTACTGTGCATGGGGTTGTTTTCGAAGTTTTGTTTTGGAGCCCACGTTGTCTTGGCACACGCGCCGGTTCAGAAGGCCGCGCCCATGGCCGCGAGGCGTTGATGGGTTCTTTCACGGGCGGCCTCGATCGGTTGCTGCGGTCCTGTGGTCGGCCCGATCGGCACGAAACGGACATCGTTGATGCCGATGAAGCGCAGAATCTCGCGCAGGTAAGGCGTTGCCATGTCGATGCGGCCGCGGTTCATGCCGGTGGCGAAGTCGCTGCCGCTGGCGAGGATGACCAGTGTCGGCCGGTCCTTCAGCAGCGGGAAATAGCCTTGCGAGGGATCGAACCGAAAGGTGAGCCCGGGCTGGACGATGATGTCGAACCACTGCTTGAGCTTGTAGGGAATGCCGAGGTTCCACATCGGCGTCGAGATCAGCACGCGGTCGGCGAGCGAGAAACGCATCGCCATGCGCTCGGCCTCCGCGAAGCTGTCGCGTTGCGCCTCGGTGAAGGCCTGGGCCTTCATGCGCGCGTATTTGGCCTCGACGATGGGACCGGTGAACTCCGGCATCCGCTCACGCCAGATGTCGACGACATCGATGTCCCAATCCGGCCGGGCTTCGCGGAAGCGATCAAGGAAGACGCGCGCGCCGGCCGTCGACCAGGACTCGGCGCGGGGCGAGCAGGACAGATGCAGAAGCTTTGCCACAGCTCATCCCAGCGCTCTGATGACGGTATCGGCCCTGGTCACGACCGCGACGTTCTGCATGGCAAAATTGATCGAGGCGTTGTGCCAGTCGGCATTCATGGTCGAGCAGCAGTCTTCGGGCACGATCATGAAATAGCCCTTGTCGGCGCCGGTGCGCGCGGTGTGCTCGACCGACATGTTGGTCCAGGCGCCGGTGTTGATGATCATGTCGCGGCCGGTCGCCTTCAGGATCGTCTCCAGTCGCGTGCCCTCCCAGGCGCTCATGCGCATCTTCTCGACGACGAAGTCGCCGGGCCGCGGCTCCAGGCCCGAGACCGGCGCCGCACCCCAGCTGCCGCGCACCATCGCCTTGCTGTCGACGAGGCCCTCGAACAGCGGCGCGTTCAGCGTGACACCGGGTGCGCCGGGCTCGACGACGAACCAGACATGGATGATGGCGACACCGCGGGCACGTGCGGCCTCCGCAAGGCGCCGGACATTCTCGACGACATGCTGCTGCTTCGCATGACCTGGCGCGCCCGACTCCGCGAACGCGCCGCCGTCCATGATGACGTCGTTCTGGAGATCCTGGATGATCATGGCGCAGCGCTGCGGATCGAGCCGCATCTCGCCCTCGGCGAGAACAGGCGAGGCCGGTGGCGAGCTCGGGCCCGCTCCGCCGCCGGCGCGCCGGCCGCTCATATAGGGCTCGTGGCGCGGGCCGACCTTGGTCGGGATTGCGTAGACCGAACGGGTCGAGGTGAGATAGAGCGTGCGGAAATCCGGCCCGCCCCAGGCGAGGTTGGCGACGAGCTCCGGCACGCGTACCTTGCCGAGCAGCTCGCCGCGCGGTGAATAGACCCAGACGCCGCCGGGCGCGGTGACCCAGACATTGCCGTGCTGATCGCACTTCATGCCGTCGGGCAGGCCCGGCTCTAGCTCAGACTTGATGCCGCTCGCAAACACCCGCGCGTTCGACAGCGTGCCGTCGCCGTTGACGTCGAACACGCGGATCAGGGCCTGCACGGTGTCGTTGACATAGAGCAGTTTCTCGTCCGGCGAGAAGCACAGCCCGTTCGGTTGATCGAACAGGTTTCGCTCGACCACGAGCCGCGGCTCGCCGCCGGGCACGACGCGGTAGACGCCCTGGAAGCCGAGCTGGTGCGGCCGCTCGACGCCATAGACCGGCATCCGCCCATACCATGGGTCGGAGAAATAGATCGCGCCGGACGAGTGCACGCAGACGTCGTTCGGGCTGTTGAGCTCCTGGCCGCCGAAATGCGAAGCGAGCACCTCGCGCCGGCCGTCCGGGCGTTCGCGGACCAGCGACGAGGTCGCGTGCTCGCAGACGATCAAATTGAGCTCGGCATCATAGGTCATGCCGTTGCATTTGTTCGATGGGCGCTTGACCTCGACCACGCCGCGCCGCGCATCCCAGCGCCGGCGCACGTCGCCCGGCATGTCCGAGAACAGCAGGTAGTGATCGACCGGATGCCAGATCGGCCCTTCCGTGAAGTCGAAGCCGGTGCCGATCTGCGCGACCGGCGCGTAGGGGTCGATCAAGGTCTCGAATTCGCTTCGCAGCGTGACGTGCGTCATGGGTCTATCCCAAGATCATCTCAGGCCGGGAACCAGTTGCGCTGGGGCAGGGACTGCACGATCGGGCCAGGAACCTGGTCGTGCAGGCGCCCCACGACATTGCCGCCTTCGATCTTGGCGGGCCGGTCGTGGACCGGAAGCAGGTAGCGCGAATTGCTGAGGAGCTTCTTGATGGCGGCCTTTTCCGCGCGCTTGCTGGTGCCGTGGTTGCCGGTGGTGCGCGGCTCCCAATCGTGGATCTCGTGGAAGGGCGTGACGATCTGATCGTTGAAGTCGTAGATCACATCGCCGCAGATGGTCGCGATGCCGTCGGCGGTGTGGACGATGATGTTCATCGATCCCTCGGTGTGGGCATTGGCGGCATCGCAATAGACGCCGGGCATAAGCTCGATCGGGCCGGTGATCTCGAGGTCGAGGAAACGCAGCGCGCTCTTGGTGTGCAGGCGGTCGATCAGGTGCTTGATGTCGGGCGCCGGATATTGCGGGTGCATCAGGCCGGAGACGGAATATTCGAGCTCCTTGCGATTGACGACCACGGTCGTGTTCATCGGGAACAGATCGTCCTTACCGGCATGGTCGATGTGCAGATGGGTGTGGCAGACGAAGCGGACGTCGCCCATGCGGACGCCGTGCCGCGCGAGCTGGTTCTCGATCATGTGCTCGTGGTACTGCAGCCCCCGCATGCCCAGCGTCTCCATGATCTGGTTGGAGCGGTAGCCGGTGTCGACCACGACCGGATAGGGGCCGCCGAGGATCAGGAAGCCGAGGGTGAGGACGCGGCGGGTGCGGCCGCAATCGCGGCCGAGCACCAGGAAGCTCGATTCCAGCTCGATATCGCCATAGTCCAGGATCTTGATCTCCAGCGCCATTCTTTGCCCTCCCTGTCTCGTTTTTCTGTCTGTCAAAGCCGGTAGACGCGCGTCGCCGTCGTCCTGAAGATCGCGTCCTGCTGCTCCGCACTGAACGGTGCGGCGGCGGCGCGAAACGCTCCGACGAGATCGCGATAGCTGGTCCACAATTTCTCGATCGGGAAATTGGAGCCGAACAGGCAGCGCTCGGCGCCGAAAATCGCGACCGTGTCGGCGAGCACGGCGGCGATATGCGCGGGATCGTTGCGGTGGATGAAGGTGCCGAGCCCGGACAGCTTCGAGACCACGTTCGGACAGGTCGCGAGCCGCGCCATCCCGGCGCGCCAGGCCGCGCGGCCTGCCGGTGAAAGATCTTCGAGCATCCCGGCATGCTGGAGGATGAACGTCACCCTGGGACAGGACTCCGCGAGCTGCGCGGCATCCGGCATCTGCGGCGTGAAGACCTGCAGGTCGAAGCTCCAGCCGTAATCGGCGAGATGCGCGACGTTGCGACGGATCACGGAATCGGCGCAGAGGTCCGGGCGGGCCGCGAAGCGATACAGCGGGTTCTCGTGCCAGTGCAGCTGCATGCGCACGCCGCGCACTAACGGATGGCGCTTGAGGCGATCGAGCTGCGGGCGCACGTCGTCGGCCGCGAAATTCGCGTAGGCGACGATGGCGTGCGGCCAGCCGTACTCTTCGGCCGTGCGCTGCACCCAGGCTGCTTCCTCCTCGAAATGCTCCGGCGCCCAATTGGTCTGTACATAGACCGAGCGCGCGACGCCGGTGCCCTTGAGATCGCCGAGATACTCCTCGATCGGATAGTCGCGCCGGATCGGCTCGTACGGTCCGAAGATGCGCGGCTGCATGGGGCCCGTCAGCCACGGCAGGTCGGCCTGCCGCCAGATGTGGTGATGGCCGTCGACAATATCGTTCACGCAGCTCTCCTTCGTCCCAGTGCCAGCACATGGGCGACGATCGAGGCGCTGGACCCGCCGTCCACGAGATCGTCGACGAAGCGTTCGATCGCGACGAGCGCTTCGGTTTGCGGGCGGAAGCCCGGTCCGGCCGCGAGTGGCGTCAGCCAGCTCAGGCGCCAGGCCCGCCGCGACAGTTTCGCGACGGCGTCGCGCAGCGCGTCGGGTTCGCCGCGCTCGAGCCCGTCGGACACGACGACCACGGCGGCGCCGCGGGCATAGCCGCCGAATCGCGGGACTGCGAGGAATGCCTGCAGCGCGTCGCCGATGCGGGTGCCGCCGTCCCAGTCGCTGACGAGATGCGCTGCCGCATTCAGGGCCTGCTCGCGCCGCTTCAGCCGCAGCGCGCGGGTGACACGGGTGAGCCGGGTGCCGAAGGTGAAGACTTCGACATTGGGGGCGGCCTGCACCAGCGCATGCGCAAGCTTCATGTTCTCCTCGGTGCGGCTCTTCATCGAGCCGGAGACATCGATCAGCAGCAGGATCTTGCGCGGTCGCTGACGCCGCTTCATGTGGCCGAGCCGTAAAATCTCGCCGTCGCTGCGGACGCTGTCGCGCAACGTACGGCGGAGATCAGCGAACGGGCCGCGGCGCGCGCGCATGCGGCGGTGCCCGCGCCGCCGCGGCAGGCGCCGCGGGGCCTCGCGTGCGAGGCGGCGCAGCGCATCAGACGCGGAGAGCTGGGCGAAGCGGCGCTCGACCAGCGCCTCGGTGCGCGTCGCGGTCAGGCCGGACTCGTTGGCGTCATCGGAGAGCAGCGGCTCCTCGTCGCCGCGGCCTTCCTCCTGAAGCCGGACGGTCTCGTCGTCCTCGCCCTCGTCGGTGTGCTCGATGGCCTCACTGCCGCGGAAATGAAGGTCGAACAGCCGGTCGAAGGTGGCGCGGCGTTCGGGCGGCGGGGCGAGGGTAGCCAGCGCCGCCTGCCTGATATCCCGGAGGTCGCGCGGGCCGAGCAGGTCGATGGCTGCCAGGAATGCGGTGGTCTGTTCCGGTGCGACCGCAAAACCGTTGGCGCGCAGGAGTGCGACGAAGGAGACGAAGATCCGCGCAGCGCGCGGGAGCTGCAGCTCGGCGCTCATGCGGTCGCCTCCGCGAGCATGGCATCGAGCCGGGGTGCGATGAAGTGCAGGTCCTCCTCGTCCTTCAGCGCCACGCCGATGGACCGCTTCAAGGCATCAGGCCAGCGCGCGCCGCCCTTGTTGAGGAGCGTCGCGGCCTCGGCCCAATCGACGGCCTCGGCAATGCCCGGCGCCTTGCTCAAGGGTTCGCGCCGCAGCTTCTCGACGGCTGCGACGACGGCGCGGGCCGTGGCCTCGGCGACGCTGGAGGCGCGCATCATGATGATGCGTGCTTCCCGCTCCGCGGTGGGATAATCGATCCAGTGATAGACGCAGCGGCGCCGCAGCGCCTCGTGCAGATCGCGCGTGCGGTTCGAGGTGAGCACGACCACAGGACGCTCGGCGGCGCGCACCGTGCCGCGCTCGGGGATGGAGATCTGGAAGTCGGACAGGAATTCGAGCAGGAACGCCTCGAACTCCTGGTCGGCGCGGTCGATCTCGTCGATCAGCAGGACGGTGGAGTCAGGCGCGCGCAGTGCCGCCAGCATTGGCCGCTCGATCAGGAAGGTCTCGCCATAGATGTCGATGCTGTCGTCGCCGGCCTGGCGGATCGCGAGCATCTGGCGCGGGTAGTTCCATTCGTAGAGTGCCGCGGACGCGTCGATGCCTTCGTAGCATTGCAGGCGGATCAATTGCCGGCCGAGCACGGCGGCGATGGCCTTGGCCGCTTCGGTCTTGCCGACGCCCGGCGCGCCTTCCAGCAGCAGCGGCTTGCCCAGGGCAAGGCCGAGATAGGCGGCAGTCGCGAGCCCCTCGTCGGCGAGGTAATAGGCCGCCCGCAGCGCCTTCTCCAGCGCCTCCGGACTGTCGATGCCGACGATGTTGCTGCGGACGGCCACGGCGTCTCCCTCAGCGCCGCGCCTGCGGCCGTGCGCCGCCCTGGTTCTTGATCGCCCGCAGTACCTTCTCCGGCGTGATCGGCAGATCGTCGATGCGCACGCCGACCGCGTTGAAGATCGCGTTGGCAACGGCCGGCAGCACCGGATTGGCGCACATCTCGCCGGGGCCCTTGGCGCCGAACGGACCGTCGGGGGCAGGGCGCTCCAGCACGGCAATATCGTGCGGGCAGATGTCGCCGGGACCGGGCATCAGATATTCGACGAAGTCGCGGGGACCGTGAACCGGGTCGGGGTAGTAGGGCTCCGGTGTCTCGTAGAGCGCGTGGCTGACGCCCATCCAGGCACCGCCGACGAGCTGCTGCTCGACCAGGCGCGGGTTGAGGGCGCGGCCGAGCTCGTAGGCGGAGTCCATCCGGACCATCGCAACCTCGCCGGTCTCGTCGTCGACCTCGACCTCGGCGACAAGGCAGGCGTGCGCGTAGCAGGTCGCAGGCGACATCTCGCCGGTCTCAGGATCGACGTCGGAGAGCGGCACGAGGAAGATGCCGCGGCCGGAAATGGTCTTGCCCTGCTTGAACTGCGCTGCGATCGCGACATCCTTGGTCGAGATCGAGCGGTGCGGCGCGCCCTTGACGTGGATGTTGCCGCGGCCGTCGGTTTCGAGATCGGCGGCGTTGACTTCGAGCTCCTCGGCCGCGGCTTCCATCATCACGCCGCGCGCCTCGCGGGCCGCGGCCATCACGGCATTGCCGACGCGGTGGGTGCCGCGGGAGGCGAACGAGCCCATGCAGTGGGGGCCGGTGTCGGAATCGGCGGTGTCGACATAGACGTCCTCGACCGGCACGCCCAAGGTCTCCGCGCAGATCTGCCGTGTCACCGACTTCATGCCCTGGCCGAGATCGATCGACGATAGCGCCACCGTGAACTTGCCGCTCGGATTGGAGTGAACGAGCGCCTGGCTCGGATCACCTCCGAGATTCATGCCGATGGGATAGTTGATCGACGCCATGCCGCGTCCGCGATGCCTGGTCATCTCAGCGTTTCCTGGTTCCGAACACGGACGAGAAGCGGGTCGCTCCGTGCGATGGAGCGGCCGGGCGGGGCGGTGGAGGCGGCGGAGCGGGCGGAGGCGGATCGCGCGGCGGTTCGCGGGTCACCGTTGGCGGAAGCCTGTCATAGCTCGTGCGCTGCTGTGACGGCACCGCCGGCCGCGCGCGCGAAGAATCCGTCGGCGTGGCAGGGATCGCGGCGCGGCTGCCGCCGCCGTCCTTGCGCGAGGAGGCGCGCTTGAACTCCTCGCGGATCGGCCATTTCGCTTTCTCGGCCGCGACCTGCACGCATTCGATCAATGCGGTGTTCTTGGCCTCGCGCCGGTGCGCCTTCATGTCGCCGTCGCGATAGGCGTTGAGGATGCGAAACTCCATCGGGTCCATACCGACAAGATTGGCCAGCTTGTCCATCTGGCATTCGATCGCAAAATCCATCGCGGTGACGCCGAAGCCGCGCATGGCGGTGGCCGGCGTGCGGTTGGTGAAGACGCAATAGACGTCGCCGTAGACGTTGGGGATGGTGTAGGGGCCCGGCAGATGCGCGGCGCATTTCACGGCGGCATAGCTCGACAGCCGCGTATAGGCCCCGCTGTCGAAATAGGCGCGGATCTTGCGCGCGACGATGCGGCCGTCGCGCATCACGCCGTCCTTGATGTAGATGCGCTCGGCACCGCGCGGCGGGCCGTATTGCATCTCCTCCTCGCGCCCGAACACGTAGCGCACGGGCCGCCCCGTCAGCATCGCGCCGAGAATGGCGAGCGGCTCGGTCAATGTGTCCACCTTGCCGCCGAAACCGCCACCAACGGTGCCGCCGATGAAGTGGAACGTGTTGGAGGGCACGTCCAAAATCTTGGCGCAGGTGTCGACCGAGAAGAACAGCGCCTGGGTCGAGGTGTAGACCACGTAGCGGCCGTTGGTGTCAGGCGCCGCAATCGCACCGTTGGTCTCGGTCGGCGCGTGCTCGATCGGCGACATCTGGTAGCGTTGCTCGAGTACGTGGTCGGCGGTCGCGAGCGCCGCATCGGCATCGCCAAAGCGTAGGCGCTGGTGGTCGTAGGTCTCGTGATAGGTGAAGCTGTTCTTGGGATAGGTCTCGTTGACCACGGGCGCGCCCGGCTTCAGCGCGTCCTCGACGTCGAACACGGTCGGCAGCGGTTCGTAGTCGACCTTGACCTTTGCGATCGCCTCGAAGGCCTCGCGCTCGCTGTCGGCGACGATGGCGAGGATCGGCTCGCCCTTGTAACGCACCTTGTCGACCGCCAGCGACGGCTCGTCGTCCTTGCCGAAGTTGATCAGGCTCAGCAGCGTGTTAAGGTTGCGCGGCACGTCAGCGCCGCGGATGATGCGCCGTACGCCCGCCGAGCGCTCGGCCTCCGTGGTATCAATGCGGCGGAGCCTTGCATGGGCATGCGTCGAGCGTACGACCTTCAGATGCAGCATGCCCTGCAGCTTATGATCGTTGAAATAGCTGGACGTGCCGGTGACATGGCCGAGCATGTCCTGGCGCTGGGTGCCCTTGCCGATCTCCTTCAGATTGTCGTCGCGCTCGTCGGCAAAAATGTCCTTGCGCAGTTCCAGCATGGTCGCGTTCCCTTACGCGCTGATCCGGCCGCCGGCGGCGGCGAGGATGGCATTGACGATCGGCTCGTAGCCGGTGCAGCGGCAGATGTTGCCGGAGATCGCCTCGACGACCTCGTCGCGGCTCGGCGCGGGATTGCGGTCGAGCAGGGCTTTTGCGGCCATCAGCATGCCCGGCGTGCAATAGCCGCACTGGGCGGCGAAATGGTCGGCGAAGGCGCGCTGCAGCGGATGCAGGTTCGGGCCCTGCTTCATCCCGTCGAGCGTCTCGACCGAGCGGCCCGCGACCGTCTCGGCGAGGGTCAGGCAGGAGAGGTGCAGCTCGCCGTCGACCAGCACGCTGCAGGTACCGCAGCCTCCCTGGCCGCAGCCGAATTTCGGCGTCATGTCGCCGATCAGCTCGCGCAGCGCGACGAGAAGATTGGTGCCGCCGTCGACGAAGATCGCGACGTCGCGGCCGTTATGGCGGAACTGAAGCGGAATTTTCGACATGGCGATTTATTCCTGTCCCGACAGCAGACGCCGCAAATGCACGCCGACGATCTCGCGGCGATACCAGGCACTGCCGAGCGCGTTGTCTGATGGTGATGTACCCTCGCTCGCCGCGGAAGCGGCAGCGGCGATGGTCGCGGCATCCAGTGAACGCCCCTCTAGCGCCCGTTCGGCCGCCCTGGCGCGGATTTGCGTCGGAGCCATCGAGCCCAGCGCGATTCGCGCGCCTGCGATCCGTCCGCCGCTGACGGGCAGGTGCGCCGCGAGCGTGATCACCGCGCCGCCTTTCGGCTTGATGCGGGCGATCTTGCGATAGCGGAAGGCCTCATTGCTGGCCGGCCGGGTGCAGGACACCGACAGCACCAGCGTGCCGGCCTGCCGGTCGCGCGCCTGCAAGAACTCCTCGATCGGGATGTCACGGGTGCCGAAGCCGCCTTGCACTGCGACGGTGGCATCGAGCGCGAGCAGCGCCACGGTGAAATCGCCGTAGGGACTTGGCGCAAACAGATTGCCGCCGACGGTCCCCATATTGCGCACGGCGGGGCCGCCGATCGACCGGGCAGGGGCATGCAGGAAGGCGAGATCGCGTTCGGCGAGCACGCGTGCAAAGGTGACGCCTGCGCCCAGCGTCACGCGCGGGCCGGACGCATCGATCCGGGTCAGCGCCTGGTCCTGGGCGCGGACGACGGTCGAGATCGAGACATCGCCTTCGTTCAGCGCCCGCATCACCAGCGTGCCGCCGCCGAGATAACGCGCGCTGCGGTCCGAGGACAGCGCCCCGGCCGCCTCGCTGGCGCTCGTAAAGGTCTTCACTGTCACGGCCATCTATGCGGCCTCCTTCAGATGCCGGCGGATCGCTTCGAACCCGGCTTGGTAAATGTCTTCGGCGACCATGTGGGTGATGCGGTCCCGGTCTTCGGATCTCGTCGTGAATCGCGACTCCCAGTGCCAGAACGTGCGGTCGCCGTCGGTGACCGGCAGCAACCGGACATGCGCGACGTAGTTGAACATCGGGACCGGCGTATCGAGCAGGCAATAGCTGAAAGTCTGTTCGAGATCGGACAGCGCCAGCAACTGCTCGCGCAACTCGGAGCCGTCCCTGAGCTTGAACCGCCTGACGCAGCCGATCTTGTCGGCGGATTGCGCGCGTTCGATCGAGGAGGTCGCAACCGCCGGATGCCAGTGATCGTGTCCGTTGAAATCGCGCAGCACGTTCCACACCGCCTCGGTCGGCGCGTCCAGGATCGTGCTTTTGACGACATGCGGCACGGCTAGCCTCCAAACACGCGCTTCAACGCATCGAAGCCGCCCTGGAATACGCCGCCGCCGATATTGCTGACGAGTTCGGTCTCCCGTTCCGGCGCGCAGTCGAATTCCGCGGTCCATTCCATGAAGGTTTGGTCACCGTCGGTGACGGGCGTGAGCCGCAGGGTCGCAACGTAGTTCTCGACGCCCATCGGCGATTCCAGGATCGCGTAAGTGCAGAACATGTCGTAGTCGGAGAGGCCGAGCAGTTTCTCGCGGATGCGGTCGCCGTTGCGCAGGCGAAAGTCGCGCACACATCCGATCTTGTCGGAGGGCTCGCCACCCTCGATCCGGCTTTCGGCGATCGCCGGATGCCAGTTCGGCAGGCCGTTGAAATCGCGCACCCGCGCCCAGACCCGATCGTTGCGGGCGTTGACGACGGTAGAGACGTAGACGCGGGCCATGGTTCAGACCTCAGCTCTTCTTCCGCGGGCCGCGCTCGGCCGGTGGCTCGCCGCCTTCGGCGGAGGGTGGGGCGGCAGGCTTGTCGCCGCCACCGCTCTTGCGCGCGGAATCCTTGATGCCCTGCATGTCGCGGGCCTCGCGGATCAGGCCGGGCATTTTTGCCAGACTGCCGCCTTCGACGCCGATGTCGGACAGGATCGAATCGATCAGGGGCGCCTGGACCCGGTAGCGTAGCGCCGAGTCGATCACCTCGTCGGTGGCGCTGCGGCCGCCATTGCCGCCCCCATGTCCGTTGCCGTTGAGGCCGTCGACCTGGAGGATGCGGATGCCCTCGATCTTCTCCATCGGCTTGACGCTCTCGCGCACGATGCCCTCGATGCGGTCGAGCAGCTTGCGGCGGAATAGCGAGTAGCGCGCCTGGTCGGTCAAGACGTTCTCGGCCTCGTTGAGCATCCGCTGCGCCTCGGCCTCCACGGCGGCGCGCACGCGCTCGGCCTCGGCCGCGATGCGGGTCTCCTCAGCCTGCTTTTCGGCGAGCAGAACCTCGACGGTCTTGCGCCGCTTTGCGATCTCGCTCTCGCGTGCGGTTATGACACGCTCGGTCGCTTCTGTGGCACGTATCCGTGCTTCCTCGGCGGCGGCCCGGGCGGCCGACTCCTCCAGCGACTTCTGATGGATGGCGATAGCCTTCTCCATCAGGACCGTCTCGACGTCCTTCTCGCGATTGACCTCGAGCTTGCGCAGCTCGCGTTCGCGGCCGATGCGGGCTTCGTCGAGACCGCGATCCGAGGCGATGCGCGCGCGCTCGACCTCCTCGCGGGAGGCAATCTCGGCTTCCTGCAAGGATTGCACGCGGGCGACCTCGAGCTGCTCGATGGCGCGCCGTCGCTCGATCCGCGCCGCCTCCAGCGCCTGCTCGCGCGAGACGTCGGTGGTCTCGACCTCCTTGCGCGCGACGATCTCGGCCTGCTTGACCTGGCGGTCGGCGTCGATGCGTTCGGAGCGTTTGGTGGAGAGGGCGATGACACGGTCCTCGTCCGCGATCTCGACGGCCTTCTTCTGCTCGATGTTGAGCACCTCGCGCTTCTTGGAGGAGTTGATGCGCTCGGCCTCGAGCGCCAGATCGACCGTGATGCGCTGGCGCTCGACTGCGTCGCGCCGTTTCAGTTCGGCTGCTTCCAGAACGCCGGTCCGCTCGATCTCGAGCGCCTTGGTCTCCCGGTCGGCCTGGATGCGCTCGGCCGCAACCGCCTTCTCCTGGGCGATGCGGGCCGCTTCGATCGCCTCGCGCGAGGCGATGTCGGCTTCCTCGACGGCGCGGTTGCGGGCGATCTCGAGCGAACGCACACGCTCCTCTTGCGCGATGCGGGAGGCTTCCGTCGCTTCGCGCGCGGTGATGCCGGCGACGTCCAGCGTCTGGTTGCGCTCGATCTCGAGCTGCCGCGTGTTCTGCTCGGCCGCGATGCGCTCTGCGGCCAGCGTCCGCTCGCGGGCGATGCGGGCGGCTTCGACCGCGCGCTGCGCCTCGATTTCGGCCTCCTGGATGATGCGCACCTGCTGGATCTCCAGCGCGCGGGTGCGCTCGTCCGAGGAGATGCGCTCGACATTGACCGTCATGGTCTGGGCGATGCGAGCCTTCTCGGTCGCCTCGCGCGCCGCAATCTCGGCTTCGTCCACGGCGCGGGTGCGCTCGATCTCGCGGCGCCTCGTCTCCTCCTCGTTGGCGATGCGGGCGTCAGTGACGACGCGGTCCTGCTGGATGCGCGCCTTCTCGATGGCTTCGCGGGCGGCGATCTCGGCTTCCTCCACCGTGCGCATCCGCTCGATCTCGCGCTGGCGGACCTCGCGTTCGCTGGCAATGCGGGTGGTGTCGATCGAACGCTGGTTGGCGATCCGGGTCTTCTCGATCTCCTCGCGCGCCAGCAGCTCCTTCTCCTCGATGGTGCGGGTCCGCTCGATCTCCTTCTGGCGCGTCTCGCGCTCGGAGGCGATGCGGGCTTCCGCAATGGCCTGGTCGTTGGCGATGCGGGCGCGCTCGATGGCCTCGCGCGCCGAGATCTGCGCCTGCTCGGCCTCGGTCTCGCGCAGGGCCCGTTCGCGGGCGACTTCGGTGCGCTGAAGCGCGCGGCGCATCTCGATGTCGCGTTCCTGCTCGAGGCGCGCCGTCTCGCTCTCGCGCTCGATTTCGAGCGCCTGCCGCTCGGCTTCCAGATTGCGGGAGCGGATCTTGATCATCGAGTCCTGCTCGATGTCGTTGCGCAGCTTCCGCTTGGCCTCGATATCCTCCATCAGGCGGGTCAAGCCTTCGGCGTCGAAGCGGTTCGACGGGTTGAAGAACTCGAGGTCGGTCTGGTCGAGATCGGTGATCGCGACCGATTCCAGCTCGAGGCCGTTCTGGGCGAGCGCCTCGGCCGCGTTGGTCTTGACCCGCGCGACGTAGTCGCCGCGGCGCTCGTGCATCTCCTCCATCGTCATCTCGGAGGCGACCGAACGGATCGCGGAAATGAATTTGCCGGCGAGGAGGGCGTGGAGCTGCTCCGGTTCCATGGTGCGGCGGCCGAGCGTGGCGGCCGCGATCGAGACGGCCTCCCGGGTCGGCTGCACCCGGACATAGAAGTCGGCCTCGATGTCGACCCGCATGCGGTCGCGGGTGATCACGGCATCCTGCCGCGAGCGCACGATGCCCATCGGCAGCACGTTCATGTTGACCGGCGTGTAGTCGTGGATGAACGGCAGCACGAAGGCGCCGCCATTGATCACCACGCGCTCGCCGAGGAAGCCGGTCCGGACGAACGAGGTCTCCTTGGAGGAGCGGTGGTAGAGCCAGTTCACGATGTAGACGCCGACCACGATCACGATGATCGCGACGATCAGCCAGAGGATCAATTCACCGACCAGCATCCCTGACATCTTTCCCTCCCTCGACCTATCCGGCGTTACCGCGCGCCGATCGCCTTGAATTGACGGACCTGCTCCGTCAGCGCCCGCTCGACGGGCAGCCGCTCCATCGAGGAGGCGCCGTAGAAGCCGTGGCAATGGCGGGTATTCTTCATGATGAAATCGGCATCGGCGGGATCCGCGATCGGACCGCCATGGGCCAGCACCAGGATGTCCGGATTGACGCTGAGCGCTGCCGTGGCCCAGGTGTCGATCCGCGCGGGGCAGTCCTTGAGCTTGAGGGCGGTTTGCGCCCCGATCGTGCCGCCCGTCGTCAGGCCCATGTGGCAGACGATGATATCGGCGCCGGCAATCGCCATCGCGGCGGCCTCCTTCTCGCTGAACACATAGGGGGTGGTGAGCATGTCCTTGTCGTGCGCCTTGGCGATCATGTCGATCTCGAGCGCATAGGACATGCCGGTCTCCTCGAGATTGGCACGGAAGGTGCCGTCGATCAGGCCGACCGTCGGAAAGTTCTGGACGCCGGCGAAACCAAGGGCCTTCAACTGATCGAGGAACACATCCATGTCGCGGAACGGATCGGTGCCGTTGACGCCCGCAAGCACCGGGGTCTGGCCGACCACCGGCAGCACCTCGCTCGCCATCTCCAGCACGATGGCATTGGCATCGCCATACGCCATCAGGCCGGCGAGCGAGCCGCGCCCGGCCATGCGATAGCGTCCGGAATTGTAGATGACGATGAGATCGACGCCGCCGGCTTCCTCGCACTTGGCCGACAGGCCGGTGCCGGCACCACCGCCGACGATCGGCTCACCGCGCCTTGCCATGTCGCGGAACTTCTTCAGGAGGGCAGCGCGTTCAAACCTGGCCATCGGTCACCTCGCTAGTCTCCGCCGCGCGCCGGTGCGGCCGAACAGTGTTCGGAACGCACTGACGATGGCGGCGGCGAAGTCGGGATCGTTGATGTTTTTGGGCATGCGAATGAGCTGGCGGTTGCTGGTCTGGCGCACATCGCGCTCCAGCGCGCGGAATAACGCCGCGTCCGCATCCGGATCCCAGAACGGCTGGCCGCGCGCATCGAGCGCGGAGACGCCGCCCTCGGGCAGGAAGAAGCGCACGGGGCCGTCCATCTGGTTGAGGCGCTCGGCGATCCAGCGGCCCATCCGCTCGTTCTCTTCGGCCGTCGTCCGCATCAGCGTCACTTGCGGATTGTGGACGTGGAATTTGCGGCCGCGGTAGCGCTCGGGAATGGTGTCGGGCGCGCCGAAATTGACCATGTCGAGCGCGCCGACCGATCCGACATAAGGCAGCCGGCTGCGGATGATGGCGCCGAAGCGGTCCTCCGTCGCCGGAAACACGCCGCCCATCAGCAGGTCGCAGATCTCGGTCGTGGTGAGGTCGATGATTCCGGCGAGCTGGCCGGACTCGACGAGCTTCTCCATCGAACGGCCGCCGACGCCGGTGGCGTGGAAGACCAGGCATTCGAAATCGTCGCGCAGCCCGGCTGCGATCTTCTGCACCGCGGGCGTGGTGACGCCGAACATGGTGATGCCGACCGAAGGCAGGCCGCTACCCTGGCGGGCCGTTGCGGCGCGTTCATCGAGCCGGGCCTTGACCATGCCGGCGATCGCATTGGCGCCATTGGCCAGCACGGCGCGCGAGATCGCGTTCAGCCCCTGCACGTCGGTGACCGAGTACATCATGGTGATGTCGGCAGGGCCGACATAGGGCCCGACGTCGCCGGAAGCGACGGAGGAGATGATCAGCTTGGGCACGCCGACGGCAAGCGTGCGCATGCCCGGCGCAACCAGCGAGGCCGCGCCCGAGCCGCCGGCCGAGATCACGCCGGCAACGTTGCCCTGGCGCCGCAGCCAGTTGGTGAAAGCATCGGCCATCGCAGTCACGGCCGCGCCGCGATCGGGGCCGAACACGGCTGCGCCACCGCGGCCGTGGTTCAGTGCGATCTCCTGCGCGGAGACATCGCAGCTGGAATGCTTCCCGCTGGTCGAGACGTCGACCAGCCGGGTGCGAAGGCCGGTGGCCGCGATGATGTCGCGAATGAAGCGCAACTCCTGGCCCTTGGTATCGAGCGTCCCGACGACCAGGACGACCGGCGGCCCCGCGGTCTGCCCGAGGACCGGCTCGCGCCTGCGCCGCGTCGTCTCCTCCAGCCGTGTGACCTCCGTCGAGCGCGTGCGGGCCGCCGCCTCGATGCGGGCGATCGGCACCGGCTGCGACCATCGCGTCGGCAGCACAGGGTTCGAGACGTAGATGCGGACCGGTCCATCGCGGCGTGGCGCGGGTGCCGGCTTTGCCTCGGAGCCGGACGCGGGGATATCGAGATCGGGTTCGAGCTCGGCATGAAGCCCGACGCCGAGCAGGCGCTGCTGCAGCTCGCGGTCGGCGGCGAGGCGGCCGGAGTCGATGATGCGGTTGACGCGGCCGTTGACCATGATCGCGACGTTGCGCGAGATCGCGGTGGCAACGCCGATGTTCTGCTCGATCACGAGCACGGACATGTCACCGTCTTCGCCGAGCCGCAGCAGCATCTCCTCGACCTGCGCGACGATGACGGGCGCAAGGCCTTCGGTCGGCTCGTCCATGATCAGCAGATGCGGATTGGTGAGCAGCGCGCGCGAGATCGCCAGCATCTGCTGCTCGCCGCCGGAGAGCTGGCCGCCGCCGTGATCCTTGCGTTCGGCGAGCCGCGGGAAGGTGTCGTAGATGCGCTCGACGGTCCAGGCGCCGGAGCGCATTCCGCCGGCAAGCTGCAAATGCTCGTCGACGCTGAGCGAGCGCCAGAGGCGGCGTCCCTGCGGCACATAGCCGACACCGAGCCGCGCGATCTGGGCCGGCGGCCGCCGCGTGACATCCTCACCGCGCACGCGGATCGATCCGCCGCTCACGCCGACCAGCCCCATGATCGCCTTGCACAGCGTGGTCTTGCCCATGCCGTTGCGGCCAACGACGGAGAACACACCGCTTTCCAGCGTGAGATCGACGCCTTGCAGCGCATGCGAGTGGCCGTAGTAGACGTCGAGGCCGCGGACCTCGAGCGCAGGGGAGGAGCGGCGCGCCTCAGTCATGGCCGCCTCCGAGGTAAAGCTCCTGCACCTCGGGATCGGACTGGATCTCCTGCGGCACGCCTTCCTTGAAGATGCGTCCGTTGTGCATCATCGTGACGCTCTCGACGACGCGCAGCGCCACGTCCATGTCGTGCTCGATGATGATGTAGCCGATATGGGCGGGCAGGGAGGTCAGGATCTCGATCAGCTCGGCGCGTTCGGTCGGCGACAGGCCGGCGGCCGGCTCGTCGAACAGGACGAAGCGCGGGGCGCCCGCGAGCGCGAGCGCGATCTCGAGCTGGCGCTGCTGGCCGTGTGCGAGCTCGGCGACGCACTGATCCTTCACGGCGGACAGGTGCACGGCCTGCACGAGATTGTCCGCGGCATGCATCAGGGCTTCGTTCTGTCCCGGGCGCAGGAACGAGAAGCGCCCGCGCGAGACGCCGCGGCAGGCGAGATAGACGTTGTCCTGCACGGTGAGGCCCGGAAACAGTGCCGAGATCTGGTAGGTCCGGCGCAAGCCCCGGCGGATGCGTTCATAGGGCGGGAAGTGGGTGACGTCCTCGCCGAAGAAGCGGATGGTGCCGGAGGAGGGCGGGAAGTCACCGGTGATGCAGTTGAACAGCGTGGTCTTGCCGGCACCATTGGAGCCGAGCACGGCGCGCCGCTCGCCGGGGCGCACGGTGATGGTGACGTCCGTCAGCGCCGCCAGCGCGCCGAACAACCGCGTCACGCCGCGCAGCTCGAGCGCGGCACCGGCACCGACGGCGGAGAGGCGCTGGGCGACGCTATCCATGGCGCTGCCCTCCGCGAGAGCGGCTGTCGTCGCGGCGTTGACGTTGGCGCCAGCGCTGCCACAGGCCGATGACGCCGTCCGACGACCAGAACACGATGGCGAGGAAGCCGAGCCCGATCAGCAGGCGGAAGCGGTTGCCGTCGAGTCCAAGCCTGACCAGGAAGTCGAGCGCGAAGGTGCGCAGCAGCACGAAGATCAGGGCGCCGATGAAAGGGCCGATCGGACGCGTGATGCCGCCGACCACGGCGATGATCAGCACGTCGATGCAGGCGCCGACGCTGACCGAGCCTGGTGAGATCTGGCGGTAGTTCCAGACCTGGAGCACGCCGGCGAGCGCGGCGATGAAGGACGCGAAAGCATAGGCGGCGACGCGATGGGCGTTGACGTTGAAGCCGAGCGCCGCCATGCGCCGCGGATTGTCGCGCACGCCCTGGAGCGCGAGGCCAAACGGCGCGCGCGAGAGATATTCGACCGCGAAGTAGCAGAGTGCGGCGACCGCGAGCACCACATAGTAGAAGGGAATGTCGGCGCGCCAGTTGACGCCCCAGAAGTGGGGCGTCGCCACGGTGTTGATGCCGGTATGGCCGTTGAAGATGGCCCAGTTCTGGTTGGTGAAATAGTAGAAGGCCGCGCCGATCGCGAGCGTGATCATGATGGTGTAGATGCCTTCGGTGCGCACCGCGAGCGCGCCGCCGAGCGTGCCGAAGGCGGTCGCCAGCGCGAGCGCCATGGGAACGGCGAGCCACCACGGCCAGCCCAGGCTGATATTGGCGTTGCCGCTGACGCCGAACACGGCGACCATGTAGGCCGAGAAGCCTGCGATGGTGAGCTGCATCAGACTGACCATGCCGCCATAGCCGGCGAGGAACATCAGGCTCAGCGCCATGATGCCGAGGATCATCGTGGTCGCGAAGATCTCGATCAGGAAGAAGCCGTTGGCGATCAGCGGCATGATCAGGAGAATGGCGGCAACGAGCCAGGCGGCGGGATTGTTGAGCTCCGGCCATGTCCGCGCCGGGCGCTGCGCTCCGGCGGCGGGATGAACGGCAACGCGGGCATCGTGGGCGAGCGACATCTCAGCGCCTCGCCAATAGGCCTTGCGGCCGGATCGCCAGTACCAGCACCATGATCAGGAAGGTCACGACGATGGCATAGGTGGGGATGTAGACCGAGCCGAGCTGCTCGGCGAGGCCGATGATCAGCGCGCCGAGTGCCGCACCGGGGATCGAGCCCATGCCGCCGACGATCACGACCACGAGGGAGGCCAGCAGGAAGCGGATGTCCTCGCCCGGCGACAACGACTGGAAGGTCCCGCCGACCACGCCGGCGATGCCGGCAAGGCCGGCGCCAAATGCGAACACCAGCACGAAGACGAGCTGGATGCGCACGCCGGTCGCGGCGAGAATGTCGCGATCGTCGACGCCGGCGCGGATGATCATGCCGATCCGGGTGCGGTTGAGCGCGAGCCACATCGCAACGCCGATGACCACGGACGCGGCGAAGATCACGAGCCGCACCATCGGATATCTGAGATAGACCGGCTCGCCAGAGGACTTCACCGACGTGATCAACGGCAGGTCAACGGGCCCGACCAGCCAGCTCGGCGTCTGGATCTGGTAGAAATCGCCGCCGCAAGCCCACAGCATGAGATCGGCAAACACGATGGACAGGCCGATCGTCACCATGGTCTGCCTGAGGTCCTGGCCCTCCATGCGGCGGAACACGATCACCTGCAGCAGCACGCCGACCAGGGCGGTCAAGATGAAGGCGACGATGAAGCTGAGCAGCCAGGAGCCGGTCGCGGTGCTGATGGCGTAGCCGACATAACCGCCGAACAGATAGAGCGAGCCGTGCGCGAGGTTGACGTTGCGCATCAGGCCGAAGATCAGTGTGAAGCCGCTGGCGACGAGGAAGTAGAGGCCCCCGAGCGTGACGCCGTTGAAGACGGCGTTGAGGAAGACGCGCTTGCGGCCGATCGCCTCTTCAAGACCGGGCGGCCAGACCGCGAAGATGAGCCAGAGCAAGACGGCAACGGCGATGATCGTGATCAGCGCCCAGGCGGGATGGCGTTCGACAAATCGGCTCATGTGCGCCGTCCACTTGTCGGGGCGACACGCCGAAAGTTCATCGAATGCAGGTCGGACAGCCCAGCAGTGGCTGCAGGCCTTGCCATGGACGTGCGCTCCCGTCGGTCGCGATCATCTGGGGATCGCGTTGGGCTACATCCTAGCCGGGCGGCGAGAGCGACGTTTGATCGTGAGTATCTTTTCGTGCAGCGGTCAGGCGCGCAAAACCTTGGCCGCGCGACGATAATCGGTCGGGGCCATCCCGACATTGGCCGCGAAGAAGCGGGTGAAGCCGCTCTGCGAGGTGAAGCCGAGATCGAAGCCGATGTCGGCGATCGGCGTCTCGCTGGCCACCAGCGCTTCGAGCGCCTGTTCCATGATCAGCGTGTTGAGATAGAGGTTCGGCGTGACGCCGGTCTGGACGCGGAACAGCCGGTAGAAGTGCGGCCGCGACAGGCCGGACTCGCGGGCGATCGTATCGAGCTCGATCTCCGCGCCGGGGCTCTCCGTCATCATCTTGATGCATTTGCGCACGCGAAAATCGGTGACGGAGCCGCTGGCGCGCGGATCGCGCGCAATCTCGGCCTGCTGCCAGCTTTCGTCGTAGCAGATGTCGATCAGCCGCCTCAGCTCGGAATCGAGACTGGAGAGCGATGGTGCGCCGCACACGAGCGCGGCAGTGCGTCGGATGTGCTTGTCGAGTGCGGGCGTGCGCCTGAACTGGGTACGGCCGAACCGCATGCGCTCGGTACCCGAGGCATCGGGCGCAAACCATTCGGCGTTGACGTAGAGCACGAAGAAGATGGCGCCGCCGTCGAGATCGGTCGGCAGGAAGTTGTGCGGCTCCCAGGGATTGACGGCGACGACGGACGACTCGGTGAGATCATAGTGTCCGTCGGAGACATCGATGCATGCGGGCATGCCGCCGACATGGAAGATCAAATGACCTTCGCGATGAGCGTGGATATTGAAAGGGCGGTTCAACTGATAAACCGTCGCCCGGCCAAAGCGGCCGTGGAAGACGGCGAGCGCCCGGCTCATGCCTTCCCTCCCGAATGTTCTTCTTTTCAGCCAGCGTTCAACAACGCCGCCGAGATTGCAAGAGCGGAGAGCGACCGCGTCAGCGAGTCGCTCCCCCCGGCGTCTTGTCGCGTGATGAGTCAGTACTTCTTACATTCCGGCACGGTGCGGCTCGGCAATCCGATCTTCGAGAACACCGCCGGATCATAGCCGAGCGTCTGGTTCACGTTCGGGATCACCTTCACGACCTTGCTGAACAGGGCGCCCTTGCCGTCATCGACGACCTCGGTGACGAAGTTGGTGCCGATCGCCTGACGGTTGGAGTCGAGCTTGATCTTGCCGTTCGGCGCGTCGAGCTCGATCTTCGCCAGTGCTTCCCTGAACTTCCCCTGGTTGTTGGAGAGGTCGCCGTTGACCTGACGCAGCGCGAGGATCAGCGCCATTGTCGAGCCATAATAGTTGGTGGCCAGCAGCGACGGGCTCGGGAAGCGCTTGTTGGGCGGGAAGGCGTCCTGATAGGCCTTCACGAATTTCTGCCAGCCCGGATCCTCCCAGGTGTCGGCCTGGCCGCTCGCCGCGATGGTGCCGACCAGGGCGTTCTTGGCGTTGCCCTTTGACGACAGGATGGTCTGGTCGATCATGATGGAACCGCCCATCAGATGCGCCTTGCCGCCGGCCTGCTGATACTGGTTGAGGAAGTTGACGGCGTCCGCGCCGCCAAGGCCGAGATAGATCGCATCGACATCGTCGGGCAGGGCGGCGATCACCGAGGCGAAATCCTTGGTGCCGAGCGGCACCCATTGCCGGTTGGTCACCTGTCCGCCGGCACCGCAGAATTCGAGCACCAGCCCGAACACCTGAGTGTAGATGAAGGAATAGTCCTCGCCGACGGTCGCGATCTTGCGATACTTCTTTTCGTCATAGGCATATTTGCCGAGGCCGACCTGCCACTGCGCGCCATCCATGTTGTAGCGGAAGAAGTTCGGGGCGGGATCGACATAGGTGGTTTCCTGCGCGCCCGATGCCGCGTTGATGAAAGTCAGCTCCGGGTGGGTCTTGGCGAAGTTCTTCACCGCGATGCCCTCGTCGCCGGAGAGCGGCGACAGCAGGATCTGCACCTTGTCCTGCTCGATCAGCTTGCGGACGGCGCGCACCGCGGAGTCCGGCGTCGCGTCGGTCGAGGCGACGATGAATTCGAGTTCCTTGTCGCCGATCTTCTTGCCCAGCACGTTGAGCGCCGTCTGGTGGCCGCGCATGCCGTCCTCGCCGAGCACCGTATAGGTGCCTTCGAGGGTCGCGGTGACGCCCACCTTGATCTTTTCCTGGGCGATCGCCGCGCCTGATAGAAACAGGCTGCTCAGCGCGAGCAGTCCAATACTGCATTTCGACATTGTGCTCCTCCCTGTGTCGTCGGTTTGTTGCCGGGCCGAACTGGCGCGGCGTCCGCGGCTCTCGAACGGTCCGCGGCTTTAGGGGGAAGCTAGCCGAAGTCGAATGCGGTGCACGCGCGGACGCCTCGTCCGGCTTGACGGGCAGTCTCATTTTTGAATGTTGCGGCGCGGACGGTTTCGCGGTGCAGCAGGCGAAAGACCAATGCTGCGGGAGGATTCAGCGGCATCCGGTTCGCATCCGGATGCAGCCATCATCCTCGATGCGTGTCACACCCAGCCGCCATCGACGACGTAATGTTGCGCGGTGCAGGCGGAGGCCTCATCGGAGGCGAGGAAGACGGTGAACTTCGCGACCTCGTCCGGCACCAGCTTCCGCTTCAGGCATTGCCGCTGCATCAGTTCGACCTCGCCCTGCGGCGTCATCCATTTCTCGAGCTGGCGCTCGGTCATGATCCAGCCAGGCGCAATCGCGTTGACGCGGATATTGTAGGGGCCGTAATCGCGCGCCAAGGAGCGCGTCAGACCGATCACGCCCGACTTGCTGGCGGTGTAGGCGGCCATGCCGCCCTGTCCGGCGATCCACGACACCGAGCCGAAATTGATGATCGCGCCGGCATTGGCCGCCTTCATGTCCGGCAACACGGCTTGTGCGGCGAAGAACTGGTGCTTCAGGTTCACCGCGATACGGTCGTCCCAGTACTCCGGGGTCATCTCCTCGGTCTTGTGCCGCTCGTCATGCGCGGCATTGTTGACAAGAATGTTGATCGCGCCGTGCGCTTCGCGCGCCTGCGCAACGCCGTCACGCAGCGCAGCGATGTCGGTCAGGTCGACGCGCTGGAAATGCGCGCCGAGACCTTGCTCCGACAACTCACGCGCCAGGCGCTGGCCTTCTGCTTCCTTGATGTCGAAGAACACGACCTTGCTCTTCTGCTGCGCGAAGCGCCGCACGATCGCTGCGCCAATTCCCGATGCGCCACCGGTGACAAGAACGACCTTGCTGGCAAGGTCAGAATAGATGGCGGCCATGAATACCTCTCGGCTTGCTTGCTGACGGCGCAGGTGCCGCCTGTTTTCTCTGCAAACCTTAGCCATTTCCGCGGTGAGGTTCATAGATCAGAATTTTAGTTGCGTACCTCAAAAATTGAAGGCAGGATTGCAGCCAAAGAATAGAAGAACCGGTTGGGAGGAATGTGATGAGGCTGCTCGGGAAGCTGGGACTCGCCGCTGCCGCATGCCTGATTGGGGCCAATTGGGCCGCAGCCGACACAACGGTGAAATGGCTCCACATCGAAGCCAATCCGGCCCAAGTGAAGATCTGGGAGGAGGTCGCGCGCAGCTACGAGGCCTCGCATCCCGGCACCAAGGTCGAGATGCAGTTCCTTGAGAACGAGGCCTACAAGGCCAAGCTGCCGACCATCCTGCAATCGAAAGATCGGCCGAACATTATCTATAGCTGGGCCGGCGGCGTCCTGAAGGCGCAGATCGAGGCCGGCGTCCTCGACGACATCACCGATCAGGTCAAGGGTTACAGCGATAGCCTCACGCCGGCCGCACTCGCCGCCTTCAGCAGCAACGGGCGCATCTATGGACTGCCGACCGCGCTGTCGCAGGTCGGCTTTCTCTGCAACAAGGAGCTGATGGCCAAGGCCAAGGTCGATCCCGCCGGCATCAAGAGCTGGGACGATCTGCTCACTGCTGTGAAGACGTTGAAGGCCGCCGGCGTGACGCCGATCGTGGTCGGCGGCGCCGACAAATGGCCGCTGCACTTCTACTGGACGCATCTTGCGGTGCGCATCGGCGGCAAGCCGGCGTTCGACGCTGCGCTGCGCGGCGAGAATGGCGGTTTCGCCGGCGAGACCTTCCAGAAGTCGGGCGAGCTGTTCAAGCAACTCGTCGATCTCCAGCCGTTCCAGAACGGATTCCTCGGTTTCAAGAATCCTCAGGCCGTCGGCTATTTCGGCGACGGAAAGGCGGCGATGACGCTCGCGATCTCAACGGTCTATCACCTGCAGCGCGCGCTCGCCGCGGACAAGGCCGGCCTGTCCGAGGACAAGATCTGCTGGTTCGATTTCCCGGTCGTGGCGGGCGGCAAGGGCGCGCCGACGGATACGCTCGGCGGCATCACCGGCTGGCTGATCACCAAGGGCTCGCCGAAGGAGGCCGTCGATTTCCTGAAATATTTCGTCTCGAAGGACGTGCAGACGAGGCTTGCGGCCGGCAACTTCATCATCCCGGTGGTGCAGGGCGCCGATGCAGGCCTCAACAATTCCTTCATGAAGCTGATCGCGGCCAATCTGGCGAAATCGAATTATCACCAGAACTTCTATGACCAGAGCCTCGGTCCCTCCGTCGGCCGTGTCGTGAACGACGTCACCGCCGAGATCGCCGGCGGCAGCATGAGCCCGCAGGACGCCGCCAAGGCGATCGAGGCAGCCTGGAAGCAGGGCAACTGACGGTGGCGCGGCGGATCGCGTTCGCATCGGCGATGGACGTTGCGACCGAGACGGCCCCGCAGGCCGCGGTCCGCGGCCCGCGCTGGGACGGCCGCTTCACGGTCCTGATCCTGTTCCTGCCGCCGGCCCTGCTGCTGTTCACGCTGTTCGTGGTGCTGCCGATCGGCGAGGCCGCGTGGTACTCGACCTTCAACTGGAACGGCTTCGGCAGGCCGACCAACTGGATCGGCTTCGACAACTACCGCTTCGTGCTGGAAACGCGCGCATTCTGGCTCGCGCTGCGCAATAACGGCCTGATCATCGCGGTCTCGCTCGCGATCCAGCTGCCTCTTGCGCTCACGCTCGCTTTGATGCTTGCCGAACGCTTCCGCGGCGCGGTGGCGCTGCGCATGCTGTTCTTCATGCCCTATATTCTAGCGGAGATCGCGACCGGGCTGATCTTCAGCTTCGTCTACGACGGCGACTACGGCCTCGTCGCCTCGATCTGGCGCACCTTCGGGGCCGAGCCGCCCCATCTGCTCGCCTCGACCGACACAGCGATGCTGGCGGTGCTGATCGTGATCGTCTGGAAGTATTTCGGCTTCCACATGATGCTGTTCATCGCCGCGCTCCAGGGCCTCGACAAGAGCCTCATTGAGGCCGCGCGCATCGACGGCGCGACGCGGACGCAGACCCTGCGCCACGTCGTCGTCCCCTTGCTCTATCCGACCATCCGGCTCTCTGTGTTCTTCGCCATCATCGGCTCACTGCAGCTGTTCGATCTCGTCATGCCGCTGACGCGCGGGGGGCCCGCGGATTCCTCCAACACGATGGTGAGCTTCCTCTACAACAACGGCATCTCACGGATGCGGGTCGGTTATGGCAGCGCCATCGGCGTTATCCTGTTCGTGATCTGCGTGACCTTCGCCTTCACCTACAAGCGATGGTTCATGCGCGATGAGTAGCACCGAGACCTCCCGCGCCCCGTTCGATCCCGCTGTGCTGTTCAAGGCCGCATTCCTTGCCATCGTTGCCATCTTCGTGCTGGTGCCGCTGCTCGCGACCGTGCTCGGCGGCTTCAAATCGCTCGGCGAGCTCCGGGTCAATCCGTTCGGCCTGCCGCAGCACTGGGAGTGGCAGAACTATGCGGACATCCTGTTCTCGCCGCGCTACTGGCAGCTGTTGCGCAACTCGCTGATCATCTCGGCGCTCGCGGTGACATTGACGCTGATCGTGGCCTCGATGGCGGCGTTCGCCTTCGCCCATGTCAGGTTCTATGGCAGCTCGATGCTGTTGAGCTATCTGACGCTCGGCCTGCTGTTTCCTGCCGCAACCGCCGTGCTGCCGTTGTTCATCAAGGTGCGCGATCTCGGACTGCTCGACACCTATTTCGGCGTCGCGCTGCCGCAGGTGGCCTTCAGCCTGGCCATGAGCGTGCTGTTGCTGCGCCGTTTCTTCAAGGACATCCCCTACGAGCTGCTGGAGGCCGCGCTGGTCGACGGCTGCAGCTACATCAAGTTCTTCCGCTACGTGACCTTGCCGCTGTCGCGGCCGATCCTGGCGACCGTTGGCACCATCACCTTCGTCAACAGCTGGAATGCCTATTTGCTGCCGCTGGTGATGCTCAACACCGATGCGCTGTATCCCTGGCCGCTCGGCATCATGGTCTACCAGGGTGAGTATTCCTCCGAATGGCACCTGATCCTGGCCTTCATCACGCTGACCATCCTGCCAACGGTCATTCTCTTCCTTCTGGCGCAGAAGCACATCGTCGCCGGCCTGACCGCGGGCGCGGTCAAGGGATGAGCGGCATCTCACGGAGATCATAATGAGAAGAATAGGCATCGGAATCATCGGCTGCGGCAATATCAGCACGGCGTACCTGAAAGCGGCCCAGCGCTTCCCCGTCCTCGAGATCACGGCGCTCGCCGACATGCGCAGCGACGCTGCCGAGCGCCAGGGCGCAGCTTTCGGCCTGCCGGCGATGCGGGTCGATCAATTGCTGAAACGCGACGACGTCGAGATCGTCGTGAACCTCACGGTGCCGCTCGCCCACACCGACGTCAGCCTCGCGGTGCTGAATGCCGGCAAGCACGTTCATTCCGAGAAGCCGCTGGGCATCAACGTCACCGAAGCGCGCAAGGTGATGGACCTTGCTGCGGAGAAGAACCTTCGCGTCGGCTCCGCGCCCGACACGTTCCTCGGCGGCGGGCACCAGACCGCGCGCAAGCTGATCGATGACGGCGCGATCGGCACGCCCGTTGCGGGAAGCGCCTTCTTCGGCTGCCCCGGCCACGAGCGCTGGCATCCGGCGCCGGGCTTCTATTACCTGCGTGGCGGCGGACCGATGCTCGACATGGGGCCATACTACATCACCGATCTCGTGCAGTTGCTGGGGCCCGTCGCGAGCGTGATGGGATCGAGCGCACGCCCGCGGTCCGAGCGGCTGGTCACCAGCCAGCCCATGAACGGCGCAATGATCCCGGTCGAAGTGTCGACCCATGTCGCGGGCACGCTCGAATTCGAGAGCGGGGCAGTCGTCTCGATCGCGATGAGCTTCGACGTCCCGAAGCATCGGCATGCGCCGATCGAAATCTATGGCGACAAGGGCAGCATGCTGGTGCCGGATCCGAACCGCTTCGGTGGCGAGGTGCAGATCGCGAAGACCGGCGGCGAGTGGGAGGCCGCGCCGCTCACGCACGGTCACGTCGAAGGCGAGTTCCGCTCCATCGGTGTCGCCGACATGGCCGCCGCGATCCTGGGCAACCGGCCGCACCGCGCGAGCGGCGCGCTGGCCTTCCACGTGCTGGAGGTGATGGAGGCGTTTCAGACCTCCGCCGACGAGGGGCGGCGCGTCAGGATCGAGAGCCGCGTCGAGCGGCCGGCGATGCTGCCGGCCGGACGCGAAACCGGACAGATCGATTGAGGATTGAGACATGCGCAAGGCAATGATTGTTTGGGGCGGCTGGCCGGGGCACGATCCTGATCTCTGTGCATCGATGATCCGCGGCTGGCTCAAGGCCGAGGGCTTCGAGGTGCGGGTCGAGACCACGACGGCGGCATTCGCAGATCCCGCGGTCCATGATCTGTCGCTGATCGTCCCGATCTACACCATGTCGAAGATCGAGAAGGCGGAGGCGCTCAATCTCTGTGCAGCGGTGCGTAGCGGGGTCGGGCTCGCCGGCCATCATGGCGGAATGTGCGACGCGTTCCGCGATTCCGTTGACTACCAGTTCCTGTGCGGCGGGCAGTGGGTTGCCCATCCCGGCAACATCATCGATTACAAGGTCGACTTGACGAAGCCGGAAGACCCCATCATGAAGGGTCTGAAGAGTTTCGAGCATCGTTCCGAGCAGTACTACATGCATGTCGACCCCGCCAACGAGGTGTTGGCGACGACGACCTTCACCGGAGAGCACGCGCCCTGGATCGAGGGGGTGGTGATGCCCGTGGTGTGGAAGAAGCGCTACGGCGCGGGCAGGGTGTTCTATTCCTCGCTTGGCCACCGCGCCTACGAGCTCGACGTGCCGGAGATCCGGACGCTGATGACCCGCGGCATGCTCTGGGCCGCGCGCGAATGACAGCCGGCGCGGCCCAGCCGCTCGTGCGTGCCACGCTCGAGGACGTCGCACGCGCGGCCGGCGTTTCGCTCGCCACGGTGGACCGCGTCGTCAACCGGCGCGAGGGTGTGCGCGCCAAGACGGTCGCGCGTGTCGAGGCTGCGGTGGCGAAACTCGGTTATCGCGCCGACGTCGCGGCGGCGCGGCTCGCGCGCGGGCAGAGCTTTCGCTTTGCCTTCGTGCTGCCGACCGGCAGCAACAGCTTCATGACCAATTTGACCGAGCAGGTCCAGCGCACCGCGGAGTGGCTTGCCGGTCAGCGCGGCTTCATCGATATCCTCCATGTCGATGTGTTCGACCCGGACGTGCTCGCCGGCGCGCTGGAGAATCTGTCGCCGGCCTATCAGGGGGTGGCCGTCATCGCGCTCGACCATCCCAGGGTGCGCGCTGCGATCGACGAGCTCGCATCGCGCGGGGTCGCCGTGGTGACCCTCGTGTCGGACGCGCCGAGCGCGCGCCGCCTGCATTATGTCGGCATCGACAATCCGGCCGCGGGCCGGACTGCGGCAACGCTGATGGGGCGTTTCCTTGCCGGCAGCGATGGCGCGGTTGCGGTGATCGCGGGATCCTTGTCGCTGCGCGACCACACCGAGCGGCAGTTCGGCTTCCACCAGATCCTGTCGAGCGAGTATCCGAATCTGCGCGCGCTGCCTGTCATCGAAGGCCGCGACGACAGCGACCGCACGCGCAAGCTCACGGCCGCGCTGCTCGCACGCCATGCCGATCTCCGCGGCATCTATTGCTGTGGCGCCGGGAACCGTGGCATCGCCGATGCACTCGAAGCCTCGGGGCGCGCGCGCGAGGTGGTCTGGATCACCCACGAGCTGACCCAGCACACGCGGCGCTTCCTGGTCCGCGGCACGCTCGATGCGATCATCAACCAGGATCCCGGCCACGAGGCGCGCTCGGCGGCGCGCGTGCTGCTCGCGCATTGTTCGGGTGAGCCGATCAGCCCCGACCAGGAGCGTATCCGCATCGACATTTTCCTGCGGGACAATCTGCCGTAATAGCTGCAAGCTATCGCGCGTCAGTCTGACGGAATTTGTCTGCGAACAAGCGTAGTGCAGATTTGTTCCCGAACCAGATGCGTCTCCCCAAAATTATTTCCGATCGCGTCTTGCTCTTTTCCAACGGTTGCGACATTCTGTCTATGCACATACGGGTAGTGCAGGGGAATAGAGGGAAGTTGGCTGGCGAATGTGAATGACGTCCCTCTATCATCTCGCGCTCGTCACGAACTTGGCTGAGTAGCAGCTACTCGCCGCAGTTCGCGCAGCGGTCCGCCCAGACAATCAGCAGAGACTCATCGCAGGAAGCTTGGCCAGGCCATTTCGGTCGTCGGTGGCGGCTGTCTGCGGCCGGGCGTTTGTGAGGCGGTTCGCAAAATCCCAGCCGGGCGTGATCGAAGCCAGCGCGTGAAGCGCGGGGACGGCTCTGCATGAGTCGGCCGACAGCCGAGCTTTGTATCGTTGTCTGTGTTGCGTCCAGCGTGATCTGAACGGTCGACTGTCGGTTCCGGGGGGAGACGGGCATGCCCAATACGACAAACGTCAGCAACACCACGATTTCACTCACCGACGGCAGCAGCCTGATCGTCACCGGCACCAACGACACGGTGCTGGTGAATTCCGGGTGGGTGCAGCTGAATGCGCCCGGTGGAACCATTACCGTCAACGGAACGAGCGACACGCTGTCGGTCGTGAGCAACTACAGCACGGCGACGATCAACGGCAGCGACAATGCAGTGTCGCTGACGGGCACGCTGGACACTGTGACGCTGAACGGCAGCAACGAGAGCGTGACCATCGGCGCGTCGGCGCCCAGTGCGCTGGTGAACCTCAACGGTACCGGCAGCACGGTCACAGGGGGCACATCGGCCCTAGCCGCGGCGGTCGTGC
>Ga0207426_1000252_pt1 | contig 117376 bp, 104 predicted proteins | sample AraplaMF_Cvi_mMS_FD_184265 | JGI IMG/M metagenome (GOLD analysis project Ga0207426, IMG submission 184265) | Arabidopsis root microbial communities from the University of North Carolina, USA - plate scrape MF_Cvi_mMS (SPAdes) (version 2) | ecosystem: Host-associated > Plants > Roots >... | reverse complement strand
CAAAGCCTGATGACCATAGCGAGTCGGTCCCACCCCTTCCCATCCCGAACAGGACCGTGAAACGACTCCACGCCGATGATAGTGCGGATTGCCCGTGTGAAAGTAGGTAATCGTCAGGCTCCCTATACAGACCAAGACCCCGCCCTCAAAAGCGGGGTCTTGGCGTTTGCGGCGCACAGTTTTAATGGCGCGCCCGCGGCAAGGGGCTCAAGCCGCAATGGCTGGCTTCGCAATATCCCCTCATTTCCCCTTACCAAGCGTGAACTGACGCAGACGTCATTCGCGCAGCTTTGCACTCACATCTCATCTGACGGCAATCGTCGCCTGCTGACGGTCTACGCTCAGCACACCAACTCCTTCCGTTTTGTCCTTTGGACATCTTGACCAGCAGTGCGATCACTCATCACCGATCGCAGACTGTCAATTCGCGCTCAAACAAACCCAACAAAACATCTGACGATACGTCTTAGCAGCCACGCAAACCAGCTTCCCAAGTCCTAAGAAAACCCTGAACCCTTCGCAAAAAGGGCCCCATTCCCGCGCCCATTTCCGTGTAGGATACTGTACATATATACAGGTATTTTCCTACGCCAATGTCATCCGCAGCCACGCGTGCCGAAGAGATTCACCCATCGCTATGGCGAGCCTCACAGCTCGCACGCGGCGGGCGGCGCACGCTTGATACCGGGTATCCCGCGCTATCCACCGAGTTACCCGGCGGTGGCTGGCCCATCGGCGCGCTGGTCGACTTGCTGGTTCAGGTGCCGGGAGTCGGTGAGATGCGACTGTTACGGCCTGCATTGAGTTCACTGGGCGATCGCCCCATCGCGCTGGTACAACCGCCGCACATTCCGGACGGCCTTGGCCTCGATTACATCGGACTCTCCCTCGACAGCCTGTTGCAGGTCAAAGCGCCCAAAAGCTCCGACGCCTTCTGGTCCGCCGAGCAGATTCTGCGCGCCGGCACCTGCGGCGCACTCATCTTATGGGCGCAGCATGCGCAGGCGTCATCGCTACGTCGGCTGCATCTGGCTGCGCAGTCGTCCGAGACGCTCTTCATCATGGTCCGGCCGCTTGCTTCGGCTCAGGACTCATCGCCGGCTTTACTGCGGTTGGCGTTACGACCATCGGCCGACGGTCTGATGGTCGACATCGTGAAACGACGAGGCCCAACACGCGCGGAGCCTCTGTCGATTCCTCTTCAACCCACCCCCGTTCTGTTTTCCCGTCATGCGCGTCTTTCTCGCCGTCCACTTGCCGAAGTTGCCGCTCGAAGTGTTCCGACCGAGGTGGTCGCCTGAACCCGAGCACGGCAGCGCAGTGCTGGAGAAAGACAAGGTTGCGATCGCCGACGGCGCGGCCCGTGCAGCGGGCGTGCGGCTAGGGATGAAGCGGGGTGGCGTGCTGACGCTGTCGCCGGAAACGGCGCTGTACGAGCGCGACATCGCACGCGAGAACGCCACGCAGCGCGAGGTCGGCATCGCGCTGATGAAGTTTTCGCCCGATGTCACGCTGCTCGACGAAGCGACGGTGCTCGTCGAAGTCGGCGGGAGCTTGCGGCTTTTCGGCGGACTGTTGCCGTTGTGCCGTCAGGCGAAGGCGATTCTCGACGCGCTCGGACTGACGGCGCGCATCAGCGCCGCGCCGACCGGGCAGGGCGCATGGCTGCTGGCGAAACACGGCAACCGGCGTGTGCTGCAACTCGCATCGCTCGAGCGCGTGCTCGAGCCGCTGCCGATGCTCGCCGTGCCGGAAGTCCGTCCGTTCGCCGACTGGTTCAGCGGTCTTGGCTGCGAATCGATTGCCGACGTGCGCCGTCTGCCGCGCGCCGGCCTGCAGCGGCGCTGCGGCGAGCATCTGCTGGATTCGCTCGACCGCGCATTCGGCACCGCGCCGGAACTGTTCGACTGGCTCGAGCTGCCGCCCACGTTCAGCGCGCGCCTTGAATTGCCCGATCGTCTGGAGCATGCGGACGGCGCTGTGTTTGCCGCGCATCGGCTGATCGTGCAGCTATGCGGCTGGTTGTGCGCGAAGCAACTGGCCGTGACGGCGATCACGCTGTCGTTCGAGCATGAGCGCGGCCGCGAAGCCATTGCGCCGACGTCGATCGACATCGCGTTGGGCGAGGCCGCATGGCACGAAGATCATCTGTTGCGTCTCGTGAAGGAGCGGCTGCACCGCCTCACGCTGGAGGCGCCCGCTATCGTGTTGCGGCTCGATGCATCGAAGGTCGACGCTGCCGCGCCTGCCACCGATCAACTTTTTCCCCAACCGGGCGGCTCACCGGCGGATCACGCGCGCCTGATCGAACTGCTGATCGCGCGCAACGGCGAAGAGAACGTGCTGCGTCCCGCGCCGACGGCCGATTACCGGCCCGAAATCGCGAACCGCTGGGTGTCGATCAACCACGTGGAAAAGAAAATGCAGTTGCCTAAAGGCTTGCCGCGTCCGACATGGATGCTGGCGACGCCCGTGCGACTGCTCATGCGCCAGCACCGGCCATTTTATGGCTCGCCGTTGAAGATGGTATCGCCGGGGGAGCGGATCGAAGCGGGCTGGTTCGATGGCGCGCTCGTCACGCGTGACTATTTCGTGATGCAAGGGGAAGACCGCAGCTGCTATTGGGTTTATTACGAGCGCGTCAGCAGCCGCGATGCCGAAGAGGAACCGCGCTGGTTCCTGCACGGCCTGTTCGGATGACGCGCGATGGACACGACCTTCAACGCCTTGCCGGCCTACGCCGAGCTGTTCTGTTTCTCGAACTTCACGTTTTTGCATGGCGCGTCGCATGCGGAAGAACTCGCCGAGCGCGCGTTTCAGCTCGGCTATTCAGGACTCGCCGTCACCGATGAGTGTTCGCTCGCGGGCGTCGTGCGCGCGCATGTCGCGGCGAAGGAAGTGGGCTTGCCGCTTGTGATCGGCTCATACTTCCAGTTGCGCAACGCCGATGGCACGCCCGCGTTCGGCCTGATCCTGCTCGCGCAGAATCGCGAGGGCTACGGCAATCTGTCGGAACTGATCACGCTTGCGCGCACGCGCGCGCCGAAGGGCGAATACCGGCTCACGCCGCACGATCTGTCGCGGCCCGATCGCGAGCACGCGCATCTGCGTGGCATGCCTGATTGCCTCGCGATCCTCGTGCCCGACTTCCCCGCGAACGAAGAGGTGCTCGACGCGCAGATCGAATGGCTCGACGAGACGTTTCCCGGTCGTGCATGGGCCGGGCTCGTGCTGCATCAGCGCGCAATGGACGACATTCATCGCGGCGCGCTCGAATATGTCGCGGAGAAGCAGAACGTGCCCGTCGTCGCATTGGGTCACGTCGTGATGCATGTGCGCTCGCGCAAGCCATTGCAGGACACGATGACGGCGATCCGCGTCGGCAGGCCGGTGCACGAATGCGGCTACGAACTCGCGCCGAACGCCGAGCAGCATTTGCGCTCGCGCTTGCGCATCGCGAACCTGTATCCCGAACATACGATACGCGAGACGATCAGCGTGCTGTCGCGCTGCGCGTTTTCGCTCGATGAACTTCGCTATGAATACCCCGACGAACTCGTGCCGGAAGGCTACACGCCGACTGCCTATCTGCGGCAGGAAACGTACATCGGCGCGCAGTACCGCTTTCCGTCGGGCATTCCGTTCAACGTGCAGGAACAGATCGAGCACGAACTCGCGCTGATCGCCGACCTCGGCTATGAACCGTACTTCCTGACCGTCTACGACATCGTGCGTTATGCGCGCAGCCAGCACATTCTGTGTCAGGGGCGCGGATCGGCGGCCAACTCGGCTGTGTGTTATTGCCTTGGCGTGACCGAGGTCGATCCGGCGCGCGGCAACATGCTGTTCGAGCGCTTCATCTCGAAGGAGCGGGGCGAGCCGCCCGATATCGACGTTGATTTCGAGCACCAGCGTCGGGAGGAAGTGATCCAGTACATCTATCGCAAGTACGGACGCGACCGCGCGGCGATCGCGGCAGCCGTGTCGACGTACCGGCCGCGCGGCGCGTTGCGCGAAACGGGCAAAGCGCTCGGCATCGATCCGCAGATCGTCGATACCGTCGCGAAGTCGCATCAGTGGTTCGATACGAGTCACGATCTGCTCAAGCGCTTCGAAGAGTCCGGTCTCGATCCTGAGAAGCCGTTGATTCAGGCGTGGGCGCGGCTCGCGTCGCAACTGCTCAATTTCCCCCGTCATCTGTCGCAGCATTCGGGCGGCTTCGTGATCAGCCGCGGCAAGCTCACACGGCTCGTGCCCGTCGAGAACGCGGCGATGGCCGACCGCTCGGTGATCGAGTGGGACAAGGACGATCTCGAATCGCTCGGCTTGCTGAAGGTCGATGTGCTCGCGCTCGGCATGCTGTCGGCGATCCGGCGCACGCTGGATTTGGTCTCGGACCGGGTTGGCGAGCGCTTCGAGATGCAACACATTCCGCCCGAAGACAAGGCGACCTACGACATGATCTCGAGCGCCGATACCGTCGGCGTGTTCCAGATCGAATCGCGCGCGCAGATGAGCATGCTGCCGCGTCTGCGGCCACAGACGTTCTACGACCTGGTGATCGAAGTGGCGATCGTGCGGCCGGGGCCGATTCAGGGCGGAGCGGTGCATCCGTATTTGCGGCGTCGGCAAAAGCTCGAACCCGTCAGCTATCCGAGCGAGCAACTGAAAGTCGCGCTCGAACGCACACTCGGCGTGCCGATCTTCCAGGAGCAGGTGATGCAGGTCGCAATTCTCGCGGCGGGCTTCACACCTGGCGAGGCGGATCAGTTGCGTCGCGCGATGGCCGCGTGGAAGCGCAAGGGCGGACTCGAAAAATACTACGACCGCATCGTCAACGGCATGCGTGAGCGCGGCTACGAGCAGAGTTTTGCCGAGGCAATTTTCGAGCAGATCAAGGGCTTCGGCGAATACGGTTTTCCGGAAAGCCACGCGGCGAGTTTCGCGCTATTGGTCTACGCGAGCAGCTGGCTGAAATGTCACGAGCCCGAGGCGTTTCTCGCCGCGATGCTCAACAGCCAGCCGATGGGCTTCTATTCGCCATCGCAACTCGTGCAGGACGCGCGACGGCATGGCGTAATCGCGTTGCCCGTCGATGTGACGATCAGCGGCTGGGACTCGTCGCTCGAAGTGGTGGAGGGCAGTGCGCGTCCCGCTGTGCGTCTCGGCCTGTCGCTGCTGCGCGGCATGAAAGACGGCGCAGCCGAACGTATCGAAAACGCGCGCGCGGTGCGGCCGTTCACGAGCGTTCACGATCTCGCGCGCCGTGCGCAACTCAACCGTCACGACCTGCACGTGCTCGCCGATGCAAATGCGTTGTCGTCGCTGGCGGGCAACCGGCGCGAAGCGTTGTGGCATTCGGTGGACGCCGTGCCCGATAAGGACATGCTGTCGGCTGCCACCGTTCAGGACGATACGCCCGAACTCGGCGCGCCGTCGGAGGCGCAGGACATCGTCGCGGATTACCGCTCGGTGGGACTGACGCTCGGCCGCCATCCGCTGGAACTGCTGCGGCCCGCATTGCTGGAACAGCGGCTGATGCCCGCGTCGGCCTTGCGCAGCTATCGCAATGGCAGGCTCGCGCGCGGCTGCGGCATCGTCACCGTGCGGCAACGGCCGGGAACGGCCAAGGGCGTGCTGTTCGTGACGATCGAGGATGAGACGGGCAACGTCAACGTGATCATCTGGCCGAGTTTGCTGGAGAGACAAAGGAAAGAAGCGCTCGGCGCATCGCTGCTCGCCGTCTACGGCACGTGGCAATGCGAAGGGGAAGTGCGGCACCTGGTGGCGCAACGGCTCGTCGATATGTCGCATCTGCTGGGTGGCTTGCAATCGACGAGCCGCGACTTCCACTGACTTTCTACAGCGCGAGATACCCCGCTAACCGCGCCACGGAAATTGCGCGAGCACGTCGCGAATCGCCGTATCGAACGGCGTGCGCCGGCCGATACCGAGCGTTTCGAGCCGCGTCGAATCGAGGTGACAGTTGTGCGGGCGCGGCGTCGCGTCCGTCGGCGTATGTTGTGGCGTGAGTTGCGCGTCGATCTGCAGCGCGCTGGCGAGATGCCGCGCGATGTCGTATTTCGTCATCGGCTCGTCGCCGGACCACTGCACCGTGCCGCACACCGCTTCGTCGCGCGCGTGCCATTCCAGCAACTGACGCACGACTACAGCCACGTCGGGCGTATACGTCGGATAGCGGATCGCCCACGCGTCCATCACGGCCGCTTTCGCTTCGGACGAAGCCGTGCGTGCCGACGCGGCGATCGCGGGCACGAGACTCGTCACGGCCGACTCCCGCCAGTCGACGATCGGCCCGAACAGCAGCGGCAGGCGCAGCACGCAGCCGAGATCCGTCGATTCAGCCAGCGCCTGCTCACCTTCCAGTTTGCTGCGGCCGTAGGCGTTGATCGGCGACGGCGTCGCGTCGTAGCGATAGGGCGGTTCCGTGCCGTCGAACACGTAGTCTGTGGAAATGGACAGCACCCACGCGTCGTGCCGCTGCGCCGCCGATGCGATCGCGCGCACGGCATCAACGTTCAGCGCACGCGCGAGCGCGGGATCGTGCTCGCACACGTCGGGACGCCGCTCGGCTGCCGCGATGACGATCGCATCCGGCCGCTCGCGATCGACGAACCGCGCGACGGCGTCGGCATCGCGAATGTCCAGCGTGACGCTTTGCCCGACGGGACGGCTGAAGGTCGTCTGCACGAGCTGCCAGTCCGGTTGCCGCGTCAATTCACCGACGATCGCGCGTCCCAGCAAACCCGATGCGCCGATAACGGCCACCTTGAACATGCGCGTGTTCCCCGCTCAGTGGCCGCCGACGCCGACGACCGTGTAACCGGCTTCGTCGATCGCGGCCTTCAGCGTGTCGACCGATGCGCCCGACTGGACGGCGACCTTGCCAGCCGACAGGTCGACCTTAACCTGCGCGCCTGCGTCCTGTTCCTGGATGGCGCGCGTGACGGCCGCGACGCAATGCTGGCAGCTCATGCCTTCTACCTTGAATTCGATGCTCATGCTTTTCCTCTAGCTGATAAGTCCTGCAATGGTTGAATTATGCCTGTCGACCGGCAACTACATGATTGACCTTCCCACTGTGGGAAGGTCAAGAATCATGCAACATATCGTGAAAGCAGAGTGGGGAACGAGCGATGAATATTGGTGAAGCGGCCCGTGCGTCGGGCGTGACGGCGAAAATGATCCGCTATTACGAGAGCGTCGGATTGCTGGCGGCGAAAGAGCGCACGCAGGCGGGATACCGGGTTTACGGAACGCAGGAAGTCCATTCGCTGCGCTTTATCCGGCAGGCGCGGCGCTTGGGATTTCTGGTCGAGGATATCCGCAAGCTGCTTGCGCTGTGGAACGACCGGTCGCGTGCTAGCGCGGAGGTGAAATCGATTGCGCTGGAGCATGTCGCCGAACTGAACCGCCGGATCGCCGAATTGACCGAGATGCGCGACACGCTCGCGCATCTTGCCGACCATTGCCATGGCGACGACCGTCCTGATTGCCCGATTATCGAAAGCCTTGCCGCCATGGATTCGACGCCGGCTGCGCCGCATTGTCACGGGCATTGAAAAACAGTGACGCAGCGTTGTGAGCAATCACCGTGTGCGCACCAGAATGGTGCTAAAACGATGCATCGATTGAGCGATTTTTCGATGAATCTCGAAAAATATGCTCGAAATCAACGGTTTGACTGTGAAATTAACATGCACCATTCCAAAACGGAATGCACGTCATTCGTGCAATTCACTGGCAAGGTTGCACCAGAAGTCTATAATCCGGGTTAACCCTTCTACGGGAAATCCCTGATGCCCAATTCACCGGGGATTCTTAACTGATCCTTGGAGTTCATCATGTTTGCATTTGTAATCGAAAAGCTGAGCAACTGGTTTGAAACTGCTGAACGTAGCCGTCGTGAGGCTTACCTCGCAGCATCGTCGGATATCGTCCAGCTCGAGCAGCGTATCCGCGCCCTCGAAACCAGCGGCTACTCGCTGTAAGTCGTTCGCCCGGCTCGCGCGGCAGTGATGCGCCGCGAGCCCTGGTAGAAGATCAAGCCCCGTCATGCGGGGCTTTGTCACATCTGGAGCCAGTGGATTGCGCTACGCTGATCGGCAGCGACTAGCTCAAAAGCCTGTGCCGCGGTAAGGTATGATGTTTTCGCGATAACCGGCATTTTCTACAATCATCCGGGGCGCCCATGTTTTCAGACCACTCGATTTATCTGCTGCGATCCGCAGCGGCTGTCGTGCTGCTCGGGGCAGCATCGATGGCATTTGCCGCATCATCGACGAGCCGGCCGCCGCTGGTTCTCGATACGCAAGCCGGCATCAGCGACGGCCAGAGCGGCACTATCCTGACGACGGGGCCGCTGTCCCACAGCCGCATCGTCGAGGCGCAGCCGATTGCCGCGCCCGAGGAACTCGCGCCCAACGGGGCGCCGCCATTTATCGTTGCACCGTATATTCAGGTGCCGGGCGCCACGCAGGCTCCGTATCCCTATCCGTCGACGCCTCAGCCGCGTCCGCGATCCATGCCGCATTCGCAGTAGTTCAGCCCGGCGCCGCAACTCGTTCGATTATTCGGGTTTCGGCGCATGGCGCGCACCCCATCCTCAGACGACAATCGCTGCGCGATCATCGCTCGCGGGCGTGGATTCGACACGTCCTACGCGGCGAGACGAACAATTCGAACAGAACAGGAGACAACGAATGCGCGACCTCTGTTTTCGCCGTGCCGCAAGTGTCTGCGCGGCGCTGCTGGCACTTGTGAACCACTCCGCCATCGCGAAGGAAACGCCTGAAAAGCCGGCGCTCACATTGGCCGTCGGCGGCTTGCCGGGTCTCTACTATCTCCCCGTGCTGACAGCCTCTCGACTGGGCTTCTTCAAGGACGAGGGGCTCGATGTGACGCTCGAGGATTTCGCGGGCGGATCGAAGGCGCTCGAAGCGGTGGTGGGCGGCAGCGCGGATGTCGGCGCCGGCGCGTACGAGCACACGATCTTCATGGCGGCGAAAGGCCAGCACTACCGCGAGTTCGTGCTGATGGGCCGTGCACCGCAGATCGCCGTGGCGGTGACGAAAAGCAAAGCCGACACGATGAAGTCGCTGGCTGATTTCAAAGGCGCGAAAGTGGGTGTGAGCGCGCCGGGTTCATCGACCGATCTCGTGCTGACCGTTGCCCTGCGCAAGGCCGGCGTACAACGCAGTGACATCTCGGTGATTGGCGTGGGCAGCGGTGCGACCGTGATTTCGGCGGTGAGCAACGGGCAGGTCGACGCGCTGTCGAATGTCGACCCGATGATGACGAAGCTGCAACGCTCGGGCGATATCAAGGTGCTGGTCGACACGCGTACCGTGAAGGGCACGCAGGAAGTGTTCGGCGGGACGATGCCGGCGGCGACGCTCTACGCATCGGACAGCTTCATACAGAAGAATCCGAAGACGACACAGGCTTTGGCGAATGCAATCGTGCGCGCGGATCGCTGGCTTCAGACGGCAAGCGATGACGATATCGTGAAGATGGTGCCCGCAGCCTATCTGCTCAACGACAAGGCGCTGTACATCGATGCCTTCCACAACGTCCGCGAAGCCTACTCGCCCGACGGTCTAATGCCCGCCGACGGACCGCAGACGGCATTGCGCGCGCTCGCTTCGTTCGATACGCGACTCGATGCGTCGAAGGTCGATCTGAAGGCGACCTATACGAACGACTTCGCGCGTAAGGCAGCCGAACAGGTCAAGTAAGTCGCGCGGCTTGTCGCGTTGCGCGCGGGCCGCTCAATCGCCGCGATGTTCGAGCTTGAATTGCGCGGCCTTGTCCTCGCCAAGCACCTCGACGAGCCACGGCATGGTTTCCTTCAGCATCTTCGCCAGCGTGTAGGGCGGATTCAGGATGAACATGCCGCTGCCAAAGAGCCCAAAGCCGTCGGTGGGCGGACTGCTGACGGTCAGTGAAACATGCAACCAGTTCCTGTCCTGCAGCCGCTTCAACTGCTCGGGAAAGCGCTGCGATTCCGGTCGCGCGACTTGCGGATACCAGACGGCATACGTTCCCGTCGCAAACCGCTTCAGACTTTCTTCGAGGCAATTCAGCGTGCGCCCGTAGTCGCGCTTATCTTCATAGGACGGATCGACGAGCACGAGCGCGCGACGCGGAGCCGGCGGCAAGAGCGGCTTGATGCCGTCGAACCCGTCGCCCGAGAAGAGCATCGCGCGACGGCCCGCGTCGCGGAAGTTGTGACGCAGCACATCGATCTCGGTGCTGTGCAATTCGAACAGACGCATGCGGTCCTGCTCGCGCATCAGACGCCACGCGAGATAGGGAGAGCCCGGGTAGTAACGCAATTCGCCGTCGGCGTTCAGCGCGGAGACCTCATCGACATATTCCGCGAGCATGGGCGGCAAATCCTTGCGACTCCACAGTTTCGCAATGCCCGTTTCGAACTCGCCGGTCTTGGTCGCGTAGCCTTCCTTCAGCGAATAGACGCCTGCGCCCGCGTGCGTGTCAATGTACCAGTACGCCTTGTCCTTTTGTCCAAGGTAGCGCAGCAACTGCACGACGACAGCGTGTTTCAGGACGTCGGCGTGATTGCCTGCGTGGAAAGCGTGGCGGTAACTGAGCATGGCGATGAAGGCGCTAGTGAAGAAGCGAATTACGCGGTTGCCGTGCGGGGCGAATGCCGATGAAAAGGCTGCGCAAAGCGCATTGTCTCGGCTTCCGGCCGCGCGGCCGCAGGGTCAAACGTCGGGGCTGCGTATTGTACGCGAGGTACGCCAGCGGGCCGATTCGCCCGCCGCTGTCCTCGCGCTGCCGCTTCGCTGCCCATTCGCCGCGGCGGGCCGCATGCATCATTCGCGCGGTCCGCGCAGCGCGCCCAATGGTCACTGATAAGCGTCGCCGACGATCGCTTCGATCTTCTCCTTGAGTTCGGGCGTGATCTGCACGGCCACGTCCTGCGCCTTCATGTTTTCCGCGATCTGCTCGACACGCGACGCACCGGTAATGATCGTGCTGACGTTCGGATTCGTCAGGATCCACGCGAGCGCCAGTTGCCCGATGGTGCAGCCGAGTTCGTCCGCGACTTCTCCGAGCTTGCCGACCACGCTGTTCTTGCCGGAGTCCGTCAGTTCCTTGCGCAGCCAGTCGTAGCCTTGCAGCTCCGCGCGGCTGCCAGCCGGCACGCCGTTGCGATACTTGCCCGTAAGCAGACCGGAAGCAAGCGGGCTCCACGTAGTGAGGCCGAGACCGATGTCTTCATAAAGCCGGCGATACTCCTGCTCGACGCGCTTGCGATGGAACAGGTTGTATTGCGGCTGCTCCATCACGGGCTTGTGCAGATGATGCCGCTCGGCGATCTCGTATGCCGCGCGAATTTCATCGGCGCTCCATTCGGACGTGCCCCAGTAAAGTGCCTTGCCGCGCGTGATCATGTCGCTCATCGCCCACACGGTTTCTTCAACGGGCGTGTTTTGGTCAGGACGATGACAGAACACGAGATCGACATAATCGAGCTGCAGACGCTTGAGCGAGTGATCGATCGCATTCAGCAGGTATTTGCGGTTGAGCGTGTGATACTGGTTGGGCGCTTCGTTGAGCCCCCAGAAGAACTTGGTCGAGACGATGTAGCTCACGCGCGGCCAGTTCAGTTCTTTCAGCGCTTCGCCCATGATCTGCTCGGACTTGCCGCCCGCGTAGACCTCGGCGTTGTCGAAGAAATTCACGCCCGCGTCGCGCGCGGCCGCCAGCGATTCGCGCGCGGCGCGCCGGTCCACCTGATTGCCGTAAGTCACCCATGAGCCGATGGACAGCTCGCTGACTTGCAGGCCGGAACGGCCGAGACGTCGGTAGTTCATGCAGATCTCCTTTTGTGAGTGTCGTAGCCGGAACCCCACACATTAATCCGAATCGGGAAGACGTGCCTTTGGGTGTGTAGTTCGCGTTGCTTCATGCACAATAGCGGAGTCGGCCGCAGCGCAGCAATCGACCGAACGGCATATGCCATTCAGCCAGCTTTACGGTGCCTGCGCGCCATGTTGTCATTGCTCAATCAACTGCATGGAGGTTCTGGATGTCGTCATCTAACGATAGTCTGAAAGGCAAGGTCGCCGTCGTCACGGGCGCGGCGAGCGGCATCGGCAAGCAGATCGCGTTGACGCTGTCGGCGGCGGGCGCGGCCGTCGCGATTGCGGACCTGAACCAGGACGGCGCGAACGCCGTCGCCGAAGAAATCAACAAGGCGGGCGGCAAGGCGCTCGGCGTCGCGATGGACGTCACGAATGAAGACGCCGTCAATCAGGGCATCGACAAGGTCGCAGCCGAGCTCGGCTCGGTAGATATCCTGATTTCAAACGCCGGCATTCAGATCGTTAATCCGATCGAGAACTACTCGTTCTCGGACTGGAAGAAGATGCAGGCCATCCACGTCGACGGCGCCTTCCTGACCACCAAAGCCGCGCTCAAGCACATGTACAAGGACGATCGCGGCGGCATCGTGATTTACATGGGCTCGGTGCACTCGCACGAAGCGTCGCCGCTGAAGTCGGCCTACGTGACGGCCAAGCATGCGCTGCTCGGCCTGTCGCGCGTGCTCGCGAAGGAAGGCGCGAAACATAACGTGCGCTCGCATGTCGTATGTCCGGGTTTCGTGCGCACGCCGCTCGTCGACAAGCAGATTCCCGAGCAGTCCAAGGAACTGGGCATCAGCGAGGAAGAAGTGGTCAAGCGCGTGATGCTGGGCGGCACGGTGGACGGCATCTTCACCACGGTCGAAGACGTCGCGCAGACGGTGCTGTTCCTGTCGTCGTTCCCGACGGCCGCGCTCACGGGTCAATCGTTCATCGTAAGCCACGGCTGGTACATGCAATAACGTCTCACCAAGCGAGGAGGGTGATGATGGCGCAACGCGATTCACAACCAGGTGTGAAGCGGGCGCGCGCCGGCGGTGCCGGCGCGGGAGAAAGCGGAGAGGCGGGCGCGGCGTCCGGCGTTCGCGCCAGTCATCACGCGGCGCTGCCTCAGTACGAGACCGTCGCGCTGATGCTGCAAGGCGGCGGCGCGCTCGGCGCCTATCAGGCGGGCGTGTATCAGGGGCTCGACGAGGCAGGCATCCGGCCCAACTGGCTGGCGGGTATTTCGATTGGCGCGCTGAACACGGCAATCATTGCGGGCAATGCACCCGAGCATCGCGTCGAGAAACTGCGCGAGTTCTGGGAGACCATTTGCCAGCCGGCCTATGGTCCGCCCATGCCGCCTTCCGTCGAACAGGCGTTCTTCAACTCGAACGATACGGTGCGTAAGGCGTTCACCGCGATGCAGGCAGTCGGCGCGCTCGTCGACGGGCAGAAGGGCTTTTTCACGCCGCGGTTCCCTCCGCCACTGCCCGCCGTTTCCGTTCCGCCGCAACTCGCGAGCTATTACGACACGACGCCGCTCAAGGCGACGCTCGAACGGCTATGCGATTTCGACCGGATCAACTCGAAGGAAGTGCATGTCTCGGTTGGCGCCGTGAATGTGCACACGGGGAACTTCGCCTATTTCGACAATATGCATAAGACGCTGAAACCCGAGCATTTCATGGCGTCGGGCGCGTTGCCACCGGGCTTCGGAGCCGTCGAGATCGACGGAGAGTTTTACTGGGACGGCGGACTGATGTCGAATACGCCGCTGTACGAGGTCGCGCAAGCCAGTCCGCGCCGCGATACGCTCGCGTTTCAGGTCGACTTGTGGAGCGCGCTGGGTCCCGTGCCGGACAACATCACCGATGTGCAAGGCCGCATGAAGGACATTCAGTATTCGAGCCGCACGCGCCTCGTGACGGACATGATGCAGCGCACGCAGCGCTTCCGGCATGTGCTGCGCGAAGTGCTCGATCGCGTGTCGCCCGAGCATCGCAGTGATCCATGGTGCAAGCTTGCAGAAGAACTATCGTGCTCGAAGCGCTACAACATCGTTCACCTGATCTACCGCAACAAGGAATACGAAGGGCACTACAAGGACTATCAGTTCGGCTTGTCGACGATGCTTCAGCATTGGGAAAGCGGCCTCGAAGACATCCGTAATTCGCTTGCGCAACCGGGCTGGCTCGATATGCCCGACAATGACGCAGCCTTTGTTACGCACGACATTCACCGCGACTTGCGCTGAGCACGATCTTCACGTCGAAGGCATGAAAAAAGGCGCTCGAAACGAGCGCCTTTTCAATCGCAAGCAGTGAGAGACGACGCTTAGCGCCGTCTCGCTCGCAATGATTACTTCAGGACAGCAGCGACCGCGTTAGCCACCACGTCCAGGTTGCGCGTGTTCAGCGCGGCCACGCAGATGCGGCCCGTGCCGACCGCGTAGATGCCGAACTCTTCGCGCAGACGGTCCACTTGCGCAGCCGTCAGGCCCGAGTACGAGAACATGCCGCGTTGCGCGTTGACGAAGCTGAAGTCGCGTTCGATGCCCGCAGCCTTCAGACGCTCGACGAGACCATTGCGCATCGCGCGAATGCGGTCGCGCATTTCGCCCAGTTCCGTTTCCCACGTCGCGCGCAGTTCCGGCGAGCCGAGCACGGCTGCGACGACGGCGCCGCCGTGCGTCGGCGGGTTCGAGTAGTTCGTGCGGATCACGCGCTTGAGTTGCGACAGCACGCGCGTCGCCTCTTCCTTGCTGCCCGTGATGATCGACAGCGCGCCGACGCGCTCGCCGTACAGCGAGAACGACTTCGAGAACGACGACGACACGAACACGTTCAGTTCCGATTGCGCGAACAGGCGCACTGCGGCAGCGTCGGCGTCGATGCCGTCGCCGAAGCCCTGGTAGGCGATGTCGAGGAACGGCACGAGTGCGCGTGCCTTCACGACTTCGACCACCTGCTTCCACTGGTCGACCGTCAGATCGACGCCCGTCGGGTTGTGGCAGCACGCGTGCAGCACGACGACCGTGCCCGGTTCGTAGCTGTTGAGCGCGGACAGCATGCCTTCGAAGTTCACGCCGTGCGTTTTCGCGTCGTAGTACGGGTACGAGACGACTTCGAAGCCCGCGCCTTCGAACAGCGCACGGTGGTTTTCCCAGCTCGGATCGCTGATCGCGACCTTCGATGCCGGGTTGACGCGCTTCAGGAAGTCCGCGCCGATTTTCAGCGCGCCCGTGCCGCCCAGCGCCTGCGCCGTGACGACACGGCCGGCCGCGATCAGCGGCGAATCGTTGCCGAGCAGCAGTTTCTGCACGGCGGCGTCATAGACGGCGATACCTTCGATGGGCAGATAGCCGCGCGGCAGCGCCGCTTCGATGCGTGCCTTTTCTGCTTCACGCACAGCGCGCAGCAGAGGAATCTTGCCTTCTTCATTGGTATACACGCCAACGCCCAGATTGACCTTGGTGGTGCGCGTATCTGCGTTGAAAGCTTCGTTCAGGCCCAGAATCGGGTCGCGGGGAGCGAGTTCGACAGCGGAGAACAGAGACATGATGATTCGGCAGTAGTGAAAAGAGGGACAACTTCGGATGCAGCCAGGAACCGTATGCACCGTGTGGCGACCGGGTTCGGCAATCGTGGCGGAAAGTCCTGGTTCGGGTTCCTGCGACGCATTCAACCGACGGCCGCGCTGGCGCGCAACGTGCCATTGTAACGAATCTCGCCGGGGTTTTTGACATCGGCGGCGCCCGTGGGCCGATTAATTTGCAATGAAAACAGCGATCTGGCGGCGTTTTTATGCCGCTTTTGCATCAATCCGGCCGCGCCGGCGGATGCACGCCGGGTGCGTTCCGGACCTCCGGCGAGGCGTCAGCCCGCCTGTTCGCAAACCGCTAGAATAGTCGTTTGCTTCCGGCCGAGGTGCCGCTTCCATGTCCGAACATCATCTGAGTGAAGTCCACGACGCTCTCGACGAATCCAAATTCGTGACGTTCGATGGCTCCCCGTTCCGGCTCTATCAACCGTATCCGCCCGCCGGCGATCAGCCGACGGCGATCGACACGCTCGTCGAAGGCGTCGAGGACGGTCTGTCGTTCCAGACGCTGCTCGGCGTGACGGGCTCCGGCAAGACCTACACGATGGCGAACACGATCGCGCGTCTGGGCCGGCCGGCCATCGTCTTCGCGCCGAACAAGACGCTCGCCGCGCAGTTGTACTCCGAGTTTCGCGAGTTTTTTCCACGCAATGCCGTCGAATACTTCGTCTCGTACTACGACTATTACCAGCCGGAAGCGTATGTCCCGCAGCGCGATCTGTTTATCGAAAAGGACTCGTCGATCAACGAGCACATCGAGCAGATGCGTTTGTCCGCGACGAAGAGCCTGATGGAGCGGCGCGACGTCGTGATCGTCGCGACCGTATCGGCGATCTACGGTATCGGGAATCCGTCGGAATATCACCAGATGATTCTGACGCTGCGTACCGGCGACAAGATGGGCCAGCGCGACATCATCGCGCGTCTGATTGCGATGCAGTACAACCGCAATGAAGCCGACTTCGCGCGCGGCTCATTCCGCGTGCGCGGCGACACGATCGATATTTTCCCGGCCGAGCATGCGGAAATGGCGGTGCGCGTCGAGCTGTTCGACGATGAGATCGATACGCTGCAGCTGTTCGATCCGCTCACGGGCCGCGTGCGTCAGAAGATTCCGCGTTTCACCGTCTATCCGTCGTCGCACTATGTGACGCCGCGCGAGACGGTGATGCGCGCCGTCGAGACGATCAAGACCGAGCTACGCGACCGGCTCGAATTCTTCTATGGCGACGGCAAGCTCGTCGAAGCGCAACGGCTCGAACAGCGCACGCGCTTCGATCTGGAAATGCTGCAGGAACTGGGTTTCTGCAAGGGCATCGAGAACTATTCGCGGCATTTTTCGGGCGCCGCGCCCGGCGAGCCGCCGCCGACGCTGGTCGACTATCTGCCTGCCGACGCGATGATGTTCCTCGACGAATCTCACGTGCTGATCGGCCAGTTGAACGGCATGTACAACGGCGACCGCGCGCGCAAGGAAAATCTCGTCGACTACGGCTTCCGGCTGCCGTCCGCGCTCGACAACCGGCCGCTCAAATTCAATGAGTTCGAGCGCAAGATGCGCCAGGTCGTGTTCGTGTCGGCGACGCCCGCCGACTATGAGAAGAAGACGGCGGGGCAGGTGGCCGAGCAGGTCGTGCGCCCGACAGGCCTCGTCGATCCGGAAATCGAGGTACGGCCGGCGCGCACGCAGGTCGACGACGTGCTGGCCGAGATCAACGAGCGCGTAAAGGCGGGTGATCGCGTGCTGGTGACGGTGCTGACCAAGCGCATGGCCGAGCAACTGACGGAGTTTCTTGCCGATCACGGCGTAAAGGTGCGCTATCTGCACAGCGACATCGACACCGTCGAGCGCGTCGAAATCATTCGCGATCTGCGGCTGGGCACGTTCGACGTGCTGGTCGGGATCAACCTGCTGCGCGAAGGGCTGGACATTCCGGAAGTGTCGCTCGTCGCGATTCTCGATGCCGACAAGGAAGGCTTCTTGCGTGCCGAGCGCTCACTGATCCAGACCATCGGCCGGGCCGCGCGTAACGTGAACGGCAAGGCGATTCTCTACGCTGACAAGATCACGGATTCGATGAAGCGCGCAATCGACGAAACCGAGCGGCGGCGCGCGAAGCAGATCGCGTTCAACGAGAAGATGGGCATCGTGCCGCGCGGCGTGGTGAAGCGGATCAAGGACATTATCGACGGTGTCTACAACGTCGATGAAGCGCGCGCCGAGCTGAAGGAGCAGCAGGTTCGCGCGAAGTTCGAAGACATGTCCGAAAAGCAGATCTCCAAGGAGATCAAGCGGCTCGAGAAGCAGATGATGGAGCACGCGAAAAATCTCGAATTCGAAAAAGCGGCTCAGGTGCGCGACCAGCTTGCGCTGCTACGCGAGCGGGTGTTCGGCGCGAACGTCGGCGATCATTTGACGGGCACAGACTAGATTTCGTCCACATTTCTGCTATTGCGGGCAGGCTACCAGGCGCGGCGCTTTGCCGCCGCGCATCTCACGCTTTCCACGTTTAGGACGAACGCCATCGCGGCGCCATGCCGGAAACAGCGCGAAAGCGGCGCTTAAGCTTGGCGTAAGACCCTGTCGCAGCAAGGCTTTCCACGCTTTCGCATTTGTTTCTCCATCCGAACAGTGATAAACTGGTTCAAGTATTGAGAATGGTTCGCATTACCGTTCGTTAGTGCTTTCGCAATTGCGTTAGCGCCGTCGGACAATTCGTGAAAGACGTGAAGACCACGCGCTGGCGAGACCTCTTCAACGCGCCTTTCCGAGTACTGCTTTTCGTTGCTTCAGTCTAAAAAAACCAAAGGAGTTTCAATGCGCGTTTCGTCAATCTTGAGCGGCGGAGTAGCTGCCCTCGCTGCCGTTGCCGCGATGTCGGCGTCGGCCGCTGAATATCCGATCGGCAAGCAGCAGATCCATGGCGGCATGGAAATCGGCGCCGTCTATCTGCAGCCGATCACGATGGATCCGGAAGGCATGATGCGCAAGGCGTCGGATTCCGACGTGCACCTGGAAGCCGACATCCATGCAGTCAAGAAGAATCCGACCGGGTTCGCAGAAGGCGACTGGATGCCGTATCTGCAAGTGCACTACGAACTGACGAAGCCGGGCTCGAGCTACGACCAGAAGGGTGATCTGATGGCCATGGTGGCCGACGACGGTCCGCACTATGGCGACAACGTCAAGCTCGCCGGCCCGGGCAAGTATCACCTGAAGCTGATCGTCGAACCGCCGATGCAGGAAGGCCATATGGCGTTCGGCCGTCACGTCGACAAGGAAACGGGCGTGGGCCCGTGGTTCAAGCCGATCACGCTCGAATACGACTTCACGTTCGCGGGCATCGGCAAGAAGGGCGGGTACTGATCGTTCGATCGCATCGCGATCCCTATTGGTGTAAGCGGCGGGTGTAAGCGGCGCGTGAGAGCGTGCCGCATTCTTAGGAAGGTGCATGAGAGTGAACAAGAGGATTGCCGTTCTCGCGATGGCGGCATCGTTCTTCGGCGTAGCGCACGCCGCCGAGGAAGCCGTGACGTTCAAGCTCGAAATGACGGATGGCAAGCTGACGCCGGCGCGTATCGAAGTGCCCGCGGGCAAGCGTATCCGGATCGAAGTGAAGAACACGGGCAAGGGCGCGGCGGAATTCGAAAGCGTCGAACTGCGCAAGGAAAAGGTTCTGGCGCCGGGCGCGGAATCGGTGGTCGTGATCGCGCCGCTGGATCCCGGCACCTACAAGTTCTTTGACGATTTCCATCAGCAGGCGCAGGGCGTGATCGTCGCCAAATGACGTCGCGGCAGCACAAGCCGTAACTCGGACGCGCGGCGTCCACTGAAGTGGTTGGAGGTTTCGATGGGTCAGGTAGTGTTCATCGTTTGGCGGGAAAGCGTCGAGGCGCTGCTCGTGGTCGGCATTCTGTATGCGTGGCTGAAGAATGGCGACGAGCAGGCGCGTCACGGTCTGCCGTATCTGTGGGCGGGCGTCGCCACGGGCATTCTGGCTGCGATCGGCCTGGGCGCGGCGCTGGTCGGGTTCACCGAGGTGCTGTCCGGCGATGCACAGGATTATTTCCAGACCGCGATGGTGCTGATCGCGTGCGTGCTGATCGTGCAGATGGTGATCTGGATGAAGTCTCACGGGCGCACGCTCAAACGCGACATGGAAAAGTCGCTGCAGAAGAGCACGCAGAGCGCGAACTGGTGGGGCGTTGCCGTGCTGGTCGCGCTGGCCATCGCGCGTGAAGGTAGCGAGACGGTGATCTTCCTGTACGGCCTCGGCTTCGGCCAGTCGGGCCACGTCGGCATGGACCAGGTTCTTGCCGTGCTGCTGGGCCTCGGCCTCGCGTTCGTCACGTTCTACCTGCTGCAACTGGGCGGCAAGATCTTCTCGTGGCGGCTGTTCTTCCGCGTCACGGAAATCATGCTGCTGTTCCTCGGCGCGGGGCTGTTCCAGACGGGCGTCGACAAGCTGATCGACAAGGAAATTCTGCCGACCATCGCCGACCGGATCTGGAACACGTCGATGATTCTCGACGACTCGAGCACGTTCGGCTCGCTGGTCGCGACGCTGACGGGTTATCGCGCGCATCCGGCGCTGATGAACCTGATCACGTACGCGCTGTACTGGGTTGTCGTGTGGTATCTGATTCGCCGTTCGAAGCGCGTTCCCGCGCAACAGGCGGCAGGGCGCGCGGCATGACGGCGGCAGTTGCAAACCGCCGCAGCCGGCTCGCCGAAGCCGGTAACTGGATGCAGCGCCACGGCGCTGCCATCCGCGGTATCCAGTGGGTCGTCGTTGCTGTCTATGCTTTCCTGATTCTCGTACCCGCGTTCACCGAACTGCCGGGCGACACCGCGCATCTGTGGAACAACCTGACGCTTGCTGCACAGTTCGTGTTCTGGGGCATCTGGTGGCCGTTCGTGCTGCTGTCGATGGTGATGCTCGGGCGCGTCTGGTGCGGCGTGCTGTGTCCCGAAGGGGCGCTCGCGGAGTTCGCGAGCAAATACGGACGAGGCTGGGCGATCCCGCGCTGGATGCGATGGGGCGGCTGGCCATTCGTCGCTTTCGGTCTGACGACGATCTACGGCCAGATGGTCAGCGTCTATCAGTATCCAAAAGCGGTTTTGCTGGTGCTGGGCGGATCGACCTTCGCCGCGATGATCATCGGGTTGTTATACGGTCGAGAGAAGCGCGTCTGGTGTAAATACCTGTGCCCCGTCAACGGGGTTTTTTCGCTTTTGGCGCGCCTCGCGCCGTTCCACTACAAGGTGGACGAAGACGCGTGGCGCCGGTCGTACAAGGAAGGCGAACACGGTCACCGTGTGATCCCCATCAACTGCGCGCCGCTCGTGCCGTTGCGCAAGATGGAAGGGGCCGCCGCCTGCCATATGTGCGGCCGCTGCAGCGGGCACCGCGATGCGATCGCGCTGACGTGGCGCAAGCCGTCAACGGAAGTGGTGAATCTCGGCGACAAACAGGCAAGCGCCTGGGACACCGCGCTGATCCTCTACGGTCTGCTCGGCATCGCGATTGGCGCGTTCCACTGGACGGGCTCGCCGTGGTTCATCGATATCAAGCAGTCGCTCGCGACATGGCTCGTTGATCACGACATCATGTGGCCGCTCGACACGAACGCGCCGTGGTTCCTGTTCACGCATTATCCGGAACAGAACGACGTGTTCTCGTGGCTCGACGGCACGATGATCATCGCCTACATTCTCGCGACGGGCGTGGTCTACGGCACCGTGCTGCTCGCGCTGCTGGCGGGCGCGACGCGCGCGCTGGGACGCTTCGACAGAACGCGCCTGCATCATCTGGCGCAGGCGCTGATTCCGATTGCGGGCACGGGCGTCTTTCTCGGTTTGTCGGCGACCACATTGTCGCTGCTGAAGGCCGAACATGTGCCGCTCGACTGGGCGTCGGACGTGCGCATCGCCATTCTCGTGATTTCGAACGCGTGGAGCGCATGGCTCGCGTGGCTCGTGACGCGCCGCTACACGGAGCGGATTTTCCTGCGCGCGTGGTCGGTGGTATGGTTCATTGCAGCACTGGCCGTCGTCGATAGCGCGTGGTGGCTGATGTTCTGGTACTGGCCGGCACATTGATCGGCGGCGCCGCGTATTCGAGCGAGGCGCCCGTGAGAACCAAACCCGTATTGACCGACGAAGACGTCAGCAAGATGGCCGCCGCGGCGCAAGCGCATGCGGCGGCGAATCACTGGACCGTGACGATCGCGATTCTCGACGACGGCGGTCATCTCCTGCATCTGCACCGAATGGATGGCGCGGCACCCGGCACGGTCGACATGGCGACCGCGAAAGGGCGCACCGCCGCGCTCGGGCGCCGCGAAACCAAGGTCTACGAGGACGTCATCAAGCAGGGGCGCATCGCGTTTCTGAGTGCGCCGCTCGCGGCGTTCGTCGAAGGCGGCGTGCCCATCGTCGTGGAAGGTGAGACGGTAGGCGCGATCGGCGTGTCGGGCGTGAAATCGGAGCAGGACACGGCGATTGCGCGCGCGGGCATTGCCTCACTCGAACTGCACTGATCGTTCCGCGCGACCCGCATAAGACAAAAGCCGCGCAGACGATGTCATCTGCACGGCTTTGTTTTCGACATTCATAAAACGTTGCGCGATTCATAAGCGCGCACGTTGCGGTGAGAACCAAAAAAAACGGCCTGGCTTGCTTCGACGGCTGGCTTGGTGTCTGCACGAAGGGGTCTAGATCTCGCGTGCAAGCCGTCGTGGCTGGCTAGTGCCCAACACCTCTCTGGGAGGTGGTCCCCACAATACTCAGTACTACAGCTATGCGTTACTTCGTCAGAATCAGTTTGCCCAGTCGCGTGGCGCGCAACTGATACGTCTCGCCGTTGTGCATGATGCTCACATGGCTGCGGCCTTGGAGCAGCGCATCGCTGCGCAGCACGCGGTCCGACGTTTCTGCAGCCGGCGCAGCGTTATTCCCGTTAGCTGCTTGACGTTCCGCAGGCGCCGTCGTCACGGATTTGGCGGGACGACTGGTCGTCAGTGCCGCGGCCGCGGGGCGGCGCAGGCTAAGCGTGGAAGAGCGTGTCATGTTCGTCATGCTTGCCGTTGGTGTTCGTCGATTCGTTAGATTGATTCTAAATGATAACCATTCCCATTTACAAGGTTTCAAATTTAATCGGTTTGGTGTTTCGATAGGCGAGGGGAGTTGCGCCGCCTGAAGTCGTTGGCGGCGCGCGGGATCTAGTGCAACTGGTCAGGCGTATTGCGCGCGCTGACGTACTGGCGGATCAGGCGGACCGTATCGATGTCCGACTCGCGATACGCCGATTTCACGATCTCTTCCGTTTGATGCGCGTCCGGGTCGCCGTTTTCGTCAGCGGACGGCAGACTTGTCCTGTACTCGAAGCGCAGGAAAAGCTGCAGATCGTCGGGCTGCTCGATGGTCATCGTCAGCGAGCCGCCGACGTAATCGGCTGTCGCGCTGATGTCGTAGCGCACGCTTTTTTGCGGCGTGAGCGTGACGTGATCGCGCACCGTCGCGTGGCCATAGTGCAGCTCGCGCTCCATCGTGCTGTCGGTGCGCGACAGGATCGAGCAGCTGTCGAGGCCCATCACGAATAGCTGCGGCTGCTCCGCGCGCAGCACGAGCCCTTCCCACAGTTGCTCGCGCGTCAGCGTTTCGACGAGCGGGTTGAGCGGATCGTTGATCTGAATGAGATGTTCGAAGTTCAAGACGACAGCTTCCTCTTAAAGCTCAAAAATTCACGCAATATCAGGCGACGGCCAGGCCCGTGCGGATCGAGATCGGATTGCTCAGGATCTTGTGCACGGGACATGCATTGGCGATTTGCAGGAGTCGTTCCTGCTGTTCGTCCGACAGATTGCCCGTCAGGACGATCTGGCGGTCGATCGCCGTGCCGTCGCCTTCTTTTTGCATCGACAGCGTCACGCGCACTTCTTCGAGCGGCCACCCTTTGCGCTGCGCGTACATCTTCAGCGTAATCGACGTGCAGGCCCCGAGGCTCGACAGCAGCAGGGAGTTCGGCGTCGGGCCGCGATCGCCGCCGCCCAGCGACTCGGGTTCGTCGGCGAGCCACGTGTGGGTGCCATCGTCGAACAGCACCTGGAAATCCGTCGAGCCGATGTGTGCGGTGACCTTCGTGTCTGCCATGCGCGCTCCTGTGCGGGACGTTGAGTTGAGCGTTCACCTGGAACGCTCAGTTAGAACGATAGCGCCGCGCGGCGCATGAAGCGGCGCGCGGCTCGAACCGCTATTGTGAACGAATTTGCTGCGAATCGCGGTTGAGTGCCGACCCGCGAAAAGCCGTATGGACGCCTAGTGCGTGATCTGTCCCATGCGGCCGGCCTGATAATCGATCACAGCCTGACGGATTTCGTCTTCCGTATTCATCACAAACGGGCCGTAACGGACGACAGGCTCTTTCAGCGGCACGCCACCGAACAGCAGCACGTCGAGCGGTTCAGCGCCGGCGGCGATCGTCACCGTGTCGCCGTCGTTGTCGAACACGATCATCTGCTGCGCGTCGATTTCGAGCCGCTCGTCGCTATACAGGCCTTTTCCCGACAGCCCGTAAGCGAACACGCGATAGTCGCGCGGCACGGGATGCACCAGCTGCGCGCCCGGTTGCAGCGTGAAATGCTGATAGAGAATCGGCGTGCGCGTTTCGATCGCCGCCTTCACGCCGAGCGCTTCGCCAGCGATCACTTTCACGCGCACCTTGCCGTCGGCGGAGGTCGCGACGGGAATGCCCGCAGACGGCATTTCCTGGTAGCGGGGCGCGATCATCTTGTCGCGCTTCGGCAGGTTCACCCACAGTTGCAGGCCGTGCACGCGTCCACCCGTCGCGATGAAAGAAGGATCGGGCATTTCGCTATGCACGACGCCCGCGCCTGCCGTCATCCATTGGACGTCCCCTGCGCGCAGCGTGCCCGAGTGGCCCGCCGAATCCTTGTGACCAAATTGCCCTTCGAGCACGTAGGTGACCGTTTCAAAGCCGCGATGCGGATGATCCGGCGCGCCTTTCGCCTCGCCGGGCGCGTAGTCGATGGGGCCCATTTCGTCCAGCAGCAGAAACGGGTCGAAATCCATCAGCATGCGGGTCGGAAACGGGCGGTGGACGACGAAACCGCCGCCTTCAACCGTGCGTACGGAAGGATACGTGCGTTCGATCGTGCGGGTCGCGCTCATCAAAATCACCTCGAAAATTGGGGAATAGCGTTATTTCTGAAACATAGGGCTATTATATGGACCGTTTTGGGCCGTAACAGGCCGTCTACCGCAATGGATTGTTCTGCTAGTGAAACGATGACATGAAGATCGATTCGCATAACCTGAATGACCTGATGTACTTTTCGCAGGTCGTCGAACATGGCGGGTTTTCCGCCGCCGAACGCGTGCTCGGCATTTCGAAGTCGCGCCTGTCGCGCCGGCTGACGGAGCTGGAGGCGTCGCTGGGTGTGCGTCTCCTGCAGCGCTCGACGCGCAAGCTCGCGCTGACGGAAGCAGGGCAACTGTTCTACCAGCACTGTCAGGCGATGCTGTCGGAGGCACAGGCGGCCGTCAACGTCGTGCAGCAGTTGCGCTCGTCGCCGCGCGGCACGGTGCGCGTGAGTGTGCCCGTGACGATCTCGCAGACCATCATGTCGCAGATCATGCCGGAGTTCATGCATCGTTTTCCGGAAGTGCGTGTCGTAATGCGCGTGACGAACCGCGTGGTCGATCTGTTCGAGGATTCGATCGACGTCGCGCTGCGCGTGCGTTCGGAGCCGCCCGAGAACGCGAATATCGTCGTGCGACCGTTGTGGCGCACGCAGCAGATGCTGGTCGGCGCGCCGAGCCTGCTCAGCCAGAACGCGCCGCCGCTCGAGCCCGGCGATCTGAAGCGCTTCGAGACGCTCGACGTGCCCACGGGCGACGGCCGCCATGTCTACAACCTGATCGCGCCCGACGGCACGCGCCACGCGCACGACCATGAGCCGCGCCTCGTCACGGCCGACCTGATGATGATCCTGGAAGCAGCGCTCGCGGGCGTCGGCATCGCAGCGCTGCCGGAAATGATGTACGGCGCCGCGCTTCGAAGTGGACGGCTGTCACCCGTGATGCCGGGATGGACGCTGCCGTCGCCGCAGTTGTATGCCGTTTTTCTGTCGCGGCAGGGCATGGTGCCGGCGGTGCGGACCTTCGTCGATTATCTCGTCGAGATGCTCGATCCCGACACCGGCAAGCATATCCAGCAGGAATGCCCGGAGCGCGAAGCGAAGAATCTGCGGCTGAAAGCGGCCGTGGCGTGACGAATGCGGCGCGGACTTTCACGCGCGCGCAGGAAGTGAAATACCTTTTCGCCATGCAAGCGCGGCCGGCGATGGATACTTTCAATGGCCGCAGGCTTGAATGGAAAAGCTCACGGGCTTATATTGAAATCCCTTCGCTAAGGAGTCTCCTATGCGAAAAATCACGGCCGCTTTGATAGTGAGCCTGATAGGGCTGACCGCGTTGTCCGTGTCGACCACGGCTTTCGCATGTGGTGATCAGGTCCAGAGCACAAGCAATGGTAAATGATCCCGCCGCCCGAAGGCGCCGAGTGCGCATGAAAAAAGGCCTTCATCCGACGATGAAGGCCTTTTACTTTTAGCCCTGAAAAACAGGGCTTTTGTTCAAACGAAGGTGCTTATTTCGCCTTCGGCTCCGTGACGAAACCGATCTTCGTCAGGCCGCCCGCCTGCGCAGCCGACATCACCTGCGCAACTTTCTCGTACGCGACCTTGCGGTCCGCGCTCAGATGCAGTTCAGGCTGCGGCTCCTGCTGAGCAGCGGCGGCGATCTTCGCCTGCAGCATGTCGTCGGAGATTTTCTGTTCGTCCCACATCAGGTTGCCGTCGGCGTCGATCGCAATCGTCACCTGCGCAGGCTTGGTGTCTTCCTTCTGGCTGCTCGCGTGCGGCAGGTCGATCTTCACCGCATGGCGGATCACGGGGATCGTCACCATGAACACGATCAGGAGCACCAGCATGACGTCGACGAGCGGCGTCATGTTGATTTCATTCATGAGGCCGTCGTCATCGTCGCCGGCGAAAGGGCTCATTGCCATCGCTATGCCTCGCTAGTTAGTTGGCGCGGGTCGCGAGCCGAAGACCATCGCCGCGCTTCGACGACGACAGGCGTGCGCCCGTCACGAAGAACGCATGCAGACCGTGAGCAAAGCGGCTCAGCTTGCTGACGATGCCCTTGTTGGCGCGCGTCAGTGCGTTATAGCCGAGCACAGCGGGAATCGCGACGAACAGACCGAAGGCCGTCATGATGAGCGCTTCGCCGACCGGGCCGGCGACCTGATCGATCGACGACTGGCCTGCCGCGCCGATGGACAGCAGCGCGTGATAAATGCCCCACACCGTGCCGAACAGGCCGACAAACGGCGCCGTGCTGCCGATCGACGCCAGCACCGCGAGGCCGCTCTGCATGCGCGCGACGCTTTCGTCCATCGTGTCCTTCAGGCAGCGCGTGACCCAGTCCGACACGTCCATGCGGTCGTGCAGATGCGGCTGCGTCTGATGATGGTGATCGGCGGCTTCCTGGCCCGACAGCGCGAGCGCGAGGAACGGGTTTTCAGCCGGCGACGACGTGTCGCGGCCGAGCTTCTTCATGCCATCGGCGAAATCGTCCGAATGCCAGAAAGCCTTTTCAGCATTCTTCGTCAGGCGGTTCAGGCGCATCACGTTCCAGCTCTTGACGACGATCACGCTCCACGACAGCACCGACATGATCAGCAACGTCACCGCGATACCACGCGTGACGAAATCCCCTTGTGCCCAGACGTGGGCAATACCGTAGTTCTGCATGGCAATTCCTTTTTTCTTTGAAATTCTGATCAGCTGATCAATGTCAATTGTTCAGGCTGAAATCGAACGGCTGGACGGCGGGTACGCGAGTCGGCTCGCCGTCCACCAGATAGGGTTTGCACGAGCTCGAGCGAATCGCATCGAGCGCGGCCTGATCGAGGCGATCGGAGCCGCTGCTCTTCTTCAGTTCGACGTTTTCGATCCGGCCCGACGCCGACAGAATGAACTGCACGACCGCGCGGCCCGTTTCGCCGCGACGGCGCGACATCGCCGGATAAGTCGGTTCGACGATGCTGCAGTTCAGGTGCGACGCGTCTTTCGGTGCTGTGATCGACATCACCGGCTTCGCGGCGGGCGCGGCCGGTGCCGCGGGCGCAGCAGGTGCCGGCGGCGCGGGCGGAGCCGGCTCGGGCGCGCTGATCTCGTGCTGCGACGGCGCTTGCGCGACGGGCATCGGAGTCGGCGTGGGCTTTGGCGTCGGCGTCGGGCGCGGCTGCACCTTCGGCTTGACCTTCTGCACGGGGACGGGCTTCGGCGGCGGCGGGGCCGATTCGATCGCGACAGGCGCGGCGGCCGGCGCCGGCGGCGGCAACAGTTCCGCGGTGATCGTACGTGGCGTTTCGACCGGCAAAGGCGTGACCGTACGCACCGTGAACGCAATAGCGAGCGCGATAACGTGAAGTCCGATGACGATACCCGTCACCGTGGCGATACGCGGGTTGATTCGGGCGGAAGCGTCCGGCGCGAGGCCGGTTGGGAGGGAAGGCGTGGCCTGCATGGTTAGCGTGGCTGCGCGCCGACGATGCAGCACGTCATGCAAAACAGCGTCATGTTCGGAATATCAGCAACGAAATACAAACGGTGGTCAGAAAACCGATCAGCAATTCCATCTCGAACTCCTCGAAGAATGGCGTCGCTGGCTGGTGTCGGACTGGCTTGCTGACGGCGGAAACGAAAAAACTACGGCGCCCGATAGTGGCACGCTTTTCGAAGCACTACGTTGAAACGCGTCAAAGGCCGGGAACCGGCTTCAGGCTGCCTTGCGTTCGTAGAACGTCAGCGGTGCAGCTTGCGTGTGGTGCTCGACACCACAACGGCTCGCGCAGACGCCGCTTTGCGCCATTACATCCCGCACGGACTCTTCGCACTTGCCGCAGCACATGGCCACGCCCAGCTCGAACTGGAGTTCGTCGAATGAATCGACGCCCTCGGCGATCGTTGCACGGATTTTCCGGTCGGACACTGACTTGCACACGCAGACAATCATGACAGCTCGCGATAGCTAACGTTAATGCGAATTATTATCATTTTGTTTGGTCGGTTTGGCAAGCCTCCCAGGCAAAATTTTGTAACAAAACCAGCCTGTTAGAAGGGTTTCGTCCGGTTGGGTCTATGGCCAGACGACGGTGGCCGTGGCGGAGGGGCGCTGTGGGAGCGGGTTTCCGTCGGGCTGTGGGGTATTTGATGCGGCGCCGACGCATGGAAACCACCGGCGGCGCGGCGCGGTCCGCCCGCCTCAGGCGGCGTGCGAATCCGGCGTGATCGTGCGGCGCGATGGAATGTGCACGCGCTCGATGGGCGCATCGATATCGAGCAGCGTCGCCGCGAGCTGTTTGAGATGCGCGCCGTCGCTGGTCGAACAGAAGCGCGGCTGCGGCAGGGCGTCGCGCGCGGGCGAACGCAGCCCTTGCTGGTCGAGCACGCGCTCCAGTTGCCGGGCGATGGCGACGCTCGTATCGATCAGCGTCAGCCGGTCGCCCGCGATATCGCGGATCGCGGCATCCAGAAACGGGTAGTGCGTGCAGCCGAGCACCAGCGTATCGGCGCCGGCGTCGAGCATCGGCTGAAGGTAGCTTTCGATCAGTGCGCGCAGTTCGGGCGAGCCGATGTCGCAGCGCTCGACGGCCTCCACGAGACCGAGGCCCGGCTGGCACAGAAAACGGCAGTCGCTGGCGTAGCGTTCGAGCAGCCCCTGAAAGCGGGCGCTACGGAGCGTCACGCGGGTCGCGAGCACGCCCGCCACGCGCGATTTCGATTGCAACGCCGCGGGCTTCACGCCCGGTTCGACGCCGATCAGCTGAATGGGCAATTTCTCGCGCACCAGCGCGATCGATTGCGCGGTCGCCGTGTTGCACGCGACGACCAGCGCCTTCGCGCCCTGCGCGACGAGCCATTCGCCGATCGCGAGCGTGCGGTCGGCGATGAAGTCGTCGTCGCGCTCGCCGTAGGGCGCATAGAGCGAATCCGCGACGTAGATGAGCGCTTCGTCCGGCAGTTGCGAGCGAACCGCGCGCAGCACCGACAATCCGCCGAGACCCGAGTCGAAAATGCCGACGGGCGCGCGCGGATCGAGCGAGGTGAGCGGGGGAATCGAAGCGGAGTTAGCGGCGGCGGGGGACGAAGCGGTCATGGTTTCAACGGAAGCCATATAAGAAAATCCGCGCAGCGCGTGTGAACGAACGTTGCGCGGATCGGACCGCAGAAGTGTAGCAGGAGTGCGGACGCTCCCAGCTCGGGTGTCGTCTTATTATTCCGGCGAGCCCATCGCCGACTGCTGGTAGTTCTGGATGCCAACCTTGTCGATCAGATCGATTTGCGTTTCGAGCCAGTCGATATGTTCTTCGGTGTCGTCGAGAATCGTCGTGAAGATTTCGCGCGAAATGAAATCACGCACCGTTTCGCAATAAGCGATCGCTTCCTTGCACGTACCCTGCGAGATGTATTCGAGCTTCAGATCGCATTCGAGAATTTCCTTCGTTTCCTCGCCGATCAACAGCTTGTGCAAGTCTTGCAGATTCGGCAGGCCATCGAGCATGAAAATGCGTTCGATCAACATGTCGGCGTGTTTCATTTCGCCGATCGATTCGTCGTACTCATGCTTGCCGAGCTTCTCGAGACCCCAGTGCTTGTACATCCGCGCGTGCAGGAAATACTGGTTGATCGCGGTCAGTTCGTTCTTCAACTGGGCGTTCAGATATTCAATGACTTTTTTATCGCCTTGCATGACGTTTCCTCTTCAAGAGCTGGGTTTTCCAACAACAATAAACGTCTGAAAACCAAAAGCCAAGGACGAATATGGTTGTTGAGAATCATTCACGCAATTTAATTTGTATTCTGCGTGAATAATAAAAAAGCCGGGACTATAACGTCCCGGCTTCGGTAAAACAAAGAAAATCGTTAAACAGTCGCGACGGGAATCTTACCGATCTTCGCCTGCCATTCCTTCGGTCCCGTCTGGTGAACCGACGTGCCGTTCGAATCGACGGCGACCGTCACGGGCATGTCCTGCACGTCGAATTCGTAGATGGCTTCCATGCCGAGATCTTCGAACGCGAGCACCTTCGCGCTGCGGATCGCCTTCGACACGAGATACGCCGCGCCACCCACAGCCATCAGATACGCCGCCTTGTGCTTCTTGATCGCCTCGATCGCGACGGGGCCGCGCTCGGCCTTGCCGATCATCGAGATCAGGCCGGTTTGCGCGAGCATCGTTTCCGTGAACTTGTCCATGCGCGTCGCGGTGGTCGGGCCTGCCGGGCCGACGGCTTCGTCACGTACCGGGTCGACGGGGCCGACGTAGTAGATCACGCGGTTGGTGAAGTCGACGGGCAGCTTTTCGCCCTTCGCGAGCATGTCGGCGATGCGCTTGTGCGCAGCGTCGCGGCCCGTCAACATCTTGCCCGACAGCAGCAGCGTCTGGCCCGGCTTCCACGACGCGACTTCTTCCGGCGTCAGCGTGTTCAGGTCGACGCGCTTGCTCTTCTCGGTGTCCGGTTCCCACTGAACCTTGGGCCATGCGTCGAGCGACGGCGCTTCAAGCTTCGCGACGCCCGAGCCGTCGAGCGTGAAGTGCGCGTGGCGCGTGGCGGCGCAGTTCGGGATGATCGCGATCGGCTTCGACGCCGCGTGCGTCGGTGCGGCCATGATCTTCACGTCGAGTACCGTCGCGAGGCCGCCCAGGCCCTGCGCGCCGATACCGAGCGCGTTGACCTTCTCGTGCAGTTCGACGCGCAGTTCTTCGATCCAGTCCTGCGGGCCGCGCGCGATGACGTCCTGAATGTCGATCGGGTCCATCAGCGATTCCTTCGCCATCAGCATCGCCTTTTCAGCCGTGCCGCCGATGCCGATGCCGAGCATGCCGGGCGGGCACCAGCCAGCGCCCATGGTCGGCACGGTCTTCAGAATCCAGTCGACGATCGAGTCCGACGGGTTCAGCATCGCGAACTTCGACTTGTTCTCCGAGCCACCGCCCTTCGCCGCGACCTGCACGTCGACCTTGTCGCCCGGCACGATCTCGTAGTGGATCACGGCGGGCGTGTTGTCCTTCGTGTTCTTGCGCGCGCCTTCGGGCGGGCTCACGATCGACGCGCGCAGCACGTTGTCCGGGTTCAGGTAACCGCGGCGCACGCCTTCATTGATCATGTCGGTGACGGACATCGTTGCGCCGTCCCAGCGCACGTCCATGCCGACCTTCACGAACACCGTGACGATGCCCGTGTCCTGGCAGATCGGGCGCTTGCCTTCGGCGCACATGCGGCTGTTCGTCAGGATCTGCGCGATCGCATCCTTCGCGGCCGGGCTCTCCTCGAGCTCGTACGCGCGGCCGAGCGCCTCGATGTAGTCGAGCGGATGGTAGTAGCTGATGTACTGCAGCGAGTCGGCAATACTCTGGATCAGGTCTTCCTGTTTGATGACGGTCATGGCTAGGCTCAGTGGGGCATTGTGGCGCCTGTTATCGCGGCTGCGTGACGACGCGGCCGTTCAGACGCCTTCAGGGGAGTTGGAAATCGTTGGGTTGTTGCCGTGCGATGCGCCGCCGCGCGCGGCGGGCTCGTGAAAGTGTTCCGGGTGCGTATGCGTGGTCAGACGGTCGACGAATGCCATCACCAGCGCGGACACGAGGAACGTGACGTGGATGATGACCTGCCACATCACGGCCTGCTGCGTGTGCTTGTCCGGGTCGATGAAGGTCTTCAGCAGATGAATCGACGAGATGCCGATCAGCGCCATCGACAGCTTCACCTTCAGCACGCCTGCGTTCACATGGTCGAGCCATTCGGGCTCGTCGGGATGACCTTCCAGGCCGAGGCGCGAGACAAAGGTTTCATACCCGCCGACGATCACCATGATCAGCAGGTTCGAGATCATCACCACGTCGATCAGGCCGAGCACGACGAGCATGATGTTGGTTTCGTCGAGCGTCATCGCGTGGGTGACGAGGTGCCAGACTTCCTTCGCGAACAGTACGACGTAGACGCCTTGTGCGACGATCAGGCCCAGATACAGCGGCACCTGCAGCCAGCGGCTCATGAAGATCACGGAGGGCAGAAGGCGCATGCGGCGCGGCTGGCCGGACAGAGTGGGGCGCGGAGCGGTCATGTAGGGTCGACGTAGTGTTGGCGCTTCTTGGTGACGGATCGTGGCGACGGATACGGCGGGCACGGACGCGCTCGCATCGACGGCGGCGGATCACGTGAACCATGAACGACCGGCAGTCAGCGGCTCGGCGGTGAGACAGGCCGGCAAGGCGCGTTGGGCGCGATATTGTACAGCGTGATCCGTGACAGCCATGTCGAGGCGGGCAACCGGGCACTCATGCGGGCGCCGGGCAGCATGGCGCGGCGGCGCGCGCACCTGCGTCGCGTCCTTTTGATTTCACGTCATGAAGCGACGGGCGGCACGCGTCGCGCCTTCATGCTCGCGAGCGCAATGCCCGCGATCACGCAGGCGAGCGCGATGCCATGCGCGAGGGTCGGCCGTTCGTCGAGAAACACGATTCCATATAACGCAGCGGCGACGGGCAGCACCGCGCTGAACACGCCGGCGAGACTGCCCGGCACGTGGCGGATGCCCTTCATCCACAGCCAGAACGAGAAGATGCTCGCCGACAGGCCGTACCACAACACCAGCGCCCAGATGCCGACGGGCACGCCGGTGTAGTTGAAGGCGAACAGCGACGACACGCCGAGCGGCAGCATCAGCAACAGGCCGAACAGATGCGTGTATGCGCAGATGTCGATGGGCGCGAGCGTCTGCGTGAGGCGGCGCGACAGGATCACGTAGAGCGATTCGCAGCAAACCGCGCCGAGCACCATCAGGTTGCCGGTGAACGAACTCTCGCTGGAAGCGCCCGTAGCGGCCCCCGCGTGCGCCAGATTGATCACGACCACGCCGGCGATGGCCAGCGCAATCGAGGCCAGTGCGCGGCGATCAGGCTTTTCCTTGAGGAAGATCCACGAGAACAGTGCGACCACGGCGGGAATCGTGCTCGTGATGACGCCTGCCGCGACGGCGCTGGTCCGATGCACGCCATTGAGCATCAGCAGCGTAAACCCGAATGTGCCGAACAGCGCCTGCAGGAAAAGGTTGAGCCACTCGCCCGCTTTCACGCGGCGCAGCTTGCTCACGCGCAACAGCGGCCATAGCACGGCCATGGCGATGACGAAGCGCAGCAGCGCAAAGAGCGGAACGGGAACGAACGCGACAATCGACTTGCCGATGCCGACGTTGCTGCCGACGAGCAGCATCGCGGCGATGAGGAACAGTGAGTAGCGGTTCAAGCTGGAATCCGGACGGCGAGATCAGTTAGCATTGTAAAAGGGCGCTAACATCGGCGCAAAGCGGGTCTGCGCGCCTTGCGGACTGCTTGCAGCGCCGCACGCGAGTCGCCGTACCTGGTGTTTAGCCTGACGGCCGCTCGACCCGCACGTAAGAACGCGGTAAGTTGCAACGCTTATCGTGGGAAGTGATCGAAGCTGATGAAGACATGCGGCGCGCCGGATCATGCGACGCCGCAGTTGTCATTCGCCGAATCGCTGTGTGCGCATCGCTGCCGATGCGCACGAGGGTGGGAGACACGCCGCGGGACACCATCATGCGCGGCGCCACGATGACCAGTATGACGATAGGGAGCGACGCGCTGCGCCGGCTGCGGCTGGCATGCATCGCGAGCGCACCTGCAAGGATTGACGTTTCATCTTCACCAAGGGGTAGTCGATGTCTGCGATTGAATCGGTTCTTCAAGAACGCCGCGTGTTTCCGCCTTCCGCCGAAGTGACGGCGCAGGCTACTGTGTCCGGCATGGACGCGTACAAGGCGCTCGTCGCCGAGGCCGAGCGCGATTACGAAGGCTTCTGGGGCAGGCTGGCGCGCGAGACGCTCAGCTGGAAAAAGCCCTTCACGAAGGTGCTCGACGAATCGAACGCGCCTTTTTACAGGTGGTATGAAGACGGCGAACTGAACGCGTCGTACAACAGCATCGACCGTCATGTCGAAGCGGGCAACGGCGAGCGCGTCGCGATCATCTTCGAAGCCGACGACGGCACCGTCACCAACGTCACGTACAACGACATGCTGCAACGCGTGTCGCGTTTCGCGAATGCGCTGAAAAAGCGCGGCATCAAAAAGGGCGATCGCGTCGTCATCTATATGCCGATGTCGATCGAGGGCATCGTCGCGATGCAGGCGTGCGCGCGGATCGGCGCAACGCACTCGGTCGTGTTCGGCGGGTTCTCGTCGAAGTCGCTGAACGAACGTCTGGTCGATGTCGGCGCGGTTGCGCTGATTACGTCCGACGAGCAGATGCGCGGCGGCAAGGCGCTGCCGTTGAAGAACATCGCCGATGAAGCGCTCGCGATGGGCGGCTGCGAAGCCGTGAAGAGCGTGGTCGTGTACAAGCGCACGGGCGGCAAGATCGGTTGGGACGACCAGCGCGATCTGTGGATGCACGAGATCACCGCGAACGAATCGGATCAGTGCGCGCCCGAGTGGGTCAGCGCCGAGCATCCGCTCTTCATTCTCTACACGTCGGGTTCGACGGGCAAGCCGAAGGGCGTGCAGCACAGCACGGGCGGTTATCTGCTGTGGGCTGCGCAGACGATGAAGTGGACCTTCGACTGGAAGCCCACGGATGTCTTCTGGTGTACGGCCGACATCGGTTGGGTCACGGGTCACAGCTACATCACGTATGGTCCGCTCGCGCTCGGCGGCACGCAGGTCGTGTTCGAAGGCGTGCCGACGTATCCGAACGCGGGCCGCTTCTGGGACATGATCCAGAAACACAAGGTCACCGTGTTCTACACGGCGCCGACGGCGATCCGTTCGCTGATCAAGGCAGCCGAAGCCGACGCGAAGGTGCATCCGAAGAGCTACGACCTGTCGACGCTGCGGATCATCGGCACGGTTGGCGAGCCGATCAATCCCGAAGCGTGGGTGTGGTATTACGAGAATGTGGGCGGCTCGCGTTGCCCGATCGTCGATACATGGTGGCAGACAGAAACGGGCGGCCACATGATCACGCCGCTGCCGGGCGCGACGCCGCTCGTGCCGGGTTCGTGCACGCTGCCGCTGCCGGGCATCATGGCCGCGATCGTCGATGAAACGGGTCAGGACGTGCCGAACGGGCAGGGCGGCATTCTCGTCGTCAAGCGTCCGTGGCCGGCGATGATCCGCGCGATCTGGGGCGACCCGGAGCGCTTCAAGAAGAGCTACTTTCCCGAGGAACTCGGCGGCAAGCTGTACCTCGCGGGCGACGGCTCGGTGCGCGACAAGGACACCGGCTACTTCACGATCATGGGCCGTATCGACGACGTGCTGAACGTGTCGGGCCACCGTCTCGGCACGATGGAGATCGAGTCGGCGCTGGTGGCGAATCCGCTGGTCGCGGAAGCGGCCGTGGTCGGCCGTCCCGATGAGACGACGGGCGAAGCCGTGTGTGCGTTCGTCGTGCTGAAGCGCTCGCGTCCCGAGGGCGAAGAGGCTGCGAAGATCGCGGCGGAACTGCGCAACTGGGTCGGCAAGGAAATCGGTCCGATCGCGAAGCCGAAGGACATCCGTTTCGGCGACAACCTGCCGAAGACGCGTTCGGGCAAGATCATGCGCCGTCTGTTGCGTTCGCTCGCGAAGGGCGAAGAGATCACGCAGGATGTATCGACGCTCGAGAACCCGGCCATTCTCGACCAGCTGGGCGAATCGCGCTGATCTCGCACAACGGCGATGACGTGAAGGCTTGAAGCAAACGGCGCATCCGCTCAGGGTGCGCCGTTTTTGCATACGCCTGTGATGTCGCCCTCGAACCCTCGCGCGAAATCGTTGCGCGGACAACCCCGATTGCCGATGCAACACCTTTTTGATAAATAGGCGCATGGCCGCGCCACACCACACATCGCGACACACGATCAATCCCGTGCCCGAGCCGCCGCCCGTGACGGCGGCGATGGCGCGTGCGCACGCGCGCTACTGGCGCTTCAACGTCATGTTGATCGTCGTGTTGATGCTGATCGGCTTCTTCGTGTCGTTCATCGTGCCGCTCATCGCGCGAAACCTCGAGCACGCGCGTTTTGCGGGCTTCAGCCTGCCGTTCTACATGGGCGCGCAGGGCGCGATTCTCGTGTACCTGGTGTTGATCGCCGTGTATATCGTGCTGATGCAGCGCGCCGACGCGGCGCTGCTGCGCGCGCTCGCAGCCAGCGCGACCGACGACTTCGCCGAGCGCGCCGCCGACCGATGAAGCTCGCCCATCGGCTGATCCGTTCGTATTCGCTCTACACGCTCGGCTTTCTGGTCTTCATCTATCTGCTCTGGCGCATCGAAGCCGCGAACGGTCCGGGCATGTGGATCGGCTACGTGTTCCTGTTCGTGCCGATCGCGGTGTATGCGGTGATCGGCTTGCTCTCGCGAACTTCCGATCTCGTCGAATACTACGTAGCCGGGCGGCGCGTGCCGTCCGCGTTCAACGGCATGGCGACGGCGGCGGACTGGCTGTCGGCGGCGTCGTTCATCGGGTTGGCGGGCAGCTTGTACGCGACGGGCTACGACGGCCTCGCCTACATGATGGGCTGGACGGGCGGCTATTGCCTCGTTGCGTTTCTGCTCGCGCCGTACGTGCGCAAGCTCGCGCGCTACACGATTCCCGATTTTCTCGGCACGCGCTTTTCGAGCAATGCGGTGCGTGGACTCGCGGCGCTGTCGGCGATCCTGTGCTCGTTCGTTTATCTGGTCGCGCAGATCCAGGGCGTCGGGTTGATTGCGACGCGCTTCATCGGCGTCGACTTTGCGATCGGCATCTTCTGCGGGCTGGCGGGCATTCTGGTGTGCTCGTTTCTCGGCGGCATGCGCGCGGTCACGTGGACGCAGGTTGCGCAGTACATCATCCTGATCGTCGCGTTCCTGATTCCCGTGTCGATGATTGCGCACAAGGACGGGCTCGGCTGGGTGCCACAACTCCACTATGGACGCCTGATGGAGCGCGTCGAGTCGCTCGAGCGCCAGGTGCGTGATGCGCCGACGGAGCAGGCGGTGCGCGACGACTACCGGATGCGCGCCGCGTTGATCCAGACGCAGATCGACAGCCTGCCGCAGTCGTATATCGACGAGAAAGGCCGCCTCACTGCGCAGCTCGAAGATTTGCGGCGACATAACGGCCCGTTGCGCGAGATCGCCGATCTGCAGCGGCGCATCGCGCGTTTCCCGCGTGATCCCGCGACGGCGCAGATCGTGTGGGCGCAGCAACGCGACGAGATGATGCAGCGCGCGGCGTCGCCTGTGCCGATGCATGAGCCGTTTCCCGCTTCGAACGAGGACGAGCGGCGCCTGCATCTGCGCAATTTTCTGTCGCTGCTGCTGTGCCTCTCACTGGGCACGGCGAGCTTGCCGCATATCCTCACGCGCTACAACACGACGACGTCGGTGGCGTCGGCGCGGCGCTCGGTCGGCTGGACGCTGTTCTTCGTCGCGCTGTTCTATCTGACGGTGCCCGTGCTCGCGGTGCTGATCAAGTACGAGATCCTGTCGAATCTCGTCGGGCATCGGTTTTCCGACCTGCCGCAATGGGTGATGCAGTGGCGGCACGTCGAGCCTTACCTGCTCAGCATCGCCGATGTGAACGGCGACGGCATCGTGCGCTGGAGCGAGATCCAGATGCAACCGGACATGGTCGTGCTCGCCGCGCCGGAGATAGCGGGGCTGCCGTACGTGATGTCGGGGCTGATCGCGGCGGGCGCGCTGGCGGCGGCGCTTTCAACCGCCGATGGCCTGCTGCTGACCATCGCCAATGCGCTGTCGCACGATGTGTACTACCACATGGTCGATCCCGAGGCGTCGAGCCAGAAGCGGGTGACGATCTCGAAGATTCTGCTACTCGGGGTAGCGCTGTTTGCGTCTTATGTGGCGTCGCTGAATACGGGGAACATTCTGTTTCTGGTGGGGGCGGCGTTTTCGCTGGCGGCGTCGAGTCTGTTTCCCGTGTTCGTGCTCGGAGTGTTCTGGAAGCGGACGACGTGCCTGGGCGCGGTGGCAGGCATGGTGGCGGGGCTGGTGGTGTGCATCTGGTACATCGTGTCGACGTATCCGTTCTTCACGCAGCTGACGGGCTTTGTCGGGCCGCGCTGGTTCGGCATCGAGCCGATCAGCTCAGGCGTGTTCGGCGTGCCGGCGGGCTTTCTGGTGACGGTGCTCGTGAGCCTCGTGGACCGGAAGCCGGATGCGTATACACGGGCGCTGGTGGACTATATCCGGCATCCGTGACGGCTGGCCTTCCGGACGAGGTGGCAATAGAGACAGAATCTGCTATAATGCGCCTCCCGCCGGAGAGATGGATGAGTGGTTTAAGTCGCACGCCTGGAAAGCGTGTATAGGTTAATAACCTATCCGGGGTTCGAATCCCCGTCTCTCCGCCACAAGATTGCCTACAAATAACCCCGCCAAATCACTGATTTGCGGGGTTATTTGTTTTCTGGCGCATGTGTCGCAGGGCCATATGTTTTAGCTGGCGACAGCCAACCGCCCGTTCGCGACGGCACAATCTTCAACTTGCCGAACGACGCCGCGCCTTCCTCCCATCGCCACCGCTGTCCCCCTTTCCAAGCACCTCATCCGCACACTGCAAGAACCCCCTGATCAACCGCCCACGCGGCGACGTCTTCTGCCACAGCACACCGAAACGCCTCGGCTCTGTCGGCGTCGGCAGCGCGAGTCTCGCGACCTTTAGCGTCGCCGTCAGGGGCGACACGATATCGGGCACCAGCGACACGCCGAGCCCCCGATCGACCATCATCGCAATCGCCATCAGCGAATTCAGTTCGAACAGTTCACGCGGAACGATCCGCGCCGAGCGCAGATAGTGATCCGCCTGCTTGCCGCCGCCGAGCGAGCGGTCATAGCGGATGAACGGCTCGCGCCGAAGCAGTTCATGCGGGTCTTCATCCTTCAGCCGCGACGGCGCAAGCACGACAATCGGCTCCTCGCGCAGCAGATGCCAGTCGTACGCCTTGGGCAGCGCAAACGCGGGATGCAGACAAACGGCAACGTCGAGATCACCGCGTTGCAGCGTCTCATACAGTTCCATCGACGTGCCCGCGCGTATCAGCACGTTCGCCCGCGGAAAAGCCCGCGCAAATGCCGCCAGCACGTCTGGCAGCAACGACAGCAGCGCCGTGTTGATCGTGCCGATGCGCAATTCGCCCGCAGCTTCGTCCTCGAGCGCGAACGCCTTCAACTCCGCGAATTCACGCACGAGATTCCTCGCGCGCGCAATCACGCGATGACCCGCTTCCGTCGGAATCACCGTGCGCCCCGCACGCACGAGCAGGGGCACGCCGAGTTCGCGTTCGAGCGCCTGTACCTGCTGTGCGATCGCCGCAGGCGTCACGCCGACGCGCCGCGCGGCCTCGGCCATCGAGCCCGTATCGACGACCAGCAGCAGATTGCCGAGAAAGTGAATGTCCATGATGATAGATATTCTATGGTTTGAAGATAGGCACAGATAGTTTATCTAAAACCTGTCTGTCCGTAGACTGGTTGCCAGCTAACAAGCAACTGGAACGGAGACATGAGAAGCAAGCTGTTCGTGCCGGCATCGCGCCCGGAGCTGTTCGCCAAGGCGCTCGCCAGCGCCGCCGATGCCCTCTCGTTCGATCTCGAAGACGCCGTCTCACCAGAGCGCAAGCCGCAAGCGCGTGTCGCGCTGCGCGCGTTGTTGCGCGACAGCGCGGTGCGCGAGCATCGGAAGGTGCTGATCGTGCGCGTCAATGCGCTCGACACGCCGTTTTTTGCCGACGATCTCAATGCCGTCGTGCAGCCCGGCCTCGACTACCTGAATCTCCCGAAACCCGAAAGCGCGGACGACGTGCGCGCCGCTGCCGCCGCGCTCGAACGGGCCGAGCAGGCAAACGGCGTGAGGGTGCCGGTGCGCCTGCTGCTCAACATCGAGTCGCCGAAAGCGTTGCGGCGCGCCGCGGAACTCGCCGCCGCGCATCCGCGCGTCGCCGGGCTGCAACTCGGGCTGGGCGATCTGTTCGAGCCGCTTGGTATCGCGCGTCGCGAGCAGTCGGCGATTCAGCAGGCGATGTTCACGCTGCGCATCGCAGCGGGCGAGGCGAACGTCTTCGCGTACGACTCTGCGTTCGCCAACATCAAGGACGAAGCGGGCTTCCGCGCCGAAGCGCAGCTCGCGCAAGCGATGGGCTTCCTCGGCAAGAGCTGCATTCATCCGAGCCAGATTGCGCTGGCCAATGACGTATTCCGTCCGTCCGACGCGGACATCGCGCATGCGGTGCGCGTCGTCGAAGCAGCGCGCGATGCGCAGAGCAAAGGCCTGGGCGCGTACGTCGTCGACGGCAGGATGATCGATCCGCCGTTCTTCGAGCGGGCTCGCGCGCTCGTGCAGCACGCCGCGCGTCTCGAACTGCTGACCGTCGAACAGCGCGCCGTTGTCGACAGCAGGGCTTCGTAAAGCCGTGCGCTCTCGTGCGCACATATCGAATCGAGTTGGAGAAACAGATGCAACGACCATCGCCATCAGCGGACGCACGACCGCAGGGACCGCTTGCCGGCCTGCGCGTGCTCGATCTGAGCGCCTATATCGCCGGGCCGTACGGCTGCACGCTGCTCGCCGATCAGGGCGCCGAGGTCATCAAGATCGAGCCGCCTTCGGGCGACAACCTGCGCAAGTATCCTTCGACGCTCGAAGCCGAAAGCCGCGCGTTTCTCGGCGTGAATCGCGGCAAGCGCGGCCTCGTGCTGGATCTGAAGCAGCCCGAAGCACTCGACGTGATGATGCGTCTCGTGACGACGGCTGACGTCCTCGTGCACAACTTCCGGCCGGGCGTGCCGGAGCGTCTCGGCATCGGATACGAGCAGTTGCGGGAGGTGAATCCGCGGCTGATCTATTGCGCGGTCACGGGGTATGGCGAAACGGGCCCGAGCCGCGACAAGGCGGGCTATGACCAGGTCCTGCAAACGATGACAGGCATCTGCGCGCTGCAAGGCCGAAACGGCGGTCCGCCCGAAATCGTCTATGGCTCGGTGGTCGACTACTATGCGGCCGCGCTGGTCGCGGCGGGCGTGTCGTCCGCGCTGTTCGACCGCGAGCGCAGCGGCGCGGGTCAGTACGTGGGCGTGTCGTTGCTGCGCAGCGCGCTGGCGATGCAGTCGGCCCGCATGATCTGGGCCGACGACGAGCCGAAAGAGGTCGGCCGCGATATGCGCTCGGGCGGCATCACGGGCATTCATCCGACACGCGAGGGTTATCTGTATCTGTCGGCGAACACGCCGCATTTCTGGCAGGCGCTGTGCGAAAAGACGGGCCTCGAGGAGCTTGCGAAGAATGAACGCTACGACACGGTGCGCAAGCGCGCGTTGCATTACGGCGAAATCGTTCCGAAGCTTCGCGCGGCGTTGCAGGTTCGCACGGCGCTCGAATGGGAAGCGCATTTCGGCGACGCGGTTCCGTGCGCGGCGGCCCGTGGCATCGAAGACATGTTCGACCATCCGCAGGTGCTGGCCGAAGACATGGTGACCGACTTCGAGTATCCGGGTGTGGGTCGGTATCGCGGCTTCAAGCATCCGATCCGGTTCGGCTCGAGGCCGTTGCCCGAGCCGTTCGCAGCGCCCGCGTTCGGCGAGCACTCGGATGCCGTGCTGCGCGACGCGGGATGCTCCGACGCGGACATCGACAGTCTGCGCGAGAAGCGGGCCGTGCTGTAGAGATCCGCAAAAAACGGAAGGAGACACGCATGGATGCACTTCGGCACACGCCACGAGGCGCTTGCGATTCACACATTCACATCTATAGCCGCGCGTTCCTCGCGAATCGCGACGCGCCAGGTTTCGTCGACGCAGCGGATGTCGCCGCGTATCGCGACGTGCAGGCGCGGATCGGCACGCAACGCGTGGTGATCGTCACGCCGCGCATCTATGGCACCGACAACGCCGTGACGCTCGATGCGATTCGCCAATTCGGCATCGCGAACGCACGCGGCGTCGCCGTCGTGCGTCCCGACGTGACGGACGCCGAGCTTGAAACGCTGCACGCGGGCGGCATTCGCGGCATCCGCTTCACGCTCTATACGCCGGCCAACGCCGTGGTCGGATTCGATATGGTCGAGCCGCTGGCAGCACGCGTGGCCGAACTCGGCTGGCATGTGCAACTGCATTGGACGGCCGCGCAGATCGTCGAGCACGAAGCGCTGCTCGCGCGTCTTCCGTCGACGATCGTGTTCGATCATTGCGCGCGCCTGCCGTTGCCCGAGGGCGCGTCGCACGCGGCGTTTCCCATCGTGCGCCGTCTTGCCGATGCCGGGCGTGCGTGGATCAAGCTGTCCGGTCCGTATCTCGATTCGATCGAAGGACGCGATTGTCGCTATGCCGATGCGGCGCCGACTGCGCGTGCGTGGGTCTCGGCCGTGCCGGACAGGCTGGTGTGGGGCAGCGACTGGCCGCACGTGACGGAAACGCACAAGCCCGACGATCCATTGCTGCTCGATCTGCTCGGCGAATGGACGAACGACACGGCCACGCGCGACCGCATCCTCGTCGACAACGCTGCAACGCTATATGGATTCGGCAACTGAGCGCCTTGCACCGACATGACCTGAAGAGACGACCCGCCGACCACACAAAACGCGGGCACATTCCAAACCGGAGACACGTGATGAAATCCACCGTTGCGCCATCGTCAGTGCGCAAGACCCGCTTCACCGAAGCGACGATCGGCCTGTTCGAGCGCACCATCCCCGATCCGTTCGTGCTTGCAATCCTGATCACGGCGATCGTTGCGGTGCTGTCGGCGCTGTTCGCGCCACATGCGTCGTTGGGCAAGCTGGTCGGCGGCTGGTACAAGGGCTTCTTCGACATCCTCACGTTCGCGTTTCAGATCACGCTGGTGCTCGTGACGGGACACGCGTTTGCTCACGCGCCCATCGTGCAACGCGTGTTCAAGGCCCTCGTTTCCGTTGCGCGCACACCCGTGCAGGCGGCGACGCTCACGTTCGTGCTCGTGGCCGTCGCGTCGTTTTGCAACTGGGGGTTGGGGCTGGTCGTCAGTGCGTTGCTGGCACGCGAGGTCGCCAAGCGCATGCGCGTCGACTTCGCGTGGATCGTCGCGGCGGGTTTCTCGGGATGGGTCGTGTGGGCGAGCGGCATCTCCAGTTCGATTGCGCTTGCGCAGTCGACGCCGGGCAGCGCGATGAACGTCGTGCAGAAGATCACGGGCGAGGTGCTGCCGTTCGGCGCAACGGTGTTCACGGGTTTCAATCTGGTGCCGACCATCGCGATGCTGCTGGCCATGCCGTTCGTACTCGCGTGGCTCAAGCCGCGCGACGAAGACGCCGTGTTGCTCGATACGCAGAAGCATCCCGATGCGCCACCGCGTGAGAAGCCCACCGGCAAGCTCAGCTTCGCGCGCTGGATCGAATATTCGTGGCTCGGCTCGGCATTCATCGGCGCGACGGGCGTGGCGCTGCTGGTGCTCGCGCAGGCGGAGCACGTCGCGTTTTCCGGCGTGAATGCCGTGATCTTCGTGATGTTCATTGCGGGCGTGATCCTGCATGGCTATCCGCTCGCGTACGCCGATGCCGTCAAGAACGCGGCGCGGCAGACAGGTTCGATGATGCTGCAATATCCGCTGTACGGCGGGATCATGGGGATGATGGATGCGACCGGTTTGCCGAACGTCATTTCGCATTTCTTCATCGCTATTTCCAACGCGCATACGCTGCCGTTCTGGAGCTACGTCTGCTCGCTGATCGTCACGTTCTTCATTCCGAGCGGCGGCGGCCACTGGGCAGTGCAAGGGCCGTTCGTCGTGCCCGCCGCCGTCGCGCTGCATGCGTCCGTCCCCGCGACGACGATGGCCGTCGCCATGGGCGAGCAGGTATCGAACATGATGCAGCCGTTCTGGGCCGCGCCCGTCGTCGCGATGGCGGGCATCGGCGTGCAGCGCGTGCTCGGCTTCACCGTGATGACGTTTATCGTCGGCGCGCTGGTGTATGGCGCCGCATTGCTGCTGCTCGTCTGAGCGGGGCGCCCGTCGAAACAATGAACGGAGACCATCCAATGAAATCATCGACGCCAGCTACGTTGAGCGCTTCTTCGAGCGGCGAGGCGCACGTGCCGCACGCCGTCATCGAATGGTGGTGGCGCGTGTTCGACATACGCATCGGTTCGTTGCCATTGCCCGTCTATGTGCTGATGCTGGGCGTGCTCGGCGCGATGACGGCGAAAGGCAAGCTCGCGGCGGATCTGCCCACGGGCATCGCGCTCGTCGCGGTCGGCGGCTTCACATGCGCCGAACTGGCGAAGCGCATTCCGTGGATTCGCCATATCGGCGCCACGTCGATCTTTGCGGCCTTCATCCCGTCGATGCTGGTGTACTACAAGCTGATGCCCGAGCCCGTCGTCAAGGCAGTAACGACCTTCACGAAGACATCGAATTTTCTGTATCTGTTCATCGCGGCGATCATTGTCGGCAGTGTGCTCAGCATGGACCGTCAGATGCTGATCAAGGGCTTCGTGCGGATCTTCATTCCCGTTGCGGCGGGTTCCGTCGCCGCGGCGGCGGTCGGCACCGCCGTGGGGACCGCGCTCGGGCTCGATGCGCGCCATGCGTTGTTCATGGTCGTGGTGCCGATCATGGCGGGTGGAGTCGGCGAGGGCGCGCTGCCGTTGTCGGCGGGCTACGCGCAGATTCTGGGCGTCGAGCAGGGGCCGCTGTTCGCGCAGGTCCTGTCGGCCGTGATGCTCGGCAATATCGCGGCGATCTGTTGCGCCGGCTTGCTGAGCTATCTCGGCACGCGCCGGCCCGACTGGACGGGCAACGGACGTTTGACCAAAGCGGACGGCAGCGACGAAGACATCGCGCAACGCCCGGCGTCATTCGAATTCGACGTCGGCTCGGTCGCGGCGGCAGGCTCGACGGCTATCGCGTTCTATCTGCTTGGCGTGCTCAGTCATCAACTGTTCGGCTGGCCTGCGCCCGTCGTGATGCTCGTGCTGGTCGTCGCGGCGCAGTTATTCCAGGTCGTGTCGCCGCGCGTGCGAGGCGGCGCGCGTTTCATGTACGGCTTTTTCTCGACGGCCGTGACGTATCCGCTGATGTTCGCGATCAGCGTCGCGATGACGCCGTGGGGCGAGATCGTGACGGCGTTTCATTGGGTCAATATCGTCACGGCGGTTTCGACGGTGCTGACGCTGACGACGACGGGCTTCTTCGTCGGCAGGCTGGTCGGCATGTATCCCGTCGAAGCCGCTATCGTCAATGCAACGCATAGCGGGCTCGGCGGGACGGGAGACGTGGCGATTCTCACGGCGGCCAACCGGATGGAACTGATGCCGTTTGCGCAGATTGCGACGCGTATCGGCGGCGCGTTGACGGTGATGGCGGCGTTGGGAGTGTTCGCGTACTGGCGATGATCCCGCGCTTCGTGGTTATCGAGCCGTCGAATGCAACATGATTCGATGGCTTCTTTATTGCCTTTCGTGGCCTTATTAAAGCGCGGAAAAATTGATTGAATGCTTATTGCATATAGCGTCTTGTCGTATGCCTTAAACCATTCGATGGTGAATTCATTAGCGTTTTTTTGTAGAATCCGAAAATTCGTTTGAAAGCAAACACGCAATACGCTATCCGCCTACACCCTCAAAAACGCAGCTTCCAACAGACGCCCCATCCATGAAACGCTATCTGATCCTGAACGGCGATACGACGACGGTGAGTGGCACTGTGCAAGCCGTATCGACGACGATTCAACTCGAAGGCCGCGACGTCGCGCATGAAGGGGACAACGTGATCTGTCCCGCGTGCAATACGACGGGCAAGATCCAATGCGACGGCCCGCGCGAAGTGATGACGGCACCCGATGGCCGTCACGCCGCGTTGAGCGACGATCTCTGCATCTGCGGATGCGAGCCGCCGCCGAAGCTGATCGCGTCGCAGCAGACGTTCTCCGTAGGCGAGTGAAGCGTCGCCCGATCACTCGACCAGCTTGGCGACGATCGGCTCGACGACTTCGCGCTGCCGCTCGGCCTTGAGCCGATAGAGCGCATCCGTTGGATGCACGCGGTCGATCAACAGCGAACGCCAGTCATGCATCGCGCCGATATACGCGTACTGCCGGATCAGCGCGAGCCGGTAATGCTTCGCCATTTCATCGACGACGGCGACATAGCGCGGCACGATCCTTCTATTCACGGAATAATCGACGGGGTTCGGCTCTTCGAGCACGACGATCCGGCCCGCGCCTCGCGATTCTTCGATGAAGCGCATCAGGTGCGCGCGAAACGCCGAGGGCGGTTCCTTGACGTGATTGTCGGCATCGTTGAGCGCGAAGTTAACGATCACGATATGCGCCGGCGACGTCGCGGCCCATTGCGCGTAGGGCTGGCTATATCCGTTGATGCCTTTCTCGCGATCGACGAGCGTGGCGCCCGGCACGCCGTTGTTCTGCACGATCACATGCGGGCCGAAGCGGGCCTGCAACGCGGCCTGAAGCAGGGCGGGCGGATTGTCCCGTGTTTGCCACGACTTGTTGAAACCGTCCGACGTTTGATAGCCGAACATCGTCGAATCGCCTTGCGCGTCGATGATGATGGGCCTGTCCGCGGCGCCCGCCGCTGCCACGACATGCGCCGGGCCAGTAGCGGCATCGGCCTGCGTCGCGGCGATGCCGAGCAGGACGAATGCCAGCGCGCGCCAGCGTTTGTGCAACGGTTTTGCGCGCGGACTTGCCTGTCGATAGTCGAACGTCATGGTGCCTCGCAATTGAGTTGGACGTCAGTCGCCGCGAACGGATCTCGCGGCGTCACAAAGGGCAACACGAACTTGATGCACAATCGATGCTGCGTTCGGCACATACGATCTCCACGAGGAGCAGAGATGAGAGTTTCAGAGCTGGAAGGCGCGTTACTCGATTATTGGGTCGCACGAGCAGACAATCTGCCGAAGCCGCGCGTCGACGACGGCTTCTGCTGGATCGAGGAGCCCGCCTGCGACGGCGATCCCGCTGGCGCGCTCGAAGCCGCATTTGCGCCGTCCACGGACTGGGCGCAATGCGGCCCGATCATCGAACGGGCGAGAATCCATCTCGTGCCGGCCGCGGCGGGCGATCGCGCATCATGGACGGGGTCGGTTCCGGCCGGCGCGAGCACCATCGAGCAGGTCGGTGAATCGCCGCTGATTGCCGCGATGCGCGCGTTCGTCGCGAGCCATTTCGGCGACACGGTCGCGGACGAAGCGGGCACGCACTGAGCGCCGTCATAAGGTGTGCCGGTCATCATTTCATCAGATGCACTCGAACACCACTTCGACGGTCTGAGTGCCTGCGCCGCGCACACCGTTCGTGTGGATCTCGACGGTGTGCAATTCCTTGTTCTGTTCGCGGCAATACGCCTTGGCATGCTTGATCCCCGCGTTGCGGACGCTATTCCACGAAATCAGGCTGATGCGCCCGCGACTCGTGACCGAGAGGTAGCCGTTCTGCTTTCTGTCCACGCCCGAAACCGCGGTACACGCGGCAAGCACGCCAATTCCGGCGAGCAGAATGCACTTCTTCATAGTCCTCCCTCGGTTGGCGCATTGTCGCGGGCGAGGGCCGCAACAGGCAACTGAAAAAAACTTTAGCGGGGTTCAGTGTGTCGGGCCCGCTATCCGGCCGCACGCGTTGACATTACATTATGCTTTCCTGCAAGGGCGCAGCGCGTGCGTTGTCGTGTCGAGAGGAGGAGGGCATGGGTGGATGGTGGCATGAAGTCTGGTTGACCGTAGCCCGGGAATTCTCGGATCTCGACGACGTCAAGGCGATCACGCAAGTCGTGATGCGCCTGGGTCTCGCGCTGCTGCTGGGCGGCGCGCTGGGCTTCGAGCGCGAACTGGCCGGGCGCGACGCGGGGCTGCGCACGCACATGCTGGTCGCGACGGGTTCGGCGCTGTTCGTGCTCGTGCCGTTGCAGGCGGGGTTTTCGCAGGACAACATGAGCCGCGTGTTGCAGGGCCTCGTATCGGGCATCGGCTTTCTGGGCGCGGGCGCCATCATCAAGCTCAGCGCGGAGCGGGAAGTGCGCGGGCTGACGACGGCCGCGAGTCTCTGGCTCTCAGCGGGCGTCGGCGTCGCGACGGGACTTGGGCGCGAAGCGACCGCCATTCTCAGCACGGTGATCGCGCTCGTGATCCTCGGCGGCGTGCGGATGTTCAAGCCGCTCGTGCCGCACAACACGGATGACAAACCAGCATCGGACGAACCGTCGAAGCGCGTCGAGTGAGGCGCGCACGCGCCGCAGGCGTTGCTTGCGGAGTAGCATGAGCGTGCTTGCACCCGCGGATACCCGCGGATATCCGATACTCAGGAGACAACGGATGCTCCCCGCCGCTGACACCTACGACGGCCTCGTCGCCGCGTTCGAATGGCGCATTCCGCCGCAGTACAACATCGGCATCGATGTCTGCGACAAATGGGCCGACGGCAGCGGCCGTCTCGCACTGATCTGCGAGACGCGGGAAGGACAGGCGACCGAATACACCTTCGACGAACTCAAATCGCTGTCCGACCGCTTCGCCAATGCGCTGCGTAAAAGCGGCGTACAGAAGGGCGACCGTGTCGGCATCTTTCTCGCGCAATCGGTGGAGACGGCGCTCGCGCATCTCGCCGTCTACAAGTGCGGCGCGATCGCCGTGCCGCTCTTCGCGTTGTTCGGTCCCGACGCGCTTCAATACCGTTTGTCCGACAGCGGCGCCGTCGCGCTCGTCACGGACCTGGGCGGCGCGCAGAAAATCGCCTCGTTGCGTTCGAGTCTGCCCGAATTGCGTTCGATCTTCTGCGTCGACACCGACCACGCGGATGCCGCGTTGCAGGTCGAATCGTTCTGGTCGGCGTTGAACGAATCGCCAGCCGCCTTCGACGCGGAGCCGACTTCCGCCAACGACCCCGCCGTCATCATCTACACGTCCGGCACGACAGGCAAGCCGAAGGGCGCGCTGCATGCGCATCGTGTGCTGCTCGGTCATCTGCCCGGCGTGGAGATGCCGCAAGCGTTCTTCCCGAGCGATGCACGTCTGATGTGGACGCCCGCCGACTGGGCATGGATCGGCGGGCTGTTCGATGTGCTGCTGCCGTCGTGGCATCACGGCGTCGCCGTGCTGGCGCGGCGCTTCGAGAAGTTCGACGGCGAGGCCGCGTTCGACCTGATGCAGCGTCACGCGGTCACGCATGCATTCCTGCCGCCGACGGCGCTCAAGATGATGCGCACCGTCGAACATCCCGAGCGCTGGACACTGTCGCTGCGTGCGGTTGCGAGCGGCGGCGAGTCGCTCGGCGCGGAGTTGATCGAATGGGGACGGCGTGCGCTCGGTGTGACGATCAACGAGTTCTACGGACAGACGGAATGCAATGTTGTCGTGGCGTCATGCGCTACGCTGTTCGAGCCGTGCTTCGGTTCGATCGGCAAGGTGGTGCCGGGCCATCGCGTGGCAATCGTCGATGACACGGGGCACACGGTGCCGCGCGGCGAACCCGGCAACATCGCGATCCACGCGCCCGACCCCGTGATGTTCCTCGGCTACTGGCGCAATGAGCCCGCGACGCGCGACAAGTTTCGCGGCGACTGGCTGCTGACGGGCGACATGGGATTGATGGACGCGGACGGCTTTATCCGCTTCGTCGGACGAGACGACGACGTGATCACGAGCGCCGGTTACCGGATCGGTCCCGCGCCGATCGAAGACTGCCTGCTGCGTCATCCCGCCGTGCGCATGGCGGCCGTGGTCGGCGCGCCCGATGTTCAGCGCACGGAGATCGTCACCGCGTTCGTCGTGCTGAACCCCGGCTATCAGGCGAGCGACGCGCTCGTGCAGACGTTGCAGCAGCACGTGAAGACGCATCTCGCCGCGCATGAGTATCCGCGCGCGATCCATTTCGTCGATGCGTTGCCGATGACGGCGACGGGCAAGGTCATCCGGCGCGAACTGCGCGAACGCGTGACGCCGCGCTGATCGACAGACGAGGCGGCCACGATCAGGCCCACTCGCGCGGCGCGTCATCCTCCGTCGACAGCGTCAGGCCCGCGACGGGCAACGGCAGCGCCGTCTTGTAGCGCACCTGCTTGAGCGCGAAGCTCGAGCGGATGTTCGACACGCCGGGAATTTTCGTCAGCCACTGCACGATGAACCGTTCCAGGCCCTGCATGTCGGGCACGACGACGCGCAGCAGATAGTCGGCATCGCCCGTCATCAGATAGCACTCCATCACCTCGGGACGTTCGCCGACTTCCTGCTCGAAGCGGCGCAGCGCGTCTTCGACCTGCTTTTCGAGGCTCACCTGAATGAACACGTTGATGCGCAGCCCGAGCGCCCCGGCGTCGAGCAGCGTGACCTGCTGACGGAACAGGCCGAGCTTTTCGAGCGCGCGCACGCGGTTGAAGCAGGGCGTCGGCGACAGATTGACGGCGCGCGCCAGTTCCGCGTTGGTGATGCGCGCGTTCTGCTGAAGCTGCTGCAGGATCGCGATGTCGATGCGGTCCAGCCGCCGCGCGGCCGGTTTTGCGTCGGAAGTCATAGTGTAAACATTCCATGTAAAGCCGATTTACCGGAATAAATACACTATCTGAAAGCGCTGACGCAAGCAAAAGAGACGCACATTTTGCGGGTGCATGGGTAAGCTGATTACACGTTCCCGAGTCGTTTTCACGTACGTTTTTCAGCCGGAGTTGTGCCATGACGGACTTATCGAGCGGTGCCCGCCCCGTTCTTGCCCTCACTCGAGATCGCATCGACAGCGATCCGCAGGAGACGGCCGAATGGCTGACTGCGCTCGATGGCGTCGTCCAGCACGTCGGCCTCGAACGCGCGCAATATCTGTTCGACCGGCTGGCCGCACATGCGCTGGGCAACGGCGTCGCGACCGCGCGCGCCAATGTCACGCCGTACGCGAATACGATTTCCGTCGATCAGCAGCCGCCGTATCCAGGCGACCTCGACACCGAGGAAAAGCTCGCCGCTGCATTGCGCTGGAACGCGCTCGCGATGGTGGTACGGGCCAATCGCGCGTACGGCGAACTGGGCGGCCATATCGCCAGCTATGCGTCGGCGGCGGATCTGTTCGAAGTTGGCTTCAATCATTTCTTCCGCGCCGCGAATCAGGTCGGCGACGGGCATGGCGGCGATCTCGTCTACTTCCAGCCGCATTCGTCACCGGGCGTGTATGCGCGTGCCTTCCTCGAAGGCTTTCTCGACGAGACGCATCTCGAACATTACCGCCGTGAGATCGCGGGGCCGGGCCTGTGTTCGTATCCGCATCCGTGGCTGATGCCGGACTTCTGGCAGTTCCCGACGGGCTCGATGGGCATCGGTCCCATCAACTCGATTTACCAGGCGCGCTTCATGCGTTACCTGCAAAACCGCGGCCTGCAGAAGACGGAAGGCCGCAAGGTGTGGGGCTTCTTCGGCGATGGCGAGATGGACGAGCCGGAATCGATCGGCGCGTTGTCCCTGGCGGCGCGCGAAGGCCTCGACAATCTGGTGTTCGTGATCAACTGCAATCTGCAGCGGCTCGATGGTCCTGTGCGCAGCAATGGCCGCATCATCGACGAACTCGAAGCGCAGTTCACGGGCGCGGGCTGGAACGTCATCAAGGTCGTGTGGGGCTCGGACTGGGATGCCCTGTTTGCGCGCGATCGTACGGGGGCCTTGCTGCGCGCGTTCGCACATACGGTCGACGGCCAGTTCCAGACCTTCTCGGCCAACGACGGCGCCTACAACCGCGAACGTTTCTTCGGACAGAACCCGGAGCTGGCCGCGCTCGCCGCGCATCTGAGCAACGACGATATCGACCGCTTGCGGCGCGGCGGCCACGACGTGCGCAAGCTGCACGCTGCGTATGACCGCGCGTTGAAGCACAGCGGCCAGCCCACGGTGATTCTTGCGAAGACGATGAAGGGCTTCGGCATGGGCGCGATCGGCCAGGGGCGCATGACGACGCACCAGCAGAAAAAGCTCGACGTCGAGCAGTTGAAGACGTTCCGCGACCGCTTTCGCCTGCCGTTGTCCGATAGCGACGTCGAGCAGCTCAAGTTCTACAAGCCAGCGGAAAACAGCCCGGAAATGCAGTACCTGCATGCACGCCGGGCTGCCTTGGGAGGCTATCTGCCCAGAAGGCGGAAAGCGGCATCGCAGACACCGACCGTGCCTGCGATGTCTTCCTGGGGGCAATTCGCGCTGGACGCGAACGGCAAGGAGATGTCGACGACGATGGCGATCGTGCGCATGCTCGGCAGTCTGTTGAAGGATGCGTCGCTTGGGCCTCGCGTCGTGCCCGTGGTCGCCGACGAGGCGCGCACCTTCGGCATGGCGAACCTGTTCCGCCAGGTCGGCATCTATTCGCCGCTTGGCCAGTTGTACGAGCCGGAAGACATGGGCTCGATGCTGTACTACCGCGAAGACACGGGCGGGCAGATTCTCGAAGAGGGCATTTCGGAGGCGGGCGCGGTGTCGTCGTGGATCGCGGCGGCGACGTCGTACAGCGTTAACGATCTGCCCATGCTGCCGTTCTACATCTACTACTCGATGTTCGGCTTCCAGCGCATCGGCGATCTGATCTGGGCAGCCGCCGATCAGCGCGCGCGAGGCTTTCTGGTCGGTGCGACGGCGGGCAAGACGACGCTCGGCGGCGAGGGCTTGCAGCATCAGGACGGCACGAGCCATCTCGCGGCATCGACGGTGCCTAACTGCCGCGCGTACGATCCCGCGTTCGCCTATGAAGTGGCAATGATCGTCGACGAAGGCATGCAAGAAATGATCGGGCGACAGCGGGACGTGTTCTATTACCTGACCGTCACGAACGAGAACTATGCGCAGCCTTCATTGCCTGCGGCTTCTGTTGATCGCGTGCGCGAAGGCGTGCTGAAGGGCATGTACCCGCTGGATGTTTCTTCGCTGGAGACCGCGCAGGTCCAGTTGCTGGGTTCGGGCGCGATACTCGGCGAAGTGCAGGCGGCCGCCCGCATGTTGCAGGACGACTGGAACATCGACGCCGCTGTATGGAGCGTAACGAGCTTTACCGAGTTGCATCGCGATGGGGCCGCGGCGGAGCGCGCCGAGCGCCTGTTCGATGATGGTGAAACGGCGACGCCGTATGTGACGTCTGCGCTTGCTGCATCGCGTGGTCCGGTGGTTGCCGCAACCGATTACGTGCGGGCGGTGCCCGAGCTGATTCGCGCGTATGTGCCGCGGCGTTATGTGACGCTTGGGACGGATGGATTCGGACGTAGCGATACGCGCGCGGCGCTGCGGGCGTTCTTTGAGGTCGACCGTGCGTCGATTGTGATTGCGGCTTTGAAGGCTCTTGTTGATGAGGGCGCGATTGCGCGTGATGTTGTTGCGCGTGCGCGCGAGCAGTATGGGGTGGTTGGGGGTGGTAAGGCTACGCCTTGGGAAAGGTGATGGGTTTTCGGGTTAGGTTTTTTTATGTCTGCGACGCTGGGGTGGTGGTTTTGGTTTTTTGCGCTGGCATCCGCGTGATGTTATTGGTTCGCTAGCGTTGCCCCTGTGCGGGGCGGCACCTACTTTTCTTTGCCGCCGCAAAGAAAAGTAGGCAAAAGAAAGCGGCTCACACCGCCAGCCCGTGTGCTTATCCACGGGCCCTCAACGTCCCCACACGTCACACGGTAACGCGTTGTTCGTTGCCCGTTGCCAACGCTTCGAACAATCGCATCACCCGCTTCAGGCACCCGTACAACGGCAGACGGCAGCGAATGGTATGTGCCGCCAGGTGGCAAACAGTGTGTAGGTTGTCGCGTCGTATAAGTTAGCGCTCTTACAGGTAGGACGCGTGTGCTATCGGTCCGAAGTAAGGCGTGTGGAGCACTACAGCCGACACACAGTTTGCCACCTGGACGGCGGTGGACTGTCTGGCGTGGCATGCCGAAACGCGGGAGCACGAAGCGGGTGAGGCGCACATTAGAGCGCTGGCAGCGAGCATGTATGACGTGATTGCCGTGTGAAGTGTAAGACCCTGTGGGGGCCCTCAGGCAGTAACGAGGATTGGCGGTGTGAGCCGCTTTCTTTTGCCTACTTTTCTTTGCGGCGGCAAAGAAAAGTAGGTGCCGCCCCGCACAGGGGCGACGCCTGAAGCACGCTAACAAATCGCGGATGCCAGCGCAAAAACACCGGATGCCAGCAAAACAGCAAAACAAAAACAAAACCCAAAAGTGAACAACGAAAAAGCGTTCACCCCTCCACCACAAGCAAATTCGCATCCCTCGCCAGCAACCATCGTCCATCAATCTCCTTGCGCAGAATCGTAAGCGTATTCCCAGCATGACGCACTGGCGGCGCGGAGCCATCCCTCACCGTGATAGTCACTTCGAGCTGCGACCGCAGGAACGCCCAATCCCCCAGCACCTGAAGCTCCAGAATCTCACTCTTCCCGTCGATATCGACATTCTTCTGCCCTTCGGACGCCGCCATAAACGCGGCTTTGCCGAACGGCTTCTGCCCAGGCACCATGAAAATCGCGTCGTCGGTCATCAGGCTCAGCACGGTCGCCGTGTCGCCCGCCTTGCTCGCGGCGAGCCAGTCATCGGTCAGTTGGCGAATGGCGCGTTCGTCGTCGGTCATGTTGGGTTCCTTGCAGGTCGGCATGCGATCCGTCGATTGTAGACGGCTCACACGCAGCATCATCCAGACCTGATCGGACGGTTCACTTCGACGTGACGATCACACCAACGCTCGCGCTCACGACGAACAACGTGCCTGCCAGTTGCAGCGCCGTCATCGGCTGATGCAGCACGATAAAGCCCGCCGCCGCGCCGATGGCAGGCTCGACACTCATCAGAATCCCGAACGACGCAGCGGGCATGTGACGCAGCGCGATCATTTCAAGCGCGTACGGCAGCAGCGGCACGAGCACGGCGAGGCCCGCCGTGGCGGCGAACTGCATCGGCGCGATGTGCAGGCCGTGCTCGACGAGGCCGAACGGCGTCGCAACGAGGGCTGCCGCGATCAGCGACACCGAGAGACCTTCCAGCCCGTCGAACAGCGCGCCCGTTTTTTTCATCAGCACGATATAGCTGCCCCAGCCGCACGCGGCGCCCACCGCGAGCAGCATGCCGACGGGCTCGCCGATCCAACCCGAACGGTCATGCGCGAGCAGCAGCACGCCCGCGACGGCGAGCAGCGGCCAAAGCAGCGCGCGCAGGCGCCGTACACCCAGCGTCGCGACGGTCAGCGGCCCGAGAAAGTCGATCGCGACGGCGAGGCCGAGCGGAATGCGCTCGATCGCCGAGAAAAAACATAGCGTCATGCCCGCCATCGCCACGCCGAGCACGCCCGCCGCGATCCAGTGCGCGCGCGAGTAGCTGCGCAGCTTCGGACGCACGACCAGCGCAAGAATCACGGCGGCCCACGCGAGCCGCAGCCATGTCGTGCTGAACGCGCCGAATGCGGCCATCGTCGGCGCGGAAAGGGCGGCGCCGAACTGCACGCACGACATCGACAGCAGACCGAGCAGCGCAGCCATGCCGACATGGCGCTTCGGCGCGCTCGACGGCGGCGCGGTATCAAAGGGAAGCGGTTCGGCGAGCGTGGAATTTTTCATGGGGTTCGAGCGGGTGCACTACAGACAGGCTCATCATATCGACGAAACGGGCGTTAAGATAAGCTGATATTTCTTATGCCGCTATCACGGATGCTAATAATGCGTGACTTCGACAGTAGCCTTCTCAGAGCCTTTGTGACGGTCGCCGAAACGGGCGGGGTCAGCACGGCGGCCGTGCGTCTTGCACGCACGCAAGCCGCCGTCAGCATGCAGTTGCGGCGGCTGGAGGACGACATTGGCCAGCGGCTGCTCGACCGCTCGCCGCGCGGCGTGCGGTTGACGGACGCCGGGCACCGGCTGCTGCCGTATGCCCATGCGATTCTCGGCGCCGGCGAAGACGCCCGGCGCGCGCTCGAAGTCGGCGACGTGGCGGGCACCGTGCGCCTCGGCATGCTCGAAGACGTGGCCGTGGGCCGCCTGCCGCGCGCGTTGCGGCGCTTTTCGGCGGCGCATCCGCAGGTCGCGCTGGAGATCGTGGTCGATGCGAGCGCGGCGCTGTCGCAACGGCTCAACGACGGCGCGCTCGATGTGCTCGTCGGCGATCCCGCGATGGTCGACGCGACGCCGCTCGTCGCGTGGACGCAGCCGCTCTTCTGGGTCGGCGCGCGCGGCTATCTTGCCGACCCGCAGTCGCCGTTGCCGCTCGTCGCATTCGGCGGTACGTGTCTGTGGCAGCAGCAGGTGATGACGGTGCTGCGGCGCGCGGGCATCGCGTGGCGCGTGGTCTGCACGAGCACGAGCCTGCCCGCTGTGCAGTCGGCCGTCGAGGCGGGGTTGGGCGTGTCGGTGCTGCTCGACGGCAATATCCGTTACGACACGATGCGCGTGCTCGGCGCCGCCGACGGCCTGCCCGAACCGCCCGCCGCCGACCTCGGCCTGTTCGTGCGGCAGGCGGCAGGCGCGCAGGAAGCAGCCGTCGATGCCTTGCAGCGCTTTCTCTGCGAAGCGCTCGATCTCGACTTCATCGAACGCACGTCTAGAGCGCCACGACGGTGATAGGCGGCGAGGCGCGTGATAACCTCGCTGCGCGGATCGTGCACCGTTTTCGCGTTATGGCGTTCCATCATCGGCATGGTTGATGCAAACTGCTTGCGTAGAGAGGTTCGATCGAACATCACGTTGCACACCCAACGATCTTCAACCTTCATTCATTCACGGAGTTTCTTTGCCCACGACTCACACGTCGCGTCGGCAGCCCAAGCAGGCGCGCGCCGAATTCGCGCTCGACAGCATTCTCGAAGCGGCCGCACGCACGCTCGAATCCCATGGCAAGGCAGGGCTGACGACACAGCGCGTCGCCGATACGGCAGGCTTCAGCATCGGTGCGATCTATCAGTACTTTCCGAACAAGGACGGGTTGATCGAAGCACTCGCGCGGCGCGAACTCGAACGCCTCACGGCGATGATGAAAGAAGCGCTCACGCAGCCCGCGCCATTCGGCACGGGCCTGAACGCGCGCCGCATGATGCGCGCGACGGCGGCCTTCATCGGCGACCGTCCGCGGCTTTACAGCATCCTGCGCGCCGAATGGGCGGACGCCGCGCCCGACACGGCGATCGGGCAGGGCATGCTGCGCTACTTCGAACTGATCGCGGGGACGCTGAACCGTGAGAACCCGGATCTGGGCAAGCGCATCAAGCGCGACGAAGCGCGCTTCGTGCTGTTTCGCGCGATCTCCGGCGTCCTGCTCGCGACAGCGCTGGAGCGGCCGCATTACTTCGGCACCGATGCGTTCGAAGACGAAATGGTCCGCCTGATTCTCGGCTTCCTGAATTACGACCTCAGTCCGGACATTCCGCGACTGGCCCCGGAGGATGACAGTTTTACAAGCGCGTGAAAGTTATGAGGATTCCTCGTATAAGCAACGGCGGGCTTGCGGGGGATTTTTCCAGGATGTCATATTGTGCGTCCGACGGCCGCGAGCACTTGCCAATCCGATGCATCATCCGGATCACGAGCGCGTGATGGCCTCCTGCAGGACATATCAATTCGACGCCGCCGCGACGACACACAGTCGGTTCGCGCGGACGGTGCGATCGGGGAACAGCATGAACCATCACCAGCTCGAGTCGGCGCTCGACCATCTCGAACATGTATTGGCGCGGATTTCCGGCACGGATCACATACCGCTGTCGTATTGGCGCAAGCGCATCGACGACGTGTCGGCCGCAGCGCGTATTCCCGCTCAAAAGAGCCGCGCGCGAAGGCTGGATGAGGCACTGAGCGTGCTGGAGTCGCGCACGGGGGCGTAAGGCCGCCGGACAGGCCATCAGACGCTATCGGGCGGAAAGTATTGCAAGCGGACGCACTATAAATTGCACGCCCGCCGGCAAGGTCCATCACTTCGCAGGCCTTTGAAGAAGCGCAAGGCCCGCACGCAGCCTCAGCGTCTGATCACACCCATGAGCAGCGTGACGAGAAAGATCACGATAAAGATAAAGAACAGCACCTTCGCTATTTCGGCCGCGCCAGCGGCAATGCCGCCAAACCCGAAGATTGCCGCGATAATGGCGATGACGAAAAAGATGGCAGCGTATCGAAGCATGGAAGCCTCCACCAAAGGATTGCTGGACAGATCGATCCGATGATCGACCCACGCGCGGGAACCGCATCGACGGACACAGGCGCCGCCGTCACGGCATGGAGCAACACCCGTGCCCATTGGGTATCCGTCGAACGCCCGCAGCTCGCTGAAACCCAATCGTCCCGACATGAAAAGGATACTCGTTAGCGCGTGCCTCGCCGGTTTACCGGTGCGATACGACGGTTCCGCGAAGACGCTCGCGGGCGCGCTGCTGCAGACGTGGCGCGATGAAGGGCGGCTCGTCGTCGTGTGTCCGGAGGTGGCAGCGGGCTTCGGCACGCCGCGCCGTCCCGCCGAAATCCAGTTGCGCCGCAACGGACGCGACGTGCTCGACGGCACGGCCCATATCCGCGATGACGTCGGCGCGGACGTCACCGCGCTTTTCATCGACGGCGCGCGTCACGCGCTCCAGCAGGCGCTCGCGCACGGTTGCCGCTATGCGCTGCTCGCCGACGGCAGTCCATCGTGTGGCAGCAGTTTCATCCATGACGGTACGTTTTCGGGCGTCGCACACGACGCATCCGGCGTGACAGCCGCCTTGCTCGAACGGCACGGCATACGCGTGTTCGCGCCTGACGGGATCGATGAGCTTGCGGCATTGATCGATCGTGATCGATGACGCAGAGTCATGACGCCAACGCCTTCATAGCCATTCGCGAGCGAGCATCGTCAGCACGCTCGCTCCGATTGCGAGCAGCACGGCACCCGTGGTGCGTTCGATCGTGGCGCTATGCCGCGTGAAGCGCGCGACCACGGACGGATGCCCGATGCCCATCGCCACGAGCAGATCCCAGCCGAACACGGCGGCGAACATCCATACGCCGTACACAATTTGCGCGCCGAACGGCGCGTCGCGGGCCGCGAGCAAGGCGAACAGGCTTGCGTAAAAGAGCGCGTTCTTCGGATTGAGAATCGCGGACGCGAAACCCATCGCGAAACGCGTATGCCACGCGCCTGTCTGCGTCGCAGGCGAGCCGTCCTGCACGTGCGCCTCGATCGATGCCGCTCTTGCGTGCCGCAGCATCAATACGCCGAGATAGAACAGATACGCGCAGCCCGCCGCCTGCACGAGCGCGAACGCGAGGCCATGCCGATGCAGCGCCGCAAAGCCGCCGACCGCGAGCGCGATGAATACGCCGTTTGCGCAGGCGATACCGAAGCACACGGCACCCGTTTTGCGCCAGCCGCGCAGCAGCGCGCTGCGCGCGATCAGGAAAAAGTCCGGGCCGGGGCTGAGCAGCGCAAGCAGATGCGCGCCCGCGACCATCGCGAATTGCTGAAGAGAAAGACCCATCTCGACTCCTTGTGTGTGACGGGAGTCTGCTGGACAGGCGAGCGAAGATATTGAAGAAAAGTGCGCGACGCGGCGCGGAAGGGCACGCTTATGAGACGGCTGCGCGACGGTAAGCACCCGGCGTCATCGCGACGCGCTCCTTGAAGGCGCGCTGGAAATGCGCCTGGTCCGCGAAACCGAGTTCATGCGCGATGGCCGTGAGCGCGCGCCCATGGCGTAACAGGCGCCGCGCCGCGTTGATGCGCAGATCGAGCTGATACGCATGGGGCGACATGCCCGTCGCGGCGCGGAACGCGCGAATGAACGCGTAGCGGCTCATGTCTGCCATCTGCGCGAGCTCGGCAATGGGCAGGCGCTCGCCATACGCGTCATGCAGAAGTTCGGTGATGCGCGCGAGGCGCTCGGCGGCGATAGGCTGTATGGGCGGCACATCGCGTGCCTCGCCGAGCCACGACCGTTCGCCGACGAACAGGATCAGTGCCGCTTCCTTCGCGGCGCTATCCGCGTTCGAGAACAACAGCCGGTTGAGCGCGCAGTAACGCAGGTACGCTTCGCGGCTCTCGTTGATCGACGGACGCGCGAGCACGGCATCGGCGTCCGCGCTGCCGCTTTCGCGCAGCACCGCGCTCGCCCATGCGACGTCGAGATGAAGCATCTGATAGCTCCACTCGCTTTCCGTGTCCGGATTGCACGAGTGGACCCGCATCGCCGGAATCAGCACGAGACTGCCTGGACCCAGACGCGCGCGGTCGTCGCCGCACGCGTAGTTGCTATGCCCGCTGTCGACGGCGCCGATAGACAGCGTGTCGTGCGTATGCGGCACGTAGCACGCGCGCGAATGAGAAGCCCGCCGGCTTTCGACGAACGGCAGCTGTGAGTCGCACCAGTAACGTTGATCGTTCATGCGCCCGATGATCGCATGAACGCATGCGCCGACGCGAGTTGCAATGCGTTGCAACCGCGAAATCGTTTGCGCGCCTTTCAGTTTCCAGATATTGGAGTTTTAAAATGGCCACGCCCTGCATGAAATACCGGGTATCGCACGGCTTCGAATTGAAAAATAATGAAAAGTGAATATCCGTTCGCGATTATCTGTTTAACGTTTGCGAGCCTTTCTCAGGTTAATCGGGTATCGCCTGTGCCCGTCGTTAAAGCATTTTTAAGCGCGTGATATTTTTGCGACACCCGTCTTTTTTGACGATGGACGCGTTAGAATTCGCGCCGATTCACAGAGATAGCGCTTCATATCCTCTGATCTTTCCAGTCTGCAGATTTTCATCCGCTTGCCGCGGCTGGCCAGTATTTGACATTTGGCCATCCAATGCTGCCGTAGGGACATAAATCCCGGGGAAAACCGGCGTTTAAAGCCGGTCGGTAAAAAAAGCAATAAACCGAAGAAAAAATCGTATGCCAGTGGGGATTCAAACGATATTCGAAGCGCGACCGGCGCTCGACGGGGTAATGCAAGGCGATAAGCCGCAAAGGCACAGAACGATGATGGCGCAACCGCGCGCGCTCGTTCGTGCGCTGACGCACGCCCGCATGGTTGCGCTCATGGCGACGGCAGCGCTCGCGCTGCACGGCGTCGCCGCGTACGCACAGACTTCCGCGTCCACTCAGTTGCACGCGCAAGCATCGGGCGGCACACAGACGCCGCACGTCAATCTCGCATTCTTCTATGGCTCGCGCGTGCCCGTCGGCGAGTTGCAGGCATTCGATGCCGTCGTGATCGATCCCGCCAGCGGCTTCGATCCTGCCGCGCATCCGTTGCGTCATACGGTATGGCTCGCCCGCACGCAGGCCGATGCCGCGCAAGGCACGCCCGACGCATTCGTCGCTGCACAGATCGAACCGCTCTGGCAACGCGGCTATCGCGGCTTCCTGCTCGACACGCCGACGGCCATTGCCGCTGTCGATGCAATCCGCGCCGCGCATCCCGACGCAAAGATCGTGATCGGCGGCGACGCGGCGTTACAGGCAGCGTCGCCGCATGCGAAAGCGCTGTATGCGGTGGTCGGCCCGTCGCTCGTGCGCGACGCAGCGAGCGGCAATGTCGCGGCAGGCGAGCGCGACGCGCGCAGCGCCGCCGCGCAACAGTTCACGCAAAAGACAGGCGTGCCCGTCGTAACGATCGAAACCTGTCCCGCCGACGACCGCGGCTGTGCGCGCGCGACGGCTGCGCAGGTGCTCGCCACGGGCCTCACGCCGTATGTGACGAACGCGTCGCTGAACGCGGTCGGCATCGGCGCGATCGAAGTGCTGCCGCGCAAGGTACTGATCGTGCAGGACAGCGACGAAGACCTGCCGCTCGACGAAACACCCGGCGTGCGCGATCTCGCAACGCCGCTCAACTATCTCGGCTACGACGTCGAGTACGCGAATGTCCACGAGCCGTTGCCCGAGGGCATCACGCCGGACCGCTATGCGGGCGTGGTCGCGTGGCTGCAGGGCGACGAGACGCCGAACAGCGGCGCCTGGCGCGCGTGGGTCGATGCGCGCTTCGCCGCGCACGTGCCGATGGTGTTTCTCGGCCAGTTCGGTTTCGACGCCGCGGAAGACGAAGGGCGCGCGCTCGATCTGCAAGCCGTGGCGGGGCCGTTCGCGGACGAGATCGAAGTCGTCACGCGCGATCCGATGGTCGGCTTCGAAGTCGATCCGAAGCTCGGCACGCGCGATCTGACGGGCGTGCAGGTCGGCAGCGCGAGCAAGTCGTTGCTGCGCGTGAAGAGCGGCGAAGCGACGCTCGACCAGATTGCGATTACGCCGTGGGGCGGCTTCGCGATGAGCCCTTACACGGTGGTCTCGCTCAACGGCATCGGCCAGGAGCGCTGGGCCATCCAGCCGATCGAGTTCCTGCGCCAGGCCTTGCGTCTGCAACCGATGCCGTCGCCCAGCGTGACGACAGAAAACGGCCGGCGTCTGTTCATGTCGCACGTGGACGGCGACGGCTTCGCGTCGCGCGCGGAATTTCCCGGCGCCGACTATTCGGGCGAAGCGCTGTTCCAGCAGATCTTCACGCGCTACAAGGTGCCGATGACGCTGTCGGTGATCGAAGGCGAAGTGGGGCCGAAGGGCCTGTATCCGCAGATCTCGCCGCGACTCGAAGAAATCGCGCGCAAGATGTTTGCGCTGCCGTATGTGGCGATCGGCACGCACACGTATTCGCATCCGTTCGAATGGGAGAACGTCGATGCGAAGACGGGCGAGCGCATCGATCGCGGCGGTGGCGATACCGCGTTCTCGCTGAACATCCCGAACTACACGTTCAATATCGACCGCGAAGTCACGGGCTCGATCGACTACATCAACTCGCGTCTCGCGCCCCCGGGCAAGAAGACGACGATCCTGCAATGGCCCGGCAACTGTGAGCCGCCCGCGATCGTCGTGCGCAAGGTCTATGCAGCAGGCGTCGATAACGTGAACGGCGGCGACACCGTCATCACGAAGAGCGCGAACAGCTGGACCAATATCGCGCCCATCGGCGTGCTGAAAGGGCCGGGCGCGTACCAGGTGTATGCGCCGAACCAGGACGAGAACGTCTACACGAACGACTGGCTCGGCCCGTTCTACGGCTTCACGCGCGTGCTCGAAACCTTCGACATGACGGACAAGCCGCTGCGCTTCAAACCGATCGATATCTACTACCACATGTACAGCGGCACGAAGGTCGCGTCGCTGCGCGCGCTCGACCAGATTTTCTCGGCCGTGCTCAAGCAGCCGGTGCTGCCCGTGCATATGACGGACTACGCGCACAAGGTGCTCGACTGGCGCTCGTTCGCCGTCGCGCGCACGGTGCAAAGCGAGGCGTCGAATGCGAAGTCGAGCGACTGGATCGTGCGCGGCAACGGCGAAGTGCGCGAATTGCACTGGCCGCTGACGACGTCGCCCGATCTGCGCGCGTCGCGCGGCGTAACGGGCTACGCGGCGGGACCGGACGGCACGTACATCCATATCACCGATGGCGCGGCGCGTGTCTCATTCGATGCGGCCGGCGCGCTGCCGAAAGCGGATGCGCTGCCGTACATCGCCGAAGCGAACGGCTTCGTGCGCGATTTCAAACGCGACGGCAAGAACCTGTCGTTCGAGTTCGGCAGCTACTACCAGCCGTTCGTGAAGCTCGCGAATGCGCAAAGCTGCACCGCGAGCGTCGCGGGCCGCGCGGTACCGCTGCAACGCGACGGCGCCTACGCACGCTTCGACACGCCCGCGCTCAATGCCCTCGAAGTCCACTATCAGCCCGTCGAGATCCGCTGTGAACGATAAAACGAACGACAAACGTCCCCGTATCGTTCCGACGTGGCTCGTCTATACGCTCACGGGCGTGGTGCTCGCGACCATGTACGGCGTGTCGCCGCGCGGCGGCTTGCGTCAGCGTGTCGCCTCCGTCGGCGCGCCGAGCGAGTTGAGCGTCGCGTATCTGGAAGCGTGGTCGAAGGTGCGGCCCGACAACGAAGAATTCCTGTCGTTGCTGGGCGCGCAGTATCTATATCTGGGACGTACCGACGACGCCGAACGTATTGCCACGCGCATGGAAGCGCTCGGCACCGATGACATGATGCGCAGCGCGATGATGCTGCATCTGTCGGTGACGGAGCAGCGCACCTTTGCGATTCCCGAAGAAGACCCGCGCCGCGCGCCCGCGCTCGAAGATCTGCGCGCGCGTCTGACGCAGGCCGCGAAGCTGCCATGGGCACCGAAGGATCTGGAGTGGCTCGCGCAGCGTTCGGCCGCCGTCGGCATGCCCGATCTCGCGGCGCATCTGTACGCGCGTCTGTCGGCCAACGATCCCGACGGACGCACGAAGTGGGACACGCAGATCACGCGCTACGCGCTGCAGGTCGGCGACTATCACGCAGCCGCCGACGCATGGTTCCGTCAGGAAGCCGTGGCGCAGACGCGCGACGAGCAGCGCCGTTGCTTCGTCGCGGGCGTGCGCACGCTGCAGTCGGGCAATCTGCTCGACGACGCGCTGACGGCCGCCGACGCGCATCTCGGCAAGCTCGCCGACGATCCCGCCACGCTCATCGTGATGCTCAATCTCGCGCGCGCGGCCAATCGTCCGGACGCTGTGGACCGCTATGCGAAGCTGCTGGCGAAGTACGCGCTCGCCGAGCCGACGTCGCCGCTCGCCGAGCATGTGCGCAGCGTGGCGCAAGCGGGTTATGCGTATATGGATGGTCCCGTCGCGTACCGGCATGGCGGCTCGCTCGTCAGCCTGCGCGCCGCGATGCGTGAGGCAGCCGCGCAAGAGCAGGGCGAAGTGCGCGTGATCCGCGTCGCCACGCAAGCAGCGCCGGTCGCACCAGCAGCGTCAGCGCCGCAAGCCGCCAGCAGTGTGAACGGCGTCGACGCCTCTGCAATCCGTTCGGACCCGAGCGTCGCGAACGTCGTATTCCAGGCCTTCGTCGAATCGGGCGATCTGGCGAGCGCGCAGAAAGTCGCCGCGCAGCAGGTGCAGCGCGATCCGCGTTCGGTGGAATGGGTCAAGCGTCTCGCGCAGGTCGCCGAATGGAATCGCGATCCGTCGCTCGCGCTGAAGTCGTGGCTCGACTACGCGCAACTGTCGAACGATCAGGTCGGCTGGCAGAACGTGCTGCGCATCGCGCCCATGCTCGATGACGACGAAGCCTATCTGACGGCGCTCGTGCACGAGGCGCGCGCCAAGCCGAACGACCTGAAGCTGATCGACAACGTGACGGCAACGTACGAACGTCTCGGCCGTCCCGACGATGGCCTTGCATTCCTGCGCTCGCTGCCGCGCACAACAAATGCCGATGCGATCGATCAACGCATCGGCCAGCTTGCCGAGCGCGCGGGTCACGACGATCAGGCGCTCGCGACCTATCGCGCGGTGCAGGCGCGTCATCCGAACGACGCGAATGCGGCGCTGCGCACGGCCAGCGTGTTGTACCGGCAGGGCGACTATCGTGCGTCGCTGGCTGCGCTGAAAACGGCGCGCGCGGGCGCGAAAGACAGCGACGAGGACTTCTGGCGCAACTACGCGGAACTCGCGCGTCTGCTGCAACGGGACGACGACGCGAACGAAGCGTATTTCCATCTGATCGCGAGTGGCGCGGCGACGCCCGAAGACCTCGGCGATATGACGTACTTCTACGATCCGTATCCGATCGATGCGGGCCGTGTCGCCGAATTGCGCTATCGCCGCGACCACACGGTGCGCGCGTTGCAGGACGCAATCTTCTACTACACCGACGCGCAGGCGATGGACCGCATCGCGACGCTGCTCGCGAGCCTGACGCCCGACGAGCGCAAGGCGGCGGAAGCCTCGCCCGCGCTGCTCGGCGTGCGCGCTGAATACTATCGCCTGATCAACGAGCCGCAGAAGGCGCTCGCCGATCTGAAGCGCGCCGTCGATCTGCCGGGTGCGAGTTCCGATCTGCGCGCGGCGTACCTGTGGACGCTGGTCGACTACGGCAGCGACGGCGATCTGCGCGAAGCGCTCAAGCGCTGGCGCGGCAGTGCCGATCAAAGCTCGGCCTTGTGGGAGCCCTACGCAGCCGCCGAAATGCGCCTGAACCGGCCGGTCGCCGCGCTCGAATATCTGCGCCGCCAGTCGGCGATGATGTCGCGCGATCCGCTGTGGCTGCTCACCTATGCCGACGCGCAGGAACAGGCGGGTCACGACGGTCTCGCGTGGTCGATCCGCAAGAAGGTGTGGCTGCAGATGCAGCAGGACGAAGCGCAGCTCGTGAAACTGCACGGCGCGCAGCGCGCGGCCATGCGCGGCCGCACCGCGCAGGACGCCGAGACGCTCGAAGACCTGCGCGGCCGGCGCGTGACGCTCTCGGCCGACTACGCAACGGGCGATACGTCCGCTGCGCTGCTCGACAGCCTGATGTCGGCGCGGCCCGCATCGGCTGACAATTCGATCGCGCGCCGCTCGATGATCGGCACGGCGAAGGGCTTGCCGGGCGGCGCGCCGCTGGACGGCGCCGGCCTGCCGGAGAACGCGCGCGTGCGTGGCGCCGTTGCGAAGGAAGTGGCCGTGGCGTGGGCGTTGTCGAAGGAAAGCAATCCGCTGGCGAAACGCTGGCTCGCGCAGCAATACGCGGAGCGCCTGTCGCGTCCCGCCGATGCGCAGCTGACCATCGCGCTCGCCGAGAACAATATCCCCGAGATGGAGCGCCTGCTCGCGGTGGAGCGCTCGCGACTGCCCGTCAACGACCGCATCGACGCGACGATCGCCGTCGACCGTCCGGACCGCGCGCAGCAACTCGCGTTCAACGCGCTCGACGGCGCGCCGGAAGATACCGACCTGCATACGCGCGTGACGGAAACGACGCTCGACTGGCCGCAATCGATCGACGCCGATGTCGTCAATCACATCGAGCATCCGCTCGATTACGTCGAGACGACGCTCGCCGCCAGCCGCAAGATTGCCGAGCGCTATCTGGTTGGCGTGACGGCCGTGCAGCACTTCCAGCATTCGACCGATATCACGCAACTGGTCAACGTGCCGTCCGTCGACCGCTGGCTCGACATCTACGGCGAGCGGCAAACGCGCGACACGTCGTTCAGGATCACAGGCGGCCGGCGCGTCGGTTCGGCCGCGTTCTACACGCTCGATCTCGCGGGCGAAGTGGGGCGCAACTCGCCGCTCACGCTCGGCGTGCGCGCGGGCCGCAACCAGGTCGCGGATGAAAACCAGACACTGCTGGTCGGCGGCATGAAGGACAACGTGATCGGCGATCTGACGTATCGGATGACCGAACGCATCACGCTCACGGGCAGCGTCGAAGCGGACCGCTTCTACAGCCAGGCGCGCAACTACATCGGCAGCGGCGTGCTGTCGACGGCGGAAGTGACCTACCGCATCCGCACGACTTACCCGGACTACACGTTGCGCGCGCTGATCACGCACGGCGGCTACGGCGCAAGCGGCCAGGCCGACGCGCTGATGACGCGCCTGTTGCCGACGGCCTTGCAGCCTGCGTCGCCGCAGGACTTCATGCCGGACACGTACACGCAATACGGCTTCTACTTCGGCTTCGGCAACGATCTGCTCGAGCAGTACACGCATGCATGGCGTCCGTTCTTCGACGTGGGCATCGTGCACGACTCGATTCAGGGCTGGGGACCGGACGTGAGTATCGGCATTGCCGGCGCGGTGCTGGGCGGCGATCACCTGGCGGTGTTCCTTCAGCATCAGCGCGTGTCGAAGATCGGCACGCCCGTCACGTTGCTGGGCGCGCGGTACAAATGGTTCTACTGATTCGGGTTCTATTGATTCGGGTGCTACGGATCCGGGTTCTGCTGATCCGGCGAATTGAAACGATAACGACATTTCTGAGGAGTGGTTCGATGAGCAACATCAACGGCTGGACACGTTTGATCAAGTGGGTGGCGGCAGCGGCCGCATCGGCGCTGGTGCTGGGCGCGTGCGGTTCGATTCGCCAGGCGGGTTCGCCCGCAATCGAATCGAAGGACTCCGTCGCCGTGGTGACGATGGCGAACTTCACGGAAACGCCGGCAGCGGGCAGCAGCGCCGCCGCAATTGCGGCGAATGCCTTGCGTCAGAACGGTTTTGCGGATGTGCGCATGGCGCCCGTCGATGCGTCGGCGAACGCGATGTTCGACACCGCGCAGCGCGATATCGGCGAGAAGAAGCTCGCATGGGCCCGTGAGCAGCGCGTGAAGTACGTGCTGACGGGCGCCGTGGAAGAGTGGCGCTACAAGGTCGGCGTGGACGGCGAGCCCGTCGCGGGCGTGACGTTCGAACTGATCGACGTGGCGTCGGGTCAGGTGGTGTGGAGCGCGACGGGTTCGAGGAGCGGCTGGACGCGTTCGAGCCTGTCGAGCGTCGCTTCGTCGCTGATCGGCAGCCTGCTGTCGCCGCTGCGCACGCGCGGCTGATGGCGTCGCGCGTCGGTCGCGTGGTTTCTGACACGCGCGCGGCAATCTGCAACACCAGAGCAATTCGACACGTGATGAGGAGTCGGCTGTGAATACCGTCAGCGCGCAAAGCGCCGCCAGTGCCGCCAATGGTGCGGCCAAGCCGCGCCAATCGAACCCGTTCGGCAACCTGAGCGCGTGGCGGCGTCTCGTCGCGCCCGCGGTGTCGCGGCCGTTTTCCATCGTGGAGACGGTCGTGTTCATCGGCGTGGTCTTCGCGGTCTCGTACGCGCTCGATCGCAACGATCCGTTCCTGCTGCACACGGGCTTCCCGTGGCTGTGGTTCGCGCCGCTCGTCGTCGCGCTGCGTTACGGCACGCTGCTCGGCCTGCTCGGCTGCGCGATGCTGATCGGCGCCTACCAGCTGTTCACGCAGGTGCTGATGCCGGGCAGCACGGCCGCGTGGCCGACGCTGTTCTTCACGGGCGGCGTGCTGCAGACCATCGTCGCGGGCCACTTCGGCGATACGTGGGGCAGCCGCGCGCAGCGCGCGAACGCGATCAACGACTATCTGAACGACCGGCTCGTCGCGATCACGAACAGTCACTATCTGATGCGCCTGTCGCACGAGCGCCTCGAAAAGGACCTGTTGACGAAGCCGACCACGCTGCGCGACTCGATCACCGAGTTGCGCCGCATTTCCGTCGCGCATGGTCTCGACACGAAGCCGCGCGCGTCGGCCGATATGCCCGGCACGCGCGAGCTGCTCGAATTCGTCGCGCAGGCCTGTCAGATCGAAGTGGCCGCGCTGTATCCCGTGCATGATGGAAAGGTCGGGCGCGACGCGCTCGCGCATATCGGCGATACGTTCGACTTCGATCCGCGCGACGAACTCGTGCAGCGCGCGCTCGAAACCCATGCCGTCGCGCATCTGAAGAGCGAAGAGCGGCCAGTGACGAACACGCATCTGCTGGTGTGCGCGCCGCTGATTTCCGCCGATGGCAGCATGCTCGCGATGCTCGCCATCCGCCGCATGCCGTTCCTGTCGCTGAATTTCGACAATCTGCAACTGCTGCTCGTGCTGCTCGGCTATTACGCGGACGGTGTCGAGCACTCGCAGCAGGTGCGCGATATCCTGCAAGCCGTGCCCGATTGCCCGTACGAATTCGCGCTCGACGTGAGCCGGCTCACGCGCCTCGAACGCTCGGCGGGCATTACTTCGTCGCTGGTGGCGCTCGTGTTCCCGCATGACGATGCCGGCGATTCGTTCTTCGAGCACGTGATGCGCCGTCGTCGTTCGCTCGACCTGATGTGGCCGGTGAAATCGGCGGGGCAATCGGTGCTGCTGAACCTGATGCCCGCAACCGATGCGACGGGCGTCGACGGCTACCTCGCGCGGATCGAATCGAGCCTGCGCGCGCAGTTCAATCTCGACCTCGAAGGCGCGCGCATCGGCGTGCACACGCTGCATCTGGGCGGCGACGAGCCGGGCCCGGCGATGAAGCGCCTTCTTCTGCGTAGTGGCATCGATGGATAAGGCCGCCGCAAACCGCTCCAGCGGCAGCGGCTTCGTTGCCGCACTGGTCGCCGTGCTCGCGGTGCTCGGCATCGTCATCGTTGCCGGCATTCAGTGCGTGGGCATCGTGTACTTCGCGAATACGCCTGCCGCGCACGATCCGCTGCTGCCCGCCGTTGCGTTCAATCTGGTGTGCGGGGTGCTGCAGGCGCTGCTGTTCCGTCTGCTGCTGCCGCTGCGTTATCGCGAGCCGCGTGCGTGGAGCCTGCTGCTGCTTGGTCTTGCGTGCACCTTCGTGCCGCTGCTCGGCGGCCTCGTCGTGCTGGTGAGCTGCATCTGGGCGGCCTGCTATCCGGCCTCGCATGCGGACGACGAGATGGGCGACGTGCCCGCGCCCGAGTTCGTCACGTATCTGATGTCGCGTGTTTCGCACGGCGGCGGTGCGCGCCTGCAGGCGCGGCTCGTGAACACGAAGGTCGCGGCAGCTGATCGCCTGTCGGCGCTCGTCGCGATCCAGAATATGCCGACCCGCACGACGGGCACGCTGCTGCGCGATCTGCTCGCGGACCCGGTCGAAGACGTGCGCCTGATCGCATACGGCACGCTCGATCAGGCCGAAAACGACGTGATGCAGCGCATCTTCCATGCGACGAAGACGCTGGAGACGGCGCAGTCGGAAGGCGATCGTCATGCGATCAACCGGCAACTCGCCGAGCTTTACTTCGAACTGATCTATCAAAACCTCGTGCAGGGCGTCGTCTATCGCCACACGCTCGAACAGGCCGACCGCCACGCGCGTGCCGCGCTCGAGATCGACGCAGGCGACGCGGCGCTGTGGATGATTCGCGGCCGCCTCGCGCTGACCAACGGCGCCGCCGACGAAGCCGCGCAATACATGGACCGCGCGCAATCGCTCGGTTTTCCGCGCGAGCGTCTGGTGCCGTGGCTCGCCGAAGTCGAATATCTGCGCGGCGACTATGCGCGCGTGTCCGAACTGCTTGCGTCGCTCGGCAATGCCGCGGCGCTGCCGATGCTCAAACCTGTTGCGCGTTACTGGTCCACATGAAACCGTCACTGATGCGCCGCGCTGCGGACGCCGATGTCTGCCTGCTGCTCGAAGGCACGTTCCCGTATGTGCGCGGCGGCGTGTCGAGCTGGGTCAACGAAATGCTCCGCTCGTACCCGGAGATCCGCTTTGCGATTGCGTTCATCGGCAGCCGTGAAGAGGACTACAAGGCGGCGGCCTATCCGCTGCCCGATAACGTGGTGCACTTCGAAGCGCACTATCTGTACGAGAACGCCGCTGCCGATGATCAGGCAGCGCGCGAAATTCCCGGCGATGCGCAGGCGTTTGCGCAATCGGCGGCGCTGCACGAGGCCTGGCGCAACGGCGGCGAAGTCGATGCCGGCGCGATGATGGCCGGCATGGTGCAACTGATCGGCGACAAGGCGCCGCTCAGCGAGGAACAGTTCCTGACGAGCCGCGCGGCGTGGGACTTCATCGTCGATCAGTATCACCGCTATTGCACCGACCCGTCGTTCACCGATTACTTCTGGACCGTGCGCATCATGCACAAGCCGCTGTGGCAGCTCGCGCGCGTCGCCGAGCAGTTGCCGCCCGCGAAGGTCTATCACACGGTATCGACGGGTTATGCGGGCTTTCTGGGCGCGTTGCTGCACTATCGGACGGGGCGGCCGCTGCTCGTGTCCGAGCACGGCATCTATACGAAAGAGCGCAAGATCGATCTGCTGCAAAGCCAATGGATCCGCGACAACCGCGGCGCGTTCGAGCGCGACATTTCGAAGATCAGCTATTTCCGCGAACTGTGGGTGCGGTTCTTCGAGGCGCTCGGCAAGCTCGCCTATGACGCCGCCGACGATATCGTCGCGCTGTACGAAGCGAACCGTCAGCGGCAGATCACCGATGGCGCGCAAGCCGCGCGCACGCGCAACATTCCGAACGGCGTGGACGTCGACGGTCTTGCGCCGCTCGTCGACAAGCGTGCGGTACGGCCGCGCAACGTGGTCGCGCTGATCGGCCGCGTGGTGCCGATCAAGGACATCAAGACTTTCATTCGCGCGCTCTTCATCGCGTCGCGCGCGATGCCCGATATCGAAGGGTGGATCGTCGGGCCCGAGGAAGAAGACCCGTCGTACGCGCAGGAATGCCGCGCGCTGGCGGAGAGTCTGGGTCTCGCGAACAACGTGAAGTTTCTCGGCTTTCAGCGTATCGACGAGATTCTGCCGAAGGTCGACGTGATCGCGCTGACATCGATCAGCGAGGCCTTGCCGCTCGTCGTGCTGGAAGGCTTCGCGGCGGGCATCCCGTCGATCACCACGGACGTGGGTTCGTGCCGCCAGCTGATCGAAGGCTATGGCGACGAGGACCGCGCATTGGGCGCGGCGGGCAGCGTGGTGCCGATCGCCAATCCCGCTGCGTTCGCGCAGGCCGTGCTCGATCTGCTCGGCGACGAGCCGCGCTGGCTGGCTGCACAACAGGCGGGACTGGCGCGCGTGCGGCGTTTCTATACGAAGGCGCAGATGATCGATCAATATCGTGTGCTGTATCAGCGTTTGATGGCGGCGCCTTCGCAAGATAAATCCGCTGAAGGCAAGCAGGGCGGTGGTTGCCCGATGCATGCGGGCAGGGCGGCAGCGGCACAGTCGACGCAACCTGCACAACCGGCACAGACGGAAGGGGTGCGCTGATGGCTGGCATTGGTTTCGAGCTTCGCAAGATCCTGAAGCACCAGACGCTGTTCGGCGTCGCGCGCGCTTACGCGTACGCAGGGCTGATCAGTTCCGGTCCGCTGATCCTGTCGATCTTCGGCATTCTGGTCATCGGCGTGATGAGCCTCGCGTTCGTGATACCGAAGTACGCGATCGTGCAGTTCCAGGTGTCGGTGACGTATCTGATTGCGTGCAGTCTGATCCTTACCGGGCCGCTGCAACTGTCTTTCACGCGCTTCATCTCGGACCGGATCTTCGAGAAACGCGACGACCTCGTGCTGTCGAACTACAACGGCGTCGTGCTGGTTTCGACGGCGGCATCGGGGGTGCTCGGCGTCATTGCCGTCGCGCTCGGCTTTCAAGGCGAGCCGCTGATGTACCGGCTGCTGATGGTGGCGGGCTTCGTCGTCGTCAGCAACATCTGGATCGCGGTGATCTTTCTGTCGAGCGTCAAGCAGTACCGGCAGATTCTATTTGTGTTCGCGATCGGCTACGGCTGCACCGTCGCGTTCGCGCTGATGCTCAATACACACGGACTGTCGGGCTTGCTCGGCGGCTTCGTCGCCGGGCATGTCGTGCTGCTCGCGGGTCTGTCGGGGCTGATCTATCGCAACTATCGCAGCCCGCGCTTCATCTCGTTCGAGGTGTTCCAGAAACGCTTCGCCTACCCGAGTCTCGCGATGGTGGGCTTCCTGTTCAACCTCGGCGTGTGGCTCGACAAGTTCATGTTCTGGTATGCGCCCGGCACGGGATCGAAAGTGATCGGGCCGCTGCATGCGTCCGTCATTTACGACATTCCCGTTTTTATCGCCTACGTGTGCGTGATGCCGGGCATGGCGACGTTCCTCGTGCGAATCGAAGCGGACTTCGTCGAATACTACGACCGCTTCTACGACGCCGTGCGCAGCGGCGCGACGCTGCGCCATATCAACGACATGCGCGACATGATGGTCGGCAGCGTGCGCGCCGGCCTGTACGAGATCGTGAAGATTCAGGCGGTGGTGCTGCTGCTGATCCTCGCGTTCGGCCATCTGGTGCTCGATGCGCTCGGCATTTCGTCGCTGTATATGCCGCTGATGATGGTCGACGTCATTGCCGCGAGCCTGCAGGTGTTGCTGCTCGGTCTGCTGAACGTGTTCTTCTATCTCGACGCGCGGCGCACGGTGTTGCGCCTGTGTCTTGCATTCGTGTTGTTGAACGGTATCCTGACGGGTATGACGCTGTACATGCAGCCGGACTATTATGGTTATGGCTTCGCGCTGACGCTGCTGATTCTCGTCGCTGCCGCCGTGCAACTCCTGGATCGCAAGTTCAGCAAGCTCGAATACGAAACTTACATGCTGCGCAACTGAACGGTTTATGACAGCCAGTTCGCTCGCCCGTCTCGGCGTTTCGTGGATCGTCGTCGCTTGCGCGGCGGTGGTGATCCTGTTGCTGTCGGTTGCGTGGGTGCGGCCCGCGCTGGCCGCCTGCAAGCGGGCTTCGTCGACGGGAATCGGGGCGGTGGCGTTCTTCTACGGCGCGAACGTGCAGGCCGAGCGCTTCGAACCGTTCGATACCGTGGTGATCGAACCTGACAGCGGTTTCGATCCGCGCGCGCATACGGCGCATTGCCCGAACTGGTACGCCTATGTGAGCGTCGGCGAAGTGACGAAAGAGCGCGCGTACTACGCGAAGATGCCGAAGACGTGGTTTGCGGGCAGCAATGCGGCGTGGGCGTCGACGGTCGTCGATCAGAGCGCTTCGGGATGGCCCGCGTTTTTCGTCGACCAGATCATCAAACCCCTGTGGGAACGCGGCTATCGCGGCTTTTTTCTCGACACGCTGGATTCGTATCAGCTCGTCGCGAAGACGGACGCCGAACAGATGCAGCAGCAGGCGGGTATTGGCGCGGTGCTGCGCGAATTGAAGGTGCGCTATCCGCAAGCGCGGCTGATACTGAACCGGGGCTTTGAAATTCTGCCGCAGGTCCACGATCAGGTTGCGGCCGTCGCGTTCGAATCGTTGTTCGGCCGGTGGGACCAGGCAAATCAGCGCTACGACGAAGTGCCCGGCAACGACCGCGAATGGCTGCTCGGCAAGGCGCGCGAGATACACGAGCGCTACAGCCTGCCCGTCATTTCAATCGACTATTGCCCGCCGGAAGACGAAGCATGCCGCCGTGACATCGTGCAGAAGATCAGTGCGCTCGGCATCGTGCCGTATGTGGCGGACGGCGGGTTGCAGACCATCGGCATGAGCCATTCGATCATCAAAGACGCCGAACCGCTGACGAAGGTTTCGCTCAGGCGCTGATCAGCGGACCCGCGTGTCCGCGTATCCGTGTATCAACGATTCAGCGCAACTGCGTGACGGCCAGCAGCAACACCATGCTGCCGATCGCACCATCCAGCACGCGCCAGGCCGTAGCGCGCTTGAACAGCGGCGCGAGCGCACGCGCACCATAGCCCAGTGCAACGAACCAGATCGCGCTGACGGCCATCGCGCCGACCGCGAACGCGGCACGCGAGCCTTGCGCTTCCCGTGCCCCCGCCGTGCCGATCAACAGAAACGTATCCAGATACACGTGAGGATTGAGCCACGTGAACGCGAGCGTCATCAGCACGATGGGCAACGCGCGTTGCGCGGGCGGCGCGGTGTCGGTTTTCGCGTCGGTATCGAGGGTGGCATGGCCGGGGCGCACCGCGCGCACCAGTGCGCTGATGCCGAACCACGCGAGATAGGCGAGGCCCACATATAGCAGCGAATGGATGAAGGTCGGGTAACGCTCGACGAGCACCGACGCGCCACCCACGCCCGCGCCAATCAGCAGGAAGTCCGACAGCGTGCACAGCAGCACGATCTTGCCAATATGCGAGCGCATGATGCCTTGACGGAGCACGAACGCGTTTTGTGCGCCGATAGTGACGATCAACGAGGCGCACAACGCGGCGCCATGCGAAAAAGCCAGCCAGTTCATAGGGTTTGCAGGAAAGAAGGAATCGGATGGCGTGAGTGTGCCGTCGTCGTTAGAATAAGAGAAGCTAATTTCCGTAACGCCGCTTAAGGAACGCTAATGCTCGACTATGCTTTGCTGGATGCGCTTGCGGCCGTCGTGCGCCATGGCTCGTTCGACCGCGCTGCCACCGCGCTGAACGTGACGCCTTCCGCGGTGTCGCAACGGGTGAAACTGCTGGAGGAGCGCGTCGGCAGCGTGCTCGTCAAACGCGGGCAGCCGTGTACAGCGACGCGTTCGGGGGCGCTGTTGTGTCGCCACACGGAGCGCGTGCAATTGCTGGAAGCGGAACTCAATGGCCGCATGCCCGAGCTGCCCGGCGCGCTGCTCGAACCGTGGCCAACCCTGCGCGTCGCGGTGAACGACGACAGCGTAGGCACATGGTTCATCGACGCGGTCGCGGATTTTTGCGCGGAGCGCGGCATGTTGCTCGATCTGGTGATCGACGATCAGGACCATACCGCCCAGCGGATTCGCGACGGCAGCGTGCAAGGGGCGGTGACGACGCAGTCGGAGCCAGTGCAGGGATGCCGCTCGACGCGTCTGGGGCGTATGCGTTATCGCGCCGTGTGTACGCCTGCGTTTTACGAGCGCTATTTCAGTGAAGGCGTCAGTCGCGACACGCTGCGCGGTGCGCCATGCGTCGACTTCAATCCGAAGGATCAGTTGCAAAAGCGCTTCGTGCACAAGATCACGCGTGGCGAAATCGATGCGCCGACGCACTGGATTCCACACGTATCCGGTTTCTTGCGCGCGTGCGGGACGGGGATGGGTTGGGGAATGTGCCCGGAGCGGATGATCGCCGCGCAACTCGAAAGCGGCGAACTGATCGACATGGCGCCGGGCAAGCATCTCGACGTCGATCTGTATTGGCAGAGCTGGCGGTTGTCGATCGGCTGGCTCGACGACTTTGGGGCCGCGTTGCGCAAGCGGTCCGCCGAGTTTCTCGACTGACCGCCTGCCTTTCTGTGCATGACTGAGTGATGCGCGTCTCAATGCAGCCGGATCACGGGATGCACGCGGCGCCGCAGCCAATGGCTCGCCGTATCGAGCGCCATGCGTGCGAAGCCGGTGACCGTCATCACGTGCCGGCGATAAATCAGCCGGTACACGACGGTGGCGAGCCAGCCGTCGACGAACATCGGCCGCTCGCGCAGGCCGCTCAGGCTGCCGATCGTCCCCACATCGCCGAAGCCGACCAGCGTGCCCGCATCGCGATACGTGAACTCGGGCAGCGCTTCACCGCCGACGCGGCACTTCAGCGCGCGCGCCAGAAACATCGCCTGCTGATGCGCGACCTGTGCGCGCGGCGCGAGAAAGCCGTCCGCATGCGAAGGGCAGGCCGCGCAATCGCCGAGCGCGAAGACGTTCGTGTCGTTCGTGGTTTGCAGCGTGCGCGTCACGAGCACTTGCGCGTTGCGGTTCACGTCGATGCCGTCGAGCACGCGCAACACGGGCTGTCCGGCGATGCCCGCCGTCCAGATCGCGATATCGCTCGGCAGATGCTGGCCGTCGTGCGTGAGCACGGCATCCGCGCGCACTTCCGTCACACGCGTAGTCGTCAGCACTTCGACGCCGAGCCCGCCGAGTATCCGCTGCGCACGCGCTGAAATACGTTGCGACAGCGCGGGCAACACACGCTCCGTGCCTTCGATCAACCGAATACGAAAGTCGCGTTCCGGGTCGAGTGCGAACAGGCTGTAGCGATGCATCAAACGGATGCTGTCGCGCAACGCCGCGGCAAGCTCGACGCCCGTCGCGCCCGCGCCGACGATATTGATCGATACCGGCTGCACCTGCTGCGCGCCGCTCACGCGCCGCACATGGTTAGCACGCGTGCAGGCATCGAGCAGCTTGCGGCGGAACGATTCCGCATGCGTGACCGATTCCAGCGGCAGCGCGTGTTGCTCCGCGCCCTTCACGCCGAAGTAGTTGGTCACGCTGCCGAGCGCGAGCACGAGCGTATCGAACGTGATATGCCGCGCGGGCAGCACTTCGCGGCCATTGTCGTCGCGCGTTGCGCTGATCGTGATGTGACGCTGCGCGCGATCGAGCGATTGCAGCGCACCCTGTTCGAACTCGAAGCCGTGACGCCGCGCCTGTACCGCGAATTGCAACTGATGCGTGGCGGGGTCGATCTGGCCGGACGCGGCCTCGTGCAGCAACGGCTTCCAGAAGTGCGTCGGCGAGCGGTCGACGAGCACGACTTGCGCGTGCCCGCTCTTGCCCAGCGATTCGCCAAGACGCGTTGCGAGTCCCAGTCCACCGACGCCGCCGCCAACGACGACGATTCGGTGCGGCGCAGTTCGTGTGCTACTTGCGGTGTGTCGATCGATCGAGGCCATGATGCGTACTCTCCTGAAACGTTTTTCAATGCGGATTGATGCGTGAACATCATCAGTGAGGTCGAGTATAGAATTGGGCGAAACCGCAGCACAATTTAATGTTTGTACCGAACATATAGGTTTTTGCTTATGTTAAAGGCAGCGACGTTTCGTCAATTGAAGACGCTTCATACGGTGGCAAAGCTCGGCAGCGTGTCGGGCGCGGCGGAGGAATTGCGGTTGACGCAGCCCGCCGTGTCGTTGCAGATCCGCCTGCTGGAAGATGCGGCGGGCGCGCCGCTTTTGCAGCGCGTGGGTCGTGGCGTGCAACTGACAGCGGCGGGGGAAATCCTCGCGCGCTATGCGCTCGAGATTCTCGACCTGTGGAACGGTGCCGCCGACGACCTCGCCGCATTGCACGGCGAGCAGGGCGGCACGCTGCGCATCGGCGCGATCACGACGGCCGAGTATCTGATCCCGCCTTATCTGGTGCGCTTCACGGAAGCGCGTCCGCAAGTGAAGGTGCAATTCAAGGTGGGCAATCGCGCGGACATCATCCGCATGCTGGCGACGCATGAAATCGATCTTGCCGTGATGGGCAGCCCGCCGCGTGAATTGCGCACGGTCGCCACCGCGTTCGCGAAGCATCCGATGGCGTTCGTCGCGTCACCTTCGCATGCGCTGATGAAAAAGAAACGCCTCACGCTCGGCGATCTGGAATCGGCGAACCTGTTCGTGCGCGAGCGCGGCTCGGGCACGCGTTCGACGGTCGAAAACCTGTTCAGGCAGGCGGGCCACAAGATCCACATCGGCTCCGAACTGTCGAGCAACGAGGCGATCAAGCAACTGGTGGAAGCGGGGCTCGGCATTTCGTTTCTGTCGCTGCACGCGTGCTCGCTGGAATTTCAGGCGGGGCTGCTCGCGCTGCTGCCGCTGCCCGATAACCCGATCGAGCGCGACTGGTACGTGATGCATGTGTCGGACAAGCGTCTGCCGCACGTCGCGAGTCTGTTTCGCGACTTCCTGATCGAAGAGGGCGCGAAAGGCAGCGTACCGATTCCGATGCCGGCCGTTGCGGCCGCAAGGAAGCGCCGCCGCACCTGAAATCTGCCGATTCTTTTCGACGTTTTACGCCTCGCACGCCGCTTTCGAGACTTTCAGCAACCCGGCTATCAGCCTGCAAAGCCTTGGTGGGCAAGGTTTTCCGCTTACATCGACTGATATCGAAGTAAAGGTTGCGCCGACGATATTTTTGCCCGAATTGTTTCTCTTTACAGTGGCGGCCAGACATTTGTTAAAAAGCGGACGCCGCCAGCCAGTAGCGAGCCGTGTGATTTCCCTGGCCGTCAGAGGAGTCGGAGACATGAGCAGCCCCAGCGAGAGCAACAACACCAGTATCACGACCGTCGAGACCTTCGGTTTCGAACGCATTCCCGACGCGTCCCGCTATGCGCGGCCAATTGATCTGTTCCGCCTGCTGTTCGGCGGGTGCAATACGTTTTCCACTTCCGTGCTCGGCAGCTTTCCTGTGCTGCTCGGTCTGTCGTTCTGGGCGGGCGTCGCGTCGATCGTGATCGGCGTGCTGGTCGGCTCGTGCATTCTTGCGCCGATGAGTCTGTTCGGCATGCGCAACGGCACGAACGATCCCGTTTCGTCTGGCGCGCACTTCGGTATTCATGGGCGGATCGTCGGTTCGTTTCTCGCACTGCTGACGTCCGTCGCGTTCTTTTCGCTCGCGGTATGGAGTTCAGGCGACGCGCTCGTTGGCGGCGCGAATCATCTGCTCGGCTTGCCTGTGAACGGCTTCACGCTGAGTGCCGCGTACGGCATCTTCGCGGTGCTGGTGCTGACGGTGTGTATCTACGGCTTTCGCTTCATGCTGTGGGTCAACAAGATTGCCGTATGGACGGCGAGCCTGTTGTTCGTCGCGGGTATCTTCGCGTTCGCCGGACCGTTCGACAGCCACTACGCGGGCAAGTTTGCGATGGGCGCGGTGGGTTTCTGGCCGGCGTTCGTGAGTGCGGTGCTCGTCGCGCTGAGCAATCCCGTTTCGTTTGCTTCGACGATGGGCGACTGGGCGCGCTACATTCCGCAGAACACGCCGAAGCATCGCACGATGCTCGCCGTGATCATTGCGCAGATCGCGACCTTCGTGCCGTTCTTCTTTGGTCTCGCGACGGCGACGATCATCGCGCAGAAGGCGCCCGACTTCATTGCGTCGAACAACTATGTCGGCGGACTGCTGGCGATCTCGCCGAACTGGTTCTTTCTGCCGGTGTGTCTGATTGCGATCATCGGCGGCATGTCGACGGGCACGACAGCGCTGTACGGTACGGGCCTCGACATGTCGAGCATGTTCCCGAAGCTGCTCAACCGTGTACGTGCGACGTTCCTGATCGGCTGTGCTGCGATCGGCTTCATCTTTCTCGGGCGTTTCGTGTTCAACCTCGTGGAAAGCGTGTCGACCTTCTCGGTGCTGATCAATACATGCAGCTGCCCGTGGATGGTGATCATGATCATCGGCTACGTGACGCGTCGCGGCTTCTATCTGTCCGACGACCTGCAGGTGTTCAATCGCGGCGGGCGCGGCGGCCACTACTGGTTCACGCACGGCTGGAACTGGCGCGCGATGGGCGCGTGGGTGCCGAGCGCGCTGACGGGCCTGTGCTTCGTCAATCTGCCGGATCAGTTCGTCGGCCCGCTCGGTGAACTCGCAGGCGGCCTCGACATCAGCTTGCCGGTCGCGCTGACGATGGCTTGCACGTTGTACGTGGCGCTGCTGCAATGTTTCCCTGAGCCGGACGGCGTGTATGGTCCGCAAGGCCGACGATGGCTGCGCGGCAGCCACAAGGCCACGCATGCGCACATCAAGGTGGTCGAGCCGCGCACGGCGGAAGGCATGCGAGGCAACAGGATGACGGCGCCGCGCGAAGAAGTATTCGACACGCAGGACGCCGCGTAATAAAAGAGAGCATGCCGCTAGTGGCATCATTATCAAAGATTGGAATTGAGCAGGTGAGAAGATGAGCGAGTCGGTCAAACGCGCATTCGAAGGTGTCAAGCTGTTTCCGTTCTGGCTGGACAATCCGGCGGCGCCTGCCGTCGAACGCGAACTGATCGGGCCGACCACGGCCGATCTCGTGATCGTCGGCGGCGGCTTTACGGGCTTGTGGGCAGCCATTCAGGCGAAGGAAAACGATCCTCGTCTGGACGTGGTGCTGATCGAAGCAGGCAAGGTTGCCTATGGTGCATCGGGCCGTCCGGGCGGGATTATTTCGACGTCCGTGATGCATGGTCTGCCGAATGCGACGCGTGTGTTCCCGAAAGATCTCGATGTACTGGAGCGTCTGGGGCAGGAGAATCTCGACGGCTTCAAGGAATCGCTGGTGCGCTATGGCATCGAAGCAGACGTCGAATGGAACGGCGAAATGACGGTGGCCGTCGACGAAAAGCATCTGGACCATTTGCAGAACGACTTCGAACTGCATGTGTCGCATGGGCATGACGTGGTATTGCTCGATAGCGAGAAGGCTCGTGAGCAACTGGATTCGCCGTTGTTTGCAGGTGCGATGTGGTCGCGTAATCGTAGCGGGACGATTCATCCGGCGAAGCTTGCCTGGGGGCTCAAGGCAGCTGCCTTGAAACTCGGCGTGCGGTTATACGAGCATTCGCCGCTGACGCGTCTGGAAGACGCGGGCAAGAAGATGATCGTGCATACGCAGGCGGGACGGATCGATACACCGCGTGTGTTGCTCGGCACGGGTACTGCGAATGTCGGTGTGTCGGATATCAACCGGCGTGTGATGCAGGTGCGCGATCACATCATCGCGACGAGTCCGCTGACGGAAGAGCAGATGTCGCGGATTGGCTGGAAGAACCGGCAGGGTGTGTATGACACGCGCACGCAGCTCAATTACTTCCGTCTCACGAAGGACAATCGGATCATTTTTGGCGGGCGTGTCAGTTATCACTTTGGTGGGGAGAACAATCCTGCTCAGGATCGCGATGAGCGGACTTACTACAAGCTCGCAGAGGCTTTTTATCGGACGTTCCCGCAGCTGGATGATGTGAAGTTCACGCATGCGTGGGGTGGGCCGATTGATTACTGTTCTCGCGGTGCCGTGTTTGCGCGTAAGTACCACGGTGGGAAGACGGTGTTCGTTGCCGGGTACACCGGGTTTGGCGTCGCCGGGAGCCGCTTCGGCGCGAGGATGGGGCTCGAGATGCTCTGGAATCGCGATACGTTGATCACTTCGCTCGATATCTCGCGGAAAGGGCCTTCTTATATTCCGCCTGAACCTGTGCGGTGGATCGCTGCCAAGATTACTTTTAATGCTTTTGATGGGGCGGATGATCGGGGTGGATGGAGGCGGTGGTGGATTAATTCCATTAAGGCGCTTGGGTTTCCGATGTAGGTTTTTTTTGTCTGCGACGCTGGGGTGGTGGTTTTGGTTTTTTGCGCTGGCATCCGCGTGATGTTATTGGTTCGCTAGCGTTGCCCCTGTGCGGGGCGGCACCTACTTTTCTTTGCCGCCGCAAAGAAAAGTAGGCAAAAGAAAGCGGCTCACACCGCCAGCCCGTGTTCTTATCCACGGGCCCCCAACGTCCCCACATGCCACACGGTAACGCGTTGTTCGTTGCCCGTTGCCAGCGCTTCGAATGAACGCCTCACCCGCTTTAAATACCCGTAGTCAGGCCAGCGGCAGCGAATGGTATATGCCGCCCAGGTGGCAAACTGTGTGTAGTTTGTCGCGGCGTATAGCCTGGGGCTCTTACAGGGTGGGGCGCGTGCGCTACCGGTCCGGAGTGAGGCGTGTGGAGCACTTGGGCCGACACACAGTTTGCCACCTGGGCGGCTGTGGACTGTCTGGCGTGGCATGCTGTAACGCGGGAGCACGAAGCGGGTGAGGCGCACGGCAAGAGCGCTGGCAACGAACGTGGGTAACGTGGCTGCCGTGTGAAGCGTAAGAACCTTTGGGGGCCCTCAGGCAAATACTAGAACTGGCGGTGTGAGCCGCTTTCTTTTGCCTACTTTTCTTTGCGGCGGCAAAGAAAAGTAGGTGCCGCCCCGCACAGGGGCGACGCTTGAAGCACCAATAACAAAACGCGGATGCCCTCAAAAACGCAATCCGCGGACCCCATCGCAAAAGGCACAAAAAAACCGCGCATAAAACCGCGCGGCCGGCTCAGGCCAGAACCTTAAAACCTTCACCCACAATACACAACACTGTACTTCTTAGTAGCAACAGGCATATGCCACGTACCCGAGAAGCCCTTGTGCAAAATGAACGCATCACCGGCCTTATAGTGATCCGAACGCCCATCATCGCTGGTGATCACGACTTCACCTTCGATGAGCACGCACACTTCATGAATCGGCAGATCAGACAACTTGAGCGTACCGGCATCGCACTGCCACACCCCAGCCGTGAGCACATTGTCAGCATCAGAAAAAGCCGTCGCCGCATGCGGCGCTTTAGCGCCATCGAGAATCACATCAGCAGGATCATGCAAAGCCGGCTGCAGGCCAGTAGCGCCAGGGCCCTTCACATCGATACGGGTAAAGGTAATGTTGCTCATGTCAAAGTCTCCAGAATGAATCGCAAATCAAAGCGGGTTGATTGGGAAACGCGAGTCTGAGCCAAACACGCTCGCCAATGAATTTCGATTTGAAGACATGTAGTTCGAGAACAGTCGATGTAACGCATCGGACCAATGAGAGGAAACATCATGCAGCAAGCCACGCAGTTCTATATCGACGGCAAATGGATCGACCCGATCGAGCCCAAAACGCTCGACGTCATCGACCCGTCCACGGCTAAACCGTTCGCAACGATTTCGCTCGGCAGTGCAGGCGACGTCGATCGCGCGGTCGCAGCCGCGAAAGCCGCGTTCGCTTCGTATTCGGAAACCACGGTGCAAGAACGCATCGACCTGCTGCAGGCGATCCTCGAGGTCTATCGCAAGCGCTACGACGACATGGTCGACGCGATCAGCCGCGAAATGGGTGCGCCGAAGCAGTTCGCACACGACGCGCAGGCGTGGACGGGCACCGCGCATCTCGAAACGATGATCCGCACGCTGCAGCACTTCGAGTTCGAGCAGATGAAAGGCAGCATGCTGATCCGCAAGGAAGCCGTCGGCGTATGCGGTCTAATCACACCGTGGAACTGGCCCGCGTTGCAGATCACGACGAAGGTCGCACCGGCGCTCGCAGCAGGCTGCACGATGGTACTCAAGCCGTCGGAACTCGCACCGATGAGCGCGATGCTCTACGCGGAAATCCTGCACGAAGCAGGCGTGCCCGCGGGCGTGTTCAATCTCGTCAACGGCGAAGGGCAGGTGGTGGGCGATGCCATGTCGCGCCACAAGGACATCGACATGATGTCGTTCACAGGCTCGACGCGGGCAGGCGTGCAAGTCGCGAAGGCCGCCGCCGATACCGTCAAACGCGTCCATCAGGAACTGGGCGGCAAGTCCGCCAACCTGATTCTCGAAGACGCAGATCTGCGCGACGCCGTCACGCGTGGCGCGCGGGCATGTTTCGACAATAGCGGCCAGTCGTGCGACGCGCCCACCCGCATGTTCGTGCCACGCGCGCGGATGGACGAAGCGTTGACCTATGCGAAGGAAGTGGCGGACGCGCTCGTCGTCGGCGCGGCGGATGCGCCGTCGAGCGATATGGGCCCTGTGATCAGCCAGCAGCAGTTCGACAAGATCCAGTCGATGATCGAAGCCGGCGTGCGTGAAGGCGCGGTGCTTGCAGCGGGCGGACCGGGACGCCCGGAAGGTCTCGGCGACGGCTACTACGTGCGCCCGACCGTGTTCGGTCACGTGAAGCACGACATGACGATCGCACGCGAAGAAATCTTCGGACCCGTGCTGTCGATTCTCGGCTACGACACGGAAGACGAAGCCGTCGCGATGGCCAACGACAGCATCTACGGTCTCGCGGGCTATATTCAGTCGGCGTCGCTCGAACGCGCTCGCGCCGTCGCGAAGCGGCTGCGCACAGGCACGATCTATCTGAACTACGCGGAGTACTCGCCCGAAGCGCCGTTTGGCGGCTATCGTCAGTCGGGGAATGGGCGCGAGTACGGCGAGTTCGGACTCGAAGACTTCCTGGAGATCAAGGGCGTCGTCGGGTACGGAAAATAGCTGTAAATAAGCCTTAAAAAAGCAGTTCGATCGAATGAAACAGACGGCGGCGGTCCGCATCCTGCGACCGCGCGCCTTCGTCGATCACGTCGCGCAGGCATTCGATAAAACACGCACCCGCGGGACTGACAGGCACGCCGCGCCGCGACGTGATGCTGACGATCGTCTCATCGACCACTTCTCGCAACGGCAACGCGCGAAGATTCTCCTTCGCGATGCTCACCTCGACGAGCGGCCACGGAAAGATGCTCAGGAAATCCGTCTGTTGAAGCAGGCCCAGCACGATGGCAAATGAATGCGCGAGATGGATCGTGTGCGGCACCCTCATGCCGCGCTTGCGGAACAGATTGTCGGCCATCGACTCGCGGCTCGCCGGGTCCCAGTTCAACACCCATTCGGCGTCTTGCAGTTCGTGCAGCGTGCGGCATTCGCCCAGCGGATGCCCACGTCGCGCGACGACGGCCGAATGCGTCGAAAAAAGCGGCACGTTGTGAAACTCCGATTGCGGCGACGCAGGCGGCGGCCGCCCGATCGAAAAGTCGAGGCTGCCGTCGCGCAGACGCGGCTGCACGACAGCCAATAATCCTTCGAAGAATTCCAGCTGCACGTCGGGCATTTTCTGCTTGAAGCGGTTGACCGTCTCCGGCAGAAACGTCAAAGCGAGCCACGGCGTCACACCGACCGAGAGTTTCCCCGCCGACGCGCCGCGCATCGCTTCGAGTTCGGCCTCGGCGCGCGCGAGCTGACCGAGCACGAGCCGCGCATGGACGACGAGCGCACGTCCGTATTCGGTGAACGCGACGCCCGATGTGCCGCGTATCACCAGCGGCGCGCGCAGGTCCGCTTCGAGTTCGCGCACGGACTTGGTGACGGCCGCGGGCGACAGCCCCAGTTGCCGCGCCGCGGCGCGGATGCTGCCCGTCTCCGCGATGGCGGCGAGGGTGCTGAGTTGATGCAGTTTCATGTCGGGCGGATGAAAGGTGGCATCGTGGGTGACAACCATTGGTTGTCACCGTAACCGTTTCCCGCCTGCCCGTCAAAAAAACGGGCGGCTATGCTGGGTTCACAGACACTCGATGGAGACAGCAGCGTGAACACCATGGTCATCCCCGCCGGCATCGCCGATCTCGAAGCAGAAATGATTGCGCTGCGCCGCCGCATTCACGCGCATCCCGAGCTTGCGTACGAAGAACACGTGACAGGCGATCTGGTCGCCGAAAAGCTCGCCGAGTGGGGCTATACGGTGACGCGCGGGCTGGGCAGCACGGGTGTCGTCGGGCAACTGAAAGTGGGCAGCGGTACGCGCAAGCTCGGCCTGCGCGCCGACATGGACGCGCTGCCCATCCACGAGCAGACGGGCCTGCCATACGCGAGCAAGCTGCCCGGCAAGATGCACGCGTGCGGCCACGACGGCCACACGGCGATGCTGCTCGCCGCCGCGAAGCATCTTGCGCAGGAACGTTCGTTCGACGGCACGCTGAACCTGATTTTCCAGCCCGCCGAAGAAGGTCTTGCCGGCGCGAAGAAGATGATCGAAGACGGGCTGTTCGAGCGCTTCCCGTGCGACGCCGTGTTCGCGATGCACAACATGCCGGGTCATCCGATGGGCAAGTTCGGCTTTCTGCCGGGTTCGTTCATGGCGTCGTCGGATACCGTCATCATCAAGGTGACGGGGCGCGGCGGCCACGGCGCGGTGCCGCACAAGGCCGTCGATCCCGTTGTCGTGTGCGCGCAGATCGTGCTGGCGTTGCAGACCATCGTGTCGCGCAACGTCGCGCCGCTCGATATGGCGATCATCACGGTCGGCGCGATTCACGCGGGCGAAGCGTCCAACGTGATTCCTGAAACGGCCGAGATGCGCCTCTCCGTGCGCGCACTGAAGCCCGAGGTCCGCGACTATCTGGAGACGCGCATTCTGGAAGTCGTGCACGGACAGGCGTCGGTGTACAACGCGCGCGCCGAGGTCGACTATCAGCGCCGCTATCCCGTGCTCGTCAATGATGCCGAGATGACGGCCTTCGCGACGCAGGTCGCGCGCGACTGGGTCGGCGACGCTGGCCTGATCGCGAACATGCAACCGCTGACGGGCAGTGAGGACTTCGCGTTCATGCTCGAAAAATGCGCGGGCGCGTATCTGATCATCGGCAACGGGGACGGCGAGGGCGGCTGCATGGTGCACAACCCGGGCTACGACTTCAACGACGATTGCCTCGCGACGGGCGCTGCTTATTGGGTGCGACTCGCGCAATCATTTCTCGTCTGACGCATCCGGGAGACGGATATGACTTACTCAGCCGCATCGGCCTCTACACCGAACGACGACGCATCGACGAGCGACGCGCAACCGCAGCGCGTGAGCCATGCGAAAGCGATCGCCGCGATCACGCTCGGCAACGGCCTCGAATTCTTCGACTTCACGATTTACAGCTTCTTCGCGACGATCATCGGCAAGCTGTACTTTCCCGTCGAAGGACAGCTTGCGCAACTGATGCTCGCGGTCGGCACGTTCGGCGTCGGGTTCATCATGCGGCCGGTGGGCGGCGTGGTACTTGGCGCGTATGCGGACCGCGCGGGCCGCAAGGCGGCGATGAGCCTGACGCTGTGGCTGATGACGCTCGGCTCGGCGATCATCGCGTTCGCGCCGACGTATGCATCGATTGGCCTTGCTGCGCCTGTGCTCGTGATCGTTGCGCGGCTGATTCAGGGCTTTGCGCTGGGCGGAGAGATTGGTGCGTCGACGTCGCTCCTGATGGAGTACGGCAGCGACCGTACGCGCGGTTTTTATGGCAGCTGGCAGTTCGTGAGCCAGGGTTTGAACACGGTGGTCGGCTCGCTGCTTGGCGTCGCGTTGGCCGCGCTGCTGTCGACGCATGCGCTCGAAAGCTGGGGCTGGCGGGTACCGTTTGTGATCGGCATGGCGATGGGGCCGATTGGCGTGTATATCCGGCGGCATCTCGATGAGACGTTGCCGATGCCCGTGTCTTCCGGCGATGCGCCTGCTGTCGACGCTGCGACGATTGCAAAGCCGGTGCGGGAGATCTTCCGCACGCATAGGGGGTCCATTGCAGCGGGCGTCGTGACGACGATTGGCGGCACGGCGGCGAACTATATCGTGCTGTTTTATCTGTCGACTTACGCGATCAAGATCCTGCATCTGCCGATGTCGCTGGCGTTGTGGGCTTCGTGGACGGCTGCTTTCGTTACGGTGATCTGCTCGCCGTTTGCCGGGTCGTTGTCGGATCGGTATGGGCGCAAGCGGGTGCTCGGGGTGTCGCGTGTGCTGTTGATCGCGGCTGTGTATCCGGCGTTTATGGTGATCAATGCCGTGCCGACTGTGCCGGTGCTGCTTTGGGTTGTTGCTGTGCTGGGTGTGCTCGTTGCGTTTACGGCTGTGCCTAATATCGTCATGTTGCCCGAGATGTTTCCGCGCGAGATTCGCGCTACTGGGATGTCGATTGTTTATTGTCTCGGTGTGTCGATTTTTGGTGGTTTTGCGCAGTTCTTCGCTACGTGGCTTATTCAGTTGTCGGGGAATACGCTTGCGCCGGCCTGGTATCTGATTGGATGTGGTTTGGTTTCTTTACTGGCGTTGCCGTTTGTTCGTGAGACTGCTGGGCGGGCAATAGATTGATCGTGTTTTTGGTCTTGCGACGTTGGTGTTGGTTTGCTGGTTTTTTTGCTGGCATCCGCGATTTGTTATTGGTGCTTCAGGCGTCGCCCCTGTGCGGGGCGGCACCTACTTTTCTTTGCCGCCGCAAAGAAAAGTAGGCAAAAGAAAGCGGCTCACACCGTCAGTTCTAGTATTTGCCTGAGGGCCCCCACAGGTTCTTACACTTCACACGGCAACCACGTGACCCACGCTCGTTGCCAACGCTCTAAAAGAGCGCCTCACCGGCTCCACGCGCCCGCGCTATAGCATGCCGTGCCAGACAGTCCACCGCCGCCCAGGTGGCAAACTGTGTGTAGGCCGTAGTACTCCACACGCCTCACTTCGAACCGATAGCGCACGCGTCCCACCCTGTAAGAGCGCCAGGCTATACGACGCGATAGCCTACACAGAGTTTGCCACCTGGGCGGCACATACCATTCGCTGCCGCTGGCCGTTGTACGGGTGCCTGAAGCGGGTGATGCGATTGTTCGAAGCGCTGGCAACGAGCATCGACCAGGGCACTGCCGTGTGAAGGGTGGGGACGTTGGGGGCCCGTGGATAGGCACAGGTGCTGGCGGTGTGAGCCGCTTTCTTTTGCCTACTTTTCTTTGCGGCGGCAAAGAAAAGTAGGTGCCGCCCCGCACAGGGGCGACGCGTGAAGCACGAAAGCAAAACGCGGATGCCAGCGCAAAACACCAGAAAACCAACACCAGCGTCGCGCAGACAAAAAACCCTTTTATTTAGCCCGCTTCAAGGGCCCATCCTCCGCGGGTGCAGGGCCCCCCTGCAAATCCCCATTCGCATCACGCGTCTCAGGCATAGCCGCCCACACGAGCAACACAGCAAGCGCCCCCGCACCAGCGAGCCCAAAGAAACTAACAGCGTTACCAAAGCGATCAGCAATAAACCCAGCAACGGCAGTAGAAAGCGTCGCCCCAATGCCAGCCGCAAGGCCAAAAAGCCCAATCGTGAGGTTATACCGCCCCTTGCCGCCGGCAACATCGGCAGCGATCAGCGGCAACATGACACCGAACACCGCGGCGCTAATGCCATCGAGCATCTGCACAGGCACGAGCAGGTAAGGGCTGCTAACGCCAGCAAACAGCAAAGCCCGCACCGGCAGCGCAGAGAACCCTAGCAACAAGATCGGCCGCCGCCCCCAACGCTCGGCAGTGCGCCCAACCCAAGGCGACAACATCGCCACGATCGCCTGCGGCACGATGATGCACGCAGCAATCACCAGCTGCACGTTATCGCCCATGCCCGCCGTTACTTCACCCGCCGCGAGATTGAGCATCGCCGCATTCGACAGATGGAACAGCACCACGCAGGCGGCAAAGATCAACATCCGCTTGTCGCGCAGCAACTCGAAGATCGATTCCTTTTCGTCGGCGTCGTCGTGTTCCTTCTTCACAGGTTGATGCGCAGGCACAGGATGATGCTGCGGCATCGTGATCATCGACAGCGCAAACAGCGCAGGCGCCGCGAGCACGGCAGTCAGCCAGAACACCGCGCGCGCCGAGAAGTATTCGCCGAACAGACCCATCAGGCCCGCAGCGACAGCGCTGCCAATCGATGCCCAGCGCGCATTGCGCCCAAGCCGGTCGCCCAGATCGTGCCGGCCGACGAGCGCGAACGAGATGGCCGCCATCGCCGGCACGAGCATGCAGCTCGCAAAACCGTGAAAGACCTCGGCGGCCATCACGGGCAGCACGGTCGGACTCGCCGCAAGCAGCACGGCACTGAGAATGATCGCGATGATCGCCCAGGCAGCAGCGGCTTTCTTGTTGCGCAGCGCATCGACGGCCGCGCCGCCGGGCACCTGGCTCACCATCGCGCTGATCGTGCCGACCGAAAGCGCGAGTCCGATCTCGCCCTGTGTCCACTTGTGCGACGCGAGGTACGAAGCGATGAACGGCCCGAATCCCGTCTGCACGTTGGCGACGAAGAAGTTGAGCCAGTCGAGGGCGCGGAGACTGCGTGCGTTGACCATGAGACGGCTCGTCATCGTGAAGTGCGTGCGGTTGAGGCCGCCGCGGCGGACGATGAAGGGCCAGCCGTTGTAGCGGGCGCAGGAGCGGACGCGGGAACGGGAGATGGAGGAGGGGCGGGCGAGACCGCCCGGATCGGTTTATCTGCCTCGTAAGTGGGCGACGCCTTGATCTGCGCGTCATTGAGATCCATCAACGGACGCAGCGTCTTGTCCTTCGCGATGAAGCGCAGCGCCGACCAGTTCGCGGCAATCGCGCGGCGATCGGGACTGATGATGCCGCTCACGTCGAGCACGACGGCCTGCGGCTGCGCGTTCACATCGATCAGCACGTCGATCACGCGGCCCACCTTGCCGCCGTTCGGACGCTCGACGTCCGCATCCATCAGTTCCATTTGCCCCGGCGGCACCGCAGGCGCGGCCGTCACGGCCGCCAGCGGCGTCGCGAGCGAAGCCGACGGCTTCGGCCGGTTGGTCGCAGCCAGCTGGTTCGGTGGGGTCGTGATCGTGATGGGCGCGCCTTTGGCGTTCGGCGTGAAGCGGAACGCAGTCCACGGAAAGCCGACCTTGCGGTCGCCAATGCCGAGAAAGCCCTGCAGGTTGACGATCATCTGGCGCGGCGTGCCGCTCCCGTCAGCCGTCATGTCGATGGCGCGGCCGAGCACCTTGCCGTCCAGCTTCTGCACTTCGCTGTCGAGCAGGCCATGCGTCGTGTTGCGATCGAGCGTGCGGGTCACGATGATCGGCGCGGGAGCGGGCGGCGGAGGCGGCGGCGCGGGCGCGACGACGGGCGGCGGCGGCTCAGGCTTGTGCGGGCGCACGACGGGCGGGCGCGGCTTCTTCGGTTCCTTGGGTTCGGGCGCCTCGGCCTGGTCCGGCTCGGAGGCGGGTTCGAGGGCGGGAACGACGAGCGGCGTCACCGTGGCTTCGGTGATGGGCGCAGGCGGCTGCTCGGTGGGTCCGAACAGGCTGCAGCCCGACATCATGGCGGCAAAGGCCGCAAAAACGGCCAACAGCAAAAGACGGAAGGCTGGACGTAGGAAACCGCCAATCATCAAGTGGGACTCCGTGGCCAGGGCGGCGGGCCGATGCAGGTGTGCAAGTGCTGTCGCAAGAGACGATCCAGCGATTCATGCAGGCATCGAAAGCCTCGCCGGCAATGCGTTAAAGGCATGGTTTGCCGAGAGTTTAACCCGTGACGTCGATAGGCCCTTGTTTTGTCCGCGTTGGACTGGCCTCGCCGCAGGCTTCAAAGCCCTTTCAACAGGGCTTCGCGCCCCGCGTCAGGCGGGCTGCAACCGTAGGTGTTAACACCCGGGTACGCGGCCCGCATTGCCGTGTGTCAGGCGATATACGCGTTGCGACATGCGCGGCATGTTTTTATTGCGATGGGAGATATATTGGGATTCGCCTAACCTTCGCTTCAGCATAAAAAGAGCGGCGTGAAGTGGGTCGTGTACTGGTGAAAACGGAACGCGACGTCAATCGATCGTCCAACGACGGATTACCTGCCGTAACGAGGACGATGCGCACCTGCGCGCCATGCGGAAAGCGCAACACGCACTACATCTACTACTCAACGAGACGAACCTGATGACGGCGAGCCCGCGACGGCAGCCGTTTCGGCATGCTGATAAAGGAGGCACTCATCATGATGGAACCCCAGGCCCAGAGCATCGCGGAAGCCGGGAGCGAGCCGTTCGACGACACTCGCGACCAGCCGGCGGCGTTCATTGACCGCTATTTCGACATCACCGCGCGCGGCAGCACGGGACGCCAGGAAATCGTCGCCGGCATCACGACGTTTCTGGCGATGGTCTATTCCGTGTTCGTCGTGCCGGGCATGTTCGGCAAGGCGGGCTTCGACACCAGCGCGGTGTTCGTCGCCGTGTGCCTGACGACGGCATTCGGCTCGCTGCTGATGGGCATCTGGGCGCGCCTGCCCATTGCGATCGGCTGCGCGATTTCGCTGACGGCGTTCACTGCGTTCGGCCTCGTGCTCGGCAAGGGCTTGCAGCCGAATGTCGCGCTCGGCGCGGTGTTCCTGATGGGCCTCGTATTCACCGGGATCTCGGTGACGGGCGTGCGGTCGTGGATTCTGCGCAATCTGCCTGCGGGCGTCGCGCATGGGACGGGCATCGGTATTGGTCTCTTTCTGCTGTTGATCGCCGCGAACGATGTCGGCCTCGTCGTGAAGAATCCTGGGCCGGGGCTGCCTGTTTCGCTGGGGCATATCACGTCGTTGCCCGTGCTGATGTCGGTGGGCGGGCTCGCCGCGATCTTCGGTCTGGTGCGCCGCCGCGTGCCGGGTTCGATCCTGATCGTGATCGTCGCGATCTCGGCGCTGGCGTTGCTGCTCGATCCTGCTGTGGCGTTTCATGGTGTGTTTGCGCTGCCTTCGCTGAGCGCGCCGGGTCATGCGTCGCTGATCGGGGCGATGGATATCAAGGGTGCGTTGTCGCTTGCTGTGCTGCCTAGCGTGCTTGCGCTGGTGATGACGGCGGTGTTCGATGCGACGGGGACGATCCGCGCTGTCGCCGGACAGGCCGGGCAACTCGACGAGAATGGCCGCATCATCAACGGTGGCCGCGCATTGACGGCTGATTCGCTTAGCTCGATCTTCTCGGGGTTTATGGGCGGTGCGCCGGCTGCTGCCTATATCGAATCGACGGTTGGGGTTGCTGCGGGCGCGAAGACGGGACTGGCTGCTGCTGTCGTGGGTCTGCTGTTTCTCGTCGTGATGTTCTTTTCGCCGCTTGCCGCGCTTGTGCCTTCTTATGCGACTGCGCCTGCCTTGATGTATGTCGGGCTGCTGATGCTCTCCAGCGTGAGCAAGCTGCATATGGACGATATGGTCGATTCGATGTCGGGGCTCGTGTGTGCCGTTTTTATCGTGCTCACGGCTAATATCGTGACGGGCATCATGCTTGGGTTTTGTACGCTGGTGATTGGGCGTGTCGTTAGCGGGGAATGGCGCAAGCTGAATGTTGGGACCGTTGCGATTGCTGTTGTGCTTGCTGTGTTTTATCTTGGTGGATGGGCGATCTGACGTTTTCTGTTGTCTTGCGACGCGGGGTGGTTTGCTGGTTTTTTTGCTGGCATCCGCGTTGTGTCTCTGGTTCGCAAGCGTTGCCCCTGTGCGGGGCGGCACCTACTTTTCTTTGCCGCCGCAAAGAAAAGTAGGCAAAAGAAAGCGGCTAACACCGCCAACGTTTCTTCCTGCCTGAGGGACCCCAACCGGTCCCTTACTTCACGCGGCAACTTCTCGATTCAATTTCGTTGCCAGCGCTCTTGCAGTGCGCCTCACCCGCTTCATGCGCCCACATCGCGGCACGCACTACCAGGTATTCCACCGCCGCCCAGGTGGCAAACGGTGTGTCGGCCGAAGTACCTCACGCGCCTCACTCCGGACCGATAGCGCATGGGCCCCACACTGTAAGGACGCTACCCTATACAACGCGACGACCTACACACAGTTTGCCACCTGGGCGGTACATATCATTCGCTGCCGCTGGCCCGAGTACGGGTATTCGAAGCGGGTGAGGCGCGCATTTAGAGCGTTGGCAATGCACGCAAACAAAGGTGTTGCCGTGTGAAGGATGGGGACGTTGGGAGCCCGTGGATAGGCACACGTGCTGGCGGTGTTAGCCGCTTTCTTTTGCCTACTTTTCTTTGCGGCGGCAAAGAAAAGTAGGTGCCGCCCCGCACAGGGGCGACGCTTGAAGCACCAATAACAAAACGCGGATGCCAGCAAAAAGCCAAACCGCGGATGCCAACGAAAAGCCCAAAAGACCACCCCCTTGACACAGCATCCCCGTGTCCTACACTTAACCTCATGGTTAAGTTACAAGACCTTGATCGCACTTTCGCTGCGCTAGCGGACCCGACCCGCCGCGCGCTGCTTGCGCGCCTATTGGAGAGGGGAGACGTATCAGTCTCCGAACTCGCAGAACCATTTGCGATGTCCCTTCCAGCTGTGATGAAACACCTCGACGTGCTGGCCGACGCGGGCCTCATCACGCGCACCAAAACGGGCCGCACAGTCGCGTGCCGGCTGTCTGCCGCGCCGATGGAGCAGGCCATGTCATGGCTACAACGCTATCAGCAGTTCTGGTCCGAAGCACTCGATCAACTGGCCGCCTATGTGGAGGAGCCGTCATGTCCACCCGCCCCAGTCTCACGCTCCAGCGACACATCAAGGCGCCCCCGGAAAAAGTCTTCAACGCGTGGACCGACCCGCAGCAGATCGTGAAGTGGCTGCATCCCGGCGGCTGTGACGTAGTTCTCTCGGAGATGGAGTTGAAGGTGGGCGGCCGTTTCCATATGGTCATGCGCGCGCCCGACGGTGAAGAGCACGACGTGAGCGGCGTGTTCCGCGAAGTCGCGATCAACGAAAAGCTCGTCTACAGCTGGGCATTTCGCTCGACGCCCGAACGTGAGTCAGTCGTCACGTTTTCGCTGAAAGCCGATGGCGAAGGCACGTGGCTCACGCTCACGCATGAACAGTTCGTCGACGAAGCCGCGCGCGACGCGCATCGCGGCGGATGGACGGAAGCACTCGACGGACTCGAACGCTATTTCTCGTGAAGGCTGCGACCGCTCGCGAAAGCGCGATCCAGCCGCCCAACTGGAGGAGCAGATGGAAGAGCACAACATCGTTTCACGCGAAGCATGGCTGGCCGCGCAACAAGCGCATCTCGCGGAGGAGAAGGCGTTCACGCGCGCCCGCGATGCGCTCGTGAAAAAGCGTCAGGCACTGCCGTGGATGAAGATCGACAAGACCTATACCTTCGATACACGCGACGGCACGAAGACGCTCGCCGATCTGTTCGCGGGTCATAGCCAGCTGATCGTCTATCACTTCATGCTCGGGCCGGATTGGGAGCAGGGCTGTCCCGGCTGCTCGTTCCTCTCCGATCACATCGACGGCGCGCTCGTGCATCTCGCGCATCGCGATGTTACGTATGTGGCTGTGTCGCGCGCGCCGCTCGAGAAAATCGATGCATACAAAACCCGCATGGGATGGCAGTTCCCCTGGGTGTCGTCGTTCGGCGGCGACTTCAATTACGACTTCGACGTGTCGTTCACGCCGGAGCAGGAGACGCAAGGCAAGGTCGTCTACAACTTCGAGACGCAGGACTATGCGTGCGACGAACTGCCCGGCATGAGCGTGTTTTACCGGAACGACAAGGGCGAGATCTTTCGCACGTTCTCGTCGTATGGCCGCGGCGGCGAGCCGCTGATCGGCACCTATACGCTGCTCGATTTCGTGCCGAAGGGCCGCGATGAAGACGAAAACAAGATGATGGGCTGGCTGCGCCGTCACGACAGTTACGAAGACGGCGTGACGGGGAAGACGCTAGCGCAGGAAAAGCAGAGGGCGGGCGCCTGTTGTCATGAGGCGGCGCACAAGTGACAACTGATGTGCTCTCAGGCGGCGAAAGGCACTAGGCCGACGCGACACGGGTCTGCATTCACAGCGACATTTCGAATGCGGGCCTGAGAAACTCCTGGATGGCCATCACGACCAGGCCCATCGCGCCCGACGCAAGCGTCAGCGTGCCGTACTCGTCGTAACGCGAGTCGTACAGGCACGCGACGATAAACAGAATCGCGAGCAGGTTGGTCAGCCAGTCGAAATTAAGTGCAAGCAACATTGAATGGTCCGGGCTCGAGCCGAAAGATCGAGGTTGTCATCAACCTGATCGAACATCGCCGATTCTAGCGACGCGAGCTTACGGATACGCAACAGCCTTGCTTACAACGTGTGCGCTGGCCAACCTTCCATGCGCGGTTGCGACGCGTGATTTACGCGTCTTTCATCATGTCGCTCTCGATCCACTCGATGACCGATGTATGCGTCGGCTGCCAGTCGAGCAGTTTGCGTGCGCGAGTGCCGCGTACGCGGCTGTTCGAGCCGAGACCATACGACGCCATTTCATAGCCCCATTCGCCAATCGCCTGATCGAGCGGCCAGTCCTGTGCCGGGCCGAGACGCATCGCTTTGGCGATCGCATCCGTCATCTCGCGGAACGACGCCTCACCGCTTTCGACGAAATAGAACGTGCCCGCCGGGCTCTTGTCGAGCGCAAGGCGATACAGCTCGACCACGTCGTCGATGAAAACATTCGACCAGATATTGCCGCCGCTGCCCACGTGCCGCACGATGCCGCTCTTTTGCGCCTGGCGCACGAGGCGCGGCAGTTGCACGCTCGCGCTGCCTTTGACGGCGCCATGCCCGTAGATCAGCGTGTTGCACAACACCGACGAGCGGACGCCACGTTTTGCCGCGTCGAGCACGAGATTGTCGATTGCGACGCGCGGCGCCTTGTCGGCCGTCGGCTCGGGTAGCGCGTCTTCCGTGTAGATCTTCGCCTCGCCGCGCTCGCCACCCGACGCATCGCCGACGATGCTCGAACCGCTCGTATGCAGAAACGGCTTGCCCGAGCCGTCGAGTCCTTCGATCAACGCTTCCACTGCGCCGCGATGGTCGCTGCTCGCCGCGTTGATGACGGCGTCGGCGGCTTTGGCTTGCGCGATCAGCAGATCGCGGTCGTCGAGCGTGCCGACGATGGGCTCGATGCCAAGGCGTTCCAGTTCCGCCGCATGCTCCGGATTGCGGATCAGGCCCGTTACGCGATGGCCCGCGCGCACGAGACCCGCCGCGATCGAACCGCCGATAAAACCGCTTGCGCCAGTGATGAAGATGTTCAAGACGTTCTCCTTCGAGAGAAAGCTGGGAATGACTTCAGTATGGGGGCGGGCGAGTTTTGCAAAAAGCGCGTCAGTCTCAAATCAATCTTGATCTGGAGTCAAGAATCGCTGTCGATGGAACGTGAAGCGGGCACGCGCGATGGACGGCGGAGCGGGGCGAGCACCGTTTTTTGTCCGCTTGCCAACCCGAAAATTGGACGTGTATATACAAGTTATCGGGCATTTCCCGGCGAGAGGTTTCCCGAGCCGCGTGCGCCGAGGCAAAAGAGGGCGGCGCCGCAACTGCCAGAACCATGCCAGCCAACCCGCTGCGCCTAATGGAAACTCCCTATCCCAAACCCCAAAATTTGAGTTGTATATACAAGCTGACGCCGCTACACTTTCTCAAAATTTGTATAGACAGGAACTCACATCATGATCCTTACGCCCGGCTCCCTGACTTTGCCCCAACTGCGCCAGATCGCGCGTGAGCAGGTCTCTCTGGAACTCGATCCCGCGAGCTTCGCCGCGATCGACGCATGCGCTCAAGCCGTCGCGGACATCGCCGCGAAGGGCGAGCCGGCGTACGGCATCAATACGGGCTTCGGCCGTCTGGCGAGCACGCATATTCCGCACGACCAGCTCGAACTGTTGCAGCGCAATCTGGTGCTCTCGCATGCCGTCGGCGTGGGCGAGCCGATGTCACAGCCCGTCGTGCGCCTGCTGATGGCGCTCAAGCTGTCGAGCCTCGGCCGTGGCCATTCGGGCATCCGTCGCGAAGTGATGGAAGCGCTCATCAAGCTGTTCAACGCCGACGTGCTGCCCGTGATTCCCGTGAAGGGTTCGGTGGGCGCATCGGGCGACCTCGCGCCGCTCGCGCATATGTCGGCCGTGCTGCTCGGCGTCGGTGAAGTGTTCGCGAAGGGCGAGCGCGTCCCGGCGACGGAAGGTCTGCGCCTCGTCGGCCTGAAGCCGCTGACGCTGCAAGCAAAGGAAGGCCTAGCACTGCTGAACGGCACGCAGGCATCGACGGCGCTCGCGCTGTACAACATGTTCGCGATCGAAGACCTGTTCCGCACGGGACTGGTGGCGGGCGCGCTGTCGGTGGACGCGGCGATGGGCTCCGTCAAGCCGTTCGATCACCGCATTCATGCGCTGCGCGGCCATCAAGGCCAGATCGACGCGGCGGCGGCGTATCGCACGCTGCTCGACGGCTCGGCCATCAACGTTTCGCACGCCGACTGCGACAAGGTGCAAGACCCGTACAGCCTGCGCTGCCAGCCGCAAGTCATGGGCGCGTGCCTCGACCAGATGCGCGCCGCTGCGCAAGTGCTGCTCGTCGAAGCGAACGCCGTGTCGGATAACCCGCTGATCTTCCCGGATACGGGCGAAGTGCTGTCGGGCGGCAACTTCCACGCTGAACCTGTCGCGTTCGCCGCCGACAACCTCGCGCTCGCCGCTTCGGAAATCGGCGCACTCGCAGAGCGCCGCATCGCGCTGCTGATCGACGCGACGCTGTCGGGCCTGCCGCCGTTCCTGGTCAGGGATGGTGGTGTGAACTCGGGCTTCATGATCGCGCACGTCACGGCTGCCGCGCTCGCGTCGGAGAACAAGACGCTGGCTCATCCGGCTTCCGTCGATTCGCTGCCTACGTCCGCGAACCAGGAAGATCACGTGTCGATGGCGACCTTCGCCGCGCGCAAGCTTGCCGACATCGCTGAGAACACCGCGAACATCCTGTCGATCGAACTGCTCGCCGCCGCGCAAGGCGTCGATCTGCGCGCGCCGCACAAGACCAGCCCGTCGCTGCAGAAGGTGATGGACACGATCCGTGCGCAGGTCGCGCACTACGAACTCGATCACTACTTCGCGCCTGACATCGCTGCATGCACGAAGCTCGTACAGGAAGGCACGATCGCGTCGCACAGCCCGTTCTCGTTCGTCTCCGAGCAACGTTAATTCATTCGCATAGCGAGACGCCCGGCATGAACGCACCGGCCTACCAGGGAATCAAGGACTTCATCCTCGCCCGCATTCACGCGGGCGAATGGAGCGAAGGCCATCAGGTTCCATCGGAGAACGAGCTTGCGCGCGAATTCAACGTCGCGCGCATGACAGTCAACCGCGCGCTGCGCGAGCTGACGGCCGATCAGGTGCTCACGCGCGTTCAGGGCTCGGGTACGTTCGTCGCGCGGCCGAAGTATGAATCGACGCTGGTGGCGATCCGCAGCATCTCCGACGAGATCGTCGCGCGCGGTCATCGTTATCACGCGAAGGTGCTGCACGTGGGCGCCGCGATCGCCGACGAAGAACTCGCCGCCGAAATGCAGGTGAGCGCGGGCAACCCGATTTTTCATTCGCGTGTGCTGCACTTCGAGAACGACGAGCCCGTCCAGCTCGAAGAGCGTTGGGTGAATCCGGCTGTCGCGCCCGAATACGCGTTGCAGGACTTCACGAACACGACGCCTAACCAGTATCTCGTGCGCGTCGCGCCGCTGCAGCGCGTCGAGTACCGCATCGAAGCCGCCGCGCCGGATGCCGACACCCGCCGGCATCTGACGATGGACGACGCCGAACCTTGCCTCGTGCTGCACAGGCGCACGTGGTCGCAGGGTGTGGTCGCTTCGGTGGCCAACCTGTGGCACCCCGGCAACCGCTATCGGTTCACCGGCCACTTTTAGATTCCAGTTTCCGTTCAATCTTCGACTCCGTTACCGAGTTATCAGCGCTTCCGAGGGCATCATGAACAACCCGAAACACATCGACCCGCGTCTCGACCCGACCCGCACGATCCGCGCGCCGCGCGGCAGCGAGAAAACCTGCAAGACCTGGATCGCGGAAGCCGCGTACCGGATGATCCAGAACAATCTGGACCCGGAAGTGGCCGAGCATCCGCATGCGCTCGTCGTGTATGGCGGTATCGGCCGTGCTGCGCGCAACTGGGATTGCTTCGATCAGATCCTCACGTCGCTGAAGGACCTCGAAGAGAACGAGACCCTGCTGATTCAATCGGGCAAGCCTGTTGGCGTGTTCCGCACGCATGCCGACGCGCCGCGCGTGCTGCTCGCGAACTCGAACCTCGTGCCGCACTGGGCGAACTGGGATCACTTCCACGAACTCGACCGCAAGGGCCTGATGATGTACGGCCAGATGACGGCGGGCAGCTGGATCTATATCGGTAGCCAGGGCATCGTCCAGGGCACGTACGAGACGTTCTTCTCGGTGGCGAACCAGCACTTCAACGGCGACCCGAAGGGCCGCTGGATCCTGACGGGCGGCCTCGGCGGCATGGGCGGCGCGCAGCCGCTCGCAGCGACGATGGCAGGCTTCTCGATGATCGCCGTCGAATGCGATGAGTCGCGCATCGACTTCCGTCTGAAGACGCGTTACGTCGACAAGAAGGCGATGACGCTCGACGAAGCGCTCGCAATGATCGAAGAAGCGAAGAAGACGGGCACGCCCGTATCGATCGGCTTGCTCGGCAACGCCGCCGACGTGTTCGCCGAACTCGTGAAGCGCAACATCACGCCGGACTGCGTGACCGACCAGACCAGCGCGCACGACCCGATTCACGGCTATCTGCCGCAAGGCTGGAAGATCGAAGACTGGCGCGAGCGCATGAAGACGGACCCGCAGAGCATCGTGACGCCCGCCAAACAGTCGATGGCCAAGCAGGTGCAAGCTATGCTGACGCTGCAGGAACGCGGCGCAGCGACGCTCGACTACGGCAACAACATCCGCCAGATGGCGCTGGAAATGGGCGTGCAGAACGCGTTCGATTTCCCCGGCTTCGTGCCCGCGTATATCCGTCCGCTGTTCTGCGAAGGCAAGGGCCCGTTCCGCTGGGTTGCGCTGTCGGGTGATCCGGAAGATATCTACAAGACGGACCAGAAGGTCAAGGAACTGATCCCCGACGATCCGCACCTGCACAACTGGCTCGACATGGCGCGCGAACGTATCGCGTTCCAGGGCTTGCCGGCGCGTATCTGCTGGGTTGGCGTGAAGGATCGCTATCGTCTGGGCCAGGCGTTCAACGAAATGGTCAAGAACGGCGAACTGAAGGCGCCGATCGTCATCGGCCGCGATCACCTGGATACGGGTTCCGTCGCGAGCCCGAACCGCGAAACGGAATCGATGAAGGACGGCTCGGATGCCGTCAGCGACTGGCCGCTGCTCAACGCACTGCTGAACACGGCAGGCGGCGCATCGTGGGTCTCGCTGCATCATGGCGGCGGTGTCGGCATGGGCTTCAGCCAGCACTCGGGCGTCGTGATCGTCGCCGATGGCACCGATGAGGCGCGCGAACGTCTCGGCCGCGTGTTGTTCAACGATCCGGCAACGGGCGTGATGCGTCACGCGGACGCCGGCTACGAACTCGCGCAGGAAACGGCGCGCGAAGCCGGTCTCAAGCTGCCGATGCTGGGCCGCTGATCGTGTCCGCGACGCGGTCGTCTGCAAGCGTGTCGCTGATTCGCGGCGCGGACCTCGTGGCGTCGCCGTGGAAGAACGGCGGCGGCGTCACGCGCGAAGTCGCCGCGTTCCCCGAGGGCGCGGCGCTCGATTCGTTCGTATGGCGCGTGAGCGTTGCCGACGTTGCGCAAGCCGGTCCGTTCTCGCGTTTCGCGGGAATCGACCGGACGCTTGCGCTGTTGTCTGGCGCGGGCATGTTGCTCGACGAAGCTGGCGAGGTGACGCACGCGCTGCGCGAACCGCTCGACATCGCGCGCTTCGAAGGCGAAACGGCCATCGACGCGCGTCTCGTCAACGGCGCGACGCGCGACTTCAACCTGATGGTGCGGCGTGGCGCAGCAACGGGCGACGTTGCCGTGTGGCGCGATGAGACTCGCGCGCAACTCGATGCCGACGTCGTGCTGCTGTTCTGCGCACACGGCGAGTTGCACGTCACGACCGAAAGCGCTGCGAATACGACGACGCTCGTCGCTAACGACACCTTGCGCATCGACAACACCCGCGCGCTGTCCTGCGACGTCAAAGGGAAGGGCGCGCTGCTCGCCGTCAGCATCCGTTACACCGACACATCACGAGCCTGAGCGCTTGCACACCTCACAGACAGCCCTGCCATGAAGCAAACCGTCTGGAACCATCTGAAGCTCTGTCCGCAGGGCGATCCCAATCAAACGATCGACGATGCCGCGATCGCCGTCGAGAACGGCCGCATCGCGTGGCTCGGCTCGTCGCCTGATCTGCCCGCGCAATATGCCGCGTGGCCACGCGAAGACCTCGGCGGCGCATGGGTCACGCCAGGTCTCGTCGATTGCCATACGCATCTCGTGTACGGCGGCCAGCGCGCCGACGAATTCGCGCAGCGACTCGCGGGCGTCAGCTACGAAGCCATCGCGAAGCAGGGCGGCGGCATCGTATCGACAGTGCGCGCCACACGTGCCGCCGATGAAGCGTCGCTGTTCGCGCAGTCGGCCGCGCGTCTCGAGCCGATGATTGCCGAAGGCCTCACCGCCGTCGAAATCAAATCCGGCTACGGGCTCGATCTGCCAAGCGAGCGCAAGATGTTGCGCGTCGCGCGTCAACTCGGCGAGCGTTATCCCGTGACGGTTTACACGACGTTTCTCGGCGCGCATGCGTTGCCGCCGGAATTCGCGGGCCGCGCCGACGATTACATCGACGAAGTCTGCGAACGCATGCTGCCCGCGCTGGCCGACGAAGGTCTCGTCGATGCCGTCGATGTGTTCTGCGAGCGCATCGGCTTTTCGCTCGAACAGAGCGAGCGCGTGTTCAATGCGGCTGCGCGTCGCGGGCTGCCCGTCAAGATGCATGCGGAGCAGTTGTCGAACGGCGGCGGCACGGCGCTCGCCGCGCGGCATCGCGCATTGTCGGCGGATCACCTGGAGTTTCTCGATGAGGCAGGCGTCGCCGCGATGAAGGAAGCGGGCACGGTCGCCGTGCTGCTGCCTGGCGCGTTCTACTTCATCCGCGAAACGCAGTTGCCGCCGCTCGAACTGTTGCGCCGCTATGACGTGCCGATTGCAATTTCGACGGACAGCAATCCGGGCACATCGCCTACGACTTCGTTGCCGCTGATGATGAACATGGCGACGACGCTGTTCCGCATGACCGTGCCCGAGGTGCTGCAAGGCGTGACGCGCCACGCGGCGCAGGCGCTCGGCAAGGCGGACACGCATGGCGTGCTGGCAGTTGGCCGCGTGGCCGATTTCGCGGTGTGGTCGGTGCAGTCGCTCGCGGAACTCGCCTACTGGATTGGACGACCGCTGTGCGAGCGCGTCGTGCGCGGTGGCGACACCGTCTATACGCGTCGCCCTCTTTGAGCCCGACGCGAGAATGGGATCGAATATGACTCAAGCCACTCAATCGCTTTTTGCCGATCACGCGTATCTGCCCGAAGGCTGGCGGCGCAACGTGCTGCTGCAATGGGACGCGCAAGGCGCGCTGATCTCGGTGACACCCGATGCGCAAGCACCCGCAGGCGTCGCCAAAGCCAGCGGTCCCGTGTTGCCCGGCATGCCGAACCTGCATTCGCACGCGTTCCAGCGCGCGATGGCGGGCCTCACCGAATATCGCGCTTCATTTGGCACAGCGGCGACGGATAACTTCTGGAGCTGGCGCGACCTGATGTATCGCTTTGCCGCGCGCATCACGCCGGAAGGGCTCGCATCGATCGCGCAATGGCTTTACATCGAGATGCTGAAGGCGGGCTACACGTCCGTCTGCGAATTCCATTACGTGCATCACATGCAGGACGGCAAGCGCTACGCGAACGATGCAGAACTCGCGCAACGCGTGGTCGATGCGGCGGGCACGAGCGGCATCGGCATGACGATGCTGCCTGTGCTGTATCAGTACGCGGGCTTCGGCGCGCAGCCGCCGCGCGATGACCAGCGCCGCTTCATCAACACGCCGGACAGTCTGCTCGGATTGCTCGACACGATGCGCCGCGCGCGTCCCGAACATGGCGCGCTGCGATACGGTGTCGCGCCGCATTCGCTGCGCGCGGTGTCGAACGATTCGCTGCGCGAGTTGCTGAACGGACTCGATGCCATGTCGCCCGGTGCGCCTGTGCACATCCATATCGCCGAGCAGACGGCGGAAGTGGACGCCTGCGTCGAAACGGAAGGCGCGCGGCCCGTTCAATGGCTGCTCGATCGCTTCGATGTCGACGCGCGCTGGTGCCTCGTGCACGCAACGCATGTCGACGCCACTGAAACGGCTGCGCTCGCGAAGAGCGGCGCCATCGCTGGCCTGTGCCTGACAACGGAAGCGAATCTCGGCGACGGCATTTTCCCCGCGCACGATTATCTGGAGCAAAAGGGGCGCATCGGCGTCGGCAGCGACAGCCATATCGGCGTCGACTGGCGTTCGGAACTACGGCTGCTCGAATACGGTCAACGTCTGTCGAGACGGCAGCGCAACGTGCTCGCGTCGGCTGACATGCCGCGCGTCGCGGACCGTCTGTACGCGGCGTCGCTGGAAGGCGGCGCGCTCGCGACGGGCCGTGTTGTGGGCGCGCTGCGCGAGGGCGCGCGCGCCGACTTCATCGTGCTCGATGCAGACCACGCGAGCATCGCCGAACATGCGAACGACGCATGGCTTTCGGGTGTCGTATTCTGTGAGCATGGCGAGACACCCATTCGCGATGTGTACGCGGGCGGTGCGAAAGTCGTCGACAACCGCCGGCATCGCGATGAAGAACACGCGTATGCGCAATATCGCGCGGCGCTCGCCGAACTGCTGAAGTGAACCCGAGTCAACCTTGAGAAGCACCGACGACATGACCGCCACCGATACCTTGCCCGTCTTCTCGCTGCATCGGGGAAGCCTGCCGTTCCTGATCTCGATTCCGCATCTGGGCACGCGCCTTCCCGCCGATATCGCCGCGCAGATGACGCCCGTTGCCGCCCGCACCGACGATTGCGACTGGCATCTCGACCGCCTGTACGCGTTCGCAAAACGCATGGGCGCATCGATCCTGACGCCGACGTATGCGCGCTACGTGATCGATCTGAACCGTCCGCCCGATGGCGCGAACCTCTATCCGGGGCAGGACACGACAGGCCTGCTGCCCGTCGATACGTTCGACAAGGAGCCGCTCTATCGCGACGGCCACCTGCCCGACGACGCCGAAGTCGCGCGACGCCGCGACCTGTACTGGAAGCCGTATCACGAGGCCTTGCAGGGCGAGCTGGCGGCGTTGAAGGCGCAGCACGGCAAGGTGCTGCTGTGGGAGGCGCATTCGATCCGCTCGCATGTGCCGCGTTTCTTCGACGGCCGGCTGCCCGACTTCAACTTCGGCTCGTCGAATGGCGCGAGCGCGGCGCCGGGGCTTGCCGAAGCGCTCGCGAAGATCGTCGACGGGCATGGCGGCTATACGGCCGTCGCCAACGGCCGCTTCAAGGGCGGCTATATCACGCGCCACTATGGCCAGCCTGCGCAGAACGTGCATGCGGTACAGCTCGAGCTGTCGCAGATCACCTATATGCAGGAACAGATGCCGTATGCGTACGACGAAGCGCTCGCCGGCAAAATCGAGCCGCTGCTCGAAAAGCTCGTGAAGACGGCGCTCGCGCACGTCGCGGCAGTCTGAACGACGCGTGCGCGCGGGCTTCGGGCCTCGCGCGCCGCGACCTCGCAGGCGTCCCGTCCCGACGCCTCGTTGCGCTCCCTTGATTTGCCGCGTGGCGAAGTCCACATGGCGAAATTCATCCGTCCTCGCGCCTCGGTGCGGAACGCCGCCCGCTCGCCGGGGTCAATCCTCAGTGAAACGCCCATGCACCGCGGCGCGCGCCCGTGTTGTCGTTGCGCCGCAACCGCCGTGCGAATCCGGTTGCGCGCCGCATGGCGATGCGACTATCGTTGTCGGACGCGGCGCATGGGCATGCGCGTTGCGGTGCGTATGGCCCGATCAACGCAGGCCTAGCAGCAAGACTGATGAAGGAAGACCCAGCGATGGAATATTCCGACGAATCCCTGCTTCCCATCTGGCGGGCCAATCTGGCGTTGCTGACGCGGGAGGTTGGTGCAGTGACGCGTCTTGCGCGGATGATGACCTTTTCCGCGTCGTATCTGAAGCTGATGCTCGCCGGCCAGCGCGACTTCAGCGAGGAATTCGTGCGCGGCGTCGAATCGGTGACAGGGCTGCCCGCCGGCTGGATGGATGCGCCCCACGAACCCGCCGACGTGCCGGACAATGCGCGCGAAGCGATCGACAACGAAACACCGCTCGCGCGTTTTCGCGGCACGGCGCATCCGGTACGCAAGAAATCGGTGCTGCGTCCGCCGGAGCCGATTTTCGGACAGCAGGCGCAGCGCCGTCCGGAAGACGAAGTCCACGAAGCCGAACAGCACCGGCGCCAGGCGTATTTTCGCAAGGTGCGCGATCTCGCCGTGCAGGAAGTGCGGCGCTTCGAGCGCTCGCTGACGCATCCGACCGTCGAGTTCGCATCGGTGCGCGCCAAAGTCGAAGACGTGCTGTCGGCCGCCGAGCTCGACGACCCCATACACGCCGATCTTGCCGGCCGCCTCGAACAGATCGACAAGCATCGGCACATGTTGCTGCGTCACACCGAGCGGTTGCATGCATTGCTAGTGCAATTGGGCGAAGAGGGTTGAAGGCGCAGAGTCGCGGCCGCTATTGCGTCGCGAGCATCGCTTGCATGACGTGTCAGAGCCGCGCGAGCGCGCCGCTGTCCAGAATGCGGATCTGCTTGCCGCGCGCCTGCACGAGTCTTTCCTGGTGGAGCCTCGAGAACATGCGGCTCGCCGTTTCGAGCGTGATGCCCAGATAGCTGCCGATCTCGCTGCGCGTCATGCGCATGTTGAATTCCGTCGCCGAGTAGCCGCGCGTGCCGTAGCGGTCGGCGAGATTCAACAGGAACGCCGCGACGCGCTGCTCGGCGCGCATCGTGCCGAGCAGCATGATCATGTTCGATTCGCGGACGATCTCGCGGCTCATCACCTTGTGCAGATGCCGCTGCATCGGCTTGATTGCGCGGCACAGGTCTTCGAGCGGCTCGAATGGAATCACGCAGACGGTGCTGCGTTCGAGCGCAATGGCGCCGCACAGATGCTGCGCGCCGACTATCCCGTCGAGCCCCAGCATTTCCCCCGCGATCTGGAAGCCCGTCACCTGTTCGCGTCCTTCGCGATGCATGACGACCGTCTTGAACGAGCCACTGCGCAGAATGTAGACGTTGTGAAACGGATCGTTCGCGCGATACAGACTTGCGCCGCGCTGCACGGTGCGCACTTCCTGAACCAGCGAATCGACTTGCGCGAGTTCCTCGGCGTTCAGGTCGCCCGGATTGCAAATCGGGTTGATCGCGCATTGCGAACAGCGCGGCGCGGCATGCTGCGTGCCGCCTGGCTGGAACTTGCGCACCAGGTCGGTTGCCTGTGTGAACGGCGAGGGCGTGAGCGTCGGTGCATCGGCGAGTAGCAAGGTGGACTCCTTTTCGGGAACGCGCGTGCGGGCCATGATGCACGCGCAATGAAATGGTGTCGTACGGCGTCCCCGCTGCAGGTGGACAGCACGGCACGCAATGTCAGTGCCGAAAGTATGTTGGGTGCTGTCTCAAAATTGAATCAGCGGCGAATGAATCTGCGGTCAGCCAATCGGAGTGCGTGTAGGGTGTGGCCTACACGAGGCCCGTTCACGGCTCCTCGCTGTCATCGAACAGCTTGTGGCGCATCGCATAGCGCACCAGCGCCGCGCCGTGCGGCATCTCCATCTTGTCGAGAATGCGCGCCTTGTAGGTGCTGATCGTCTTGGTGCTGACGCACAACTGCGTGGCGATCTCGCCGATCGTCTGGCCCGCCGTGATGCGTCGGAACACGTCGAATTCGCGGTCGCTCAGCCGTTGATGCGGCAGCGTCTCGAGCGGCTCGTGCAGGTTGCGCGCGAAACGCTCGGCCATCGAAAGGCTCATATAGACGCCGCCCCCCGCGATCTTCGTCAACGCGCTCACCAGCTCGCTGCTCGCGCTTTCCTTCGTCAGATAGCCAGATGCACCGGCCTTGAATGCGCGCACCGCGTACTGATGCTCGCCGTGCATCGTCAGCACGAGGATGTGGAGGGCAGGGTTGTTGGCCTTGATCTGCGGGATCATTTCGACGCCGTTGCGCCCCGGCATCGACAGATCGAGGATCAGGATGTGCGCGTGCGTCGAGCGCACCAGTGCGATCGTGCTGGCCGCGTCCGCGGCTTCGCCTGCCACTTCGAACTCGGGTGAGCCCTTCAGGATATGGCGCAGACCTTCGCGTATCAGCGCGTGGTCGTCGGCGATGAGAATGCGGATCATGGCTGGGTCTCTTCAGATTGCAATGCGTCCAGCGCAAACGTGATGGACAGGTTGAAGCCGTGCCCGGGCTCGCCTGTCGATAGCGTGCCGCCGAGCATATGGACCCGCTCGCGAATGCCGAGCAGCCCGAAGTTTCTGCCGGTGCGCGGATCGTGCGTGCGCTCGACGGCGGGCAGGCCGCGGCCGTCGTCGACGATGTCGAGCGTGCAGTGCTCGCCATTCACCCGTATTTCGAGCGTGACGAGCGTCGCTTGCGCATGCTTTGCGACATTCGTCAGCGCTTCCTGGACGATGCGGAAGATCGCCGTCGCCGCGCCGTGCGAGAACGCGGCCGATCCCACGTCGAGCCGGCGGGCGACGCGTATGCCATAGCGTTGGGAGAAATCGTCGGCGAGCCAGTCGATCGCCGCGACGAGGCCGAGATCGTCGAGCATCGCGGGCCGCTGGTTGGCCGCGATCCGCCGCACGGACGCAACCGTCGCGTCGATCACGCGCGCCATCGCATCTAGCCGTTCATGCACGTAGGCGTCGTCGATGCCCTCGCTGTGCAGCGCATGCTCGATCACGGAGAGATCCATCTTCAGCGCGGTCAGCGATTGCCCGAGATCGTCGTGCAGCTCGCGCGCGATGTGCGCCTTCTCCTCTTCGCGCACACGTTGCAGGTTGGCGGACAGCTCGCGCAGGTCCTCGCGCGACTGTCTGAGCGCTTCTTCGGCGCGCATGCGCTCGGTGATGTCGCGCAGCATCACGGTATAGAGCTTCTCGTTGCCGTACTGGCTTTGCGAAATGGAGGCTTCGATCGGGAACTCGCGACCGTCGGCGCGCACTGCATACAGCACGCGCTGGCTGCCCATGCGCCGGTCAGACCCGCCCGTCGCGCCGAAATGCTCGACATGCTTCGCATGCGCCACGCGGAACCGTTCGGGGATGAAGCGCGAGAGCGGGCCGCCTATGACCGTTGCGGCATCGCAGCCGAGCAGTTCCTCCGCCATCGGGTTCATCAGGACGATGCGCTGCATCGCATCGATCGTCACGATGGCTTCGCGTGACGAGCGGACGATCGCCGTGAGGCGCGCTTCGTCGAACGTTTGAACGGGTGCTGCGCCCTGCGCGTCGGCGTCGAACGGTTGCTCGCGGGTGAGTCGGCCGGGCCGCTCGCGACGGTGCGACCACACGATGCAGGCGACCACGCAGGCTAGCACCGTCGCGCCCGCGACGATCGTCGTCCATCGCAACGTGAGGCAGGCTGTGAAGGAGGCCACGAACACGCCCGCCATGAAGACGGCGAGCGTCGTCAATGCCGTGCGCAGGCTCAGGCCGGATGGCGATGCAACAGTGTTCATGTGCTGGTTCAAATCGTCAGGTTGCAGCGGGCGGGCTCGATGTTGCGATGTTCTCTTGTGGCGCTGCTGTCAGCGGGCGCGTCCGTGAGGGCGAAACGCGCTCCGGGACGTGCCGTGGTGGGTGCTGCATGTTTCCGTTGCGCCGCGTCGGACGATCCTCACGAATGCTCGGTGACAATCATATGTCGAATAGGATAACTATCAATGCACGCGACTGGAAACGATGTTCTCAAAATTGGAAAGCCCTAAGAACGTTGGGTCGTGCTACGGCAGATTCGTATTGTGTTCATGCCGCTGGAGCAGGACGCGATCCGGATAACTGCTCACGCTGCAAGCGGCTCATCCGTTTGCCGCTCGACACCGCGCGGAACGCTGTGAACGAGGGACGCCAGCAGCGCGCAGTCGTCGAGCGCGAAGCGGCAGAACAGCATGTTGGTCGCGGCGAGCCTCACGATCTGTTCGGGCGGCAAGCTTGCAATCTCATCCACCGATTCCTCGCCGACTCTGAGCAGACGCATGGCCCTCGTCCTGTCGATGCGTGCAAGCCGCTGCGCAAGAGAGAGGAAGGACAGATTGACTTCCCGTATTTCCTTGAGTGTTTCGATGCGGTCCAACGCTTGAATCTCCATTCACTAGAAGCAGGCCCCGAGCGCGGTGTGTGTTTGCGCGCGGAGTCTCGTCCCGTCGTGCGGGGCCAGTCTATTGTTCGGCTTTGGCCGGGCGGCCTGTTTTCCCCGCTCGCGACGGCGGCTTGCACAGGCCGCAGACGTAGCCGGGTTCCAGTTCGTAGGCGAGCACGAGGAAATTTCCCTTGCAGCAACTGCACGTTCTGAGATGCAGCATGTCGTGCTCGACGAACCTCACGAGTGTCCACGCTCGGGTAAAGCTCAACACGGGCTCCGTGCCTCGCGGCACGTGCTCGAGATAGAGCCGGTACGCCGCGATGATCGCCGTGATCCGCCTGATGTCGCGTTGCGCGGAAATGGACCGGTACAACGCGTGGAACAGCGATGCGTGGATGTTCGGCAACCACGTCACGTACCAGTCCGCTGAGAACGGCAACATGCCTTTCGGCGGCGACTCGCGGTGCAACTCCTTGTAAAGGCGAATCAGGCGGTCACGCGACAGCGTCGTTTCGGCTTGCGTAACCTGCAGCCGCGCGCCGAGTTCGAACAGTTCGATAGCGAGCAGCGTTTCGCTCACGTCGTCGAGAAGCCGCCGTTGCCCCGGGTCTGCACGCGCGACGACGGCCTTCAGCGCAGCAAGCGCGGTCAATACAGAGTCCCCGCTGGCACTTGCGCGAGCAGCATGGCGGCGTGCATCGACTGCATGTCGTGCCGGCCGAAGCTGTCGCTGAGCGCGCTCAGCGCCTTTCGCTCCTGCAGACCGACACCGCACAGCAGCATGTCCGACTCCGCGAGCCGCACGATCTGCGCGGCGGACAAGCCGGCGATGATCGCCGTCAGTTGCGTCGACATCCCGAGGCGCACCGGTGCCTCGACGGGGTTCCTGCGTGCGAGGCTTTGAGCCAGCATCAGATACGCCAGATTGACGTCGCGTATCTCCGAAAAAACATCGTCAGCGTTCATGATTTCCTCGCAGGCAAGGCGCCGTGGCTAAGATCGGCCGGTTCATCCGGACGGGATGGCATCGCAATGCGACCCGCGTGAGGCGACCGTAGCGCTGACGGCAATTTCCCGATCGAGAGTATTGCCGGTGCTGTCTCAAAATAAAATGGGTGTTCGGTTGAATCGCGCGTAGGGCGGGGGAGCCTCGTGTAGGGAATGGATGACAGATCGGTTTCCGGGCGGCGTGTTGCGCGTGTGGTCATTGATCTGAACCACTTCATCGATCTACCGATCGCTTGTCCTAAGATTGATGGGTGGTTTATGCCAAATAATAATATGAAGGCATCCTAATAATAAGGATGTTCTTATGCGTATCTTGACGTTGACATCCATCATTGCCCCGCATACCAGGCGAACCTTAGGATCGCAGTGAACTTGTAGCCCCGAGTGACGCATGTCGTTCGTTGCGGCTCGATCGATACGAGAACGCGACCTGAGAAGACGCGTTCCGCGATGGCAGCGCGATACGCGCGCGCCGTCTTCCTCTTGAATCGCGAGGCGTGGCAGGTGAGCCGCCCGAGCGCCATCCTCCGGCAAAATGGAATGACTCAGTTTCTTCAAACGATCCGCTTCAGGATCATCGCGGCGTTTGCCGTGGTTACTCTGGCACTGGTTGGCAATGCGCTGTACGGCATGCGTGCTGTCAAAACGATGAGCGAGAACATGCAGACCGCCTACACGGGCAATCTGATTCCCGTCACGCAACTCGCGCTGTTTCGCATCCACGAGATCGAGATCCGCCGTCTGCTGTGGCAGACGCTCGTGACGCAGGACAAGGACAACCTGCGGCGGGTGCGCGAACTGCTGGCAGCAATGGAGTCATGCTGGGCGCAATATTATTCGGCCGGTATCAGCAGCGTCGATGAGCAGGCGATCGCCGACAGGATTCACGCTGAGGCCAGCACCTTCAAGTCGATGATCGATCAGGAGGTCGCGCAGATCGAAAAGGGCGAGGTGGCGGGCGCGATCGAGTTCCAGCGCAATAGCGTGGTGCGCGTGGCCGAGGCGCTCAATTCGCTGATTCAGCAGGACATGGACCTGAACCAGGCTCAGGCCAGAGACTTCACGAGCGATAGCGAGCGCTCGTCGAAGCAGATGTTCTGGATCGCGCTCGGCATGCTCGCGGCCAGCGCGCTCGTGTGTCTCGGCGCGACGGTATATCTGTCGAAGGCGATCACGCGCCCGTTGAAGCGCTCCGTCGATATCGCCAACGACATCGCGGACGGCCGTCTTGACCGTCCGATCACCGTCGACGCGAAAGGCGAGTTCGGCTCGCTGCTCGACGCGATGAAGCGCATGAGCGGCCAGCTGGCGGATACCGTGTGCCGCATCAAGACGTCGAGCGATTCGGTGACGGTGGCCTCGCGCGAGATCGCGGCGGGCAACATGGAGCTGTCGTCGCGTACGGAAGAGCAGGCGGCGTCCGTCGAAGAGACGGCCGCGACGATGACGGAGCTGGCCGAAACGGTGAAGCAGAACGCCGACAACGCACGCCAGGCCAATTCGCTGTCGTCGAACGCACGCTCGATGGCCGATGCAAGCAACGATGCCGTGCAGGCGATGGTGCGCACGATCGGCAACATCAGCGAGCGCTCCGCGAAGATCGCCGATATTACGACGCTGATAGAAGGCATTGCGTTCCAGACCAACATCCTCGCGCTGAACGCGGCCGTCGAAGCGGCGCGCGCGGGGGAGCAGGGGCGCGGCTTCGCCGTCGTCGCGGGCGAGGTGCGCTCGCTCGCGCAACGGTCGTCGTCGGCTGCGAAGGAAATCAAGGACCTGATCGAATCGTCGACGGCGCTCGTCGAGGACGGCTCGCGCCAGGCCGACGAAGTCGGCGCGACGATGGGCCAGGTGATGCGCGCGATCAAGCAGGTGTCGGATATCGTCGGTGAAATTTCGGCGGCGTCGGAAGAGCAGAGTCAGGGCATCGGGCAGATGAGCCAGGCCATCAGCCAGATCGACACGGTCACGCAGCAGAACGCGGCGCTCGTCGAGCAGTCGGCGGCAGCGGCGCAGGCGCTCGAAGAGCAGGCCATGCAGATGACGGGCGCGATCGCCGTCTTCAGGCTCGCCGATGCACCCGGCGCCGCGCCTGCGTTGATGTTGCCGCGCGCCGTGCGCGCACCCGTGGCTGCCGCGAAGCACGCACGGGCTGCGCGCCGCGTCGAGCCCGCTGCGAAGACCGTGGCGGCAAAAGGGAGCGTGTCTGCCGATAGCGACTGGGAGTCGTTTTGAGCGCCATGGACCCATCGATGCAAACTCACCGTGCCGCATGCGGCGGCGACGGGCATTGCGCAGACTCAGACTCGTCGGTCGATCTGCTCACGCAGCTTTCGTCGCTGCAAAGCGATGGGCTGATCGAGTATGGGGCGCGGCTGATCGTGGTTGGCGAGTTGCTGGAGGCGATTCTCGTCAGTCTGCGTCCGGAGATGCGTGCCGACGTCAGGACAGCGTTCGGCACACGCATCGCCTTTCGAGGGCGGGAAAAAACGGACTCCGCAGCCGGGGAACCGCGGAGCCCGAAGAGACGTGGCGCACTGTGAGATGTTGCGCGCTCGCCCCGTCGACTATGAGCTAGCCGATAAACGGATTGTCGGCACTGTGTCTGCCGAGGGCATTGATATTGGTCAGCGTCTGCGAGCTAGCGCAATCACTGGTCGACAGGCAGACGTGATTGCATGGCATTCCATATCGATGTACTCGCCTCGCCGGCCCACACCTCGCACGTGCTGACGTGCACACATGCTTCTCCAATATTTCGGCCAGACCATTATGAGCAGATCAACGTCAACCGGCCCCAGTGCGGTGCCGCGCCCAGTGCATGGGCGATGGGTCGACAAGCTGCGCGAGGGCGCGTTGTGCATGCACTATCAGCCGCTGCTCGACCTGCGCGCCGGTCGCGTGACGAAGGTCGAAGCGCTCGCCCGTCTGCGCGACGGCGACGCGCTGATCGCGCCATGCCAGTTTCTGCCGTCGCTGTGCAGCAACGGCCATCTCGATCTGTATATGCGCGGCCTCGCGCAGGTGCTGGCGCAGCGCAACGCGTGGCGGCGTGTCGGCATCGATATCGTCGTGTCCGTCAATCTGCCGCCCGCCGCGCTCGGCGATCCGCGCTACTTCGACGCGACGCGCACTGCGTTCGATGCATTCGGCTGCGAGGCGGGCGAACTGATGCTCGAAATCCTGGAGTCCGGCGCGCTGCCGTACGGCGTCGAGCTTGACGAGCAGATCGCGGGCTACAAGACGCTCGGCGTCGACCTCGCGCAGGACGACCTCGGCATGGGGCACAGCAGTCTGAGCCGGCTGCGCGAGCTGCCGTTCGACTGCGTGAAGATCGATCGCAGCATCGCGGATCTGCAGGAGCACGACGCCGCCGACGTGCTGCCGTTCATCCATCATCTGACGCGGCTCGGGCAGGCGCTCGGCAAGGCGGTGGTGGTCGAGGGCGTCGAGGATCCGGCGCTGCTCGATGCGCTGCGGATATTCGGCGTCGATCTCGCGCAGGGCTACGGGATTGCGCGTCCGATGCCGGGCGACGATCTGCCCGACTGGATCGCGCAGACGCATTTCGAACCGCAGTGCGCAGCGCGAGCGAACCGCTACGCGCGGCTCGCGGACCTGATGGTGTGGGAAGAGTGCATGCTCGCCGACGCGCATCTACGCACGCTGCGCGCCACGGAAGCGCCAGATTTGCAGATTGAAAATCATCTAGCGGACCTCCTGCCGTCGCCCTGCCGGGCGACGGGGTTAAAGTGAGTTTGCCGAAACAGCTTTAACCAGAAGGAGGTCATCATGAACTATAGCGGCATTGACCTGCATTCGAACAATAGCGTGGTGAGCGTGATCGACGAAACGGACCGCGTGGTCGCCGAAAAACGCCTGCCGAACGACCTGGCGAAGATCCTGGCGTTCCTTGCTCCATGGCGAGCCGGGATGGCCGGCGTCGTGGTCGAATCCACGTTCAACTGGTACTGGCTTGTCGACGGCCTGCAGACGGCCGGCTACGTGGTTCATCTCGCCAACACCACCGCGATCAAAAAGTACGATGGGCTCAAACATAGCGGCGACGAGACCGACGCGCGCTACCTGGCCCACCTGCTACGCCTGGGGATCCTTCCGGTGGGCACCATCCTGCCGGCGAGGCTCCGTGAGGTACGAGACCTGGCGCGCAAGCGCATGCAGCTGGTACGCAGCTGCACCAGTCACATTCTCGCCGTCGAGAACATTACAGCGCGTCAGTATGGCACGCGAATCACAAGTAATCAGGTCAAGCGACTCGACGAACACGCTGTCGATCAGATGGGCCTGCCCGACAATGTGGCGCTCGCGGTCCGCGCGAACGTCGCAGTCATCACGACGCTTCGCGAACAGATTGCTATCGTTGAAAGGCGTCTCCAGAAGGAAGTCGCGCGACATCCCGACTATGTCTTGCTGACCACGGTGCCCGGCATCGGCCAGACGCTTGCCACCGTGATCATGCTCGAAACCGGAACCATCGAGCGTTTCGCCAACGCTGGCAACTTCGCTTCCTACGCGCGGTGCGTGGACAGCCAGCGCATGAGCAACGGCAAGAAAAAGGGCGAAGGCAATACCAGGAATGGAAATCCATACCTGTGCTGGGCATTCATCGAGGCGGCCAACTTCGCGATGCACTTTAGCACCGAAGCCCGGCGGTTCTACGAACGCAAGAAAGCGAGGACGAATTCAGTGCTCGCCCGCAAGGCCCTGGCTCACAAGCTGGCCCGCGCGTGTTTCCACATGCTGAAGGAGCGAAAACCATTTGATGTGACTCGCTGCTTCGCATAAGCGTTACGACGGCGACCGGCAAGCCCTCATCGTTGACTGGGCCACAAGCCACCGAGATTGAATGGGATGTCGTGCCGCCGTCCCCGAAGTGCAGCAAAGCGGATCGCCTGCAACACGAGCCAGCCCTGGATTGGTGCCGGACGTTTGGCAACCACGAGTATTGTGCGAACCCGATGGACGCGTTGCGGCACCAAAGAATGAAAGGGACTTCCCCGTCCCGTGGTTGCGGTGAAGCCGTAAATTAGCATCAACGTGCCGTGATGAAGTTTTGAACGTCCAACGAACACCAAGTTAAAGGGGAAGTCCATGCCCGTTGTCACCG
>Ga0207426_1000251_pt1 | contig 117462 bp, 81 predicted proteins | sample AraplaMF_Cvi_mMS_FD_184265 | JGI IMG/M metagenome (GOLD analysis project Ga0207426, IMG submission 184265) | Arabidopsis root microbial communities from the University of North Carolina, USA - plate scrape MF_Cvi_mMS (SPAdes) (version 2) | ecosystem: Host-associated > Plants > Roots >... | reverse complement strand
TTACGAAGCGCCCCGCAGCAGCCAGGAGGCTTTATTGGCGGAGCTTTGGCAGGAGCTGCTGGGTGTTGACAGGGTAGGATTGCGGGATAACTTTTTTGCACTGGGTGGTCATTCGCTGCTGGCTATGCGGCTGGCAGCGGCTATCCGTAAGCAGCTGGGCATAACGCTATCACTGCGGGATATTTTTACGCATGCTACCTTAGGGGCTTTGTCAGATCATATGCGGGCCGCCAGCCATACATCGGAAGCCGCGCTAAGCCTGCAGGCGCGCCCGGAGCATTTACCCTTATCCTTTGACCAGGAACGCTTATGGGTGATAGATCAGCTGGAAGGCAGCGTTCATTATCATATTCCTTATGTGGTAAGGTTACAGGGAGAGCTGAATGTAGTAGCATTGGAGCATTCCTTTAAAACCATAATTGACCGTCATGAAGTACTGCGTACAGTGATCTATGAACATGAAGGTATCGGTTATCAGCGTGTAACAGCACCTGGCAGCTGGCAAATGCAGCAATATAATAACGTAGATGGGCATACGGATTTAGTAAAAGACCTGGTTGAAGCACCTTTTGACCTGCGCCGGGATGGTATGTTCCGTGCGCACTTGGTACGCATTACCGAAGATGAGCATATTTTAGTAATGACCGTACATCATATGGCTGCAGATGGCTGGTCATGGAATATCCTGTGCCGGGAGCTGAGCCATTGTTACCGTTGTTATATAACCGGCCGTGCCGTGCAGCTGCCTTTACTGCCATTGCAGTATGCGGATTATGCGTTGTGGGAACGCTCGCAGATGCAGGGCGCACAATTAACTACTGAACTAAGTTACTGGCAGCAGCAGCTAAAGGGCCTGGCTCCATTAGAGCTGCCAACAGATTATGCACGGCCCTTACAGCAGGGAACAGCAGGCGCTGGCAGTCATTTAGAATTAGGTGAAGGTACTACCGCTGCACTGCGCGCCTTATCACGTGACAATGGCTGCAGCTTGTTTATGACGCTGTTAACTGCTTTTAAAGTATTACTGTACCGCTACAGCGGTCAGGAAGATATTTGTGTGGGCAGCCCGGTATCGGGCCGCCATCACCAGGAAACCGAAGGGCTGATAGGCTTTTTTGTGAACACATTGGCCCTGCGTACCGACTTAAGCGGTAACCCCGCTTTCCGTGAGCTGCTGCTGCGGGTACGGGAAACTACTTTGTCGGGTTATGACCACCAGGGTGTACCCTTCAGCAAGATAGTTGAAGCCGTAATGCAGGACCGTGACATGAGCCGCAGCCCTGTGTTCCAGGTGATGTTTGCCATGCAGCAGGAAGGAGGGCAGATGGAGCTGGAAGGCTTATCTGTATTGCCGGAACCAGCCGGCAGCGAACGGGTGAAGTTTGAGCTTACGCTAACGGTCACAGACCGGGGCAATGGTTTAGTGTGTTACCTATCGTATAACCGTTCATTATATGAGGCTGCCACCATTCAGCGCATGCTGGGACATTATGAGCAGCTGTTATCATCCATAGTGAACAACCCGGAAACACAGATAGGCGATCTGCAAATACTACATGAGCAGGAAACACAATTACTGCTGAATGAGTTTAGCGGAGTGGAAGCAGACTATCCGCGCAACAAAACCATCGCAGATCTGCTGGAAGCGCAGGCCCTGCGTACGCCTGAAAGCCTAGCCGTGGTATGCGGCACAGAGCAGATCAATTATAAAACATTGCGTGAGCGCAGTAACCAGCTGGCGCATTACCTGCGCGCTTGTGGTATAGCTGAAGACAGCCTGGTATGCATTTGCATGAACCGTTCCATAGACATGATCGTAGGGATGATGGGCATCCTGAAAGCAGGCGGCGCTTATGTGCCCATTGATCCGGGGTACCCGCAGGAACGGATCAGTTATTTATTAAATGATACTGCAGCAAGCATAGTAATAAGTGAAACGGATCTTAAAGAAAATATTCCGGCAGATTATACCGGGCATGTATTGCTGCTGGATGCGCTTTCCACTGAGCTGGAACAGCAGCCACTGACTGCACCTATTACCTCACTGCAGCCGCATCACCTGGCTTATATCATCTATACTTCCGGTTCCACCGGCAAGCCTAAAGGAGTGATGGTAGAGCACCGGAATGTGGTGCGTTTATTTGAGACCGATCAACCATTGTATGATTTTACAGCGCAGGATGTGTGGACGTTGTTCCATTCCTTTAGCTTCGATTTCTCAGTATGGGAAATGTATGGCGCGCTGTTGTATGGCGGCCGCCTGGTGATAGTACCACGGGATGTTTGCCGGGATACGGAATTGTTTGCCGCACTGCTGATCCGCGAAGGAGTAACCGTGCTGAACCAAACACCATCTGCCTTTTATGTGCTGCAGGATCACCTGACAAGCCGCCCGGCAGCACTGCAGTTACGGTATGTGATCTTCGGCGGCGAATCACTGGAATTAAGCCGGGTGGAGCGCTGGCAGCGGTATTATCCATCCTGCCGTTTGATCAATATGTACGGGATCACGGAAACCACGGTGCATGTTACCTACCAGGAGATAGGAGCAGCAGAGGTATTACGTGGCGGCAGCCTGATAGGCCGGCCTATACCTACCTTACAATGTTATATACTGGATGGGCAGCAACGCCTGCAGCCGGTTGGCGTAGCAGGCGAGATCTATGTAGGTGGTGCTGGTGTAGCGCGTGGCTACTGGCATCGGCCTGAACTTACTGCAGCGCGTTTTTTACCGGATGTATTTGGCAAAGAAGCCGGTGGGCGTTTATACCGTTCCGGGGATCTGGGCCGCTGGCTGGCAGATGGGCGGCTTGAATACCTGGGCCGTGCAGACGGGCAGGTGAAGATCCGTGGTTACCGGATAGAGCTTGGGGAGATAGAAAGCGTTACAGAGCAAAGTGGATTAGTACGCCAGTGCGTAGTGGCAGCGCAGGAAGATGGCGGGGGTAACAAACGCCTGGTGGGATATGTGGTACCCAATGAAAGCTTTGACCGCGGGCAGCTGCAGCAGTACTTGCTGGCCCGTTTACCGGCACACATGATCCCTGCCATCTGGATGGAGCTGGAAGCATTGCCCTTAACCGGCAATGGTAAAGTAGATAGAAGCGCTTTACCGGCAGCCGGAGCAGACAGTTTGCAGGAGAAAGCCTATGAAGCGCCCCGCAATGAGCTGGAGCAGCGCATGGCGCAAATATGGCAGCAGCTGCTGGGCGTAGAACGGGTAGGCATACACGATAATTTCTTTTCACTGGGCGGGCATTCCCTGCTGGTATTTCCATTAGTGAACAGCTTAAGGAAGCTGGGCTGCAGCCTGCATTTCAAAGACCTGTTCCATCACCAGACCATTGAAAGCTTAAGCACCCATTTATCCGGCGCAATGCAGGATCCGGGAAGCAATAATACAGGCATCAGCCATCCGCATATACAGCTGCTGAATGCAGGCAATGCGCAGCAACCGGTATTCATATTACCGGGATCACCTGGGCTTACAGATGCTTACGAAGAGCTGGCCCGCGCTTTTGGCGATGAATACAGGGTGTACGGTGTGCAGTGGATGGGCCTGCGGGAAGGCGAACAGCCGCTGCCCGGGCTGGAGGATAATGCAGCCTGCTGCAAAAAATGGATCCGGGAAATACAGGCTGCCGGCCCTTACCGCTTTGTTGCACATAGCATAGGCGCGCAGCTTGCCTTTGAAATAAGCCGGCAGCTGGAAGAAGAAGGTGAAACCGTTGATTTTTTAACCATCCTGGATGCATCGGTGAATACATCCCGGATCACTTATATGAACCAGGGAAAAACGGTGGATGAAGGACTGACAGAGCTGGCAGGCAGCCTGCTCTCAACCTACGGCCTGCCGGCGCTTTCAGCCGGATGGATCCGGGAGCTGGAAAGCAGTTTGCATGCATCTGCCGAAGAAGATAAACCTGCCGCCATGCTCACCTTCCTGGATACCAAGATGGGAGAAAATGAAAATAAAGCATTCATCCTGCGCGCATTCTACACCACCATACTGCAATCCCTCATGATCTACTATCCGCCTGGAAAAATAAATGCGCGCATACTGGTCATAAAGTCGGAGGATGGCTGGGCCGGTATGCAGGAATGCCTGGGCTGGGAAGCCTATGCGGCCAGCGTTCAGGCGGTGCGTACCCCCGGCGGTCATATGTCTTTAATATACGACAGCAATGCTGCGCAGGTGATGTTAAGAATAAAAACCTATCTGCTTGCTTAGATCATCTTCATAAAAAATATTTAAAAATGGAATACAGGAAATTAGGAAACAGCGGTATTGAATTATCCGTGATCACTTTTGGCGCCTGGTCTATAGGGGAAACACACCTGGGAGATGCCACCCGCGCTGATACACTGGCCGCTTTACGCAAGGCCTATGAGATGGGCTGCACCTCCATAGACACTGCTCCCGGTTATTGTATGGGCCTGGCCGAAGAAGTAGTAGCAGAAGCCATCCGCGACCTGCCAAGGGACCAGGTGCAGATCCTCACAAAATGCGGAATGATCTGGGGCGGTGATAAAGGGAAGCTGGCAAATACCTGTAACTATAAAGGGCAGCGGTATGAAATATACAATTATGCCGGTAAGGAAAGCATCATAAAAGAATGTGAGGATAGCCTGCGCCGTCTGCAAACAGATTATATAGATCTGTACTCGCTTCACTGGCCGGATCCTACCACCCCGGTTGAAGAAACGATGGAAGCTTTCAGCCTGCTTTTGCAACAAGGTAAAATAAGGGCTGCAGGCGTTTGTAATCATTCACCGGAAGCCATGATGGAAAAGGATGCCTTATGCCCGGTGGTATCTAATAAAGCCCGTTACAGCATGCTTAACCGGGGCATTGAGAAAGATCTTGTTCCTTATAGCATACGGGAGAATAAAGGTATTCTCGCCTACAGCATTTTGCAAAGAGGCATACTTACCGGAAGGGATTTCCGCAAGTTCCTTTGGCCGGAAGATAACTACTGGGAAGTGGCCCTGTACGAGCCTGAGAACAGGAGCCGCATCCGGAATTTCCTGGATAAGCTGGCCCCCATGGCGGCAGACAAAGGTGTTACGCTTACACAGCTCTGCATCCGGTGGACCATTGACCGTCCCGGAATTACTGCAGTGCTGCTGGGCGCCACCAGTGCAGAGCAGGTGGCTTTTGATATGCAGGCCATGCAGGTATCCTTAACAGATGAAGAGACCAGCATTATAAATAAACATCTGACCGATCTGGAAAAAGAGCTGGAGCTGGAAATGAAAGCGCCCGTATAACCATCTATCAAAATATTATGAAGTTATTGCTTCAATACCTGGCACATTATAAAGGATTGGTTTTGCTGGCGCTGTTGCTGGCAGTCATAGACCAGGTCTTTATTAACCTGAACCCATACATTTTTGGCAACTATATTATTGACCCCTATGCCAATAAGGTTGGTTATTTCAGGGCGCAGGGAATGGCCAATGAGTTCTTCCACGGCATTGGTTCCGCGTTGCTGAAAATAGTGGTGGTAAGCACTATTGCCTGGTTAGCGAGCACCTATAAGAATTACCTGGTAAATGTTATTATACGCAAGCTGGGTGCAGATCTTTATGCGGATGTGCAACGGCATACCCTTTGTTTGCCGTACCAGGATTTTGAAGACCAGCGCAGCGGTGAGATACTATCTGTTTTACAGCGGGCAAGACTGGAATCAGAGAACTTTATTACCAAGTTCATGAATGTGCTGTTTGCCAGCATTATTTCCGTTGGCGTGGTAATAGTTATTGCAGCGATGTTAAGCCCTGCGCTGCCGCTGGTATATTTGTCAGGCGCGGCTCTTTTGCTGATCATCACTAATTTCCTGAGCAGGAAAATGCAGGCCATTCAAAAAGAGATCCTGCGGGAAACAAATGCGCTGGCCGGCTCCACAACGGAATCGCTGCGGAATATTGAGCTGGTAAAAAGCCTGGGCCTTATTCAGCAGGAAATAACCCGCCTGAACGGCGCTAATCAAAAAATACTGCAAAGGGAGCTGCAAAAGATCAAGAGTGTACGCACCATCAGCTCGGCCTATGGCGCCTTTATACAGGCGCTTCACCAGGGGATTATTTTTATCCTGTTATTATTCCTCTTCTACAACAAGCTCACTGTTGGGCAGCTGATCATGATGCAGCTTTACTTTTATTCTATGTTCGGGATGCTGGGTGAATTAGGAAGTGTGATTATGGCTTACCGTGATGTGGAGGCTTCCCTTAATAATCTGCGGGCCATATTGAATAAACCTATAGAGGTGGGGCCTGCGCATCCCAGTCCGGTTGGCGTTATACGCAGCATTTGTTTTGATAAGGTATCTTTTCTGCATCAGTCGGTAGCACAGCCCGCGCTGCAGCATGTTTCCTTTGATGCCAGGATGGGGGAGACCATTGCCATTGCCGGGCCTTCGGGAGCAGGTAAAACAACACTGGTGAAGCTATTGGTAGGGCTTTACCAACCTGCCAGTGGAAGCATATTGTATAATGATCACAGGCATGATACGATCGACTTTGCGGAGCTGCGCCAGCAGATAGGTGTTGTAACCCAGGATGCGCAGCTGTTCTCCGGCACAATAAAAGAAAACCTGCTTTTTGTAAATCCTGCGGCAACCGATCAAATGATCAACGAGGTGCTGGAGCAGGCATCCTGCCAGCAGCTGCTGGCGCGGTCGCCCAAAGGAGTAGATACCCTGATCGGCGAAGGCGGGCTTAAATTGTCGGGCGGAGAACGCCAGCGGCTATCCATTGCCCGCTCCCTGCTCAGAAATTCACACCTGCTGATCTTCGACGAAGCAACATCTTCCCTTGACTCACTTACCGAAAAAGGGATCGCTGAAACCATCCGCCGGGTAACGGGCCTGCGGCGGTTTATTACCGTGATAATTGCACACCGCTTGTCTACACTCATGTTTGCAGACCGCATCCTGGTGCTGGATGGCGGCAGCATCGTTGAAACAGGCTCCCATGCAGAGCTGATAGAAAAAGAAGGATTATACAATGCCATGTGGCGGGAACAAACCGGCGAAAAATGGACTATTTATGGTAAATAACATCATTCAAAGTTTGTGGATAGGCAACCAGCTTAGTAATAATGAGATCCTGTGCATGAAGTCGTATCTGTATCACGGGCATGAATTTCATTTGTATGCCTATGAACAAATAGCGAATATACCGGATGGCGTACAACAGATGGATGCAAATGATATTATACCGGCTACCTCACTTTTTAAAGACTCTGCTTATACCTATGCATCCTTTGCGGACTGGTTCCGCCTGAAATTGTTGTATGCCAGGGGAGGCTGGTGGGTGGACCTGGATACCATTTGCCTGCAGCCGTTTAATATATCCGCACCCTGCTGCTTTTCTTCGGAAAGAGAGTTCCGTACAAATAACACCGCTATCAATAACACTTATATGAAATTCCCGGCCGGCGCACCTTATCTCGAAACCCTGATAGGCCAGGTGGAAGAAAAGATCGGGAGCGATGCTACCGTGGTATGGGGAGAGGCAGGCGTTTACCTTCTCCGGAAGATCTTCCCTGATAATCCCGGACTGCAGCAATACATTCAGCCGCCGGAAGTATTTTGCCCGATAGACTATTTCGACCTGTCGGGGCTGATCTGTAAAAGCGATTATACTCCACAACCCCAAACACTGGCCATTCACCTGTGGAATGAAATATGGCGCAGGGGCAACCTGGACAAGAATGCCATCTACCACCCTGAAAGCATATACGAAAGGCTAAAGGAAAAATACCTGGAATAATACCATCGTTACTTTACATACGGAAGCAGGCATATTGCCCGCAGAAAATGCTCATTGATAAACAATGGGCATTTTTTGTTTCAGGTATATTTGAACTTCCTGCTGAAGTAGGGAATATTTATATTAAATTTAATGAAATAATCGTCAGATTGACATTTAAGCATAGCCGTTAAGTAATTTGCTCCGTTATGAACCACGTTATATTGACTTGTTAATTTTGCAGGCTGTTGTGAAATATGCGCTTTTCATATGCTGTTTGATCTTAGGGTCCGGGGTAGCCGTTTCCCGGCAACGGGATCTTAACTTCGTTAATTTCGGGAATGAAGATGGCCTTTCTTCCAACACCGTTACTACCGTACTGAAGGATAAGTACGGGTACATGTGGTTTGGTACGGACGATGGCCTCAACAAATTCGATGGCGTTAATTTTACGGTTTACCGGCATAATGAAAGCGATACGGCCAGCATTGGGGCTAATTCAATACTGGCAATGCATGAAGACCGGTTTGGCAATTTTTGGATAGGAACAAATAGGGGTTTGTCATTGTACAACCGTAAAAAGAATTGCTTTATTAATTACCCGCTCACATTGGGTAATACGGCACGGGCGCTTTTCAGGGATCATTCAGGCAACCTGTGGATCGGGAGTTATGTTGGCCTGTTTATGTTTGATCCGCGAACGGGAAAAACAACCCGGTATAGCGCTGACGCCGGCAAGCCCGGCCAGCTTGCATCCAACATCATTACCTGCATATTCGAAGACAGCAGGCGCCGGTTATGGATAGGCGGAAATTCCGGCTTATACCTTTATCAGAGAAGTACCAATGATTTTAAACGCTTTGCGCATGATCCGGACGATTCCCTGTCTATTTCCGACAATTCAATAAAGGCAATAACAGAGGATTATAACGGTAATTTGTGGATTGGCAGCGATGATGGCGGTTTAAGTGTGTTACGGCCCGATGGAAAGGGGTTCCGTAGTTACAGGCATAGCGATACTAATGAGCAAACCCTGAGCAGCAACCGGGTTTTTGCAATCACACCGGAGAACCCGAACAGCTTATGGGTTGGCACAGAGGAAGGACTGAACATCTTTGATCTGCAGCAACAAACTTTTCGCAGGCTGGAACATGATGTGAGGAATAAGTATAGTTTGCACGGCAAATCGGTACGCTGCATTTATATAGATGAGAAAGGTATTTACTGGATCGGAACCTACCAGGGCGGCGTTAATAAATATGATAAGAACCTTGCTTTCTTCAATCTCCGGAGAAGCAATCCTTTTGATCCAAAGGGATTAACAGCACCGATCGTCACCTCTTTTTCCGAGGCCAGCGATGGCGATATCTATGTTGGAACGGATGGCGGTGGTATTAACCTGTATCACCGGAAAACCGGTTTGTTCGACCATCCTGCATTTCATGGCAAAGGAAAGCCGCCCGCTGTGCTGGCGCTGGAACGTGCAGGCGGGGAGCTTTGGATCGGCACTTTCATGCAGGGCGCCTTTGTGCTGGATACACGGTCAGGCAGGGTAAAGCATTATGTAAAAGGTAATGGCCCGGAAGATCTTTCGGGGAATGATATCTTTTGCCTTAAAAAAGACAGCAAAGGAAATATCTGGATCGGCACCAATGGAAATGGCCTGAATGTTTACGATCCTGTTCAGGGAACATTTCGCGGGTTCAATGAGGGGCACAGCTACCCCGATGATATAAAAGCGCTTAGCAGGGGCTTCATCAGGGCAATTGAAGAGGATAGGTCCGGTAACATGTGGATTGGTACGGTAGGCTCCGGATTAGTGGTGTATAACCCGGCCCATGACAGGATCCGGGTGCTGAACCAGGCAAACAGCAACCTGCCCTCGGGCGATGTACAGGCCCTTTGTATTGACAGGAGCGGCCGGGTGTGGGCAGGTACGCCGGGTGGCGGATTATGCCTGTTCGACAGCACCGCCGGAAAATTTGTTTGTTACTCCGAACAGCAGGGCCTGTCCAATGCAGTTATCTACAAGATCCTGGAAGATGATGCAGGCAAGCTGTGGGTAAGCACCAATAAAGGGGTTAGCAGCTTTGACCCCAGGACCCGGAAATTCAAAAACTATTTTTCCTATAACGGCCTGCAGCGCAGCACATTCAGCCTGGGAGCCGGATTGAGAACAAGCGACGGAGAGCTGTTCTTTGGCGGGCTGGATGGATTTAATTATTTCGATCCCAGGGCTCTGAACTACAATCGCAACGTACCGAAAATAGTGCTTACAGACCTGCGGATCGCTAATAGTTCGGTTACGCCCGGTGAAAGATCAGCGATCCGCGAGCATATTTCAGTGGCCGGGGAGATCAGGCTTGATTATAAGCAGAACTTTTCCATCAGCTTTGCAACACTGAATTACACCGCGCCGCAGGAGAGCCGGTATGCTTATATGCTGGAAGGTTTTGATCAGGGCTGGAATGATGTGGGTGCTTCACGGACCGCCGTATTTTCCAATTTGCAGCCGGGCAGATATGTGTTCCGGGTAAAGGCCAGCAGCGATGACGGATCATGGAATACCGGGGAAGCCACCATTAATATATATGTAAGGCCGCCCTTCTGGTTGACTGTTTATGCGTATATTTTTTACGTGATGATGGCTGGCTTTATCTTATGGCTGCTGCGGTACCGCGGCATCCGTAAGCTGAAGAACAGGTTTGCCCTTGAGCAGGAGCGTCTTCAGATACGGCAGGCGATGGAAATGGAGCGGAGGGAAGCAGAGCGGCAGCGCGAATTTGAACAGGTTAAGATCAAATACCTCACCAACTTAAGCCATGAGTTCCGGACGCCGGTTTCGCTGATCGTTGGCCCTATTGAAAAATTGATACAGCAGGAAGAGTGCCCCGAAAAGCTGGGGCACCTGAACCTCCTGAAACGCAATGCCCGGCGGCTTTTGAACCTGGTGAACCAGCTGCTGGATTTCCGTAAGCTGGAAGAGCGGGAGCTGAAGCTGGTTCTTACGGAGGGAGATATTGTTTCCTTTATAGGAGAAGTGGTGGAGTCATTCAAAGATATTTCCGAGCGCAGGCAGATCAGCTTTTCATTTGTAAGCACCCTGGGTTGTTTTCATACCCGCTTTGACAGGGATAAGATCGAACGGATCTTGTTTAACCTTTTGTCGAACGCCTTCAAATTCACACCCAAAGGCGGCCGGATAGCGCTCAGTATTGATCCGGATACGCCGCTGGGCCTGAAGATAGCCGTTGCTGATACCGGCATTGGAATGCCAAAGGAGGTGCAGGAGAAGATCTTTACCCGCTTTTTCCAGGGAGATGCTAATCCCGCTGTACTCAACCAGGGGAGTGGTATCGGTCTTTCCATTACCCTCGAATTCGTAAAAATGCATGGCGGCTGTGTGGATGTTGAAAGCATTCCCGGTAAGGGAAGCCTCTTTACCATTCATTTACCTTTGGAACAGCTGCCGGAACCGGCTGAAGATACGGAGCCGGCACCTGAAGCTGAAAATGAGCTTCTTAATGCTGAGCAGTCCGCGGCGGCGGAGCAGGCGGTTGTACCGGCCGGCGAAAAGCTGACCGTATTGCTCATCGAGGATAATGATGATTTCCGGTACTACCTGAAAGATAATCTGAAGCATTTTTATAAAATAGTGGAAGCTTCCGATGGGAGAGAAGGATGGCAGAAAGCGCTTTTCGCTCATCCCCAGGTAATTGTGAGCGATATCAATATGCCTTATATGGATGGCATACAATTGAGCCAGAAGATCAAATCGGATAAAAGGACCAGCCATATCCCGATCATTCTGTTAACGGCCCTTACCGGCGACGCCTCTCAGCTAAAAGGCCTTGAAACCGGCGCCAGCGACTACCTTACCAAGCCCTTTAATTTTGATATCTTAAACCTCAAGATCCGGAACCTGGTGCAGCTGAACCAAACCCTGAAAGATACCTATACCCGCCAGCTGAAGGTGGTGATGCCTGCAGCGGAAGTGGAATCGGAGGACGAGAAATTACTGCTGAAGGTTACTCAGTATATTGAAGCCAATATCAACAGTGATAATTTGACAGTGGAGGAATTAAGCAAGCACCTTTTTATGAGCCGGGCCTCCCTGTATAATAAGATCGTTCAATTAACCGGTGAAACACCGGTAGAATTTATCCGGTCCATGAAGCTGAACAAAGCCGCCGACCTTTTGAAGAACAGTGATATGAAAATTGCACAGATCGGGTACGCGGTCGGTTTTTCAACCCCTAATTATTTTGCACGGGCCTTCAAAGCTAAATTCAACCTTTTACCCTCAGAGTACCAGACCCTGAACAGGCAGTCTGCCGGCTAAATTAATCCCCTGTTTAAACATTTGTGCTATTCATTTTTACAAATCAACCATAGCCCCTGTAGCAGTCATACTACATTCGCTGCGATGATATTTTCCACGTAGCTACACCCATCATTAATATACCAATGCGGTGTCAGTAATGCACAAATTGAAATAAATCCACGATTATGAAAATTTCGGTTACGCACAACCTACAAAAAGCGTCAACCTTCTTCCAGCTCTTATTGGGGAAAACGATGCTGACCTTATTATTTGTTTTTGGGACAATCTATGCTGCCAGGGCGCAGAACATCACACTTAACGGACGTATTATCGGCGACGATGGAAACGGGATCCCCGGCGCCAGCGTACAGCTAAAAAGCACCAGAACAGGGGTGCTCACTGATCCTCAAGGCTTCTTTAAGCTCACGGCCCCTGCCAACGGAACGCTGTTGATCTCTTCAGTGGGATTTGTACCGCGGGAAATTGCCATTGACCGTCAAACAACTGTCAATGTGACACTAAAATCCGCAGTCAGTGATCTGGAACAGGTGGTGGTAATAGGATATGGTACGGCAAAAAAGAAGGATGTTACCGGGGCAACTGTTTCCGTTAAGGGGGAAACGTTACGGGAAGTAGGTGCTCCCAATGTTTACAATCAGCTGCAGGGGAGGGCGGCAGGAATTGATATTGTGAATAACAGCTCCAGTATCGGCACCGGCGGGGAGATCAGGATCAGGGGCAATCGTTCCCTTGCATCAAGCTCAGACGCCAATAACTCCCAGAACGGTCCTTTACTGGTGATCGATGGGATCCCGCTTTCAGGCGGTAGTATCAACGATATAAATCCCAACGATATTGCAAATATCGATGTGCTGAAAGATGCATCCGCTACCGCCATTTATGGGTCGCGGGGATCAGGCGGTGTTATTATTATTACTACAAAAAGAGGCCGGCCGGGAAAACCCATCACCAGCTATGACGGTTATGTAGGGATTTCGCAGGCAATGGATACCTACCGCCTCTTTAACGGTCAGGAGTATGCCGCCTTCAAAGATGCTGCAAAACAAGGGCAGCCCAATCCTAACAATCCCCATCCCAATGCGCTTACCCCGGTTGAGCAGGAAAACCTGGCCAATGGTGTTAATACAGACTGGCAGAGGCTTTTATTGAAAACAGCTATCCGGACAGATCATAATATCAGCGTTTCCGGCGGTAATGAAACAACCCTGTACAGTTTCGGGTTCGGCGTTTTCCGTGAAACCGGCATCATACCGGATCAGCGTTTTGACCGCGGCTCATTTCATATTGCCCTGGATCACAAGATGAGCCAACGCATAAAAGTAGGGTTAACCACTACCAATACCATGAGCTGGGCCAACCGTGTTAACACCAGCGCCTTTGGCTCGGCAACCAGGCTAAGCCCCTTGTATCTTCCCTATAACGCTGACGGCAGTATTAATTTTCAGCCGGCTCTCCAGCAATCCAATGACGCTAACCAGATAAGCCCGCTCACCTCCATTGGCAATAATGAGAAGATCAGGGCCCGTACCCGCCGTTTCAGAACATTAACCAATGTGTATGGTGAGCTGGAGATCATTAAAGGCCTTAAGCTCAGAACCAGCCTGGCGCTTGACTGGATCCAGACCATGAACAATAACTACAACGGCCCGGGCACGGTATTTAATACGAACCTTACCACGGCCGGCGCCACCCTAAGCCAGTCAAACGATGAAACATGGAGCTATACCTGGGACAACTCGCTTACCTATGACAAAACCATTGCGGAAAAGCATAAGATCCAGGTAACGGCTTTGCATGAAGTGGTAAAGAATTTTAATCAGAGCCAGCAATTCAATGGGCAGGGCGTACCAACAGATTATATCCAGGACTACAATTTTCAGCTGGCAAATTCGCTCACGGCAAACGCATCCGGCTACAGCAACCGGGGCCTGCTGTCTTATATGGGACGTGCATTTTATTCCTATGACGACCGTTATATGTTAACGGCCACCGTCAGGGCCGATGGCGCTTCCGTACTGGCCCCCGGCAATCAATGGTTTACTTACCCCGCGCTGTCTGTAGGATGGAACCTGAGCAACGAAAGCTTTATGCGCAATGTAAGCTGGATAGACAATCTTAAGTTGAGGGTAGGGTGGGGCATCAGCTCCAACCAAACCATTGCGCCCTATACAACGATAGGAAGCCTCTCTTCCAACTTCTATAACTATGGTTCCGGCACATCTCCCAACATAAACTATGTATCGGGCTACCTGGTGAACACACTGCCTAATCCTAAGCTCACCTGGGAATCTACCCGGGGATACAACATAGGGCTGGACTTCGGTTTCTTTAATAACCGTTTGAGCGGCGCCATTGAGTATTATAACGTTAATACCAGGGATATACTGTTAAGCAAGGAGCTGCCGCGAAGCAGGGGCGCAAACTCCGTACTTGTAAACCAGGGAAAAACTGCCGGGCATGGTCTTGAAATAACGCTTAGCAGCCTGAATGTAAAAAGCCGCGGCGGGTTTACCTGGAATACGGACCTGAATTTTTCCATGGCCAGGGAAAAGATCGTGGCCCTGCAGCCGGGCCTTACCCACGATGTTGGCAATGGCTGGTATGTGGGGCAGCCGCTGACCGTAATTTATGATGTGAAAAAGATCGGTATATGGCAGCTGGGTGAAAAAGATGCTGCAGGCAAGTACGGCGCTGCGCCCGGCGACATTAAGATCCAGGATGTTAACGGCAATGGAACCATTGGTGCTGAAGACCGCCAGGTGATCGGTAATTTTCAGCCGGATTTTGTTTTTGGTTTCAGCAACCGTTTTGCCTACAAGAACTTTGACCTGAATATTGTAACGTTCGGGCGTATCGGGCAAACAGTAGTGGTTACCTATCTGACTGCCGATGGCGGTGCAGCCGGCTATCCTTTCTTTATGAACAGCCGTGTTAACCAATATAAAGTGAACTACTGGACACCGGATAATCCCACGAATGATTTTCCACAACCTGATGCGAGCAGGGATGCCTTACAATACACCTCCACCTTATCTTACCGCGATGGCTCTTTTATAAAGGTGAGATCTATTAACCTGGGATATAGCCTGCCTTCAAAGATCACAAATAAAATAGGCCTTAGCTCACTGCGCTTATACCTGGCAGCTCAGAACCCGTTTATCCTCTGGGCTCCGCTGGTGCATGACGGGCTGGGTATTGATCCGGAAGGTAACGGCAATGGCAATGCAGTAGGTTCTACCGCAGGAGGAACGCCGGTAGTAGGCAGGGCCATTACCGTAGGCATGGGTACACCTCCCACGCGCCAGTATATGTTTGGTGTTAACGTTAAATTTTAATCCAGAAACTTAGCTTGATATGAAACTGAATATAAAAACAGGGTGGCTGCTGATGGCTGCATTGCTGATGATGGTGGCCGGATGTAAGAAAGTGCTGAACGAACAGCCCCGCGCAACCATCGATCCCGCTTATTTCAAAACGCCCGAAGGCCTGGATGGCGGGGTTGCAGGGATCTACTCCTCTTTCCGCAGTCATTGGGGTACACAGATCTTTACACAATTATTCAATGGTGGAACCGACGAGATGATCAGGGGCGGTGCGGCTGATGTGCAGCACAACTTTACCTACTCGTCCCTGATGAAGAGTAACACCAACGACTATAGCGGCTTTTGGAACAGTATGTATATAGACATTAACACTGCAAACGGGGTGCTGCAATATGGCCCGGATGCGAAGATGGATGAAGGCAAGAAAGCGCAGCTATTGGCCCAGGCAAAATTCCTTCGCGCATTTTGTTATTTCCAGCTGGTAACCACCTTTGGAGATGTGCCTTTGCATCTTACTTTCAGTACCGAAGTAACAGCAGCCGATGCCAGGTCGCCGATGGCCGAAGTGTATGATGCGATCATAAAGGATCTGCAGGATGCTGCCGCACAGCTGCCTGACCAGCCGGCTCCGGGGTTGGGCAAGCCTGCTTATAAAGCCACTGCGCTGTACCTGCTGTCAAAAACGTATTTATGGCGTGGATGGTCTGCTGCTGCCAAAGGAACAGACTTTACCGATGCCTTTAATACGGCTAAAAGCATTATTGATAATAAAGGTATTTACGGCCTTGACCTGTGGCCTGTTTTTGCCCAGGGTTTCCTGGAAGGCAATGAATACGGACGGGAAACTATCATGGTTATTGACCATAACAAAGACCTGAAGTTTGGTGAGAATTCCCAGACAGGTACAGGCGCCAGCAACCTGAAAGAGAATAAATCCAACTTCTTTTTCCGGCCGAACTATCCCACTGTGAATGCCAACTATCCCGGCGCAGGCGGCGCTTATGTTTGCGTGCGCGATGTGCAGAACGGGCGTCCATGGCAAAGGATAAGGCCCAATATGCGCTATGTGCTGGATGTGGCTTTCGCCAACAGGGCTACCGACTCCCGGTATGATGGTACTTTTCAAACCATCTGGCTATCCAACAGTGTACCGGGTTCTGTTAAAGGTACTACGGGTGCGGCTACGCCGCGTGGTACACTCACCAATGGCGTTGATACGGCCATCTGGATAGTTGACCGGGTGGTTACGCCGGCAGAAAGAGCGGCTTTCAAAGGAATTATTTTTGAGCCGGATTATCTTCCCGGTGCAACCGTGCCTTATACCAGCCTGCTTTTCCCGTCATTGCGCAAATGGGATGATTCCACAAGAGCTGATATGAATGATTATTCCGACAGGCCTTATATCCTGTTCCGTTTTTCGGAAGTGTACCTGATCGCAGCGGAGGCGGCGCTGAAAGGCGGCGGCACCCTGCAGCAGGCTGCCGATATGCTGAACGTGCTAAGGATCAGGGCTGCGTTAAAACCAGGGCAAACACCCGCACAGTATGCCGCTGCAGTGGCTGCACAAACTATTACGCCTGCCCAGGTAACGCTGAACTTTATTCTTGACGAGCGCACAAGGGAGCTGTATGGTGAATGTAACAGGTGGTATGATCTTTCAAGAACGAAAACACTTGTTGCCAGGGTTAAACAGTATAATGATGAAGCAGCGGCCAACATTGTACCGGAACATATGTTAAGACCCATCCCCCAGCAGCAGATAGACCTGGTAACTGAAGGCCCTGCGTTTCCGCAGAACCCCTGGTATGGGAACTAAGCAGGAAGCACGGTAAGATTTTCAACCATACATCGTTTGAACCCCTGTTCTCAATTGCCGGCGGACCTGCCGCCGGCAATTATAAGAACGCCCACGTTTTGAATTACAAACCTCAAAAATGAAAAACCATGAAAGAAAACCCAATTAACAAATTAACTATGAAAACAAACCTTTTCCTCAGCAGCCTGGTGATCCCATTCCTTTTCGGTTTAATTATTTCCTCCTGCACCAAGCAGAATTTAAATGAAGTAAGCTCCAATGGCAAAAAAAGAAATGTTACGGAAAGCGCTGATGTTGGCATACTGGCAACTGCCACAATTGATGCCAATACGGTACAACAAACCATCCAGGGCTTTGGAGGCATGAGCGTTCCAATATGGATTGGCGACTTAACCGCAGACCAGCGGACAAAAGCCTTTTCTGCCAGCACGGGTATTGGTATGAGCATTCTGCGTGTGATGGTACCCACTACCAGCAGCCAGTTTGCCGCTGAAAAACCCACTATTGATGCGGCCAAGAGTTTTGGAGCGAAAGTGATTGCCACCGCCTGGAATGCGCCTTCGTCTATGATGGACGGGCTTTATCTGAGAGCCAGCGCATGGGGCAGCTATGCCGCTCACTTAAAGGCCTATACGCAGGCCGTAGGGGGCGTTTATGCGCTGTCGCCATGGAATGAGCCTAACTATATGGCCTCGGGCTGGATGCATGCCTCCGCCACGGAGATCGCTAATTTTGTAGCTGCCCAGGGCGATAATTGCGGCGCCCCGATCATGTGCCCGGAACCATTTAATATGGACCAAACCTTTATTAATACTTACCTGAGCAACGCTACGGCAAAATCCAAAACCCTTTTTGTAAGCGGGCATATTTATGGTAAAACCCCGTATAATTTAGGCAGCATCGGTAAATCGGTATGGATGACGGAGCATTACACTAATTCCTCCATCAGCGGTAACGACTGGCCGAACGCGATGAATGCGGCCAAAGAGATCCACGATTGTATGACGGCCGGATGGGCTGCTTATGTGTGGTGGTACATCCGCCGGTTCTACGGGCCGATAGATGAGAGCAGCAACATCACTAAAGTAGGTTATGTTATGGCGCACTTTGCAAGATATATCCGTCCGGGATATACGAAAATTGCCTGTCCCGCGAATCCCACCACCGGTGTATATACCACTGCTTACAAGAGCGGTTCAAAAATTGTGATCGTTGCCATTAATACCAATACCGCGGTCACCTATCAGCCCTTTACCATCAGCGGAGTAACGGTTAACAGCTTCAATCGTTACGTAACCACCAGCTCATCTAACCTGGCATCAAGCACCCTTGGCATTTCAAATAATGCTTTCGGGATCAACCTGCCTGCATCCAGCATAACCACCCTGGTTGCTAACTGATAGCTATCTCTTAACAACGCTAAATAAGCAGCAGGAATGTGCCGGTTATTTAGCGTTGTTTGTTTGCTTATCCGGGCGCCTGGCACGCTTACTCCGCCCGTAACGACTTCACCGGGTTTACAAGCGCCGCTTTTATTGCCTGGAAGCTAACGGTAGCAAAAGCAATGATGATGGCAGTTATGCCGGCTACTGCTATCAGCCACCAATGCATAGTTGTACGGTAAGCAAAATCATGCAGCCATTGCTGCATGGCAAACCATGCAATGGGCGATGCAATAACAATGGCTATCAGCACCAGCTTTAAAAAATCTTTCGACAGCATGCCAACAAGCGCAGGCACACCGGCGCCCATCACTTTACGGATCCCTATTTCCTTGATGCGCTGTTCGGCAGCATAGGTAGCCAGCCCAAATAAACCCAGGCAGGCAATAACAATAGCCAAAAATGTAAAGGCCATAAATATTACCCCTATGCGGCCCTCTGCACGGTAAGCAGCATCAAATTCAGCATCCATAAATGAATAAGTGAGCTGCTGGTCAGGCGCAACCGCTTTCCATTTATCTTTTATCTTACCCATAAGGTTGCTGATGCTGCCGGTATTAAGCTTTACATTTAAAGCGCCTTTATCCTCAGCCAAATACAGCACCACCGGGGTTATATTTTGGCGCAGCGATTTAAAATGAAAATCTTTTATCACGCCAATAATTTTAAACGGCTGCACACCATTTGTGTTGCGGTAAATAGTTTTATTTAAAGGGTCTTTAAAGCCAAAGAACTTTGCGGCAGATTCGTTAATAATAACGGAGGAGGAATCCGTTCTCATGCCGGGTGAAAAATTACGGCCGGCCTGCAGCTGCATGCCCATTGTTTTAATATAATCTTCGTCAACCGGCCAGAACTCTGTAAGCATAGAGGTGTGCGAGGTAAGCGTTACATCCGGGAAAAGGGCCGTAATACTGCTGGCCGTTCCCGTTGGCACAAATCCTGAGAACGATGCCTCTTCAACATCCGGCAATTGTTTTATTTGCTGCTTAAAGGTTTGTGCCTGGTTATTGAGGCGCTCCGTATTTTTTATAATTAGCACCTGCTTACGGTTATAGCCAAGGTTAGCAGTTTGTATGTAGTGAAGCTGGTTATAAATAACCAGGGTGCCGATAATAAGGAAGATGGAGATGCCAAACTGGAACACCACCAGAAAGCTACGCAGGCTGCCCCCCTTAAACCCGGCAGAGAATTTACCTTTTAATACATTAATGGGCTGAAAGCGGGAAAGGAAGAACGCCGGGTACGATCCTGCGATAAAACCTATGATCACTGTTAACACCAGTGAGCAGGGCACAAGCCATGCAAATGTTTGCCAGCTGAACGCCAGCTGTTTGCCCGACACCCGGCTGAACAGGGGCATAAACAGCCATGCTATTATAATAGCTATGATCGTTGATGCAAATGTTACCAGCAGTGACTCCGTTAAGAATTGTGCAATGAGGTGTTTGCGGGGTGAGCCCAGCACTTTGCGTACTCCCACTTCTTTAGCGCGGTTTGACGAGCGTGCTGTTGAAAGGTTCATGAAATTTACACAGGCAATAAGCAGGATGAACAGGCCAATGGCCGAAAATATATATACATACTGAATGCTGCCGTTGTGGCCAAGCTCCTGCTGCAGGTTTGAATGCAGGTGTATGGAGGTTAAGGGCGTTAAAGTGTATTTTAAATAGTCGTCTTTGCCAAGCCAGGGCGCAATAAACTCCATAGCCACACTGCTTAATTTTTTGCTGATGGCTGCGGTGCTTGCGCCGGGTTTAAGCAGCAGGTAAGTATTGTAACCACCGCCGCCCCAGTTAGGGTTGCGGCTATCTGCCAGTGTTTCAATTGACAGGAACATATGGTAATTAAAATGGCTTTGCTCAGGCAGGTCTTTTATAACGCCCGTTACTTTAAAAGTGAGCGTATCGTTTAGTACCAGTGTCTGGCCAACAACGTTTACAGCATCAAAATACTTTTTAGCCAGGCTTTCGGTCAGCACAACGGTATTGGGCTCTGCCAGGGCGGTGGCAGGGTTGCCGGTTATCATAGGCAGGGTAAATACCTGGAACAGGCTTGCATCCGCATAAATAACACTGGTCTCCTGCAGCACGGAGCTGCCCTTTTTAACATGAAAACCGGCAGGCTGTTCATAGGCCGGCCTTAACCTTACTACCTGCTCAACGGTGGTAAAATCCTTCTTTACCTCATCGGCAAACCCGCTTTGCACCGCTGCATAGGAGTTGGCATTGTGGCCAAATTTTACTTCCATGTCGGCCCGGTAGATGTTATTTGCCCTGGTATTATACTTATCATACCTCAATTCATCTGCCACATAGAATACGATCAGCAGGCAGGTAGCTAAACCGATGGAAAGGCCAGCGACGTTAATAGCAGTAAAACCTTTATTGCGCTGCAGGTTGCGTATGGCAACTTTTACATAATTTCTGAACATATACCGGCTGTTTAATTTTTCAGGAACCCATTTTTGAGGAGGTTCGCGGTTCAATATTAACAGCTCAGGCCGGGGCTGACGCCCCAATTTATAAGTTGGGCCCTCTTTTTCCAGGTGTTTTTTGTACGCTGTAGGGCTTCTTCCGGTCATTTCTTTGAAGATCCGGTTAAAAGTGGTTTTTGAATTGAACCCCGCTTCAAACGCAATACCCAGGAGGGTGATATGCGCATAAGCAGGGTCCTGCATTTTACGTACGGCGTCCATCACCCGGTACTCATTAATGAAATCATTAAAGCCTTTTTTGAATACCGTATTAATAACCCGTGATAATTCGTGGGGAGGCAGGCTGAGTTTTTCGGCCAGGGTGCCTAAGCTTAATTCCGGGTCCTGGTGATAATGGTTGGCGTCCATGGCCCGCTTAAGCCAGGCGCCTTTTGCCCGCAGCTCGGCCGGCACCGATGGTTTAATGGTTGTTGCCGCCTGGACCATCATCCCTGCCTGAGGTTTCAGGAAAGCCGCCGCCGCAGTCCATATAATAGTGATCACGAAAAAGGTATAAAAGGGGTAATAAACGTGTATGCCTAACTGATTGCGGTAGCCAAAATAGTCAATGACGCCGCAAAACAGCCACAGGACCCATAACAGGGCGGTGGTTCCCAGCAGGCGGCGCAGCCAGCGGAATTCAAGAAGGGAACGGTCCATTAGTACGGGCTGCAGGCGCCGGTAAAAATTCCGGATCAGCTTATCAGAGAAGTATAAATAGGTGATGCCCGAAATAAATATGAGCAGCTGTAACAGGGGAGGCGGCACCAGTGCCGACTGTTCCAGCAGCAGGGGGCTGAAATGCAGCAGGTCTTTTCTTCTGAACTGGTATGCCGGCCGCGTTATCTTCAGCACATAAAAATACACCAGGGGGCCCAGCGCCAGCAGGAACTGCATGGGCAGCCGGTGCCACCAGGGCAGGTAAGTTTCCAGCTTCAGGTCAATAGCAAGGATCCGCATCATCCATAAAACCATCGTGACCAGGGCCAGGGCAAGGAACCGGTTTGCACTACGGTTAACGGTTTTGGTAAAATATAAAAGCAGGGCAAAGGTAAGCCCTGTAAATATTGCGCCGAGAAAGGCGAGGTCGTATAAGTTAATATGGAAGGTATATGAATTCAAATTCAGTTTTCTTTCTTGTTCCGGAGGAGGATAACGGCCCAATATAAACAAATGTTATCTGTTTGTTCCACTACCCGGAACCCAAAAAACATTGTAAATTAAGGCAGGTTCCCAAATATATTTTCATGATCTACCGCAACGGCTTAAAGCGCCATTTTAGATATAATATAGTATGTATTTTCTTTGTACTATTAATTCCCACCGGCTTAATTGCCCAAAGCGATCCGCCATTTAAACCCATATCCGCAGATATCATCAGGCTCCCGTCTAAAATATTGGGCGAAGACCGGAAAATTTATATTTATGCACCGCCTGCAGATACCTCAATGCCCGGTAAGCGCTACCCGGTATTATACGTTCTTGACGGGGACAACCATTTTAGCATGATCGCAGAATATTGCCGGTATCTTAGCCGTAAGGACGTAAAGGTAATGCCAGAGATGATCATCGTTGGCATCCCCAATACAAACCGCGTAAGGGACCTTACCCCCAGCCATAGCATTTTTGATTTTTACGGAAAGCCTGATACCAGTTCAAACTCCCGGCTAAAGGCAAGCGGTGGCGGTAATGATTTTTTACAGTTTATTGGTAGTGAGCTGATACCTTATGTTGACCAGCACTACAAAACACAGGCTTTTAAAATTTTTGCAGGGCACTCATTCGGCGGCATCACCACGATCAATTGCCTGCTAACGCAGCCGGATATGTTTGATGCTTATATAGCCATCAGCCCTTCATTTTGGTGGGATAGGGGATATTTGCTGAACCTCGCAGATAAAAAGTTAACAAGTGACCGGATTATAAATAAAATGATCTTTTACAGTGATGCGGACGAAGGATCATCAGAAGACGGATCGACCTTTCATACAGATCTTCTGAAATTTGACACTATAATAAATCAAAGGAAGATAACGGGTTTAGCCCATAAATATGTTCACTATCCTGAGGAAACGCATATGACAGAACCCATAAAAGCCTATTATGACGCCTTGCGGTTTATTTTCAGGCAGTGAGGGAGCTTAATTATCAGCTGATAACAGACAGGGTGGTTTCAACGATATCGTCAAAGAACTGCCGGTCATGCCTAAATTTTGCATAAACCCTCATCCCGGTCACCGTATTACAAATAAAGCGAGCAAGGGCTTTCGGTTTTTTGGATGCGCTGATCTCCCCGTTTGCCTGTCCTTTTTTTATAGCCTGATATAAGGCCTTTTCGATGATCAGATCATCTTCAGCAACCAGCTTTTTTATTAATTCATCGCTCGCGGCCACCTCTACCTCTGAGTTTATTTTAAAGCATCCCTTGGGACAGGCATCGGTAAAAACGTCGTTAACAACTTGCTGCAGCAGCTGTTTTACCGCCGCTTTCACTGAGGGGGCGTTATTCAATAATCCCTGGATCCTTGCTGTGGCCTCCTGCTGGTAAAGCTCCAGCGCTTTCAAAAACAGGTTATGCTTGTCGCCAAAAGCATGGTAGATGCTGGAACGGCCAATACCCAGTTCTTCAATGAGATCATATAACGAGGTTGCGTGATAACCCTTTTGCCAGAAAAGGGTGATGGCCTTTCTCAGTATGTCAGTCTCGTTAAAATCTTTTGTTCTCATAATCAAAAAAGCTTTACCTGCAGCAGGCAAAGCTATTAATTTTATACAAGTATGTGAAGGGATCAGGCGCTATTGTGAAAGCGCTTCCTGTATTAGCGAAGACCGCCGCTGGCCAGTATGATCTCACCGGTTAGCCAGCGTGAATCATCGGACGAAAGAAAAGCAGCCACCAGCGCAATATCTTCCGGTGCTCCAATCCGGCGAAGGGGAGTGGTGTTTGCCATAACCGTGGCCATTTCGCTGCCAATAAACCCGCCGGCCCTGGATCCTTCCGTGTCTACCATACCGGGGTTGATCGAATTAACACGGATCTTTCTGGGGCCAAGCTCTTTGGAAAGCACGCGTGTGATCGAATCAACCGCACTTTTGGTGGCCGTGTAAAGGGCACTGCCGGCAGGTTCCATGCTGGACGCGCCCGAACCGATGTTGATGATGCTGCCTCCCTTGTCTGAAAAATATTGCACGGCCGCTTTGGTGGCAAGCAATGGTCCCAGTACATTAATGCCGAACTGACGGTAGAATCCTTCTTCAGTCACATCCTCAATAGGTCCCCATTGATAAATGCCCGCATTATTGACCAGGATATCAACCGCACCAAACTGCTTTACCGTTTCGGTGAACAGGCGGTCAATATCATCCGTCTTTGACACATCGGCCTGCACTGCAATAGCCCGGCCGCCATGACTCACAATTTCAGCCACAACGCGTTCGGCATCATTTCCGGCCGATGCATAATTGACGATCACGGCAGCACCTTCTGCCGCCAGCCTTTTAGCTATGGCCGCGCCAATTCCTTTGGAAGCGCCGGTTACAACGGCTACTTTGTTCTCTAGTTTCTTCATATCTAATTGTACCATTTGGTCCACAAATATAATAAATGTATTGTACCAAATGGTCTAAAATAAAAAAAATAAGGTAATTGCCTGATCTTGTTTGTGTTTTAAACACCAGAGACCTTCTAAATAAGGCTTGCCGGGTTTCACGGAAACAGTTTGCCGGCAACCGGAAAATTTTGATCTTTACCAGGTGAATGAATTTGTATCTTATTTATTGCAGTACGGCGAGTTAGATGACCGTCACATCAAACTGCTCACTGAGCAGGTGCAGGCCCTGCAATTAGCTAAAGGTGGTTTCTTTTCAACCGCTGGCAGGGTTGCTGATACGATCGGTTTTATTGTCTCTGGTGTGCTGCGGATATCCTATAAAAATACAGCCGGTGAGGATGTTACCCGTTTATTTCTTTCGGAAAACCAATTTGCGCTTGATATTGAAAGTTTCAGGACCGGGACAAGATCACGCGTTGATTTTGAGGCCCTGACGGAATGTACTTTGCTGACCTTATCTAAAAAGGATTATGAAATGCTTCTTGTCAGCATCCCCCCGCTGGCCAATCTGTTCTCAAAGATCATGACTGCAGCTTTACTCAAAAAAATGCAGCTGGGGCGCCGTATGCTGGAACAGGATGCACAGGAACGATATTGGGCGTTCATGGATGAGCATCCGGGATTACTGAACCGTGTGCCACTCCTTTATGTAGCCTCCTATTTAGGAATTACACCATCTTCTCTGAGCCGTATAAGAAAAGGGCGCATTTGATTTCTCACCAAATGGCAATTTTTTTTGATGATCCTATAATGATCTTTGAAGAAAGATCTGTTATGAATAATACGCCTCTTATGAATGGCGCTGTGATTGGTGGTTCCGATTGGCGGAATGATCCTTTGAATCACTGGGCATTCCATCATGTGACCGGGTTTTTGAATTGTAAGAAGATCGCTCATCATCCGTCCGCATCACCTTTTTTGCCCGCTCATGAAGCTGAATTAGGAAAGTTAATGATCAATGCACCGGATGGACAGAAAAGCTCACTTGTTGATTTGCTTGCATTAACGTTAACAGATGGATTTGCGGTATTACACAAAGGGCATTTAGTGTATGAATTTTACAGCAATGGCATGACTCATGAAAGTGAGCATATATTGATGTCTGCCAGCAAATCTGTTACCGCGGTCATCGCAGGGATCCTGGAATCAAATGGTGTTTTAGATCCGGACGCTGCTATTGTGGATTATTTGCCGGAGCTTAAAGGCGGCTTTTATACCGCTGCACGGGTAAGGGATCTGCTGGACATGAGAACAGCTGCTCTCAACCAGGATCAGCTGGATGCATACGAAAAAGCAGTTGGTTGGGGTCCGGGAACCGGTCATTCTACCCAGGCAGGGCTCCACTCGTTCTTCAAAGGGCTTCAGATAGGAGATCAACCGCATGGTGGCGGATTTCGCTATGTAAATCCTAATTCGGATCTGTTAGGGTGGATCCTTGAAAGAGCTTCCGGTAAGTGTTTTGCTGATCTTGTGAGTGAATTATTGTGGAAACCAATGGAAGCAGAGCAGGATGCCTATATTAATGTGGATTGTTCAGGCGCTCCGCAGTGTACCCGGGGTGTTATTACCACAACGCGCGACTTTGGCCGGTTGGGGCATTTAATAGTAAATGACGGCGTACATAAAGGTAAACAGATCCTTTCATCAGCCTGGCTCCGCAGCCTGAATGAAGGTGGCGATAAAACGGCCTGGCAAACCGGTGATTTTGCCCGGGGCTTTGGAGGCTTAGACATGTCATACCGCAATAATTTTTATGTTGTACACAATCAGCCGGGCTATATTTTCGCTATGGGCATATATGGCCAGAATTTGTTCATGGACCCTGTTCAACAGCTCGTTGTTGCGAAGTTATCATCTCAAAATGCCCCGTTGGATGTTAATTCAATTCGTATTGCCCACCTGATCTTTGGCGAAATAAGGAATGCTTTAAGCAGATAGCCAAAACGTAAATTACCTGTGACGATTCCTCTATACCAGCTTCAAAGATGATACGCTGTTAATGGCGGATCCGTTTCCACAAAGGATTTAAATATAAATTAAGCAATTGCTGATATTATTTTATCTGTGAGAGAAATTTGCCTCCGGCAATATTATTTATTCTATAACTTCCTGTTACTGACCTATAAAACATAGGGCGGTGATATAAGTTACACGTTCATGATTCAGAAGAACCTATTACTGTCTTAGCATCATCAACCAGAATAGTGCATTCACAGGCACTTTTTTTTGACATAATAATGCAAACGATTGCATTTATAGGAACCAATATCAATTCACGTTAAAAAACCACATTATGAAAAAGACTTCAGAATGCTGTTCAACAGCAAAACATGAAGGTAGTTGCGGCTACCGCTTCGCATCACTTGATCCCCTGACAACTATCACCCAAAAAATTATCTTATGAAAGGAATAGTAAAAACAACCATTGCGGTCATACTAATCCTTTGTGCTGTATCTGCCCGGTCCTACGGGCAAAATAATACGGGCAGCGTGAACGGAATAGTAACAGACCAGGGAGGCACATCGCTTCCCGGCGCCACTGTTGAAGCTTCGGCAAACGGCAAACGTGTGAATATCGCCATCTCTGACAGCGCCGGAAACTTTGCGTTTAAAAATTTACCGGCAGGCAGCTACACCTTTAATGTGCACATGGTGGGCTATGATACAAGATCATTTACAGGATATAAAATTGTGCCGGGCCATAATGCAACGCTGTCGTTTACACTATCATCCTCAGTAAGTGAGCTGAGTAGCGTAGTGGTCATCGGGTATGGCACCCGGAAAAGGCAGGATGTTACCGGGGCTGTGGCCAAAGCAGACCTGCTGATACAAAAACAATCGCCTAATGCAAACGTGATGTCTTCATTGAGAGGTACGGTTCCGGGCCTCACCGTAGGCCAGGTTACCCGGGCCGGCAGTGACCCTACACTGATGGTACGCGGCAGGAACTCTATCTCCGGCACCACCTCGCCACTCATTGTGGTAGATGGACTTATCTATAGAGGAGCGCTCACTTCTATCAACCCTTCGGACATTGCCAGCATTGACCTTTTGAAAGACGCCAGCGCTGCCGCTGTATACGGCTCACAGGCATCAAACGGGGTAGTGCTGATCACCACCAAAAGCGGAGCAAGCGGTATTGAGAAGCTCACCGTTGATTACAGCGGATCTTATTCCATACAGGAAATGACCAAGAAGAGCATGAGACCGGCCAGCGGCGCTCAATACATAGAGAAGCTGGGCGACTGGTACCTGTCTGAAAGCCGGGACCCCAACGACATGACGAAGATGAACCCCAACTGGGATCCTACAACCAAAATGCCGGGCATTGAGGGCGACAATTACAAGAACGGCGATGAAGCCAACTGGTGGAAGTTAATGACCAATTCCCGCCCCAGGATCCAGAACCATAACATCAGCCTGAGCGGACGTTCAAAGAAGATCCGGTTTTACCTGGGCTATGGCTATTTTGACCAGCTGAACCTTATTATGAATGATAATTACAGGCGGAACAGTGTACGGCTAAACGTAGAAGCCAAACCCGCCGATTGGCTGACAGTAGGCGCTCAAACGGGACTTTCCATCAATGATTACAGTGGTGTTTCGCCTACTTTTTCCGACATCATGCAGCTGAAGCCATACAACCTGCCCTTTGATCCGAAAACCGGTCAGATGCTGGAGTTTTATGCGCAAACAACTACACCCACTGCATTGGAAATACTCAAAAGGTCCAGGGATGTTGACCGGAACATGAACATCATAGGGAATTTTTTCGTTAGCGTGGACATTCCGTATGTGAAGGGGTTGAACTACCGTGTTAACTTCGGAAACAATTACATCTACACCAACCGGTTTAATTACAATGCGCCTACCGTTGAAGCTACCGCTTATAAAACCTATATGACGGATTATTTCCTGACACTGGATCACATTCTTACCTATAAGCGGGACTTCGGAAAACATGGGGTAGACCTGACCTTGCTGTATGGTGCAGAGAAGAATACGCACGATGGCACCAGCACCTCCGCCGGTGGTATCACCAATGGAGGATTGTCTTATAACAGGCTGGATGTGGGGGATCCTGCGCGGCTTACCACATCAAACGATCTGGCTATTCTGCCCTGGAAAGAAACGGCGCTTTACCAGATGGCCCGGCTGTCTTATTCGTTCGACAAAAAATATATCTTAACCGGTACTATGAGAAGGGATGGCTTTTCCGGCTTCTCCGCTCAGAACAAATGGGCCACCTTCCCGTCCATTGCTTTTGCATGGCGTTTAAAAGAAGAACAATTTCTTCAGCAGGTTGGCTTTATCGACGACCTGAAATTAAGACTGTCTTACGGGTCTACCGGCAACAGAACCGTGGGCCGGTATCAAACGCTTGCCCAGATGAGTGTTGGATTAGCGAACGGTTATTTGTACGGCAGCTCCGGTGGCGCACAGCTGGGTTCTTACTTAAACCAGCTGCCCAATTCCGGCCTGCGCTGGGAAACTACCCGCTCCTTTAATACCGGCGTGGACTTTTCATTTTTCAACAACCGGCTCTTTGGTTCGCTGGACCTGTATTTCTCCAATTCCGTAAACCTGCTGAACTCCAGGGCAACGCCTACCATCACCGGCTTTAACAGCTTCCTGATCAATATCGGGAAGATCCAGAACAGGGGACAGGAGCTGAACATCACCGGCATACCGGTAAGCAACAAAAACTTCAAGTGGGAAGTAACGGCTAATTTCTTCCGCAACCGGAACAAAGTGCTGGATATTGACGGTACTAAAAATGATCTGATCAATGGCGCAGATCCCATCTTAAGCTACTTTATCGGTCAGCCTTACGGCGTAGTGTACGACTACAAGATCACCGGTATGTACCAGCTGGGAGAAGAGGTGCCCGCCAGCCTTGCCGCACAGGGCTTCAAAGCCGGTCAATATAAAATTGAAGACAGGAACAAGGACGGCCAGATAACCCCGGAAGATAAACAGATCCTGGGCAAGCTGGATCCCTCTTACAGCGTGGGTATTTCCAACAGCTTTCAATACAAAGCATTCCAGTTAAAATTCTTCATCAATACCATTCAGGGTGGTAAGAACGGCTACCTGGGAGCGCCGGGCATTATGCTGTTGAATCCGGACAATATCCGGAATAATAACGGCTTTGTATACGACTACTGGACGCCTAACAATCCCAATGCCCGTTACAGGAGCATTGCTGCTTATGTAGCTACACTGGGTGAAAATTTCGGTCCTTATCAGGCCCGGAGCTTTATCCGCCTGCAGGACATTACCCTTACCTATATGCTGCCGGAAGGAATGCTGAGCCGCTTAAAAATAATAAAGGCAGCAAGCATATACGTGAATGCACAAAACCTTCTGATCATTACCAAATGGGATGGATGGGATCCCGAATCCAATCCTCCGGCCAGTCAGCGGTCCTCACTGGGATTGAGGATACCCGGTGGCCTGGGCCTGGACCAGAACGGTTACCCCGTGATGAAAAACTATTCACTCGGCGTAAATGTGACCTTTTAATGCTTTCACCTGTAAACTTTAAGAAATGAAAAAAAGAATCATCATATACCTGCTAAGCATCGGCGCAGTGTTATCTTCCTGCAGCAAGAGCTTTCTGGACGAAGATCCGCTATCTATCTACACACCGGACAATACGCTGCAAACAGCCATCCAGTATCAGCAGGCTACCAATAACCTGTACAACGGTGTCCGGAACATTTACATGGGCAATATAAACCTGGATACTTATTTCGGTTTGTATTATGCTACTGACTTTGCTTATAACGCCACCGACTATGATCCTGCTGCAAAGTTAAATGCCTATAAGGCCACCATGGTGCCCAGCTATCTTATTCCAACAGGTATCTGGACGGCCTATTACAAGATCATCACGAATGCTAACCTGATCATCAGCCGGTTAAATACCACCACTCAACTGAGCGATGCTGATAAGAATAGTTTCCTTGGCCAGGCATTGTTCTTTAGGGCTTATTGTTATAACGTACTGGCCAATTTGTACGGCGGGGTGCCTGTTGAATTGAATGAGCTTGCAGCTCCACGGTATGACTATGTACGATCCAGCCGGGCGGAGGTATACCAGCAATGTAAAAAAGATCTGCAGCAGGCTATCGGTTTGTTGTCAGATATTAACCAGGTGCCTGATGGTACAGTGAATAAACAGATGGCTAAGCATGTGCTCACAGAAGTGCTCATCTCTTTAAAAGATTATGATGGCGCCATTGCAAGTGCATCAGAGGTGATCAACTTTCCGGGCTTATCGCTGATGACCAGCCGGTTTGGGAGAAGAGCCAGTTTACCGGGTGATGTTTACCGGGACCTGTTTGAATACAATAACCAGAACTACAGCACCGGCAACCATGAAGGGCTGCTGGTGATACAAACCACGCTGAACAACTCCGCATCCGTAGGCGATCAGACTGCCTGGGCAGTAGTTCCCAGTCTGACGGGTGTTAGAATTGTGGAATCCACCACTAAAACTAAAATGGCCATCCTGTACAACGCTAAGTTCGTGGACAGCGTTTCTTCAAATGGTATCGGCTGGATCCGTCCTACCAATCATTTCTTTTATGAGATCTGGACGCCGGGTGATATCCGCAATTCTTCCTATAATATCGTTCGGGATATCCGTATTTCGGGTGTACCGGCTAATTCTCCCGATTATGGTAAATGGTACGTAAAAGATGGTTACAAAGACAAAGTACAACCGGCGGACTTCAGGGATACCATCCGTAATTTTTACCCAGTGATCAGGAAGACATCTCCATCAGCAGGTGATTTTGTATCAGCTGCCGGTCCGGCCATCCTCACTAATGTGACCAATCCGTTTGGCGGATTTTTGTTAAACGGCGCCTCCCGCTTGTTCATGCAGAAATATATGGCCCGTTTGGCAGAGACCTATCTGTTAAGAGCAGAAGCTTATATCGGGAAAGGACAAAAACAGCAGGCAGCAGATGATATCAATGTGCTGCGGCGCAGGGCGCAAACTACTGAGGCTACTGCTGCGGAAATGAATATCGATTACATCCTGGATGAACGTTTGCGGGAATTGTACATGGAAGAGTTCCGGGCGGTAACCCTTACCCGTTTAGGGCTGTTATATGACCGCGATAAAAAATACAATCCTAAGTCAGGTTTGACGATTGAGACATATCATAATCTCTGGCCGATACCTGCTACTGAGATAACGCAGAATACGGGTGCGGTGTTGGAGCAGAATGGGGGGTATTAAACAGTTTACAGTCATAGAAAGCTGCCGCTTGGAAAAGCGGCAGCTATATCAGATTGCATTTAGGAACTATTACTGTGGATTGTATGCGGTCTCCACAATTTTTTATGGGTTTGAGATCTGCAGCACAGTGCGGCCTTCGATCTCACCCTTCTTCATTTCATCAAAAATGGTATTAATGTCTTCCAGCTTTGCGGCATGCACAGTAGCTTTTACTTTGCCTTCCACTGCAAAGGAAATAGCTTCCTGCATATCTTTACGGGTGCCAACAATAGAACCCCTTACAGTATAGCGGTTTAATACGGTTTCAAAAATAGGAAGGTCAAAGCTGCCAGGTGGCAGGCCGTTCAGGGAAATAGTACCTTTCCGGCGCAGTGCGGCAATACCCTGTTTAAAAGCAATAGGAGATACCGCTGTAACCAGTACGCCATGCATACCGCCGGTTTCCTTTTTTAATTTGATGCCGGGTTCTCCCTGTCTTGCATTTACAGTAATGTCGGCGCCTAGTTTTTTTGCCAGCGCCAGCTTATCATCGGATACGTCTATTGCTGCTACATGAAGCCCCATTGCTTTGGCATATTGCACGGCCAGGTGTCCCAGCCCACCGATACCTGAAATAGCCACCCATTCGCCCGGTTTGGTATCTGTTTCTTTTAATCCTTTATATACGGTTACCCCAGCACAAACGATCGGCGCTATTTCCAGGAAGTTAATTCCGGCCGGAAAGTGTGCCACATAACGCGCATCGGCTACTACGTATTCTGCATAACCACCGTCCACACTATAACCGCCGTTCTGCTGGCCTTCGCAAAGTGTTTCCCAGCCGGTAATGCAATAATCGCAACACCCGCAGGCGCTGTATAGCCAGGGTACGCCTACAATATCGCCTTCTTTTACATTTTTAACACCACGGCCCAGCGCTTCCACATATCCAATAGCTTCATGACCCGGTATCAGTGGCAGCTTGGGTTTTACCGGCCAGTCGCCCTCACAGGCATGCAGGTCTGTATGACAAACACCACAGGTTACAACACGTACCAGGATCTCGTTTTCGCCGGGTTCCTTTACCGGCACTTCCTCTATTTGTAAAGGCGCGCCGAAAGCGTGAATAACAGCGGCTTTCATTGTTTTAGGCAACATGGGTCATATATTTATAAGTGAATAATGGTGATACTTTCTTCGTTTAAAAGCATATGTAAAGGAACACAGGATTGCCGGTTTGGGGAATGATGGTTGTCAATAAACAGAATGACAGTTATCAGAAACAGGCCGGCTTAAATGGCCCTGCTTTCAATGTCCACATTAACATCATCCCTGGTAAATTTCTTCATCAATGACGACAATCATGCCTGTTGCTGCGGACTGTCATGCATACAAAGAGAGGTGAAGGCTATTTTAGCAGCAGTAATTAAAACTTATTTATGCGGCTTCATATACTTCTTACAGGCCTTATAACCGGCGTACTGGCCATACATGTTTTTTTTATGTGGATGGAAATATCTTCCTGTAACGCTATACAGGAAGAGCTGGCAGTGCCTGATAGCAGCCGGAAGCAGAAAATGCCGGAACAGCAGATACAGCCCCGTAGCGCCGCAGCTGATTCCCTTCAGTTGGATACTGCTTTATACAACCGGCAAACGAAAGACTACAACAGCAGCAAATGGAGGCCGCCCGCTGGCAGCAGGCAGATACGCTGCTGTTCATGAACTTGACATCAACTATAACCTAACAAAGCAAATGTATTGGGGACTATGTGACGGCGATACAAGCCGCAACTAATTTAATGTTGGATGCATTTAGAATGAAACGGTTAAAGATCAAATTCTATTAATCAGCGGCTGGCTTAAAGCAAATCATCTTCCACCTGTTCCAATATCATGCTCCACCAATTATTTTCGTCCTGAATAGCGGCCGCATCATTTTGTTGAAAAAACTCCTTCATGGATCTGAACTCCTTTTTCTGATCAAATTTTTCCTTCTTAGGTGGTGGGGGAGCTGCGGCGGTTCTGTTCTTCATTTCCTGCAGGCGTTTCATCATCTCGTCACGAGAGTAGGAGGCAACAGGTGTGTCAGTGGCTGATTTGCGTTGCTGATATTGCTGATAGTATTGCAGAAAGGTTAAGAATGCGGGAAGATCAGCATTTATAAAGACAGGAGGTGTTTTTTCTTGTTCGTTAATGCTGTACACGGCGCCGGTACCTTCTTCCAATGCGATTGCATGCACATTTTCCCACTCATATCCGATCTGCCGGTACGTTTTTCTATTTACCGGAATTGCTTTTAGGTCGCCCTGCAGGTAAATGCCCAGTGCAATATCTTTTTGAGAGATTGGCAAACCTGTTTCCTGCAGCCAGGTTTTTGTTGTTTCTGGCAGCTGTATAGTGCGCAGCTGTGCGCCGGTAAATGTAATTGCTCCCTGCTTGTATAGATCCTGTAGTTGTTCCTTACTGATCATAATACATTATTTATAGCTAAAATTATTATGTCCACGGATCTTGCACAATTACTTTTCATGGCCACCCAAACATGCTAATGCCGTTTGGAAGGCCAACGATGCAATAGCTAACGCATCACTTCAAAAGCCCCAATAGCCCTCTGTGAGAGGAACCTGTTTCCATTATAATCCCTTTCAGGATGCCTTAACCGGGAACCTGCACCTGCCGCAGGACTATCATCCGGGATAGAATAATCCTCCCACAATAACGGATCTCTACCCGTTATACTATTATGCTCCACCACAGGCAGCTGCGGCTTCCACACAGGATCTCCGGTATGGAACCACAGGTTGTTGGAAAAGATGAAACTTCCAGGTACAGTGCCCGGGCCAATGCTGCATGCAAGCCGCATCTGACCATCAACATAAATAAGGTTATTACAAAAAATATTATCACTGCATTTTACAAAACGCATCGTGTCTTTATTTTCCTGCAATATGCGAATGACCCAGCGTGCGGGTTTACAGATGGTGTTATTTACCACGGAGGACCGTGTGCAGCCTACAAATGCCACCGGCACTTCAGATCCTGTGAACACACAACTTTGCACTTTTAGATCTGTTGCTTCATAATTCGCATCAGCAGGCCTGAAGAACGCTGTGCCGGTGCTGCCGCCAAGATTAATAGCCCTGCCGCCTGCATTTTGAAACCTGCACGCCTCAATAAGAATATCGCTGCTGCCGCCCTTCATTTGTATGGCATTTGCACCCATGTTCTCAAAATGGCATTGCCGGATAATGCTTCTGTGGCAACCCACCATATCGATGCCACTGCCCCCTGTAGCGCCATTCAGAAAAGTACATTGTTGAACGATGAGATCATCCACACCGGACAGTTTCAACAGGTCATTGTTGCCATTGGCGGCCATGTCGCGAAAGATGCAGTGCTGCAGTACAATGTGGTGCGCAGGAGTGGAGTAGGAGCTGCCATCATCGAAATTGAGGCCATTACCTGTTTGCTTTGTAAACACAATCCCTTCGATGTGGAGGTAAGCAACATTGCTGCCCTGCCATGCAAAATTACCTCCTTCATATACCACTGCACCGCGTGTTTTTGCAATGATGTAGATCCATTTACCGGGCTTACCTTTCAGGCCTTGCAGCGATTGATTGCCGGGGTAGGAGCCGTTGTAGAGCAGGATCGTATCCCCCGGATGCGCCTCAGCCGCCGCTGCCGCAATATCCGCGTAACGCTGGCCATAACCTGTATGCAATACCGCTGCCGATAAAGGACCATGAACAAGCAATAAAAGGAGGAACAGGCGCATGGGGAGGTGTTAGAAGGGAAGACTTGCCGGCGAAGATACAAAAATAAGAGCAGCAATTTCTTAGCAGCAAGCTGCATACTTCGTAACACTGGATCTGCCTGGGTGTACCGGCTAAAAGGCAGGCTTCCATTGAGGCTGGACGGTCTCTCTTTCGCATGGGCGCTGAATTTCCTTTTGATGCTATGTGTGCTTGCTTTTACTGAAGCACTAAAAAGTCCGCTTGCTTCTTCTTATTATAATGAGAAGGGATGGGAATGGGGAGGAAGAATATACGAATCAATTGGAATAAATTTTTTCAGAAAATTATTAGTTTGGATTGGTTGGGAAAAACTGAATAAAAAATCCAACCCTGTAGAAAAAAATACCAAATCTTTGACGGATTTGCATTATCAAACTAGAAAATCTGAACTAGGTCACGTAATTATCTTGCTTATAGTATTGGGGGTTAATTTTTTCGTGGCATTCAAATTTGGAGTTCTCAAATCTTTGTGGCTACTCGGATTAAATATCCTGCTAAACGTTTATCCAATTTTCCTCCAACGATATAATCGTCCACGAATAGCAAGAGCTATAAATTTAAGTAAACGGAGATAGAGACATTCACTAAAACGAAAAAAGGCATTCCTAAGAATGCCTCTCGTGATCCCGCTGGGATCATGCAAAGGCATTCAAAACCCGCTTCTGTAGCGGGCTTCGAAGAAGTCAACCAACTAGGTCACCGAAAAGGTCACCGATTGAATTGGTAATAGTTTGAAATACTTTGAAAGATCTATTGATTTAATGAGAAGGTATTCGAAAATTTGTCTGCTCATTAAATTACATCAAATTTAGCCAAACTATATTAATTCGCGAAGCTTTCAGAGATAATATAAGGAGATTCTTTCGTTTGCATATGCTGTTTTGATAATCTATTGAACAGTTTATAGCTATTTTTTAAACTTAATACTATCTATCAAACCGTTGCTTTATAATTTCTGCAATCGCCTCTGTTTCCCTATAATTTCTTCCTGTTGTTTGAATTACCATTCCATATCCGGCGCTTTCCCAGTATAGTACTAATTCGATTTTACCATCAGGATAGATTTCTTTAATTAGATTTATATCATTTGGATTAAAAGGCAAAGAATTAATTATGGAAATAATATGCTTTGAATGGAGGATCCTTTTCGCAAAAGCTTTGAGTTTATCTTTCCCATGGTCATCTCTCAGATTAATATCTTTATCGCCTGGAGATAATGGTGATTCAATCAACTCTAATTCTCCTGCATACATCAAGGCCTTTTGAACTTTTACATCATCTAGGCTTACATTTACGGCAATATTTCCGGCGATGACATCTTGAGTATTGAGCTCATCATCAATGATTTCTTTAAAAGTAATGTGTGGTAAGCACCAGCATGGGTTGGACGCCAGACTTATAGCAACCTTGTCTTTCAGGTAACTAATTGCTAGCCCTACACAATATTTTTCGATTATCCCAGCTTCCTCATTATGGTAATAGTATCTATTTAACTCCATCACTTGGTTTTCCAACACATCATTGCCAAATGGACGTTTTACAAGGCTCAATATTTTGTTTTTCTCGCCTTGATGAGGTATGGCGTAAACCCATTGCAGAAATGTTTTTCCCGCTGTAACAAGTGTATCGCCTATGTTTGAAGGGAATATAATATGCTTAAATCCATACTTGCCCTGAATGTGTTCAAAAACCTTAAGCATATCATAGAATTGATTTTTTAGAACAACTTCATTATTTGAATGGGGTAGAAAGCTTAATTCATTAAATACTAGCTCCATTACAACAGTTTTAGTATTTGATTACTCCACTCTTCTAATAGATTCTTAGGATATTCGCTCAGCTCCCCCTTATGATCTAGTTGAATATTCGTTATCTTAGAATATTGCTCACTTTCTGTGACAACCTTTTCAAAGTAGAATAGAATAGTTCTGTCTTTTAATTCTGGCTTTTCCTTTACGGCAACTCTTATTCCATTTATTATATGGTCGCTATGAGTTTCGATAATTATCTGCACATCATTTTGTGCAGTTAGTGCTATCAGTTTGCCAAGCTCAGCTTGACCTCTTGGATGAATATGACTTTCGGGATTTTCAATAACGAGTAAATCTCCGGGTTTAGCTTTTAGTAAGGCTGTTACTACATGAAGGGCATAGGATATTCCAAAACCCACATTTTCAGGTTTAAAACGGTTTGTGTTACCAAAATTCGGTTGTTTAAATACATACTCCAGCAATATAAGCTCCGAGGTAACTTTTGTCGTCCTAACATTAACTCCCGGCGAAATTTCACCCAACCATAAATTTATTTGGTTAATAAGGGTTTTATTGACGAATTCCTTCTTTGTTACTTCATCATAAGTTTTAGAACCCTCATGAAGAATGTTATTAAGCACAACTTCTTCATTCCCCCTTAATTCAATATAATGAGCTGTATATTGCCCATATTTTCCTAAGTCATTCGCCTCTACCACGTTTGAATAGCTACCGATATTCGTCGTTTTCGGCTCTATCCTTTGTGCGTTCAAATATTGAAACTTATTAGTAAATAAGGATTCCCCTCTATGTTGTTCAAGATAATTTTCAAAATGATCCGCCAGGAACATCTTTTGCTTTAAAACATCTGCATCGATTTCGTACAAAAACTCCATTAGGTAAGGTTCTGTCTCCTTAAATTGAATCGCAATGCTAACGTTCTCTTCCTCTTTGCTATACTGGTAGCGAGCGTCTTTTGTAGTACCTATATTTACTAACCCATTCTCTCCACCATTTAACTTTAGTATACCTTCGTTTAATTTCTCCGATTGCCGAAGCAACAATAACGATTGAATAAATGAAGATTTACCTTGTCCATTCATGCCCATTACAACGCTGAGATTACGAAGAGGAAAGTATTTGGATTTAATAGATTTAAAGTTCTTTATTTCTATGGATTGTATCATCGTTGTTACGATTGTATTGTGCGTTGTATTAACTTCTTTGTTTCTTCATGCCTATGATAAACTCTGTTCCGGTCTCCCGTAGAGCTTGTAACTGAAGTGAAAAAGTAATCATCTTCATTTAGTAAGCTATATAAACCAGCCTTAAATACATCTCCTTTTATTTGCAATTGCTCTTTTTTCTCGCGACTTAATAAAGCGAACTGCGTTGCTATAGCATCAAATAAGGCTTTATTAATAGGCGGAAGGCGTTTGTATTCATAGTGTACTTTTCTAAAAGCCTCTTCCCCAAAAATTGCATGTGCCATATTCATTGCATCTGTATAATCATGAGTTACCTTATCCAATTGCTCTTGCGACATGGTATTAATACTCGCCATGGCACGGCTCATGAAAGTATCCAAATCTGGTGTGTAATTTTCATAGCCAAAAAGGTAGAATGCCAGGAAGCGGTTGGCAAAATCTCGGTCCAACATGCGATGAGTTTTTACTCTCCAGTCAGTTGCTTTAAGAAATGCATCATTTTTACCCAATTTTGCAATGAACTCTGCCGGTTTTCCCTGAAATAGCGCATGCCGGATTTCTTGTGGTTCTAAAATTAAACCGCCTGTATTGATACGTTTAAAGATGTTGAACTTCACATCTGTAGGCGTACCTGGCATTATTTTATAAATAACAACTTGGGCTTCCTCAATAATCCTTCTTAAATCACCAGTAAGGTCATTCCACCCTTTGCCATTAAGTTGAGTTAAGAATTCTAAGTTAGTTAATTTCAACTTTTTCGTAACGCAAAAATTGCGAACACTACTTAATCGCTGTAAACCATCTACTACAAGCCAATTATTATCATCAGAAGCATCAAAAAAGAAAGCCGGCAATGGAAATTGTATTAATATTGACTCTATAAGGCGGCTTTGTTTCACGACATCCCATAAATCATCCTGACGTTGGAAATAAGTGGATGTATCCATTTGTATCTCTTTGCGTTCAATACGTTTAATGAGTGTGTCTAGTGATGGGGTTTTGGTTTCTATATTGATCTTAGTGGGATCAAATGGCTTTTCCATCAATAGGCTGCTAGAATCTACTAATTCTTGCTCTACACTATCTTCTTCATTAGGATTGATCGATGTATTCATTCTTATATTATCATCACTCATTTTATAGTTCATTTTTACTTAACCAATCAAAATTATTCTCCTGATAACAACTTATCAACTAAACCATATGACTTCAACAGTTCAATAATTTTTGTTGTATCGGTAAGACTAAACTTATCTGCTTTCGTCTTAAAACCTTGCTGCTTTATTTCCCATTTTTTCATTCCTTGGTATATAGCGTCTGAATCGGTGATCTGCAGGTCAATGATAAGTTTAGTAACTGTATTAAGTAATTCTATTTTGTCAGTGTGCTTACCAATAAAAGGGCTTGTATAAAGATCCAGGACATTGTTTACAGCGAGGATAAAATTCTTATTGATCTTATCACTAATCGCATTTAAAACATTCTTCTTATAACCAGTGGAAATTGTAAATACCTCATTGTCTTTTATCGTCTTTTTCCCTAAAAATGGATTGCTTTTCAGTGTTTCCTTTAGCTCGGCGGAATAAGTGCCATAATGGTAATTAACAAAGTCATATTTCCTATTTAAAACAGGATTAAATGCCTCTATATTAAAAACTGTTTTCTGAATACCTACCTCACCATAGGTATTACCTAACCTGCTTTCCATTAAAGCAACAATCATTGCCAGCTCTAAATCATCATTTCTATGAGAAGCAGCAACTGGAATACTTGGTTGAATTTTTCGTTCAAACACATAATCTTCTTTTTGCTTGTAGACGATATCTTCGGACAATAATTTGCCTTTGAATGCCTTGTCTAACAGAGCTGGTAAAACTTCAGTTAATTCACTTTCTTGTTCTTTACAGATATGATTAACTTGATCGACTTTATGAAGCAAAGCAATAAACTCTTTTTGCAGTTCAATTGGAGGAATGGGAACTTTTATTCTCATTAACTTGTCTAACCCTAAAGTTTTATTCCTACCTGCTCCTCCTGGACTACATGCATTAATCACCTCTAAACCTTCCGGCGTTCGGAAATAGTAGCATAAAAATTCAGGTAATGCATTCCCCTTGTCTGCAATGCAGGAAATAAATCTATGTGAACCAAAACGATCATTGTCTTCTTCTTTCGCAACTGCAATAGCGCCCTCCCATGCAAAAACATTACTGAATACTAGGTCTCCAGCTTTAATCTGGAATATTTTTTTTGTTCCGATTTCTATTCCTGACAATGCAGGTTTATGAAAGGTGCCTTTGCCAAAACTGCGAACACCTAACTCCGGATAGAGTTTGTCTTCTATGATTTCAACTGGTCGGCGAATAATCGGAGCCACATTATTCATTGCCAGCATTATAACATCTCGTGTTATATCAATATATTTACTATGGATAAATTGCAAGATATCCTTTTCTTGCTCGTCCCTTAGCTGCTTAATAAATTCGATTTTACCTTTGATGCCCTCAATTTTTGCTACGATAAGTTGTTGTTCGATAAGGCTTGGAAGAGGAATTTCAATATTGGAAAACGCATTCTGATTTATAGAAATTTTTGAAGTTCCTGATTTTGCTCTGTGAACAATCGTCTCTCGGTAGTGATTAAGGTAATAACAATGGTATCTTGGATCAACTTTATTTTTATATTCATCTTTTAGGGTCATGACATATACCAAATCACTTGCTATAAACTTGCCGTTATAGTAATGAGTCCTCCCAAGAGAACCTGATGCGCCAAACGCATAGCATAATGCTTCAGTATCATAATAGTATTCATTATGTGTTTTAAACTCTTCAGCGGCTGTAATAAACGTAAAATTTCCAGGAGTATTCTTTGAACTTTGCAACACTCCCTTCTCATAGTTATATATATCCGATATAAGTTTAGTCTTTACATTTCCCATTATTAGATTCTCCTATGCTATAACTTTTTTTATCTCAGTTATCAAATGCATCACTTGTTTTTCTTTAGAAATGATTGAATCCATTAATTCCACGGGGCTTCTATGGTCAAATTCTCCCTTTCTATTTGGATTCTTAATATCAAGATCGACTTTAAGATGCCTTACTTTATCATTACTTATTACTATATCGTCATATTTTACCTTCCAGGCATTATTGTTTACGTCCCGCTTATTCCACCATTTTGATATTTCCGTAAACTCTTCCTCCTGTATGGGCCTGGTTTTGCTGTACTTCTTACGATCTGTAGGAGGCAGTAGTTCATAGTACCAGATTTCTTTGGTAGGGCCGCCCGCATCAAAGAATAATAAATTGCAGGGGATATCAGTATATGGAGCAAATATGCCTTCTCCCAACCGCACAATGGTATGCAGGTTAAATTCGTCTAACATTTGCTTTTTTACCCGAGCGGCAATCCCGTCTGCAAACAAAGTTCCATTGGGTACCACCACCGCCGCCCGTCCTCCGGACTGTCCAGGCTTTTTGCGTTTGAGTTTCCGCATGATGAGTTGGAGAAATAACAAAGTTGTTTCCGCTGTTTTCTTATCGTCGGGAAAATTATTCAGGATTCCTCGCTCTTCCTCTCCTCCAAATGGAGGATTGGCCAGTACAATATCAACACGCTCGCTATCTCCGATATCTTTAAGTGGAAACCTTAAGCTGTTTCCGCTGTCAATTTGAGGATAGTCCAACCCATGTAATAGTAAGTTCATTTGTGCCAGCAAGTATGGCAATGGCTTTGCCTCACCGCCGATAATAGATTTTTCCTGCAAGATTTTCCTGTACGCTACCGTTTTAGCTTGTTTTTTCAGATGTTCAAAGGCCTCTACAAGGAAGCCAGCCGTTCCACAGGCTGGATCCCAAATTGTTTCTCCAATCTGTGGGTCCAGCATATTTACCATAAAACGAACCACTGGTCTGGGAGTATAAAATTCACCTGCATCACCGCTGGCATCACGCATTTCTTTTAAAATACTCTCATAAAGATGGGAAAGCGAATTCAGCTCCTCGTTGCTAGTGAAATGAATCTCTTCAATTTTATTTACAATATCCCTAAGCAAATAACCGTTTATCATCCGGTTGAGTACTCCTTTGAACACTGTGGCAATTACATCCTTTCGCTCTGTACCGGTTTCACTTTGCAATTCCCGCAGGTATTTGAACAATCCTCTTATTTCAGATTTATTTTTGCTTTTTTCTTCCTTTAAATGTCTCGGCGTTTTTTTTAATATTTCAGCATTATTAGGCAGTTCCAGTTTTTCTGCATTGATAAATTGCAGCAGATCATCACCGGTCAAATTTGCATCTTTTGCCCAATCACGCCAACGATATGGTGATTCTATAGCCGGTTTATATTTTTTGTTTTCAAGTTGCGCATGTAGTTCCTGAACTGTTTCATTATCGTCCAGAAACTTTAGAAACATTATCCAAGTCAACATAGGTAAGCGGTCAGCGTCACCGTTCATACCCTTGTCCTTCCGCATAATATTACGACAAGTCTTTATAATGCCGCTCAAACGTTGGGCGGGTGTTTCTACCGCTAGAGATTTTACCTTTCTTGTTGCTTTTTCCTTCTTGATCTTACTCATTTTCAAAATTATGCCGCTTCTAAATAAAGCAGTGTTTGTAACTCTTCTATCGCTTTTTTAAATTGGTCAATGCCACCAAATTCATTTACTATCTCAATCGGGTTTCCCTGTGTAGCAATCGGTTCTACTGATATGATGTCAGGTCGTATCTGGTCAATTCCATACTCAATGTATTTTTCAAGAATCATGTTTAGCACCTGTCTTGCTTTATCACTATAATGCTCGAAAAAGTCAGGTTTGTTTTTTTTGAGAAGCTCTGCTCTTTGTTTTCTAGTCAAAGGCTTCAGATCAAAAGCAACAAAGCAAAGCAGGTCAAATGGATCTACTTGTGTCTGTTTGGTAATATCTACAAGCTGTTCAATTGAGATGCCATTGTTCTCTAATTCTTCTATGACTTGCTGACGTTCCTGCAAGTCATTCCATTTGCTACGCAAATCGTTTATAGATGAGAACATTGTGATTATCTGTTCCCGAGCGTATTGTGTAAATTGGATCGTTCTTAGCCTTCCGCTCGCATCCAGTATCTGTACAGATTCTGCTGATATGGCAACCTCCCCCTCACTGATGTAGTATTTTCTTCTTTGGTTGCCACCATTACTTTCACCATTTAGCGCGGAAGGTGCATTGCCTGAATTATCTTCATCTTCTTCTGGAACATCTGGTATCCATTCATCTATATCAATGGTATTACCGTCACTATCAATTTCATCTTCAGTAATCAACGGAGGCTCCCCATCAAATTCAGGGTCCGCAAAATTGCGGGTAGCGCTACCTGTATAGTCTAAAATGGTAAAGAATAGTTTTTCCTTATCTTCTCTCACACGTGTTCCCCTGCCTACGATTTGCTTAAACTCAGTCATTGAATTTACCTCTCTGAAAATGACAATGTTTTTACAAGTAGGTATATCAACGCCAGTGCTTAACAATTTAGATGTTGTAACAATAACGGGTATTGATTCATCAATATCCATAAACTTGCTTAAGTGGCCTTTTCCAATATCTCCCTCTTCTGAAACAATACGTACTACATAGTCAGGATATTGCCGTACAAGATCTTTATTCAGATTGCTTAGCTCTCTGCGAAAATGGTCGGCATGCTCCTGATTCACACAGAATACTATGGTTTTGTCAAAACTTCCATATTTTACCATATGATGGTACAGATGTCTTACTACAGCTTTTGTTCTCGGTAAATGAGAAAGGGAATTTTCAAAATCAGGGGTTGTATAAACACCATCCGGGATCAGTTCTCCATTGTCATCAAGTTGTCCATCTTGCGGTCTGAAACCTAATGCATCTGCTTCGGTAACCACACGATGAACCAAATAGGGAGCCAGGAAGCCATCTTCAATACCCTGTCTTAAGCTATAGGTGTATAAAGGGTTTTTAAAATAAGCATATGTATCTATATTATCTTCTCTAAGTGGAGTCGCCGTTAGTCCTAAATGGACAGCCGTATTGAAATAGCCCAATATTACCCCCCAGTTGCTATCATCTGATGCACTTCCTCTATGGCACTCGTCAATTACAATCAAGTCAAAGAAATCCCTTTGTAATTTTCGGAAAGCGCCTACGCGGTTACTATCTTCTGCTAATGATTGATATGTGGAAAAGTAGACTTCTCTGCTACTTGGCAATCCTTCTTCTGGAACCAGACATCTAGCATCACCAAATATGGCAAAGTCTTTTGCGTGAGGATCGGTTACTAAAATACTCCTATCAGCAATAAATAGAATCTTTGGTCTTCGATGTTCGCCCTTGGTATTCCAACGGTTATTCCAGAGCTTGTAAATTATCTGAAAAGCTACAGTTGTTTTACCTGTGCCTGTTGCTAAAGTTAGTAATGCTCTTGTTCTACCTTCTAAAATTGTCTTAACTGCTTGATTAATTGCAATACGTTGATAATATCTGATTTCCTTTCCTGGTGTAGCATAAAAAGGCTTTAAGAAGGTCTCCTGTATTTCAGGCTTTACAGGTTCAACAAGATTTAATCTGTTCCAAAGCTGTGTTGGCGTTGGGTATGTTGAAATTTTAGTTTCAATTCCGGTTATAAAATCGAATTCAATAATTTCAATTCCGTTTGTTGCGTAGGCAAACTTAAGCCCAAGTATCTGGGCATATTCCTTCGCTTGTTGTAAGCCATCATTAGCGGATTTATATTTCTTTTTGGCTTCGACGACGGCAATGGGGAAGTTCTGCGAAAAACGTAGCAAGTAATCAAACCTTTTAGCCTTTTTTCGTTTCCCTTTTCGTCCTATTACAATAATCTTTCCGTCTGTGAATGTCCGCTGCTCAAGGATTAATTCATCAGTCCATTGGCTTTCGTATAATTTAGGCAATACGTCTTTTCGGCATGTATCTGCCTCACTATCGTGATCATCAATATGTATGATGGGACTGCTCATGTAGGGTTAGGTATTTTTTCTATTTTCTACTAATAGTTCACGAACTGATACTCCCAATATATTGGCTATTTCATAGAGAACTTCAATACTCGGTTGCTTTCTATTTTTAACATACCCATTAACCATATTATAGCTTTTACCCAATTGCTCCGCTAGCCAGATCTGCTTAATACCCTTTTCCTCCAGTATTTCTTTAATACGGTTCATTATTTTGCAATTGACATTGGGGTAAAGATAACAAAAGAACTAAAAATATCTTGTATTATGAGATATTTATTCATTTTTTTAATATAATCCTAAAGTTTAGATCTTCTTCTGACGCTTGTTATGTCAGTGAATTCTGCCAACTAAGAATCGTGGAATTGAGTAGTTCTGCTGTGGATGCCGACTCACTACCTTGTCGAGATTATTGGCGCTCTGGTACTTACTATGCCAACATTATCCACAGTAATTGTGATTTGGTCGCTCATTTAATTTGAATCAGGAATACAGATTTTTTGGGGTAATGTCACAAAGTTGTAAGTTTTTCAATGGTATTACTATATCCATTATCAATCTAAGCGGAATGACCACTCTTAAATTCGTTTAATTACATATTAAATTTCATTCTAAATAATACAAAAAAGTATATGGCGTCAGTTAAAGTATTTCCGAAAATGGATAAATTAAATCAGGGTGGCGAGATACCCATTTATTTGCGGGTGACCAAGAATAGAAAATCAAAGTACATAGCATTGGATGTTTACATAGATCCAAATAATTGGAATGATAAACTAAGGAAAGTTAAACCGCATGCGCCAAACGCTTCTCTTATCAACAGCTATATGGCTCAGAAGGGGGCAGAAGCAGAGGCTATTGCATTGGAGCTGGAGATGAAATCAAAGTTTGTAACTGCTTTTGATATTAAGTCACGTATTGTTGGGAACATCCCAAAAGACTTCTTTGAGTATATGCAAATTAGGGTCGAATCACTGTCAGAAGAATTAAGTGTAGGAACAATCAGGCGGCAAAAGGGAATTCTTGCCAAATTCAAAAAGTTTTATGGTAAAGATAAACTTTACTTCGATGAGATTAACGTAGTGCTTATCCGTGACTTTCAGCGATACTTAAATGAAGAATTAGATAATCACACAAACACGATTCATTCCAACTTGAAAGTGCTACGAAAGATGATTGAAGATGCAATTGCAGAAGAGCTGATGCTGGCAGAAAGGAATCCGTTTAATAAAATCAAGTTAAAGGGACAAAAAACATCAAGGGAGTTTCTGCTTGATGATGAACTAGCGAAAATTGAGAATCTGTCGATTAAAGAAGGCACAATGATAGATTTCCACAGAAAACTCTATGTATTCAGTGCCTATACTGGAGGCATTCGCATCTCGGATCTTTTGTTTATGCGCTGGAAAAATTTCACCGGAGAGCACCTCTATTTCCAGGTAAAGAAAACAAAAGAAGATTTGAACATAAAGCTTCCTGTGAATCTTTAGAGATTATCCAATACTTCAAATCTTTGGCGCAAACAAAGCAGCGTATAGATATCCCCGATCCTGAATCTTTTATTTTCCCTTTTCTTAAAATTCGTCCTAATGAAAAGGATAAGATTGCAATCTTTAACGCTGTCTCTTCAGCAACAGCATATACAAATAAAAGCCTTAGGACAATAGGGAAATTGGCGGCAATCAAAAAGAATATATCTTTTCCTACTGCAAGACATAGCTGGGCTGTAAGGGCGTTACAGAAAGGAATGAGGATTGAATATGTGTCTAAACTAATGGGACATAGTTCAGTGAAGCATACAGAGATTTACGCGAAAGTATTGAATGAAGAATTGGATAAAGCGATGCATGTATTTGATAAGAAATGATGCAGTGACCATTTTCAAACAATGTTTTACCTATGTTGTACCTAAGAGAAAAAGGACCTTGTAACATATTCATTTACAAGATCCTATAATCAATTTTCCGTGATCCCGCTGGGACTCGAACCCAGGACCCATACATTAAAAGTGTATTGCTCTACCAACTGAGCTACGGAATCATTCCCGTTTTTTGAATTTCGGGAGTGCAAAGATAGGAATTAATCTTTTTCTTCCAAATATTCTTCAAATTAAATTCAAACCAATCCCAACCTGGTATACAGCGGTCTCCGCAAAACGGGTTGCTACCACAATCTCTGTTCCGTCCGCATGTTCATTAAATAAAGCCTGCACCAGGTCAGGGGAGTTGTTCTCCTGCGAAAGATGCGATAACAACAAATGGCTCATAAAGGCCGGCCGGTGCGCCTTAAATAATTCCAGCGCCTGCCGGTTGGATAAATGTCCCTGCCCGCCGCGGATGCGGTTCTTTAAAAAATAGGGGTACCGTCCCTGCTCCAGCATCTGCTCGTCGTAATTCGATTCCAGGAAAGCTGCATGGCATTGCTGAAAATGGCGGATCACATGCTCGCAGGGTGCGCCAATGTCAGTGAACACCCCAATATTAATATCGCCGCAGTTCACAATAAAGCTGTGCGGTTCAGAAGCATCGTGGAATTTAGGAAAGGCTGTTACGGTAAGAGAGCCTACCTGTACCGGTGTATAAGCGCTGAAGGAGATCACCTGCTGCGCATTTAGCTGCAGCCCGCCACTGAGCAGGGTAGCAGCGGTAATATATACCGGCAGGTGATATTTACGGGCAATTACGGGTATGCCGCGTATGTGGTCTGTATGTTCATGGGAAACAAAAATGGCCCTTACCTGGTGCATGGATAGTCCCAGGCGTTTCATCCGCTTCTCCGTTTCACGGCAGGAGATCCCCGCATCTACCAGCACGGCGTCCCAGTCATTACCGATGTAATAACAGTTTCCGTTGCTGCCTGAGTTCAATGATGTAATAAATAACGACATGACTTTACAAAGAAACCGATTTTTTATTTTTTACGAACACCTTGCACCTGCTCGCGCAATGTTTCCTGCAATATTTCTGTAAGCCTTTCCACCGCCGGCGTGGAGTGCTGCTTTTGTTGCTGTAAGAACAGGTGCATAACCGGTAATGGAGGCAGCCCGGCAGATGCCGGCAGCAGCTTGCATCCCGGTGGTACGCCTATGGCCGTGCGGATGGTAACCCCTAATCCTGCCTGCGCAGCCGCCCATAGCCCCGCTAAGCTGGGACTGGTCAGCACTATCCGCCAGCTGCGCTGAGCGGCTTCCAGCGCCTCTAAACCCGCCTGGCGTACAATGCAGGGCGCTTCAAATAAGAGTAACGGTAATGGCTGATCCGGGACCAGCCGTGTAGCGGGGCTGCCGATCCAGCGCAAAGGCAACTGCCCAATGGGAATAGCGTCTGCCGGTGTATGAAAGTGCATGTTCACAATTACATCCAGCTGGCCTGCCTGCAGCTGCTTCATGAGCACTGCCTGCCGGTCTATCACGATCGTGATCTGCACCTGTGGGTATACTGCTGCAAAACGGGCCAGCACCAGGGGCAGCTCGCTCTCTGCAAAATCTGCGGATATACCTAACCGTACCTGTCCTTCTAGCTGGGTATCGCTCAGGGCGCGTACTGCGCGGTCATTAATGTCCAGCAGCTGTTTGGCGTAGCCCAGCAGCATTTCGCCGGCAGCAGTAAGATGCCAGCCCCGCCCTTGTTTAATGAACAGCGGCTGCCCGGTCATTTCTTCCAGGCGTTGCATTTGCAGGCTTACGGCCGACTGGGAGCGGGCTACCCGGTCCGCAGCTTTGGCAAAGCTGTCAAGATCTACTGCCAGCACAAAGGTGCGCAGCAGGTCCAGGTCCATAATGTCGCTGGTCATAGTTTAATAAAATTGAAGTATTGCATTAGATATTTCAATATTACAAAAGTATGGAATTGCCCTAATTTTGAGCTGCAAAAAATTACAGCCATGAAAACAGTTTGTTTCATACTAGGCTTACTGGTAATAGGAGGGAGCGCATTTGCGCAATCCGGTATCAGCCGCAAAACGTTATTAGAGCAGGCATTGGCGCCTGCTACGGTAGAGGATATACGTATAGATGAAATTACCTGCGCACCCGGGCAGGGCGCTCCCGCGCATTACCATCCCTGTGAGGTATACGGGTATGTGGTATCCGGGGAGATCGAATACCAGGTAGCTGGCCAGGCGCCCGTTATACTCAAGGCGGGCGATAGCTTTCATGAAGCAGCCAATCAGCCCATACAAACCTTTAAAAATGCGTTGGCCGATCAGCCCTGCAAATTTGTAGCTATTTACCTGGCTAAAAAAGGGCAGCCCGTTATCATCCTAAAAAACTAAGCATATGCCTTTTGTAAAGATCAATCTTGCACAAAACTTAACGGAAAAAGTAAAAAACGATATTTCCCTTTCCGTGCACGAAAGCCTGATGGCGCATTTTAATGTGCCGGCAGATGATTATTTCCATGTAATACATGAAGTGCGCCTTACCGACCTGGTATTTAGGTCCGGCCACTTTAATGTGCCGCACAGCAATAACCTGGTGTTTATTGAGATCACTGCCCGCCATGGCCGCACTGTGGAAATGAAAAAAGCGTTATACCATTCCATTGCAGAAAAAATAGCTGCGCGCACACCGGTTACCATGGACGATGTGTTCATTGTGCTTACGGAAGTAACGGCCGAAAACTGGTCGTTCGGACAAGGCCTTGCACAAATGGTTTTATAATCAGCCGCCATTTCACCTGATCATATAACCCTGCCTGCCGGTAATTACCGGCAGGTTTTCTGCGTGAATCCGCAAACGCTCTCTACGCTTACCTGCGGAGGATATTAATTTTTTCTGCACTCCCTATATAAAGTTGATTAATCTAAAATATTTAAGTACATTCATTTAGCCCTATGTAGCAACCAGAGTCATGCACATATATATAGTAGCAATCTGTTTTTAATTTCCAAAATCCGTTTCGTTATTCATTTAAATTTTATTCGCTATGAAAAGAAATCAACTTATGCGTTTGGTCTTACCCCTTATGATGCTCATTGTTATCGCCTCATGTAAAAAAGACCTTAACATCATCAATGGGTCACTGAACAAATCCAAAAAACAACAGGACCGGGGTTTCATTGTAATTGCGCAGGAGGGCGCTAAGCTTGAAACCATCTCTGAAGGTTTAACCGCCTTAGGCGTTAAGAAATTTAAGCTCAAAGAAGCCATCAAGGAATTAGGCTTAATTCATGTACAAACCCCTGACCCCAGCTTCCCTGAAAAAGCAAGAAAGATCCCCGGGGTACAATCCGTAGCAGTAGACATTGTAATGAACTGGCGCCTGCCCACAAAAGTTTATCGCTCCTCAGTGTCCTACAAACCCGGTGCGCATCCTGTTGCCGCAGGACCTATGGCTAAATCCAGCGCTTTAGCCAACAACCCCTACAGCTTTTTACAATGGGATCTGCAATCCATTAAAGCACCGCAAGCCTGGCAAAAAGGCTACAAAGGCCGTGGCGCCAAAGTAGCTGTGCTGGACGGCGGTTTCCTGCTGAACGACGCAGAAATTAAACCCAACATTATTTTAACGCACAGTTTTATTGAAGGTGAAGAAGTACAGTACCATGGTGCAGAAGGCTTCAGCCATGGCACCCACGTTGCCGGCACCATTGCTGCGCTGGACGATGCTTACGGCGTAGTAGGCGTAGCTCCTGAAGCTAAGCTGATGCTGATAAAAGTATTGGATGATGATGGCTTCGGCCCCTGGAGCGGTATCATTGATGGGATCTTCTATGCCGCAAACCATGGCGCCAATGTGATCAACATGAGCCTGGGTGGCGAGCTGCCCCGCAGAACTTTTACAGATGATAACGGCACGCCGGATGATCCCAGCGATGATTACACCGTGGTATACGACCGCGATGTAAGAGACCTGGTAATTGCTATGAACCGCGCTACCATTTATGCAAACTTAGTGGGCACCACTGTTATAGCTGCTGCCGGTAATGATGCATACAACTACGACGTGGAAAAGAACTTTATTACTTACCCTGCCGCCTGTTTGGGCGTACTGTCTATTTCCTCCAACGGCCCGCTGGGCTGGGGTATTAACCAGGATACTACCTTGTACCGTCCTTCTATTTTCACCAACTCCGGTAAGAACTTTATTTCTTACGGTGCACCGGGCGGCAACTACAGCATTCCTATCAATACAACTATTGTAAACGTAGGCGGTATTGTTAACCCGGAATACATCTTCGACTTTGTGTTTAACATTGGCGCCTGGGATGAAGCTACCGACACATATTATTATACCTGGTCTGCTGGTACCAGCATGGCTGCCCCGCACGTTTCTGCAGCTGCTGCGCTGATCTATGGTAAATACGGCCGCCTGGCTAATCCTTTACTGGTAGATCTGCTGTTCCGCAAAAGCGCTACGGATTATGGTACGCCTGGTAAAGACCGTTTCTTCGGAAATGGCCAGGTGAATGCCGGTAAAGCAGTGAGCTACTAAATAAGTTTGTCCTTCATGTATATATGAAAGAGGTCCGCCTGTAAAAGGGGACCTCTTTTCATTTTAAACCCCTGATATTTTACTATCTTGCCGGCATGAAACGCATTTTAATTTTATTTAATTTGATTGCGGCGATGGCCGGCCATTCCATAGCACAGGAAACCACCCTGGAAGGCGTAAAGCCTTTGGAAGATACGCTGGCCGCTTACCCGGGCGGGGAGCAGGCTTTTGATCAGTATATACTCACCGGCCTGCGTACTACCAAAGCGGCGCTGGCAGCTAATGTTAGCGGTAATGTGGTTATTAAGTTCGTGATCGATGAAAACGGGCGGCTGGGCGACGTATTTATCACTAAAAAGCTGGGTTATGGTTGTGATGAGCAGGCTGTTGCCCTGTTACGCCGCATGCCTCTATGGCAACCGGGCGTGATCAATGGAAAACGGGTTAAGACCCGGCTGGAAAAGGTTTTCCATTTTTATACAGATAATATGCAGGCTGCTGATAACGCAGCAGAATTTTCACGTGATATGCTGCCGGCCGGGCCTTCCAGGTTTGGCACACAGGAGCAGGATCTTGAAAAATACCTGCAGACTAACTTTGTGTACCCCGCAGGTGTACAACAGGATGTTGCTGATGTGCTGGTGATCCGTTTCAGGATCGCGCCCAATGGCGCTACTGATAGCGTACAGCTTATAACCGGCCTGGGTGATGCTTTTGACCAGGAAGCCATCCGCGTAATAAAAACTATGCCGGCCTGGCAGCCCAAACTGGCCGACTTTAAGCCGGTAGAAGATTACCGCGAGCTGGTGATAGGCTTTAAGAACAGAAAGCCTTTAGTACGCTGAACGCTAAAAGTTAAATGCTAAAAGCTAAACGCCATCAGCGAATGAGCCGCTACAATCGCTCCAGCACCAGGATGTCCGTATTGATCATTATTACCCGGTACTGCCGCTGCAGCTTTTTCTGCTTATTGTAAAGCTGCAGCAGTTTAGCCGGTTTGTTAAACTCGTAACGATATCCATCTTCCCATTTTGTCTCCCTCTCGTAATTACCGGCATAAAAAAGGCGGTTGCTGCTGTTCTTTTCAACAGGCTGCCTGTGTAATACCAGCCTGGCATTTACGAAGAAAGAATCTGCCATAAACACCACCTGCTTATAAACGGAATCGCCGGTTTCATAATCTGGTCTGTCCGGCTCTTTAGGTGTGTACACTTCATAGGCGCCGGCAGAATCCCGGCGGGTCCAGGTTTTGAGCATTTCATTCCTGTAGCCTGGAACATAATCCTCGTGTTTTTTATCCTTTATAAAATAAGCGGCGGCATCACTTTCATAATAGTGTCCTTTGCCGGCCAGCACTGCATTCAGCTCTGCGGTTAAGCTTATATTGCCCTCATCTTTGTAGCTGTGTTTTTTTGCAAAAACGGCCGGATGATGCGCTTCCCCCGCAGCTCCGTAGATAGCCATGTTGCCTTCAATATCCTCTTCCATCAGTGCCATAGCGCTGATCTTACGGTCAATGTACAGCACATTTTGCAGCTGATGCCGGCTATCCATAAGCAGCAGGTAGCCGAACAGCTGTTTCATTTTATCGCTGCGCTGCCGCTGTATAATACATTTCAGGAACACCACATTTTTGCCTTTGTATAGAGCCTGCAGTTTTTCCAGGTTATACAGGCCAAGGGTGGCATTTTCCTTTCGAAAGTTATGGTTGTACATGGATATTACCACTACTTTGCCGCGATAGCTTTTCAGCACGGCCTGCCAGCCGGCTTCGTTATTAACTTCACGGATGCGCGTACTATCCAGCTTTACTGCCAGGCCGGCGCTGGCGGTTTTAATGGCCTCCTGCCGGTTAAGGCTGTCTACCAGCCACCAGGGCATGTAGCTGGCTGCCGCTGCATCCTTAAAGATATTCAGCCGGTAGGTAGAGGGGATCCGCAGATCATCTTCCGAATAGCTGCTGTGCAGCAGCTGGTACAGGTTAGCGGCAAAAAGTGTTGCGGGGTCTTTAAGGATAGCGGCATTCCGGGCATAAGCCACAGAATCGCGCTGTTCCTTAAAAAATTCATCCTGTATTTTCCGGGTCAGGTAGCGGAAGGCAATGGCCGCATCTTTATCGCCGTTGAAATAGGTTTTAATGATTTCTTCATCCTTCATATTACGCAGCAGGGCGCCATCTTTTTGGATGGCTTTATAAGGCTGCATAAATTCCGGTGAAAGAAAACGGCTGTAATCGTTATTAATGCGCTGCGCCATCTTATCTGTGGAAAAGGAGTAGCGCATACCATTACTGCGGCTGCCATCACGCAGCCGGTCGGCATAATAGCCGGCCATCTGGTAAAAGTTGTCGTGCAGCACGGCGTAAGGCGATCCCGGTACCAGGTAGCGCTGGTACAGCTGCTGGGCTATGGCGCTATCTGCATTACGTGTATCGGATAGGCGTTTGTAGGCGTAATCATACAACACTTCCTCTTTTATATAATCAATAAGCACCTGCGGTACCTTGGCCGGTGAGTACACCTGCGATAGCGCGGTTATGTTCTGTGTATAGGCCGTATCATTTAAACTGCTGCGGTAAGTTAAAAAATGCTGGTACTGGTTATTAAGGTCTGCATCATCGCCCATAACAGCTACCCGTTGTGCTACCAGGTCAAAGTCCAGGTTAGGGTTGGTTACTTTAATATCCGGGTTCACGGCCAGCAGCAGGCTGCTGCCGGGTTGCGCCAGGAAGGTGGCTATTTTATCCTGGTTATAGATCAGCGTACATTTTTGCAGCTTGTAGAGCGGAAAGGTAATGGTAAAGCGGCCTGTTTTATCCAGGTCAGCAGGAAAATACTCCGCTTCGCCGGTCAGCACATTTTCATAGCTTATTAATACATAATTGTATTGCAGCTTGTTCCTGGGGGCAGTGGCCGGCAGCTGCAGATAACCTTTTACGGTGGCTGTGCCTACACGGAACAGCGGTTGTTTTAAAGGCTGCTGTATGGGCCGGTATCCATAATTATAAGTACGTGTATGCTTTAAGGTTTGTTGCTGCCCGTTCTCCATAAGTATAAGGGTATGGGCATCTTTCAAGGAAAGGCCCAACCGTTTGCCGGCCAGGGTTATTTGCCAGTGATCGTTACTGCCGGTAATGGCTGTAATAAGGGAAACATTATCCTGGTAACAGGCAACACCGTTATACAGTCCTATTACAAACTGGTTGCTGCCATCTGTTTTAAGCCAGTTGCCGCTTAGCGCTGCGGGCACCGTTGTTTGCTGTGCAAGCGCCATAGCGGCATTCAGGCATAACAGCAGGGCAGCGGCGCCCCTCCGTATTATAGTATGCATGGGGTTAATTACTGGTTAGCTGTATACCGGGAATAAAGATCTTCCCGCTTTTCATATCCATATATCCTTTTTTTCCATTGGGCATTTCCACCAGCCAGGCGCGCAGGTAGGGATCGCTGGCATAAATGTTCTGCAGCACCGGCGGGGTTATCTCGTTCAGGTCCCTGCCCAGGATGCCTATCTTGTTATTGCGGATGGTTTTATAATAGCTGCCGTTGTAAATAATATCATCGTACTGGAAAGGCGCCAATACTTTTCCTGCCGGGTTAATAATGCCCGCTTTCCCGTCCTTTACGGCTTTCAGCGTTACGGAAGGTATATCGCGGCTATAAGGATCATAGTTCAGCTTTTGCAGGTTCGTATAGCCGTTCAGGTCAAAGGTATTTAAGATCTCTGTTTCACCTGAGGTGTACAGGGGGCGGTTTTCAAGGGTGAGCTTCCACTTGTTATTACCCTGGTTATAAATGTAAATGTCCTTTTTCATTTCAGGGCCTTCTACCGTAGCTTCTGCGGATACTTCCATGACGGTTTCTTCCATGACGGCAGTCGCTTCCTCCTCCTTTTTCGCTTTGGCTTTGGCCGGTTTTTCTTTTTTAGGCTGAGGAACTACAACGCCCTGCTCATCAAACCAGGTATTAAGCTTACCGGTGGTGGCCACCAGTATTTTGTTACCGTTCTGCCATGCTGTTTCCAGCTTATCGTATTTAACAGGCAGCACAATGGCGCCGGTACGCAGGTCTATGAGGCCGTATTTATTGCCGGTTTTAATGGTACCACGGTTATTATAGCTCCGAAGGAATGAAGCATCATCATAACCTTTTGGGTTTAATGGTTGCCCGGTGAAGATGTTTAAAAAATATTTTTTACCGGCCTGGGTAACCAGCAGCATAATCGCATCATTGTAGCTGTAATCATTCAGCTTGTCAAACACGAAAGGGGAGATGGGTTTGCCGCTGGTGAAATTCAGCAGCTGGGATTTGCCCCGTAATTGTGCAATACCTGCATTCATACCAAAGTAGCTGAGGGCTTCATAATCGCAGGGCAGGATCATATTTCCATCCGGGCTTATAAGGCCGTAATGCTGCTGCTTTTTCACGATCGCGAATTTGTTGTCCACGAACCGAAAGCTGGTATCAAACTGCGGGGTTACCAATACGGCCAAGGTTTCATCAGTAAGGCCCCATTTGGCGCCTTCTGCGTAAGGGTAGTAGCGGTTTTGCGCCAGGGCAGGCAGCGCCAGGCAGCACAAGAGCAGGTAAAAAATATGTTTCATCTGTTAATATTTATTTTTTACGGGTCAGATGACATCGAAGATGCATCGAGACAAAAAAATTTTTAATAATGAACGAGATAAACCTCGCATCAACATACCCAGGGTGAGAAAATGTCTCATGCCCGGTTTCATAAGTTGATAGGATCAGGTATAAAGATGAGTTCGTAAAGATAATAATATTAAAATTATTTTAAATGCAATAATCTTAAAATAACATAGCGGCCCCACCAGCTCTTTTGCGCCTCATTTACAAGGGGGTTAAGAATGTAATTAATTTGAATACATTTGCGCATAATTAGATCATTGTTTACGCTGATTATGAAGGATTATAAAAAGCATTTTATAGTACCTGCGCCACCGGAAGATGTGTACCGGGCACTCACCAATCCCGCCACCATACAGCTTTGGAGCGGGGAGCCGGCGGAAATGAGCACGGAGCCGGGCTCAGAATTTTCCCTGTGGGAGGGGAGCATTGCCGGCCGTAACCTGGAGTTTGTGGAAGACAAAAAGATCGTGCAGCAGTGGTATTTCGGGGAGCAGGAGGAAGATTCTATTGTAACCATTATCCTGCATCCTGATAAGAAAGGCACTTCGGCAGAATTGAAACATACCAATATTCCGGATGAGGCTTATGCCGATATTGTGGAAGGATGGCAGGATGCTTATTTTGGTGCGCTCATAGATTTTTATCTCTGACGGTGTAACATATTTTTATTATTGGTATATTTATATTAAAATTACACCCCGTAAGTAAGAACATAGCAAAACCCGTAGCAGTAAATGCGTGTTGGAAAAATTCAACTTCTGAGAAGGAGCTGGCAAATTTCATGGGAGAATACGAGTTTTAAAAAGAAAATGATCGCTGGCAGCATTACACTGGTGCTCATTTTTTTAACCTTCCCATCCTTTTTCCGGTATATCGAAAAAAGAGATGGTACGGTACTGAACGACTGGATCCTGGCCAGCATACCTGCAATTGACGTTTCAATCCCTATAATGATCCTTATATGGGGAATGCTGGTATTGTTTGTGGTGAGAGCCACAGCACGGCCTAAGGTGCTCCTGACCGCTATTACGGCGTATATATTGCTTTGCGTATCCCGCTGCCTTACCATTTTCCTGGTGCCACTGGCGCCGCCCGTGGATATGATAGCCTTAACCGACCCGCTGACCGGTGTATTTTACGGTGGGCAGTCTATTAGTAAAGATCTGTTCTATTCCGGGCACACCTCTTTGCTTTTCCTCATTTTCCTTTGCTGCGAAAAAAAGCAGGACCGCTACCTGGCAGGTATCAGCACATTCCTGGTAGCAGTGCTGCTGCTGGTACAGCATGTGCATTATACTACGGATGTAGTGTTTGCTCCGCTGTTTTCCGCTATGGCATATGCGCTGGCTATTAAGTGGGTGGATCTGTAGGGGGAGGGGCCATTGCTGATCTTCCTTGAACCATAAATGAACCCTTTGCCACCCTGCTTTTTGATCTGCTGATTTTAAGCGCTGATCCTCTCAACTCCATTCCTGTTTTTTATCCGATAAGCCTTAAGCACTTATCCATCCCATCCCCCATCATCCACTTTTATTTCCCATAAACTTTCAGAAAGTTTTGAAAATTCAAAATACGTGAATACCTTTGTCAGGAACTTTCGCACTTATGAACACACTTGCCTATATCATTTACCTGCTCATAACTTACCTGGTAACAGTGCGTGTAGGATTCATCTTTTACCGCAACGGACGCCTGTTCATCCTGAACCTGTTACGGCAGGATGCTGCGCTTACCGACTTTATAAACAAGATCCTGCTGGTGGGTTATTACCTGTTGAACCTGGGCTACGCCGCGCTGATGCTCACCACCTGGGATACTATCCATACCTGGACGGAGCTGCTGAGCAGCATTACCACCATGACCGGTAAAATACTGCTTACACTGGCGCTGATCCATTTTGGCAATATGGCCGGCATTTACTTTATCAGCAAACGCGATCAATCTATTATTCATTCTAAAATATAGTTGTATGCAAACCTCTTACAATTTCATGGCCTATTTAATTTACCTGCCTGTGGTCATTTTATTAACCTGGTATGTAGCGCATACCCTGTTCAAAAACAGCAAAGTGTTCATGCTGGACATTTTTGGCGGCAAGGCGGAAATTGCCGGCGCTACCAACAAGCTGTTTGAAACCGGCTTTTACCTGCTGAACCTGGGTTTTGCCTTTTGGGTAATGACCATTGTATCGGACATTGCCAGCAACCGCCGCCTGCTGGAAATACTGAGCACTAAAATTGGCGGATTTTGCATCTACCTCGGCATCATGCTGTTCTTTAACCTGTACCTGTTTTTCCGGGGCAGAAGGATCTCTAAAGAAAAAAACCGGCTGGCCACCGCTCCCGTACTGCCGCCTGCCATCAGCTGACCTTTCATCCCCATACCATACATCACCAGCACATGCCATTAAGGTATGTGCTGCTTTGTCTTATAGATTTTTTTTATTATATTGTGTAATATTTACCAATGCCAACACTACAACCTGTGCCATGAATTCATTGTCATATCCATTGCCGCCGGCCCATGTTTATCCGGAGAAATTAACGCCATCCGCCGGATTCAGAAAACAAGCCCTTAAAGTTATTATCGCCATCCTGCTTTTCTTAATCACTTATGTGCTGTTATTGGCTGTGGCCGTGGGTTTGGCCATTGCCTGCTGTTATGCCGGTATTTGGATCGTGGTGCATTTACCTAAGTTGATCACTATCATTTTAGGCGGAGGTTTGGTATGTGTAGGCATTTCTGTGCTGTACTTCCTGGTGAAGTTTATGTTTGCGGTTTCAAAGGATGAAAATGCGGGGCGCATTCCGGTTACGGAAGAAGAACAGCCGCAGCTGTTTGCCTTTATACGCCGGCTCACCACCGATACCAATACCCGTTTCCCGAAAAAAATATTTCTGTCGCCGGATGTAAATGCCTGCGTATTTTATCATTCCAGCTTCTGGAGCATGTTCCTGCCCGTACGTAAGAACCTGGAAATAGGCCTGGGCCTGGTGAACAGCATTAACATCAGCGAATTTAAAGCCGTAATGGCACATGAGTTTGGGCACTTCAGCCAGCGCAGTATGAAGCTGGGCAGCTTTACGTATAATACAAACCGTATTATTTATAACATGCTGTATGATAACAATGGTTATACAGCTTTTCTGCAAGCCTGGGGCAACCTGCACAGCTACTTGGCTCTTTTTGCCAATATTACCATCAAAATAGCGCAGGGCATTCAATGGATCCTGCGCGGCATGTATACGCTGATCAACAAAAGTTACCTGGCCCTGAGCCGGGAAATGGAATTTCATGCCGATACGATTGCGGCCAGCGTAGCAGGCGGCAATAACCTGGTAACAGCCCTCAGCAGGGTAGAGGTGGCCGGCGGCTGCTACACCTCTGCCATTAATGCAGCCAATGAATGGCTGCGTGAAAAAAAAGTGGCCCGTAATATTTTCCGTAACCAGCTTACCGTGTTCCGCGCCATGGCCAGCCAGCACCAGCTGCCGCTGAAACAGGGCCTGCCGGATATTACCTACCAGTTCATCCGCTCATTTTCCAAATCCAGGATCAATTATAAAAATCAATGGGCCAGCCACCCTACATTGGAAGAACGTAAGGCGCACCTGGAGCAGGTGGCCATGGATGCCCCGGCTGACGATACCAGCGCCTGGGTACTGTTCCGCGATGCAGAGGCCCTGCAGGAAAAGCTGACAGCCAACCTGTACCACGCAGTACCTATGGAAGGTGAAATAAAGCACTATGATGACCGGGAGTTTGATACCTGGCATGCAGAACAGCAGGAAACTTACCGCCTGCCGGCTGCCTACAAAGGTTTTTATGACAGCCGTTATATTAACGTAACGGAATGGGATCTTAACACCAACGAATATACGCAACCGCCAGGAGGCTTTGAAACGCTGTTCAGCGAAGAGAACGGGCAAATACAGGCTTCCATTACCAACAACGAGAACGACCTGGCCATATTAAAAGCTATCAAGGAAAAACGGCTGGATGTTACCAGCTTTGACTTTGACGGCGCCAAGTATACCCACCACGATTGCGACAGCATTATAGCCCGGCTGGAAAAAGAGATCGAGCAATTAAAAGCGCAGCAGGCGCAGCTGGATAAAGAGGCCTTCAGCTTTTTTTATACAAATGCCAACGGCCAAAAGGAGCATGTGCTGGCGCAGTACCGGCAGTTCCAGGCATTTGGCAAACGTAATGACGCCTATCTGGATATTGTACATAAGATCAACACTACGCTGCAGCCCTTTTATGACGGCAACCTTACACTGGGGCAGGTGAATGAAGCCGTAGAACAGCTGCGCAACAATTATGAATGGGAATTTAAAAGAGCCCTGCAGGCGCTTATCAATGAACAGGTCATCACCCCGGAAACACCCGCTGACCTGTACAATAAGATCTTAGCGTTTATAGATACCCGTTATACCTATTTTAAAGACAATACTTTCCAGAATGACGAACTGAACGGGCTGTACGACCTGGCCGTGAAAGTGGCCGGGGAGCTGAGCGACATCCGTTTCCGGTATTATAAAAAGATGCTGGAAACACAGCTGGAATCCTACGCACATCAATAGGGGATCACAGTCCCCATTGCTCCATAATAGTATTGCTGAATACCTTTTTAGCATCCGGCTTTAACAGCTGGTTCCTGGCTTTTACCCAGGCATCCAGCCGGTCGCCGTACATTTTTTTCATGCGCTTGGGCGTAAGCTCATTCACCTTGCCCCAGTGAAAGGTAAAAGGTATATGCTGCTTTTCCAGCTCTTTCCATACTGCTTTGTAAAAAGAATAGGTGGTTTTGGAAAAGGCTGCATCCAGCTCCACTACACAGGTGTAAGGGAATCGTGTAAAGGCCAGTAAAGCGCCGGACTGCTTTATGAACCGGAAAGCAAAAAGCCCGGCGAAGGGGCCCTTGGAATTATTGAGGGTCAGTAGCAGGTCAATGACCGTATTTACATGTTCCAGCGGTATACCCACAGCAGCGCTTAGCAATTTGCCATGCAGGTCGGTATTAGAGAATATTTCCCCTAAACAGCCCAGCTGATTTTTGTAGGGTGTAAGTGCACCAGCCAGTAAATTATTTACCAGCAGGGGCACGGTACTGGGGATGGCATTTGTGAGCTTGCCTATAAAACAGGGTGCATCATCGCCCGGGCCAATGCCTTGTGTATTGCTTACCGGCGGGGTATAGCCAGTTTGGTAGGGCCTTTTATACATGCTGGTAACATAAGCGCCTTTCTTTAAATTATACGGGTTAATGATCACCTGGAAATGATAAGGGCGTTCATTCCCGCCCGGCAGCGTAGCTTTTGAAAAATCCAGTGTTTGCATCCAGCTGCGCAAAGCGGCATTCAAAGGCCTGCATTCAAGATGGGCCTCCAGCAGGAAAAGCGGTTCTGTTTCGATCATTACCCCGTGAATAATACCAAAGCTGCCAAAGCTCACCAGCGCAGCATTAAACAGCTCATCATCCCGCACCAGCTCTGCATCCAGTAAAGCAATAAAGCTCTCTGATACCACGGGATTGCTGCTGCGCTCCAGCCATATATGCCGGTCAGGCCCCAGTATGAGGTGCATGCCCGTTACCACATCCTGTACCGCGCCTACATCAAAGGCGGATCCATGTGCACCCGTGGATATAGCGCCCACAATGGTTTGCCCGTTGCTGGCGCCGGATGTTTTCAGCGAAAGCCCGCGCTCTTTCAGGTACGCTGAGAGCTCCCAGATGGCGGTGCCGCATTGGGCCAGGAAAAGTTTTGAGGGATCCCCTTTATACGCTGCTGTAACACTGGCCGGTGAAATTTCAAACACGGTGTTCAGCGCCTTTGTATCCAGTATAATACCATTGGTAGCGGCAATAGGGGTAAATGACCAGCCGGCGCCTAAGCCGCGTAAAGCGCTGTTATTATTAATAGCTTCCTGTATCAGCTGCTGAAAACCTTTGGTGGCCGCATTATACGTATCCAGCGCCGTACCGCTGCCATTGCCTAGCTCATACAGGTTTTGGATGGTATAGGCAAAGGTTTCATGCCGGTTCTCCCATTTGGTATTGTTGGTTTTAAAAATTTTCATGCTCATAAGCGGCCGTTTTTAGGACAAGGTTTACCACAGCGGTATTCCACCTTTACCGGGCAGTAAATACCCAGGGACACTACCGTAACAAGCGCATAACCCAGGTTGGTTTTAACCTGCACCTCCGACATACCATAGATATTCAGGCTGTCGCAATTAGGAGTGCTAAGCTGTTTGGGCTTTTGCACCAGGCCCCAGAACCAGCTATGCGCGGTTACCCTGGTGATCTCTGAACCTTCCTGGTTTCTGGTAGCAATACGGTAGGAATAACAGCTGCTGAACGACATGAGAGAAATGGCCAGTAACAGGGTTAGTAGCAATTTTTTCATTAGGGAATTTTTGGGGTCAAATAATATACAGGGGCAAATTAGAGCATATTGCCGTGCCAGCCAGCCGCCATTGCGTAATTGGCTGCTGCTGATTAACAAGTGGTGGAAAGCAACCCTTAAATGGAATGGGGGACCGTGATATTTATCACAGTTTTTTTTTATCCTGGATCAATGGTTCAAAGTGCTTACCCGTTGCAACTTTGCACTATAAAAATTAAGTTATGTTCCAACAGGTTTTTAGTACAGATAGCAACTGGCCCGGCTTTATTTTACGCCTTACATTAGGACTGGTTATTTTTCCCCATGCTGCGCAAAAATTATTCGGATGGTTTAATGGCCCGGGATTATCCGGCGAAATGCAGTACCTCACGCAAACCACCGGCCTCTCAACCTTTACAGCGGTAATGGTGATACTGGTAGAATGCGGCGGCGCCTTGCTGTTGCTCAGCGGCCTGGCCACCCGCATTGCTGCTGTAGGCATGATGGGTTTATTCATTGGGATGATTATAGTGGTGCATTATAAAAGTGGTTTTTTCATGAACTGGTTTGCACAGGCGCCGGCAGGGCAGGAGGGGTTTGAATATCACCTGCTGGTGATCGGGATGTGCGTGGCTTTGATTATTACCGGTGGCGGACGTTTTTCCATAGACCGGTTGATAAGCGGCTTTTAGCGTTTAGCCTTTAGCTTTTAGCATTCAGCGTCTTTTTTTAAATTGGGCATGTTATGATACAAAAAGACTTTGCTAAGCGCGTAGTAAGCATGCTGAAAGATGATGCCCGCGTAATTGGCCTGGCAGCAGCCGGTTCCTGGATCACCAATGAAATAGACGCCTTCTCTGACCTGGACCTGGTGCTGATTACCCACGATGCTGTTGCCGGTAACAAAACACAAATGCTGGCCTATGCGCAGCAATTTGGCAAGCTGCTGAATGCCTTTACCGGCGAGCATGTGGGCGAGCCCCGTTTGCTTATTTGTTTGTACGATGATCCGCTGCTGCATGTGGATATTAAATTCCTGACCTTACCGGAATTCCATCAGCGTGTAGAGAACCCCGTGGTGTTGCTGGAAAAAGATCAGCAGCTAACGAACATCATCAGCAATACCACGGCTGCCTGGCCTTACCCCGACTACCAATGGCTGGAAGACCGCTTCTGGACCTGGGTGCATTACGGAGCCACTAAGCTGGGGCGGGGAGAGTATTTTGAAACCATGGATATGCTGTCTTTTTTACGGGCGCGGGTACTGGCACCGCTGTTGCAGGTCCGGAACGGGCTGCAGCCCCGGGGTATGCGTCGGCTGGAAACCAGTTTACCGCCCGCAGACCTGGACAGGCTAATGGCCACCGTACCGCAGTACAAGCTCTTATCCTTACTGGAAGCTTTACGCCAAAGCATAGACCTGTACAGGGTTTTGCGGGAGGCGTTGTTTCCCGCCGGCGTTATTTTACAAAGCGCGGCAGAAAAAAGAAGTATGGAATACCTGGAGGAAGTTGGCGCTCACTTATAGTGAGCCGGGGTATTTTTCTTTCATGCTATTGCTGGCCTGTGTAACCATTGTTTTCAGCACGGCAATATCCACATCCTCCAGCTTTTTGATGTACAGGCAGCCCTTGCCTGTTTTGTGTTTGCCCAGCTTTTCCAGCAGGGAGGAGTGATCAAAGCTGCCCGGCATCAGGTAAAAAGTAAAAGCCTCCTTGCGGGGCGAGAAGCCGGTTAAAGGTGCATCGCCCTCATGGCCGCTGTCGTATTTGTAATGGTAGCTGCCGAAGCCCACAATAGCGGGGCCCCACATTTTGGGTGCATAACCGGTGGCCTGCTGCATCAGCTCCAGGATGGCATAGCTGTCTGTACGTTTTTTTTCATCTGTTATTGTATCCAGGAAGGCCGTAACGCTGCTTTCGGTGGGCTGGGTTTTCTGTTTTGCCATATCAGGGGGTATTTAGTTCAAATATAACGAGTTTTTATAAGAGGTATCTGCGCTTGATAAAAGTATGATTTTCAGGCTGGAAAGCCCTGTGGGCGGCCCCTGCCATATTAATGTGATTTGGTAATCTCAAAATATTTGGTATATTTAATGAGATACGCATCGTTGTGGACTATGATCCTGTATTTGTAGACCAAAACCTACAGATTTTATCCAGAATCCCATACTAGATTGCAATGTAATTCGTTATCAGTACTCATAAAAATTATTCTGTGGAGAGAATTGTACGGGTCCTACTACTGTCGCTGTTAGTCTTTGGCTACCTGCCTTGTGTAAAGGCACAACATGGCATTGATTACAAATGGTTAAGAACCATTAACTACAACCGTGATCATGAATTTGACGGTCTTATGAATGGGATCAGCAACAGCATGTACACTGTATCTGCTGCCCTGCCCATCAGCCAGCTGGTGATCGGGTATGCTACCGGCAATAAGATCACCATCCAGAATGGCTGGACCACCGTAGGTGCACTGGCAGTAAGCTATGCTGCCACTACCGCTATGAAAGAATCTTTCCGCCGTGACCGGCCTTATATGAACCACCCGGAGCTCAATACCGCTCAATCGGGCAATAGCCCTTCCTTCCCTTCCGGGCATACTTCCACCGCTTTTGCCTGTGCAGCAGCGCTGAGCCTTGAATACCCAAAATGGTATGTAATAGCGCCCTCTTTCGCCTGGGCAGGCGCCGTAGGGTATTCCCGTATGTACCTGGGCCGGCATTATCCCAGTGATGTATTTGTGGGTGCGATCATCGGCAGCGGATCGGCTTATCTGAGCTATAAGCTGAATAGGTGGATAGATGGGAAACATAAGAGATCGTCATCGTCCCTGACACCGGTACCGCTGTTCTAGCAGATCTGCCCATTTCCAATTCCTTATTGCAATAATAATTTTCTCAGGTTAGCGGGATAGCTTTCGGCTTCCGTAACGCCGCTACCCATTGTAATGCTGTCTCCCAGGCACACCACCCGCTTTGCCGGCAGCTGTTTGTAGGTGATACAATCATATACGGCCAGCGCGATTACACGGTAACCATTTGCCGTAGGGTGCACTCCATCTTTAACATGGCTGTTGGCCTCATTCCGCAGCAGCGATGCTTTATCTGTTCCTGCCTGGCCTATTTTTTCAAACACAGCGCCCAGCTCCAGCAGGGTAGCCCCTTGTGCTGCCGCTACTTCCCGGATGGCATTGTTGTAAGCTATACGCCGCTCGTCCGGTGTTTCATTGGCAAAAAAGGAAGCGGGGTGGCGGGTAAGCAGGTAAGGCGTGTAAAAGGGCAGAATGGTCATTAAAAGCACCTTGCTGCCGCTGTTGCCAATGCGTTGTACCAGCTCCGTAAGGTTGGCTTTATATTGTTCTAAGGGAATGTAGTTATCATGGTTCATGCTGTCGTTAGTGCCTGCCATCAGAACCGTGAGCTCCGGCTGGCGGGAAAGGCAATCTTTTTCCAGGCGGTTCAGCATATCCTGGGTATTGTTACCGCCAATACCGGCATTGATCACAAATGCATCATCCTGCTTAGGCGTATGCTGGCGGGCAGCCAAAGAAAGGGGCAGGGCGGCGCCCAAGGCTTGCAGGGCGGTATTGGTCAGAAAATTCCTCCGGGTCATGAAATCCGTTTTAGCGGCATTAAGATAACGTAAAAGCCGGGAATGTGAAACAGGCAGGTAAGGGTTAAATACAGGGAATGGCTAAGATCTTTTTTGTTTTTTATCTGGTTCTTCATACGCCTGCAGCAGCTTTTTAGGCGCCCGTTCTTTCCAGGCAGCCAGGAAAAGGCCGGCCAGAACGTTTTGATCCACTTTGGCCAGGTGAATGAGCATCATGGGGTAGTTCTGGTAATGATCGGTAATGAAAAAGATGTCGGGGGCGGCTTCCATCCACTTTTCCCGTTCCTGGGTGCGGATGGCCAGGGTTTCACCATCTTCCTTGATACGGCCCAGCAGCTTCTTATGCACCCAAAAGCCCGGCGTACCATGGCAGGGGCCTTCTGTTACACCGGGTAAGGCCAGCGCAATGCCGCGCACCTGCTGCAGGTATGTGTATGCGTCCAGGTTCATGTTATTAAATATACGAAATGTTTGTTTCAGGAAATCACGCATCCCGGACCTGTATAACAACAGCACCGCATAGCGGCAATAAGCCGGGATGGCTTTTCCGCGCCGGGAGCATAAGACGTTCAGCCTCACCGCAGCTCCCGTACTTCTACCTCTGCGCCAAAATTAATACCCGGGTAGGCCTTAGCCAGCGAGGTGGCTTCCTGGATGCTTTTGGCCAGTACGATCATGTAACCGCTTATCTGCATATTGCCCCTGATAGGGTTAATGTTTCGCAAGGGCCTGTCGGCCTCGCCGGTAACGGTATACCCATAGTCCCAGAAAGTGTGCGCAGTAACAAACAGCTGTTGCTGTGAAAGGTCCCGGATCCAACGGTTAAGCTGCTGGCTGCGCGCCTGCTGTTGCTGATCTGAAAGCAGGGTATCATCCTGCCAGATCAAAAGAATAAATTCCTGCATGGATAGTAGAAAAGGTTTGATTGACGTTCACTGCTACAGAACCGGCATTGAATATAATAAAAATTAGTTACAGTTGTTCAGCGTACCCCTTGTTTAAAAATGCAGCTCAATCCTTACATTTGAATAACAAACCTTTTTATGCAGCTTCCTGAAGATCTCTATCAGCGTATTGTTGCCGCCAAACTGTTCATGGATGAGCATTACCACGAGGCTATATTATTTTCTCTTTAAATCTCATTTGACGCTACTGATTTATAATATGTTCTATACTTTTATAGCATAACAATCATGTACCGCTATGGATTCCAGAAGGGATTTTATTAAAAAGGCTGCGCTGCTTTCCGGTGCAGCCGGTTTTGCCACATTGCCCGCTTCCGTACAGAAAGCATTGGCCATTAATCCCGCGCCCGGCACTACTTTCCTGGATGCAGAACATATCGTATTCCTGATGCAGGAGAACCGCTCCTTTGATCACTGCTTTGGCAGCCTGCAGGGTGTACGTGGCTTTAATGATCCCCGTGCTATAAACCTGCCCGATAAAAAACCGGTATGGCTGCAAACCAATGCTGCCGGCGAAACGTATGCCCCTTTCCGTTTGGATATAAAGGATTCAAAGGTTACCTGGATGGGCTCTTTGCCGCATGCATGGAGCAACCAGGTGGATGCCCGCAATAATGGTAAGTACGATAAATGGCTGGATGCAAAAGAATCCGGGCACACGGAATATGCAAAGATGCCGTTGACCATGGGGTATTATACCCGGCAGGATATTCCCTTTTATTACGCACTGGCAGATGCTTTTACCGTGTGCGACCAGCACTTCTGCTCTTCCCTTACCGGTACTACGCCTAACCGCTTATACTTCTGGACCGGTACCATCCGCGCAGAACAGAACAGCCAGTCCAATGCGCTGGTATGGAATGAGGAAGCGGATTATGACAGCATGCAGAATTATAAAACCTACCCGGAAAGGCTGGAAGAAAACGGTATTTCCTGGAAAATTTACCAGAACGATATCAGCGTGGACGGTGGCTTTACAGGCGAGAAAGACGCGTGGCTGGCCAACTTTACAGATAATCCTATTGAGTTTTTTACACAGTATAATGTAAAGCTCTCTGAGCGCTACATCACCTACCTGGAAAAAAGTGTAGCTACATTACCGCATGAAATAGCTGAGCTGGAAAAGCAGCTGGCTGCATTACCGGCTACAGATGCTAATCATGCCAGGCTGGAAAAGCAGCTGAAAGAAAAAAAGGATACGTTGCAAAAAGTACAGGCAGATCAAAAGCTATACACCCGCGAAAAATATGCGCAGCTTTCGCAGCATGATAAGAACCTGCATGAGAAAGCATTTTGCGCCAATCATAAAGATCCGCATTTTGGAGAGCTTACCACGCTTAGCTACCAGGATGGGGATACTGCCCGGGAAGTAACCGTGCCCAAAGGCGATGTGCTGTACCAGTTCCGGGAAGATGTGAAGAACGGTGCTTTGCCCACCGTATCCTGGCTGGTAGCGCCGGAAAACTTTTCAGATCATCCCGGTGCCGCCTGGTATGGCGCCTGGTATGTATCCGAAGTAATGGACATTCTTACGCAAAACCCGGAAGTATGGAAGAAAACCATTTTTGTGCTTACGTATGATGAGAATGACGGTTACTTTGATCACGTGCCGCCATTTGTAGCGCCCGATCCGCAGAACCCCGCCACCGGCAAGGTTTCTCAGGGAATGGATGCGGGTGTGGAATTTGTAAGTATGGAACAGGAGCAGCGCAAAACCTATTTGCCACAGGAGCATAAACGGGAGAGCCCCATTGGCTTGGGTTATCGTGTGCCCATGGTAGTTGCCTCGCCCTGGAGCCGCGGGGGATGGGTAAATTCGCAGGTGTTTGACCACACCTCCTCTTTACAGTTCCTGGAAAAATTCCTGCAGCACAAAACCGGCAAAGCGGTAACAGAATCAAATATCAGCAGCTGGCGGCGAGCGGTGTGCGGTGACCTGTCATCCGTATTCCGCCCGTATAACGGCGAAAAAATAGAGCTGCCTGCCGTGGTAGAAAAAGATGCATTTATTGAAAGTGTACATAAGGCGCAGTTCAAAGGATTACCGCAGGGTTATAAACCATTTACCGCCGCTGATATAGCGCAGGTGAAACGCAACCCTTTGCTGATAAACAGCATGCAGCAGGAAAAAGGCATTCGCCATGCCTGTGTACTGCCGTATGAGCTGTATGTGGAAGGGCAGCTAAGCGGTGATAAAAGATCGTTCGGCATTCACCTGGCGGCCAAACAGGAAGTATTTGGTAAAACGGCTGCCGGCGCACCTTTCCTGGTGTATGCACCGGGTAAATATAAAACGGAAGATATGCGGGTATGGTCTTACGGCGTAGCTGCCGGTGAGCAGCTGCAGGATACCTGGCCCCTGGAAGATTTTGAGAACGGGCAATATCATCTGCAGGTACATGGGCCCAATGGTTTCTTCCGGGAGTTTACCGGCAACAGCCAGGATCCGTTATTACAGGTAAGCTGCCAGTACCAGCAGGCGGCAGCTAAGCCCACCGGTAATGTAGCATTGCACCTGCAGAACAACAGTAAGGAAAAATATACCGTAAGCATAATTGATAATGCCTATAAAACCGGTACACGTACGCAGGAGCTGGCGCCAGGACAAACAAAAACCCTGCTGCTGGACCTTGGTAAAAGCCATGGCTGGTACGATTGCAGCGTGCAGATAAAAGGGCGCGCTGGTTTTGAAAAAAGATATGCCGGCCGTGTGGAAACCGGTAAGCCCGGCTTTACCGATCCGCTGATGGGAAGGGTGTAAACGGACATTGCCTGTCCGGAAACGGACAGCTTTCTACGCTTCCGGCCTCTTAATATATTGATTTTCAGGCAGGGCACAGGCAGGCATTTACTTTGTGCAATCCCGGGTTAAATGCCTTTTCATGCTGAAGAACTACTTTAAAATTGCCGTAAGACAATTATTGAAGCAAAAGATGTACACCGTCATCAAGATAGGCGGGTTTGCATTAAGTATTGCAGCCTGTTTGCTGATCACGTTGTACATAAGGCATGAGCTGAGCTATGACCGGTCTTATCCCAATGCCGACCGTATTTACCGGGTAGTAGGCGAATCTATTGATAATGGGGTGGATGAAAAAGGCGTATCCTTCCCTGCGCCGTTTGCCCGTTCTTTAAAAGATGATTTCCCGGAGATTGAAGAAGCAGGGCGTTTAATGTCCAACCGCCTGTTCACCGGCGCTGGCAGCAACCAGCTGCGGCGAGCCGATAAGGTGGAAAATACCTATGAAGAAGGATTTACCTACATAGATCAGCAGCTGCTGAATATTTTTCAATGGCCGCTGGTAGCCGGAGATGCTAAGCATGCATTGGATGAACCTAAGACCATGGTGATCTCGCAGCGGATGGCGGAAAAATATTTTCCGCATGAAGATCCTATCGGGAAGGTGATGCTGCTGAATGATAATAACGATTACGCTTACCGCATAACAGGCGTAATGAAAAACCTGCCGTCCAATTCCCACTTGCAGTACAATTTCCTGTTAACCCTTTCCGGCGTATCGTTCTGGAACGGCGAGCAAACTAACTGGATGTCCAGCAACTACGATAATTATGTGCGGCTGCGCCCCGGCACAGATGCTAAACAGCTGAGCAAAAGGATCGGTGACAATATGCTGCAGAAATATTATGTCCCTGTTATGAGGCAGGCTGGTAACAAGGATATAGACCGTTTGGGTAAAACCCTGGAGCTGCGCATAGGCCTGCAGCCGGTAAGTGATATTCATCTCCGCTCTCATGATATTTCAGACAGTATACAGAACCATGGCGATATACGTTTTATATGGTTATTTGGTGCTGTTGCCTGTTTCATACTGCTCATCGCCTGTATAAATTTCATTAACCTTTCTACCGCCCGCTCAGCCAACCGCGCTAAAGAGGTTGGCCTGAAAAAAACGATCGGCGCATTCCGCAGCAGCCTGGTGCAACAGTTCCTTACAGAATCTTTTTTATACAGCTTCCTGTCTGTTATACTGGGCAGCCTGCTGGCCTGGATGTTATTGCCTTATTTCAATCAGCTGGCCGCACAAACGCTGGTATTTCCCTGGCATGAGTGGTGGCTGGTACCTGCGCTGTTAGTGGCTGCTGTGGCCATTGGCCTGCTGGCAGGTATTTACCCGTCTTTTTATCTTTCATCCTTTCAGCCCATGCAGGTATTGAAGGGCAGTATTAGCCGCGGCACTAAAAATTCCAATCTAAGAAGCATCCTGGTAGTGTTCCAGTTTGCCACATCCATTATCCTGATCATTGGTACGGTGGTTATTTACCGGCAAATGCAGTTTATCCTTCACCGTAAGATAGGTTTTGATAAAGAGCAGGTGGTGATGATACAGGGTGCGCATACCCTGGGTAATAAGGTACAAACCTTTAAGAGTGAGCTGCAGCGCTTACCCAATGTGGCACATGTGGCGGTGAGCGACTTTTTACCGGTTTCCAATACCAAACGTAATGGCAACAGCCTCTGGAAAGATGGCAGGATCAAGATTGATATACCGGTGTTTGGGCAGGTTTGGCAGGTGGATCATGATTACCTGGCTACGATGGGGATGCACCTGGTGGCCGGCCGTAATTTTTCCAAAGACATGCCTACGGATTCACAGGCCGTTATCATCAATCAAACTCTGGCAAAACAGTTATTCCCCGGGAAAGAGGATCCGCTTGGCCAGCGCATTATGAACGCCGGTAATGGCCGTTACCAGGTGATCGGAATTGTGGCGGATTTCAATTTTGAATCCATGCGCGGTAAGGTGGGCGGGCTTTGTATGACGCTGGGTAACAGCCCTACCATTGTATCTGTAAAAGTAAATACGGCGGATATGACAAAGATGATCAGCGCCCTCACCGGTGTATGGAAAAGCTTTGCCCCTAACCAGCCTTTCCGCTATAATTTCCTGGACGAACGTTTTGCGCAGATGTATGATGATGTGCAGCGTACCGGCCGCATCTTCACCTGCTTTTCCATACTGGCCATTATTATAGCCTGTTTGGGATTGTTTGCATTATCCGCTTTTATGGCGGAGCAGCGCAGCAAAGAGATCAGCATCCGCAAGGTGCTGGGCGCTTCTGTAGCGCAGGTAACGGCCTTAATTTCCAAAGATTTTGTGAAGCTGGTGCTGGTAGCCGTGCTGCTGGCATCGCCCATTGCATGGTGGGTTATGAGCAAGTGGCTGCAGGATTTTGAGTACCGGGTGAACATCAGCTGGTGGATGTTTGCATTAGCCGGTATGCTGGTGATTGCCATTGCATTGGCCACCATCAGCTTTCAATCCATTAAAGCGGCACTTACCAACCCTGTAAAGAGTTTAAAGACAGAGTAAGCATTACCTGCCTTCTTCTATCAATGTTTTATTCATCATAGCGCCGGCTTTGGTACCGGCTGCTACTGCAACACTTACCGCGCGGAACATGGTGGTATTGTCGCCTGCTGCATACACACCGGGCACCGTGGTTTGCTGAAAATCATCAATTGCAACATAGCCGCTTTCCGTAAGCGCGCAGCCCAGTGACTGCACAATATCCTGCTGCTGCATGGCCGGCCTGGTGTACAGTGCTGTTAGCGCATGTGTGCTGCCATCCTGCAATTGAATGGTTTGCAGGTAGCCTTTTTCATGAATGATGTTTGTAACAGGTTGTTCCTGCACCGGAATATTCCAGGCCTTTAGCTGGGCCCTTTGCTCATTGTTTAAGGTAGATGGACCATTGGTAAAAAGGGTAAGCTGTTTGGTCCAGTGGTGGATCATCCTGCCAAACTCAAATGCCATATCCCCGTTAAGCAATACACCCGTAGGCAGGTGCTTAACCTCATAACCATGGCAATAGGGGCAGTGCAGTATGGAAATGCCCCAGCACTCCGCAAAGCCGGGAATGGACGGTAAATGGTCCTGTACGCCGGTGGCGAGTAATAATTTAGCGGCGGTGAATTGTTCGCCGGTTTCTGTTGTTATGGTAAAAGCATTCTGCTGCTGCACGGCGCTCACCACTTTTCCCTGTTTCAGCTGAACGGTGGGGTAGGCCAGTACCTGCTCCCTGCTAAGAGCCGCTATTGCAGCCGGTGTGGCGCCATCCTGCGTAAGAAAGTTATGGGAGTGCGGCGTTTGCCGGTTACAGGGTTTACCGCTGTCAATGATCAATACCTGCCGCAGCGCACGGCCCAGGGCCATAGCTGCAGAAAGGCCTGCATAACTACCGCCGGTGATAATAACATCTAATGTGTGTTCATGCTCCATAAAGCGAAGATAAGTAAAAATGAAACAATGTTGCAGATATATTTTACCTCCTGGTTTTAACATTTCGTAGGCACTTATTAGCGTATATTCATTACCGGTAATATGCGCTCATCCATGATAGATCAACAATCCCTGATCGATTTAAATATCCTGCCCGGTCCTGAAAGCAGGGTCTGTTTGCAAACCAAGCTGGATTATTGCCAGACAAAAGGAGGAAAGGCTCACCTGCAGTCGCTGTTAAAGCTGGAAAACCTTGATTATATAGTGATCCGGGAGCGGCAGGCCTGCATACAGTACATTACTACCCATTTTACAAACTGGCGTTTACCCATTTCAGAAGACAATGTTTTTTACCTGCAGCATTACCTGGGCGCTGCTTATACGGGCCTGCGCGCAGAGGGCGTGTTCCGGAACACCCTGATGGCCTATAAAGAGCTGTGGTTTAATAAAGCGCATTACTACTTTGTTTTAAGCGGGGTAAAAATGGCCTTGCAGGTAGTACAGGATATTACCCTGTTATGCCGTGCGGTTTACAATGCAGCCATGCCCGCGTGTTTAAAAACAAAGCTGCAGGCCGCGCAGGAGATCGTGGCATCGCTGGGAGTAGGAGAGGCCACCTGCCAGCGCTTTTTACAGGGATCATTTAATGTGCAGGAGCTGTTTAATATAGATCATTTACTGCGTGCACGGCACAGCGCTGCCATTCAGCAGCTGCTGAATATTTACTATGAGCTGGAAGTATATTACAGCCTGGCCTGCGCCCACCGGGACATGGAGCTTCGCTTTCCGACCCTGCAGCAAAACGGTACGGATATTCATTTGCAGGAGCTGCGGCATCCGCTGGTAAACCATTGCCATGCCAATACCATCCAGACTAATGGTAAGAACATGATCCTGATCACCGGGCCAAATATGTCGGGCAAAAGCACCTTTATGAAAAGCGTGGGAATGGCGTTTGTAATGGCTTACCTGGGCATTGGCGTAGCCGCTGCCGAAGCCACTTTGCCGGTAATGGACATTATTATTACCTGTATTGATATTAAAGATGACATTGAAAAAGGGTACAGCTATTTTTTCAGCGAGGTAAAACGCATGCGCAGCATTGCAGAAAAGATCCATACCGGCAAACGGGTGATCGTGATAGGGGATGAGCTGTTCAAAGGCACCAATGTGCAGGATGCGCTGGATTGTACCGCCATGGTATTAGAAGGCTTTTTACAGCATGCGCATAACTTTTATTTTATTGCTACTCATTTTACAGACATTGCCGCGCGTTTTCAAACGGCGCCTGCCTGCTACCCGGTATGTTTTGATGGGACGATCGCTGATAACGAAGTGCATTTTAACTACCGCCTGCAGCCCGGTATTTCCCAGCTGCGTGTAGGCAGCCTGATCCTGCAACAACAGCAGGTAGTGGCCCTGCTTACTGCATCAGCGTTTTAAAGCGGCCGGCGCCGGTGTATATTTCTGCCTTCAGATCGCTTAGGATGGAATAGAGGCCAAAGTAAGTACGGTTCACGTACAACGAGTGGCGGGAGCCACGGGCTACCTTGGAATCGCGTACTTCTTTCAGGTTGTACACATAATCCATATAGGCATATATTTCCTGGAAGTATGCTTCATTGCCAAAGTCAAAGCTGGTTACGGTAAAAGGCAGTGTAAGCAGGTCTATCATCTTCTGGAAAAGCCCGGAGAAGAACGCAATTTCCTTATCCGTATCAGACGGGTGGATCATTTCCAGGTTGGTATAGATCTGCATCCGTTTAGCTTCATCCTGCAGGATATTTTTATCAACCAGCATAAAATAGTTGGTGTAAAAATCCTCCGGTATTTCCTTTATACAGCCAAAGTCAAAAATACCTACCGTGCCATCATCCCGCATCAGGAAGTTACCGGGGTGCGGATCGGCATGCACTTTTTTCAGCTGGTGCATCTGGAAATCGTAAAAATCCCACAGCGCCTGTCCAATGCTGTTACGCACTTCCTGTGAAGGGTTGCGCAGCAGAAACTCCTTCAGATGAAAACCTTCCAGCCAGTCCATCGTAATAATACGGTCAGAGGAAAGCTCCGGGTAATAGCGGGGAAATACCAGGTTGGGAATATGCGTGCAAAGGGCCGACAGCTCAACGGAACGGCGCAGCTCCAGCTGATAATCGGTTTCTTCCAGCAGCTTGGTTTCGATCTCGTCAAAATATTTATCCATATCCACCTCGCTCATGCCCACAATGCGCACGGCAAATGGCTTTACAATACGCAGGTCGGATTTTACACTGTTGGCCACACCGGGGTATTGGATCTTAATAGCCAGCTGCTGGCCGTTCTTCCAGGCTTTGTGCACCTGCCCGATGGAGGCGGCATTGGAAGCATGCAGCTCAAACTTATCGTATAGCTGTGAGGGTGATTTACCCAGCGTTTTTACAAAAGTGTTCACTACCAATGGCCCGGAAAGGGGCGGTGCGCTGTACTGCGACATGGCAAACATATCGGTGTAAGCCTTGGGCAGCATGCCTTTATCCATGCTTAACATCTGCGCTACCTTTAAGGCGCTGCCTTTCAGCTGGCTAAGGGTATCGTAAATATCTTCCGCATTATCCGCATGCAGCTCTTCCTTGCTGAGAGAAGGATCTATGAGCTTTTTAGTATAGTGCTTTAAATAGTTGGAGCCTACTTTTAATCCCGTGGTTATAAAACGTCCAGCCCTTTCCACTTTGCCGGTCGGGATATTGGATTGTTCCTTCATCTTTTGATTTTAGATTTATGATTTACGATCCCGTAAATCACCTCATTTTCCCGTGAACATAAACTTGCCAAAATCGAACAGGCTATCCAGCGTATTGGAAGCAATCAGCTGGAAGCTCAGGTGTACAGCCTTTTCAATGGCGGCATCCGTCATTTCAAAACGCTCGCTGCTGTCGTTGATCCAGTAGCGGAGCACAAACAGCGCCTGCACCCAGAAGCCATGTACGTATTGGTCGGAAATGTATTTGCGTTCTTTGATCTCGCTGGTTTGGTAACCTTCCTTCACCAGGTCTTCCACGTATTTGTAAAAAGCCTTTTTAAAGGTTTCCAGCTGGCCCTGGTGTAATACCGGGAAGCGGAATTTTTCCTGCTGCAGCAGAATGTAGCTACGGTCGGCTTTCAGCTTTTGTACCCACATAAAGTAAAAGGTGAGCAGCTTTTCGCGGGCGGAATAATTCCGGTAAATTTCATCTCCCTGCAGCTGGTTGATGGTATCCTCAAAAATACCCAGCCATATATCTTTCTCTACTGCTTCCAGGGAGCTGTAAAGGTCATAAAAAGCCGGTTCGGGCAGGCTTACCATCTTACAAAAAGCGTATACGGAAACAGGTGATTTGCCATTCTCCAGCCAGTATAATTTATAAGCGTCGCGTAGCTGTTGTTTGTCCATTTTTGAAAGTTTTTAGCGTTTTGGGCATAGGGGGTCTCAAGCCTTACAAAATTACGCCAGAACGGTGGATAATGAACAGGCAGCCGCAAATTTGATGTTGCGCGGATGTTAAATAAACGCTAAAACTAACGGGCGGTCTTCAGCACCGTAAACAAAGTGTCATAAAACGGTTTTGCCTGCTCAAACATGGGAAAATGACCGGATTCCTGGATCCAGTGCAGCTGAATGGAGGGGCGTATAATTTTCAGATCATAGGTATAAAAGGCCAGCGCATCCTGCCGGCCGGCAATCACGTGAACAGGGCCTTTGTAGCGCGGCAGGGTTTTGCTTACATCATAGTGCACCCGGAACAGATTTTGGATCAGCAGCTGCCGCATTTTTATGTTTGGTTTACCGGCGTTTATCTTTTTCAGCATGCTGTCCAGCATACTTTTATTGTAAATGTAAGAGAGGCGCCCCAGCTTATCCAGCTCAACAGAATCTGCGGCGCTGGCACGGCCGCCGCTCACTTTTGCAGTCAGCGAATCCAGGAGCTCCAGGTCGGTCAGGCCAAGCCGTACCCGCAGGTTGGCAACATGTACCGCAAAATTTTCCTCTGATATTTTATAATAACCCGGGTTAGCCAGCACCAGCGTTCTTACCCGCTCGGGGTGCGCTGCCGCAAAGCACATAGCCAGCATAGCGCCCCAGGAATGCCCGTAAATAATGCCCTGCTGAATGTGCAAATGATCCAGCAGGCGTTTTACATCTTCCACTTCCGCCTGCAGGGTAATAGTAGTTGAATCAAAGGGTGTGGGAATGGAACGGCCGGTGCCCCGTTGCTCCAATAAAATGCTTTTATAGGATCTACTTACCGTAATGGCTACTTCCTCCTGCTGTAAATAAGAGTTGCCCGGGCCACCGCTTAAAATTATTACCGGCGTGCCGGTACCGTAGGTATGATAGTACAAATATCCCCGGGCATATTGAACAGAATCCATTTGCTGTGCGTGCAGGGGATGGGCCAGCAGCACGATGGCTAACAGTAACAGAACGGTTTTCATAAATTATGGCAATTGGTGTAAATTTAGGAAAAGAACAGTGTTATGAGAAAGTTTTTGAACGGAAGCCTCTTTTTAATAATGGCCATTACCTGCTGTGGCCAGCTATCTGCCCAGGATAAGAAAAAAGACAAGATAAAAAACCTGGTAGCCACCCAGTCATATGTATTTAAAGCACAAACAGCCCTGCCCATGAGCGGCCGCACGCGGCAGCTTACCAGCGAGTATGATGTGAAGGTTGCCAAAGATTCTGTGATCACCTGGCTGCCTTACTTTGGCCGTGCCTATACTGCGCCGCTGGATCCGAGCAAGGGCGGTATCCAGTTCACCTCCCGTAAATTTGATTACACGGTAAATAACGGCAAAAAAGGAGGCTGGAATATACAGATCAGCCCAAAAGATGCAGATGATGTACGGCAGATGGTGCTGATGCTTTCTGAAGATGGTTACGGCACCCTGCAGGTAACCAGCAATAACCGGCAACCTATTATGTTCAACGGTTACATAACGGAGAGGGAGCCACGAAAACAAAAATAAAAACCAGCCCCTGTCAACTTTTTAGGAAATATTTGTGGAAATGATGTAATTTCTTCCCTATGATCGTTTTTCAGTAACCCTAACCCTCAAAAACGTATAGTACATGCATTTCCTCAAACGCTGGATGTTTGCTATCCTCCCTTTAATATTAGCAGCTACTGCCTGTGCCCAACAGCCGACCGGAACAGAAGTATTGTGGGATACCTATGGTGTGCCGCATGTATATGGTAAAAGTTTAGCCGGTATGTATTATGGGTTTGGCTGGGCGCAAATGCACAACCATGCCAACCTGCTGCTGCAGCTTTATGGGCAGGCCCGGGGCCGCAGTGCCGAATACTGGGGAGAAAAGAACCTGCTCCGTGACGAGATCATTCATTTATTCAACATACCGCAGCTGGCTAAAGAACATTATGCCCGGCAAAACCCGGTTTTCAAAAGCTGCCTGGATGCTTTTGTAAAAGGTGTTAATGCTTATGCCAAAGCGCACCCGGAAGCTATCGGTGAAAAATTTAAGCAGGTGCTGCCCATTCAGCCCACCGATGTTACGGCGCATGCCCTGCGGGTATTGTACATACAGTTCCTGGCTATAGACGATATTGATGAAGCCATGCAGGTGGCAGGGCGTGGCTCCAATGCCATTGCTATCGGGCCATCCCGCTCCGCTTCCCGTAATGCTATGCTGCTGGCTAACCCCCATTTGCCCTGGGCCGACCTGTACCTGTTCTTTGAGGCGCAGCTCAGCGGACCGGGATATAACGCTTACGGTGCTACGTTGATAGGGATGCCTACCCTGGCCATTGCATTTAATGAGCACCTGGGCTGGACGCATACCGTGAACACCATTGATGCCTCTGACCGCTATACACTGCAGCTGAAAGACAGCAATACATACATCCTGGACAATAAGCCGGTACGGTTCTTACAAAAGAACATTACGTTAAAAGTAAAAAAGGAGAATGGCAGCCTGCAATCGCAAACCATACCACTGCGGTACAGCAAACAGGGGCCGGTAATAATGGGAAAGAACGGCGAGGCCTATGCTGTACGCATTGCCGGCATGGAGCGCCCGAATATGATGTACCAGTGGCACCAGATGGGCGCAGCCAGGAACTGGGAGCAATTTGAGGCCGCACTGAAGCTGATGCAGCTGCCCATGTTTAACGTGATGTATGCCGATGATGCCGGCAATATTAATTACTTCTTTGCCGGTAATGTACCGGTACGTGCGCAGGGCAACTGGGATTTCTGGCAGCAGCCGGTAGATGGCAGTAAAAGTACCTTCATCTGGCAGCAAACGCACGCTTATAAAGATCTGCCCAAGCTGCATAACCCATCCACCGGTTTTTTACAGAATGCCAATGATCCGCCCTGGACCTGTACGTACCCAGCCTTGCTGGACCGCAATAGTTACCCTTCGTATATGGCTTCCCGTAATACAGGCCTGCGCCCGCAAAGAGCGCTGAAGATGATCCGGAAAGACAGCTCTATTACCTACGAGGAGCTGATAGCTGATAAATACAATACCGGCATGGAAGCAGCCGACCGTTACCTGGATGAGCTGCTGGCAGCTGTAAAACAATACCCGGATACTGCGGCCACCCGTGCCGCCGCCGTACTACAGCAATGGGACCGGGCCACAGATACTGCCAGCACCGGCGCGCTGTTATTTACCCACTGGTTTGATAAGCTTAAGCCCGGCATGATCCGTACGCCTTTTGATCCTGCACACCCGGTAACCACACCGGCCGGCCTGAAAGACCCTGCCGGCGCAGTAAAGCTGCTGGCGGCAGCTGCCGCAGAAGTGCAGCAGCAATATGGCCGCCTGGATGTGCCCTGGGGCAGCCAGGCCCGTATGCGTTTCAATAAGCGGAACTATGCCGGTAATGGGGGCTCCGGCCGCTATGGTATTTTCCGGGTGATCGATTACCAGGAGGATGAGGACAAAAAATACACTGCATCAGGGGGAGATAGCTATGTAGCCATTGTGGAGTTCAGCAAACCGCTGAAAGCGCAGGTATTACTGAGCTATGGTAATGCTACCCAGCCGGGTAACAAGCACCTGGGCGATCAGCTGCAGCTGCTGTCGCAAAAGAAATTGCGTACACCCTGGCTGCAGCGCAGCGAGGTAATGGAACACCTGGAAGAGAGAGAAACACCTTAATATTTATGTATATTGAGGGATCATCATTTTTAAGACACAAAAACAATTACGAATGAAACGTCTTTTATTATTCCCCGTTGTGTGCCTGCTGTTACAATTCTCCTATGCACAATCCAAAGATGAAGCAGCCGTTACACAGGCAGTAGAAAACCTGCGCAAAGCTATGGTAGATGGTGATAAGGCTGCGCTGGAAAAATTGTCTAACAATAGGCTGAGCTATGGGCATTCCAATGCTAACCTGGAAGATAAGGCTACTTTTGTTGGGAACATTGTAAGCGGAAAATCTGATTTTGTTAAGATAGACCTTAGCGGCCAAACCATTACGATAGTTGGCAATACCGCTATTGTACGCCACGTGCTGGATGCGGAAATCAATGATGGCGGCAAACCCGGTACCGTGCATTTACGCGTGCTGCTGGTGTGGGCAAAAGAAGGCGGCCAATGGAAATTGCTGGCAAGGCAGGCCGTAAAGGAGCCGGTGAAGAATTAATAATTAAGAATGAATAATTAATAATTAAAATGCCTGGAAGGGGCTTCAGTAGCCCTTTTCAGGCATTTTAATGTAGCGCAGTATCAACAGATTTTTCTCTTTGGCAATAATTAACTACTTTAAATATTCAGAATACACCAGGTAACCATAAATATTTAAAGCCCCCCAATGAGAAAAATAAAAAGGCTCCTTAGCATTTTTACCCATTCTGTATATAAATCAAGAAAGACACAACAAGCGGACCTTTTATTGCTCGGGAAAATACTTTCCCGGCAGAATAAGGCGTTGCAGCAGGTGAATAACCTGGCTGAAACCGAGTTCCGGGTTTTCTCTCAAACCGGTGACGACGGCATTATTCAATACTTAATAAGCAAGGCTCAGATCTCCGACCGTACATTCGTGGAGTTTGGTGTAGAGAATTACATTGAATCCAATACCCGGTTCTTACTGGTGAATGATAACTGGTCTGGTTTGGTGATCGATGGCTCAGAGAAGCAGATTGATTTCATAAAAACAGATGATATCTACTACCAGCATGACCTGACCACCCTTTGCGCATTTATTACCAGTGAGAATATTAATGAGCTGATCTCATCCGCCGGGATCTCAGGTGAGATCGGGCTTTTGAGCATAGATATTGACGGGAACGACTATTGGATCTGGAAAGCTATTAACGTGGTAAGCCCCACCATTGTAATTGTTGAATACAACAGCGTGCTGGGATCTGAGCGCGCTATTACGGTGCCTTATAAACCGGATTTCATTCGTACGAAAGCACATTACAGCAACCTTTACTTTGGCACCTCTCTAAAAGCATTATGCTTACTGGCTGAAGAAAAGGGCTATGCTTTTGTGGGCTCTAATTCTGTTGGCACCAATGCATACTTTGTAAAAAAAGAAAGATTGGGCAGCCTGGTACCCAGGAGCGCGGAAGAAGGTTATGTGCAATCAAAGTTCCGGGAAAGCAGGGATGTGAACGGGAACCTTACTTATTTAAGCGGAAAGCACCGGTATAACCTTATTAAAGGCTTACCGGTGTATAATGTAGTAACCGGGCAGGTGGAGGAGCTGTAAGTACGGCGCAGGCCGTTTTATTTAACGCTGTTGTTTTTACCAGGGACAACCTGCCGGGTCCGGGAAGTACTCTTCACTGATAAATTTTCCTGTGGGTCCGTCCTGGCCAATCAGCGCATATTTAACAATGCGCCTACCTGCCTCCTGAACGGTGCTTGTACCCTGGTGGTTAGTGAAATCAGTTTTCGTATATCCCGGGCAAACCATGTTCACTTTAAAGGACGTATTACGAAGCTCATAGGCCAGGTTAATAGTGTACATATTAAGCGCCGATTTGCTGGATTGATATGCTGCAAGCTTGTAGTCATAACCGCTGCGGAAGGATCGGCTGCCAGGGTAAGCGAAGCCATGGCAGTGGTTACATTAACGATGCGCGGTTCATCTGCTTTCTTCAACAGGTTAATAAATGCCTGTGTTACCCTTACCACACCGAATACATTTGTTTCATACACGGTTTTGAACTGATCAACGGTGGTATCCAGCGCTGATTGCTGAAACCCGCCTGAAATGCCGGCGTTATTTACCAATACATCAAGAACATTCGTTTTGCTGCTTATTGTTGCAGCGGCGGCATTCACTGATGCCTGATCGGTAACATCCAGCTTATGCGAGCTCTTTGACTGAAAAATTGGAATATTGCAGCTTTCGCTGCGCTTCCAGCATAAGCCGGTTCGTCATCCATTCTTTGGGTGAAACACCTGAAAATTCTTTAACAATACCACCGTGATATCCAGCCTGTGATGGTGTTTCATCCGGTTGATCATTCCTTCTGTTTTCTGCATCTGTTCTCTTGCTTTATACAAATTTAGTGTACCCTTACTATTTCTTCACCTTTGCATAATCAAATACCAGCTGGCAAAATACTTTCACGCCTACATCCAGTTTAGAATCATCTATATAAAAATCAGGCGTATGATGTGCGGCTGCTTTGGCAGGATCCTGCCCGGCGGGCATACCGCCCAGGAAAAAGAAGAATGCCGGGGCTTTATCTCCAAAGAAAGAAAAGTCCTCCGCGCCGGTGGTCCAGTCGGTTTCATATACATTCTCTTTACCGGCGGCAGCTTCAATAGAAGGCGCCATTAATTTCACCAGTGCGGGGTCGTTATAGGTTACCTTGGTTTTGGTATCAATACTTACTTCCGCGGTGGCGCCGGATGCCGCTGCAATATGGGTGGCCATCAGCTTCATTTTTTCATGCACCATTTGCTGCATTTTACTGTCCAGCGTGCGAATGGTGCCCTCCATCACCAGCTCTTCGGGAATAATGTTACTGCGTACGCCGCTGTGGATTTTTCCAACAGTGATCACTACCGGCGCTTTGGTAAGCTCTGCCTGCCGGCTTACAATGGTCTGAAAGCCCTGTATGATCTGCGCAGCCACTACCACGGGGTCAATACCGCTCCAGGGCTGTGAGCCGTGCGACTGCTTACCTTTTACCTTTACCACGAACCAGTCGCTGGAGGCCATCTCCGCGCCGGATTTATACTTTACTTTACCAATGGGCGTTTGTGAATTAATGTGCAGGCCAAAGATGGCATCTACCTTCGGATTATCCATTACGCCTTCCTTGATCATTAAAGGCGCGCCGCCTTCTTCTGTACCGGGAGGGCCTTCTTCTGCCGGCTGAAAAATGAACTTCACGGTGCCGGGTATATCTTTTTTCAGGCTGCTTAACACTTCGGCAGTGCCCAGCAGTATGGCAATGTGGGAATCGTGCCCGCAGGCATGCATTACCGGCACCTGCTGGCCCAGGTATTCAGCTGAGTCGGTGGATTTAAATGGCAGGTCAGCCCTTTCGTATACGGGCAGGGCATCCATATCTGCGCGCAAAGCTACTACAGGACCAGGCTTGCCGCCTTTTAAAATGGCTACCACGCCGGTTTTGCCAACACCGGTTTGCACATCCAGCCCCAGCTTTTTAAGATGGGCAGCCACAAAGGCTGCGGTTTTGTATTCCCGGTTCGATAGTTCCGGGTGCTGGTGCAGCTGCCTTCTCCAGGCCACTACAGAATCTTTTACACCGGCCACACGCTGATCCTGCTCTTTAACTTGTGCCAGGGCCAGTACTGGAGCGATGAGGGCCAGGAGGAATAGCGGGTTTCGCATAAACGACTAGATTTTGGTGAATTACGAATTGTCAGTTACGAATGATGTGGTACGTAACTGAGGTTGGTTATCTAAATAAAGCTAAAAGTGTATAAGGTATAAAAAATACCTCAACTACAAAACACCTTCTATTCGTAATTCCTTAATCCGCAATTGTAAAGATCCTGTTATTAACAAATCATATTCAATTCATAATTGATAATTCGTAATTTTCCCCCATGACTACCTTTCTAAGTTGTGACTGGGGTACTTCCTCCTTTCGGTTAAGATTAGTACAGGCGCTGGATCTGGACATACTGGCCTCCGAGATCTCCGGCCAGGGCATTGCCCCAACCTGCCGGGCCTGGGAGTCCGGCGGCCCGCGGGACCGCGCCGGCAGATGGGAATTTTATTTGCAGGTGATCCATAATGCTATTACCGCAATTGAGCAACGCATCGGCTATACGCTGGAGCAGGTGCCGGTTATTATTTCCGGTATGGCTTCCTCTTCCATCGGTATGCTGGAGCTGCCTTACGGCGCCCTGCCTTTTAGTGTGGACGGAGCCAATGTGCATACGCATTATGTAGCGGCTACCGCAGATTTTCCCCATGAAACATTCCTGATCTCCGGCGTACGCAGCAAGCTGGATGTGATGCGCGGGGAGGAAACACAATTGGTTGGCTGCATCAGCGACGACCTGGCCCTGGCCGATGCCGGGACCTTTATTTTCCCGGGCACCCATTCCAAGCACATACAGGTAAAAGAGCGTCAGGCTGTAGAGTTCAAAACTTTTATGACCGGTGAGCTGTTTGAGCTGCTGCGCCGTCAGAGCATACTGAAAGATGCCGTTGCCGGGCATGAAGCCCCGCTGATCGTTACTACCAACAGCTCTTTCAGCCAGGGAGTGCAGGATGCGGTAACCTTACCTTTGCTGCATGCCGCCTTCCGCGTAAGAACACATCATTTATTCGGCAGCTTTACACCTGTGGAGAACCTGGATTACCTGAGCGGCCTTTTGATAGGGGCAGAGCTGCAGGAATTATTATTTACAGATCCCGGCACCCTGTACCTTTGTGGCGGCGCTCACCTGCAGCAACGATATGCTACTGCATTATCGGTATTAGGATTAACCAATGTGGTGGTATTTTCCGCCGCATGGACGGAGGAAGCCGTGATCCGCGGGCAGTACAGGATCTTTAACCAGTTAAACAGCTAAGCCATGCCACATACTTTTTCCCCTGCGTTGTTTGATCAGATGCCTGTTGTGGGTATTCTGCGCAATGTGCCGCCGCTAACGGTGCCGGTGCTGGCGCGGTATTACCACGCAGCCGGGTTAACTACGCTGGAAGTGACCATGAACTCAGAAGAAGCCCTTACCACCATTACCCGGCTGGTACAGGATTTTGGAGGACAGCTGAACATAGGCGCCGGTACGGTTTGTACACCGGACGACCTGGAAAAGGCCCTTGCAGCCGGCGCGCAGTTTATTGTAACACCCATTTTACAGGAGGAGGTGATCCGCGCCTGCATTCAGGCGAAGATCCCTGTATTTCCGGGGGCTTATACCCCTACAGAGATCTATAAGGCCTGGCATCTGGGCGCTACCATGGTAAAGGTGTTCCCTGCTACAAAGCTGGGCGCTTCCTTTATTAAAGAAGTGCTGGCGCCCATGGATTACCTGCAGCTGCTGCCTACGGGCGGTGTTACACCGGATAATTTTACAGATTTCCTGGATGCAGGCGCTAAAGGACTGGGCATGGGCAGCCAGCTGTTTTCCCGGCAGCTGATAGAAGAAGGGGAGTGGGAAGCGCTTTCCAATATATTCAAACAAGTAGTGGAACGATATAATACCTATAGAAATAACCTTAACAACAAATAACATTACATGCCCGGAGTAGTACTCATTACCGGCGCGTCTGCCGGATTAGGCGCGGCCATTGGCAACTATCTTACTGAAAAAGGATTTACAGTGTACGGCTCTTCCCGTAGCATTCAGCAGGAGGGAAAAAAGTTCCGTACCCTGGTGATGGATGTTTGTAATGAAGCCAGCATACAACAGGCCATTCAAACTATTTTACAGGAGCAGCCGCGGATAGATGTGCTGATCAATAATGCCGGTGTGGGCATTGCCGGCGTGGCGGAATACCTGTCGCTGCAGGATGTGCAGAAAACATTTGACACTAATGTGTTTGGGGTGATCCGTACCTGCCAGGCCATACTGCCGCATATGCGCAGCCAGGGTAAAGGATTGATCATTAATATCAGCTCCATAGCGGCAGAAGCGGGATTGCCCTACCGGGGCGTGTACAGCGCCAGCAAGGCGGCTGTGGACCGTTTCACAGAGGCGTTACGGTTAGAGACGGGCACCTATGGCATACAAGCCTGCTGCGTGCAGCCCGGCGCCGTGCATACGGATATTAATGCCAACCGTATTAAAACGGCGGTACCGGCAGATTCTCCCTACAAAGCCAGCTTTGACCGTGTATATGAAACTATAGATGCCAGCATAGACCATGGTTTGCCGGCGGAGCAGTTTGGCCCGGTGATAGAAAAGATCATTAATTCGCCTTACGTAAAACGTTATTACCGCGTGGGCAAACCCATAGAAAAATTTTCCGTGATCCTGAAAAAATGTTTACCTGAACGCACATACGAACGTATGATGCGTAAGTACTACAACACCTGATCACCGCAGACATTGTGCAGCGGACCGGCTGCAAAATAATACGCCCGCCGGTCTTCAATTTTTTAGAAAAAAAGAGGCATTTTTTTGTAAGTTGGCATTGACAACAATTTAGAAAGGAAGGCAGTTTCCACGTTAACGTATAAACGGATATAGTAATGTCTACATACAGAAGTTCGAACTGGTTTGGAAAAAAAGACAAGATGGGCTTCATTTACAGAAGCTGGATGAAGAACCAGGGTTTCCCGGAAGATCTATTTGATGGCCGTCCTGTGATCGGCATATGTAATACCTGGTCAGAGCTGACGCCCTGTAATGCGCACCTGCGCGATATTGCAGAAGTAGTGAAACGCGGTGTATATGAAGCGGGTGGTTTTCCCGTGGAATTCCCGATCATGTCACTGGGTGAAACCCTGCTGAAGCCCACCGCCATGCTGTTCCGCAACCTGGCCAGCATGGATGCGGAAGAATCAATCCGCGGCAACCCTGTGGATGGGGTGGTGCTGCTGACCGGCTGCGATAAAACCACACCCTCTACCTTAATGGGCGCTGCCAGCGTGGACCTGCCTACCATTGTGGTTCCCGGCGGGCCTATGCTCAATGGCCGTTTCCAGGGACAGCAAATTGGCTCCGGCACGCACGTATGGAAGTTTGCGGACGAAATGAAAAAGGGCAGTATGACGCCCAAGGATTACCTGTTTGCAGAAAGCTGTATGTCGCGCAGCGCCGGGCATTGTATGACCATGGGCACTGCATCTACCATGGCTTGTATGGTAGAATCCCTGGGCATGACGCTTTCCGGTGCAGCTGCTATCCCGGCGGTTGATTCCCGCAAAAAAGTGCTGGCCCATCTTTCCGGCCGCCGCATTGTGGAAATGGTGAAGGAAGACCTGAAAATGTCTAAGATCCTTACCCGGCAGGCATTTGAGAATGCTATAAAGGTAAATGCAGCGGTAGGCGGATCCACTAATTTTATTATTCACCTTACGGCTATTGCCGGCAGAATAGGCGTGGAGCTGAACCTGGAAGACTTTGATAAGCTGGGCAGCCGTATTCCCCTGCTGTTAAACCTGATGCCTTCCGGTAAATACCTGATGGAAGATTTTTACTATGCCGGTGGTTTGCCCGTGATCATTAATGAGCTGAAAGAGCACCTGCATATGGATACCATTACGGTTACCGGCAAATCGCATGCAGAAAATATTACCGATACCTGCAGCTGTTACAACCGGGATGTGATCTATCCCATGGATCAGCCTATGATCCCCGAAGCCGGTACTGCCGTATTAAAAGGCAACCTGGCATTGAACGGCTGCGTAATAAAACCCTCTGCCGCTACGCCTGCGCTAATGCAGCACCGTGGCCGTGCCGTGGTGTTTGAAACTATTGAAGACTATCATGCACGTATAGATGATCCTGCGCTGGATATTGATGAAACCTGTGTAATGGTTTTAAAACGCGTAGGCCCTGTAGGTTATCCCGGTATGCCGGAAGTAGGCAATATGGCCCTGCCCAAAAAGCTGCTGGACAAAGGTATTACCGATATGGTACGCATTTCCGACGGCCGTATGAGCGGTACTGCCTATGGTACCGTAGTGCTGCACGTATCCCCGGAATCTGCTGTTGGCGGCAACCTGGCGCTGGTAGAGAACGGAGATTTTATTGAGCTGGATGTTGCCGGCCGCCGCCTGCACCTGGATGTGCCGGACGAGGTGCTGCAGCAACGCCGCCGGCGCTGGGAAAAAGACGCCCAGCCTATGAACCGCGGGTATGTAAGCCTGTATGTAAACCACGTGCTGCAGGCCGATAAAGGCGCCGACTTTGACTTCCTGGTAGGCGGCTCCGGATCAGAAGTAAGCAGGGATTCGCATTAAAATCCAAAATCATCATGACTTTATTGATCATCTTCCTTTGTATCGTTGCGCTGATATTACTGATCTCGTGGGGCAAGGTTAATGCGTTCCTGGCTTTCCTGGTGGTGTCTGTTATCACGGGTTTATTGCTGGGCATACCGTTGAACAATATCCCCTCATCCGTATACAAAGGTATTGGCGATACGCTTGGATCGCTGATAGTGGTGATCGTATTGGGGGCTATGTTAGGCAAGCTGGTAGCGGAGAGCGGCGCTGCGCAGCGGATCTCCACGGTATTAATGAAATTGTTCGGTGCAAAATATATCCAGTGGGCCTTAATGCTTACCGGCTTTATTATTGGTATACCCCTGTTCTATAATGTAGGTTTTGTGTTGATCATCCCCCTGATCTTTTCTGTGGCGTATCAATATAAATTACCCGCCGTGTATATTGGTTTGCCTATGCTGGCATCCTTATCCGTTACCCATGGTTTTTTGCCGCCGCATCCGGCGCCTGCTGCATTGGTAGGGCAGTTCCATGCCAACATGGGGCTTACGCTGATCTATGGCGTAATAGTAGCCATACCGGCTGTAATACTGGCGGGGCCTGTGTTTTCAAGGACCATCAAAAAGCTGGAAGCCAAACCGCTGCAAAGCTTTAGTGTAGAGCCATTACCGGAGCACCTGTTGCCGGGCGTGTTCAACAGCCTGTTATCGTCGCTGCTGCCGGTGATGATGCTGATCGTTACTACCATCCTGCTGTTTATGCTGCCGGAAGAAGGTGCTTTTAAAACACTGCTTACCTTTTTGGGTGAGCCGGGCATCGTAATGCTGATCACTATTATCATTGCCACTTTCAGCTTGGGCATTAACATGGGTAAAACCATGCAGCAGGTAATGAATATTTATACGGATGCTGTGAAGGATGTAGCAATGGTGTTGCTGATCGTGAGCGGCGCCGGGATCTTGAAACAGATCTTTATAGACAGCGGGGTAAGCACCCAGATAGCTACGGCTTTGCAAAGCTGGAACATACCGCCTTTGGTGCTGGCCTGGTTAATTGCAGCAGTGATACGCCTGGCCCTGGGATCTGCCACGGTAGCGGGTTTAACCACTGCCGGTATTATTGCTCCCATGATGGGGCAGCTGCACGTAAATCCCAGCCTGATGGTATTATCCATTGGCGCAGGCAGCCTGTTCTTTTCACATGTAAATGACGCCGGCTTCTGGCTGTTCAAGGAATATTTTAATCTCTCGCTGAAAGATACGTTCCGTTCCTGGTCATTAATGGAAACCATTGTTTCCATCGTTGGCTTATTGGGGGTGCTGATCATGCACCTGTTTGTATAACATCGTATAATACCACCCGTTATGACACTCTCCCGCAGAAGGTTCTTACAATCTACCATCAAAAGCGTGATCCTGATCGGTATGGGCAATGCCCTGCCTGCATTTATGCCGGATAATTTTTCATTGCCTGACCGTAAGAATGTAAAGCTGCGTTTTGCACTGGCATCTGACGGGCATTTTGGAGAACCTAAATCGGAATATGCGGCGCTGCACCGGCAAATGACGGACTGGCTGAATGCAGAAGCCAAGGGCCGCGGGCTGGATTTTGTAATGATCAACGGGGATCTTTTTCATAACGATCCTGCTTTGCTGCCGGGTGTAAAAGCTGCATGGGATCAGTTATCCGTACCCTATTATGTATCGCATGGCAACCACGATATGACGGAGGAAACAAACTGGCAGGCTATATGGGGAACGCTCTTTGACCATGCGTTCACTAAAAAAGATATTGGTTTCATTACTCTTAATACAGCGGATATAAAAGGGGTATATACCGGCCCTGACCTGGCAAAAACACAGGCTTTCCTGGATGCCTATAAGGATAAGCAGCAGGTGTTTGTGTTTATGCACATTACGCCTGTAAAGTGGACCAAATACGGTATTGACCGGCCGGATATAGTGGAGCTGTTCAGCCGCCAGGCAAATCTCAAAGCTGTTTTTCACGGGCATGACCATGATGAGGATGGCATGCGTGAAAAAGACGGGAAGTATTATTTCTGGGATTCACATGTAGCCGGTACCTGGGGCACTGCGTATAAGGGGTACCGTGTGGTGGAAATATTGAAGGATGGATCTGTGCTCACCTATCAGACAGACCCATCCTCCGCAAAACAAATTAATAACAACCATATCCGTTAATTACAAGGGGAAATCCAGGTCAAACACAAAACGCCCCGGCTGCGGCAAAGGCTTGCGGGGCATCATTTCCGGCCGCATAGCTGTGTTATACACAAAGGCTGCAATAATGGTAGCCGCCTGTTTCATATCGTCCATAGATAAATGATCGTACGTATCCATGTTGCTGTGATGCGTTTTGGTTTCATATTCCAGCGGGTCCTGTATGAACTGGAACCCCGGAATGCCTACTGCATCAAATGAAAGATGGTCTGTAGATCCGGTATTGCTATTGGTAATGCCGGTGGCGCCAAGATCTGCAAAAGGTTCCAGCCAGGTGCGGAAAATAGGACCGGCCGCTTCATTGTTCTGCAAATAAATACCCCTGATCTTACCGGAACCATTATCCAGGTTATAATAGGCCGATACATTTTTCTGTTCCGCCGTTAATTTCATATCTGCAGGGTTGCCGTAATGCTTTTTCACATAACCGAAAGAGCCTAACAGGCCCTGTTCTTCACCACCCCACAATGCAATGCGGATGGTGCGTTTAGGCTGTACGCCCAGTGTTTTTAAAATGCGCATCGCTTCCATCATCACAATACAGCCTGCGCCATCATCAGTTGCGCCGGTGCCGCTATGCCAGGAATCCAGGTGGCCGCCCAGCATTACTACCTGGTTTTTCAGCTCGCTATCTGTACCCGGTATTTCACCTACTACGTTGTAACCTTTGGTATCTGTGCTGTCCCATTGGGCCTTTACATTCATTTCCAGCTGTACGGGCTGTGAGGAGCGCAGCAGGCGGTACAAACGCAGCATATCTTCTGTGGATACGGTTACCTCCGGTAAAGGCGACGTATAACCTTTAGCGTAGTACATACGGCCATCTGCGAAAATGGTACCGTCCCTGCCATGTATATTGGCGTTGAGCAAGGCTGCAGCGCCCTTGGCTGCAAGGTGTTTCCTTACGGCATAAAGCTTCTGAAAAAAATCTTCGTATTTGGCTATGTCATCCCGCTCCAGCATATACATATCAGGCAGCTTGCTAAAGTCGGTGGTATCTGCATAGCGGGTGGCAAAGGGTTTAAAGTTGGATACCAGCGCTGTGTCACGCGGGCGTACGATCACGATCTTTCCTTTAATGCCTGCTCCCAATTTATCAATAGCAGCTTCAGATAAGGTATCCAGCAGTACTACCGGTGCGGTGATGGGCCCTTTGGTGCCGGTGCTCCATGCTTTTGGATAGGCAATAAGCGGCTGGTAGTAGGGCGTTTTCAGCGCCAGGTAAGAGCCGGTGAGGGCCCAGCTTTTGCCAAACTGGCCCCAGGGCTCCATAGCAGCGTTTTGCAGGCCCCATTGTTTAAGGGTTTGCACTACCCATTTGGCTGCGTGCGTGTAGCCGGGAGAGTTAGTCAGGCGCGGACCATTTACATCCGTCAGGTAATGTGCAATGACAGGGATCTGCGAATGCTCCAGGCCTTCAGTCCTGATCTTTTGCATCATAGCCTGATCTACCGGTTCCTGTTGCGCAAGCAGGCAAAAGGGTATCAGCAACGTTAGGGCTGCCGTGAAAAGGAAAGTTCTCATGTTGCAGTATTAGACGGTTGGTGAATAAAAAACCAAGTTAATTAAAATATGGTGATCCCCGCATTCCAGCCTATTGCGCCGGGGCGGCTGCGGTAGCCGGTTTTACGGATCACATCCTGCTCATCATAATAAATAGTAAAGGCCGGACCTGCAAACACGCTGCACAGGCGGTTTAGCCGGTAATGCAGCAGGGGCTGCAGCCGTACCATAGGCTGTAACTTTTCCCAGCTGCCCAGGTACAGGCTGGGTGAGAGGAACTCCCCGGCCAGGTACATTTTATCCGATAATGTAAAAATATGTCCCAGGCCAAACCCGAACAGGAATGCCTTTTTATTAGCCACCGGGTTATAGCCTGCTGTAAAAATGGAGTAGAACTTTTTGGTGCCTGTTTTAACCGTCAGGTTCAGTAAGGTGATCTCGTTATTGGATAAGGAGACCTGGTGGATACCGCCTTTTTTAATGATGTTGATCAGGCCTATACTGATACCGGTGGAGGTATCGGCCACATTCACCAGGGCAAACTGCAGGCCGCGTAAAGTATCAGCATAGTTAAATACGCCCGCTACCTGGAAGCCTTTGGCAGTGCCATGTACTATGTTGCCAAGGCCTGCTACCTGCATGCCGTACATATCTCCTTTAGCCAGGTTCAATACGCCGGCGGCCTGGAAACCCTGCATGGTATCTGATATATTGCTCACGCCACCTACCTGCATACCCTGCACATCATCCTTTGTGAGGTTAAGCACACCGGCTGCCTGCATACCCTGCACATTTTTGCCATTAAGGTTAAATACGCCGCCTACCTGTACCCCTTTTACAGAATCGCGGGTGTTATTATAGATGCCTCCTGCCTGGAGGCCCACCATCTTTCCTTTTACAATGTTCAGCACACCGCCTACCTGCAAGCCTGTAACAGTATCCAGCACATAGTTGTGGATGCCTGCGGCCTGCAGGCCTGTTACTTTTCCGCCTACCATATTGAAAATACCGCCTACCTGCACGTACTGCACATCCTTTTTATCGATATTAAAGATGCTGCCTACTTCAACGCCATTCAGCCCTGCTGCATAGCCGCCCAGCAGGTTGAATGAAACTTTGTTAACTACCTGCGCATCCAGGCGGCCATGAGAGCCCAGCCCGGGCACAATGGAGGACTGGAAAGGCTTATCTGCAAAGAAGCTGCTGAGGTTTAAGCTCTGCATGCGCTGTTTGGATGAAAGGAAGAACTTACCCATCCAGGTTTTTTCCACACCAATATCCACCGGCATTAGCATTACGGTGGGAGCGTGTTTTATGGAGATGTCCATTTCCTGGTCCATACCGGCATGTACGGCAAGGGTGGTATCGCGGTACAGGTCTTTACTTACCGTGATGGTTGCTGCATTGCGGTCGCTGCCCTTCAGGCGCAGGCGATAAAAGCCCTGGTCATTGGTAAGGGTGGAAATGAACTGCTGTTTTTCATATACGGTGGCGTTCACCACTTTTACGCCTGTTTCCCGGTCCTGCACATACCCGCTGATGGTGAACTGACGGGAAAAATCCGGTACAATGATGATATGGTCGCTTACTTCCTTGTACTGGTAAGCGCCGCCGAAAAGCTGATCCAGGACCTGTTTTACGGGTTTATTAACCGCCGAAAGGGTAACCAGGCTGTCGTTTTTTACCACATCGCTGGTGTAGGAAAAATGGAACTGTCCCTGTTCGCCTATGCTGTTCAATACCTTTACCAGGGGTTGTTTTTTGGCATTAACTGTTACGGTTTTGCGTAACAGTTGTTGGGCATGGCTTAGGGTGGAACAAAGAATGCTAACAGTAATGAATATTATTCTTATCAAGGCGGAATTAAAATTCATGCGGCAAGATACAAAAGACCAGGTAAATTAATGGAGGGGGCGGGATAGGTATATCACCAGTAAATGATGAAGGGGACCTGAACTTCACATGAAGAGGACCAGAAGGGAGAACGCTTTTACCCCTAAGGTTAGTACGGCATTTACCAGGGATGCACACGGGAGACAGCGTTGTAGATTGCTGATGGATTGCTATTGCAGATGGGAGGGAATGGGGTTGCAATGTATTAGGGTAAATAAAAGGGGGACTGGATGGAAATCCGGTCCCCTGATGAAATAGGAAAATTCATTTAATATCAGAAGTAATTTACAAAAACAGGTAGCACATTTTAGCTAATAAAGTGTTAACAGAAAAGTTAATGGAAATGTTAATGAACAAAATGGCACAACGGTAAGAAAATAGCATAAAAAAGTATAAACGATAATGGGCCAAGTGGCCCCATTATCGTTTATGATTCCACCGCCACTTCCACCTCCGCTTCCGCCAGCACTAATGCCATGGCCGCTTCCTTGATAGCTACCGCTTCTGCCTCCGGCAAAAAGTTCTCATTCGACATAAACACAAAATCCATTTGCCCACGGAATGTAGTGGTTACAATGGTATTGGGATTGCGCCAGGGGAATGCCACCGTAGGGCTCATAATAGTTTCCACCTGGAAGGTCTGGTAGTGCTCCTGTACATTTAACCGCCCCATATTGGAAAAGGTTACATCATGATTCCCATTGGTGACCTTTAACAGCTTCACCAGCTTTTTTGCGGAGCTATGTACATATTCACCGATCATCAGCTGAATAAACACATTCACCTCCGCTATTTTCTCCGCCAGCTCATCCTTTAGCTTATAAGCCTGTACCCAGAAGCCTCTGGCCGACGCCGGCGCATCTTCACTTAAAGAAAGATTTACGGTAGGGGCGTACGCAAACAAATGATCCGGGCGGATGGCCGGAATAAAACGGCGTATATCCACCGGCGATATGATCTTGTTCTTCGCCTGCTCACCTTTTACCTGCTTAAAAGCCCTCAGCAGCGCCACGCTTAACGCTGCATGCACCGTAGTGCCTTCTGTTTTGCAGCGGCTCACAAATGCGGCAGACTGCGCCTTGCTGAGCTTCCAGTGCAGCAGGTAGTCGCGGCCTTTAGGCGGCTGCTTTTTGCCCAACAATACTGCCGACAAGGTAAGCCAGGCCAGCACCGCCGATCTCCGGCCCTTTTTCTTTAACTGTTTGTTCTCCAGAAACGGTGCAGGTATCAGCTCGTGAATATCATTAAAGACCAGGTAAGGCTCCATGGGCAGGTCCGGCTGGTCCAGCAGGGCAAGCAGCTCCTGCAGGATGGTGGCTACAGAGCCGCCGTCGCAAATGCAGTGATGGCATACCAGGATGAGCTCCGATACCTCCGGCGACTGGATCCATACTACCCGGCACAAAGGGCCGTTCTGCATGTCAAATGGGGTAGCCCATTCCTGCATGGATTCCCGCTGCCAGTCGTTATCACTCTGGCGGGATACCTTACGTACAGGTATGCCCGTTATATGCTCATTGGTGGTGAACCAGGGATGGCCTTTTTTATCTGTGACCACGCCTGCGCCCAGCAGCGGATGTTTGGCCTGGATCCTGGACAGCGCATGCCGCAGGTTTTCCGGGAAAACAGTACCCCGGATCCTGGCGGTAAAACAGCTGTTCAAAGGCATGTTGCCATCTCCGTACATGATCCTTTCACCTATGATGAGTTTTCTTTGCATCCGTTGAGATTTAATGTTTTTATAAGGTGCCGGGCAAAATATCCGGTTGCCTGCCTGTGCCAATTACACCAACTGTACTGCTTCAGGTACCCGTTTTTCTTCCAGTAAAAGCTCCATGGCTTTATCCCGGATGGCATTAGCCTCTTCGTACGACAAATACGCGTCGTTAGAGAGGAAAGAGAAATTTAGCTGTTCATCAAATGTGCTGGCAATAATACCGTTCGGATTGGCTGATTTGAAGATGAGGATGGGATTGTGCACCGCCTCTACTTCAAAGGAGCTGAATTTTTTAGGAATGTCCAGCCGGCCCATGTTAGAGAACGTAAGATCATTATTGCCCCTGGCCGTGCCCAGGTACTGCGATAATTTTTTCACCACCGGGTGCAGGTATTCATTAAGCATGATCTCCTCATACACCTTCAGGTTGGAGAGCTTTTCCGACAGCCGGTTATTCAGCCGCTTTACCTGCTCCTGGAAATCCAGCATGGGATCTTTATCAATAGACAAGGTAGTGCTGGTGGCAAAACCAAACAGCATATCATCTTTTATTTCCGGGATGTAACGCCGCAGGTTCACCGGGCAAAATACCTGGTTCTTTACATTTTTGCTGCCTCTTACATGGCGGAACGCAAGCAGGAACGCCGTACACAAAGCGGCGTGCATAGTCGTATGCTGTACCTTGCAACGTCTTACCAGCGCAGCGGTAGCCGCTTTGTCCATTTTCCAGCGTACGGTATAATCCTTACCCCAGCGGATCTGTTTTTTGCCGGATACAAAAAACAGGAACAAGCGTAAAATAGCCGCTGTTACCTTGCCTTTGCGCTGTAATTTCTTATCGGATAAAATGGCTTCCGGCACCAGGTCCTCCACCGTATTAAATGATTCATATTGCCCGATGGCCAGGTCCGGCTGATCCAGTAACGTGAGCATTTCCTTATACAATGTTACAATGGAAGCGCCATCGCAAATACAGTGATGACATACCATAATGAGCTCCGATACTTCAGCTGAGCGCAGCCACACCATGCGCAGCAGCGGACCGTTTTGCATATCAAAGCGTTGCTGGCACTCCTTTTCAGATTCCCGCATCCAGTCCTCATCCGACGTGCGTGTGAGAATGCGCACCGGGATATCCGGTACGGGCATGGGAGATACAAACCAGGGCTGGCCCTTGCCATCTTCCTGCACACCTGCGGTCAGCAAGGGGTGCCTGGCCTGGATCTTAGCCAGCGCATTCCGCAACGCCGCTTCTGTAAAAGAGCCATTGATCTTTACCGTAAAGGTGATATTCTTGGGAATGGTGCCATCTCCATAAATGAAGCGCTCCAGGAAAAGTAGTTTACGTTTCATAGTTTATTTTTTTGGGTCCATGGACTAGAACGCCACCATTCTGGCCTCTGCTGCAAAACTTTCCAGGTATTCCACTGCTTTATCATTACCGCCGGCCTGCACAAAGGTTTCGCGGATGCGCTGTGCGGCATTGCGGTACTGCGGGTTGTTGAGCAGCTCCCACATAACTGTTTTGAGATCGTTTACCCGTAGCCGTTTATAGCGCAGCTTAATACCGCAACCAGCCTTTTCTATAAGGGATGCGGTATGAAAATGATCGTAGGCAATGGGCGTAATGAGCATGGGCAGGCCGTTCACGAAGGTATCGTTCACGGTGTTAAAACCGCCATGACAGATCACGGCATCCATTTCCGCCATCAGCTCTGACTGCGGTACAAAACCCTGTACAATAAAATTATCCGGCCAGGTTTCAAAAATATCCGGGCTGGTGGCGGCAATTATGGTCAAAGGCTGATCTGCAAAGGCTTCTATCAGCTTGCTGAAAAATTCTTTGCGAATATCTACCAGCAGTGTGCCCAGGGATACATATACTTTTGGCGTGGTTACCTTGCGCAGGCGTTCCCAGTCAAACGGTGTTTCATTGGGGCGGCCTTTTACCGGCCCAACAAATTTCATATGCGCGGGTGCGTTAGGCACATTGGCAAATGTTTGCGAGGTAAACACCAGGTTCAGCTGATTTGAGTTAACGATCGCCTGCGGTGTATAAATACCAAACTCCTGCTGCAGGGAAAGAATGTTATGCACCCACCAGGCATGCACTTTGGGCGCGCTCATGGCATCGCCCCCAACATCCGGCGGTACCGGCGTGGTGGTTACACAGGGAATGCCTTTGTTATGGGCACAAATAGCGCCGGCAAAAGTGATACAGTCGCTCACGATCACATCCGGCTGAAACTCGTCTACAATGCGCTCCAGGCCTTTCATAATGAAGCGGCAAAAGGGCATATAGGTTTCTTCCAGCGCCAGCTTCAGGGTTTCGGCCCCTGAAATATGCGGGCCATCATCCTGCCGTTTTAAGATCCGTTGTATTTCAGGTAAATGTTCTTCCAGCTCTGCATGCGGTACAATGAACTCGCCACCGGCAGGTACATGTTTGGCGGCAATTTCCTGAATGCCAACCCATGCCACTTTATGGCCGCGGGCTAAGAGGCTGGCGCCTACGCTAAGCGTAGGGCTGATATGCCCGAAGAAGGGAGGGACAACGAATAGGTATTTTTTCATGGAGACAGTTTTTTATGTGCAGATGTGCAAATATGCAGATGTGCAGATGTTTTGGAAATTGTGCGTAAATGTGAGATATGCCTATTATCGGTACAATCCATCTGCACATCTGCATATCTGCACATGTGCACATTTTTTTGCTGCTTTAACCCATCTGCACATTTGCATATTTGCCCATCTGCACATTTTCCAGCAGCTCTGCTGTTCTGCCGGTGCCGCCTGCGTTTTCAAAAGATGTTTTAACCTGCTGTGCCGCAGTTGCATATTTCGGGTCCTGCAGCACATCCCACACGGCATTTTTTAAATGTTCTGCCTTAAAGCGTTTAAAGTTCAGCCGTACACCGCATTCCGTAGCGGTTACGCAGCCGGCCACAAAAGACTGATCATATGCAATGGGTATCACTACCAGCGGCAGGTGATGAGCCAGCGTTTCGCATACGGTATTGTGGCCGCCATGGCATATTACAGCATCCAGGTAAGGCAGCAGCCCAAGCTGCGGCACTTTTTCCTGTACAATAAAATTATCCGGCCAGGTATCAAAAAGCGCCGGGTCCGATACCACTACTACGGTAAGCGGCTCATTACCCAATGCGGTGCATACTTTGCTGAAGAAATCTTTTTTATAGGTATGGTCAAACGTGGTACCAATAGATACCAGCACTTTATGCGGCTGGCCCATATGGTAAAACCGTTCCCACTCAAAGGGTATGTTAGCCGGGCGGTGTGCTATCACCGGCCCTACGAACTGGTAATAATCCGGCAGCTCTTTATCGCCAAAAAAAGCTTTAGAGGTAAATACCAGTGTAAGCTGATCAGAGCACTGGATGGGTTGTGCAGCGGTGAGCCCTAATGATTGCTGTAATGCTACTATACGCTGATCGCCCCATTCTTTTACCTTGGGCAAATCGTCCATGGCGCGTACTGCGGCAGGCGCTGTAACGGCGGTGGCATAGGGAATGCCCTTTTTAACGGCCGCCATAGCGCCGGCAAACAGCTCATGGTCATTGATCACCACATCGGGCTGAAAAGTATCCAGCCACTCCATAATGCCGGGGAACATATACCTATTCAGCGGCACCAGCACATCATCATACAGGAACTTAATGCTTTCCACGCCATACACATTCTTTTGCTGGATGGCATCCATGTAGGGCTGGTTTTCTTCTCCATTGTTTGTTTCATCATATTGGATCAGCAGCAGCTGTCCGCCGGGAGGCAGCTTTTCCTGCAGGGCAGGTTCCAGGCTTATCCAGCCTACTTCATGCCCACGCAGCAGCAATTCTGCGCCTACGCTCAGCGTTGGATTAATATGGCCCGTTAATGGAGGAACAACAAAAGCAAATTTTGCCATAGCCGTTATGGTTAGTCTTGAGTGTCAAAAAAATCTTTCAGTGCATGGCCTATGATAAAAGGCTCCTGCACCGGTATGTTATGATCGCCGTTCACGAAGAGTAAGCGGGCATCTTTTATTTTTTCCTGCAGCTCCAGCCCGGCGCTTACACAATCGGAATCCTTGCCGTAAATAAGCAGCGTTTCGTGCGGTATATCATTTATGCCTCCGTTACTGAAGAAATGCCTTTCCTGCTGCATGTCCTGCCGGATGGTGCTTTCCTTCAGCAAGAACTCATATAAGCGGTGCCGGCGTTCCAGCTGCCGTTTGCCCATTTTAGCAGGGGAGTGGTCGCCCTGCCCATTCACAAAATGTATCAGCAGCTCTTTGCTGTATACATCCACCACGTTCATGGTTTCCTGCTCATAGGGATTGGGGCTTTCAATAACCGCCAGCTTTTTAATTTTTTCCGGGTGACGGATGGCTGTTTTAAGGGCAATCAGCCCGCCATAGCTGTAGCCGGCCAGGTACACGGATGTGAGCTGTAAGGTATCCATCAGGGCCAACAGCTCATCGCTCATGGATTGCAGATCATAGCCCTGTTGGGCTCTGTCGCTCATGCCATGGCCTTTCAGGTCATATAGCACCACATGATAGCGTTCCGCCAGTATGGGCGCAATGTTAAAGTACCAGATAGAGAGGTTGGTGAACATACCATGTACCATTAACACGGTTTCTGCTGCTCCCTTATTCATCTCCTGCAGGTGAATGCGTGTATGTGTCAGGTCCACTACAGGCATGACTGGATGTATTTGGTAATGTCGCCCAGGTTTAGGCTAATGATCTGGTCCAGGTCCATGTTGGATAACCAGCCGGTAAAATCAATGTCCTTGCCGAAATAGTTTTTTACTTTTTCAGAAAAGGCTACGATCTCAATGCTGTCCATTTCCAGGTCTTTGGTAAAGGAGCTGGCTGCTGTAATATCCAGGTCTTCCACAAATTCTTCACCGATCACCTCTGTGATGAATTGTTTCAATATGGGCAGGATCTCTGCTTCGCTCAGCTTGGCGGGTTGTGTTAACTGGTCCATCCGATAATGTAGTTTTTGTATTGAATAGTTTGAATGTGTACGCCTTGTATGGTTACGGTTTCGCCGTTAATGGCCTCTACCACGTAAGCCTTGGGATTGCCCTGCAGGCCTTTGCCCAGTGATTTGCCATAGGCTTCTTTGGCTACCCAGTAGCGGGTAAGCCACTCTGCATGGTTGCGGTTGCCCAGCAGCGCCAGCTCCGCGGGGTCAAACACCAGCCCTTCAAAAGCGGTATTGTGCTCCCGTATTTCTTCTATGTCAATGCCTACGGGTTTGCCAAAGCGGGCAATAGCTACGGCATCGGTATTTTTATGCGCCAGGGAAATGTGAATGTTGCCGGTCATATCGCCTGCTGTAAAGGGCTGGCCTGCTTCATTGGACCGGATGGCAAATTCCACCGGGTAATACAGGTTGCCTGCTTCCAGCAGCAGGGCTTTTACCGCATCTTTTACGGCTACCCGGCTAATGACCCATTCCTTCTTTTTATGCAGGGGCAGGCTGTTGTGATGTTTTTTCTCCTCCTGGTTAAAGTATCGTTTCACAATAAAATCCCAGGAGTTCACGCGGCTGTAAGCGTTGTGGAACATAAACACACCGGGCACAATCTCCTTTGCCAGTGTATGTTTGGGGGAGATGAGCGCATTCCACAGCGGTTCATCAATTTCCAGGCGGCGGTTTTGCCAGCCGCGGATGATGGCCCATACCTTACCATCCCGTTTCAGGATAAAATCTGCAAAGGCAAATTCATCGTTCAGGGATGTTAGCTGGCAGGTGCATTCAAAGCTGCCCTGCTGGTCTTCCATCTGCTGATAAAACTCCACTTCCTGGATCTTCACGGGGAAGGCTATACGGTCTTTAGGCAGGGTTAGCTGCAGCCATAATCCGAACAGCTGCCCGGCATTATCCAGCAGGGAGCCTTTGCCGGCGCCGCCTTCAATGATACCGGTAATGCCTTTTTCAGCAATTACCTTTACTTCGGTAATGCCCTGATAGGCAGGCCCGTGGAACATGCGCTGGGAGTAGATCTGCTGCGGCGTGATAGCAAGCTGCAAAGGCGCGCCAATATCTGCTGCCGTTTTTTCCGGCGTACCATATTGCTGCGATAACTGTACTTCTGCATTGGCATATTTTTCCAGGTCCAGGTAAATACGGTTAGGTGCTTTCCATTCTCCTTTTACGGTTTCACGGAAGGGTGCGGCCACATTCATCCACTGGAACACTTTTACCTGCATGATCTTTTGCACTTCCATGCCGGGCGCGTTCTCTTTGGCTATATCGCCAAACATTTCCAGGATCATGGTCATAGGTATCACGGGCTCACAATCATCTGCACAATGCCAGCCCGGCCTTTGGCGTATCAGGGAATGGTCTATGAGGTAAGGATGCGTATCCAGCGATACATCCAGCTTTTTTACCACCGGCTGTTTTTGCAGCGGGGCAGCGGGCATTGACGTATGTACATGTCCGTTAGTGCCGTTGCGATGGCTGGCTTTTTGCCGGAGCATTTCCATTACGTTATGCTGTATGTCGGAGATCTCTGCAAAATTGTTCAGCAAAGCCTGCATAACCGGTGAGGCAGCTGTTTCCGGCACGGCGCTGCGGTTAGCAGCTGGCACCGACAGCTTTTTCAGGGAAGGCAGCTCCCGCACAATGGGAGAGCCCAGCTGCAATTTTATAGGGCGGTTAGCTGATTTGTTTTTTATGGTGGCGGCAGCAGGTGCTTCCATAAAAGTGCTGTCCACTGCCTGGCCCTCTACAAACAGGGCCGCCAGTACACGTTGCAGCTGCGTTAAACCGGAGCGCGTGGGTACGCTGGCCGCTACGGCGCTGTAATTTTTTTGTTTCAGCGTATCATCTACAAAACCTATTAAACCACCGGCGCCTACCTGTACGAATACACGTACACCGGTTTCGTACAATTTCTCGGTAAGCTCACGGAAGCGCACCGGTTCTACCAAATGCTCTACGCTCAGCGCGCGGATGGCGGCAACATCATCCGGGTAAGTGGTTAAGGTTGTAGCCGACCATACCGGCACTTTGGCTTGCTGGAATGTTAACTGGTTCATACCATCCAGCAGCAGCTCCAGCTTGTCTTTTACAAAAGGAGAGTGAAAGCCTGACTGGAAGGGCAGCACCTGGTAAAAGACCTGTTCTGCTTTTAAGGTGTGAATGAATTCTTCCACCGCTTCATTGGTGCCGCAAAGGATCACCTGCTGCGGGCAGTTATCAATAGAAAGGTAAATGTCTTTAGTGGCTGCCAGCAGTGGTTTTAGCCGTTCGTACCCGCAACCGGCTACCAAAAAGGTAGCGTTCTTTTGTTCAAACAGGGCAGGGTCCAGCTGCGTTTGCAGGCGTAACAGTGATTGCTCTGTTACCATTTCAGCGGCGCGGCCTGCCAGCCATTCACCCAGGCTATGCCCTGCATTCAGGTGCGGTTGTACGCCTAATAATTTCAGGGCGCTATCCAGGATACTGCTGTTCTCCATTTGTTGCTGCGCAGCGCCTAATACGCCATCGGTGGCGGCTACACGCTGCAAGCCGGGCAGGTTAAAATACTGTGCTACGCTGCTGGTTTCGCCACCGGCCAGGCCATCCAGCCCGGGAAAGAGGAAGGCTATTTTACCACCTTGTAATAACATGGGTTCGTTGGAGAACCAGATGTCCTGCCGGTTACGCCAGGGCACATCTTTATTTACAATTTTTATAGCGCGTTGAATGCGTTCCGGTGTAGGATCAAAAATGGCTATGCGGTAAGGGCCTTCACCGGTAAAGGTTTCATTGGTTTCCAGCGCCTGCAGCAGCGCGGCTTTACTGGGCCTTGCCAGTAAAAGCACCGGGTCTTTTTGCGCTGCAGCGCCTATGCCGTTGAATTGTTTTTTGGAAATACCTTCCTGCATGCCCACAGCTTCCATTACCACGTGCGCATTAATGCCGCCAAAGCCAAACGCGTTCACTCCGGCACGGCGCGGCAGCCCGGTTTCATCCCAGGGGGTGGCGTTGTGTATGGGTGTGAACCGTGTTTTTTTCATAAAGGGCAATGGCTCTTCACAATGCAGGGTAGGGGGCAGCTGGTCGTAATGCAATGCCAGCGTGGTTTTAATAAGCCCTGCTATACCAGCTGCGGGCATGGCATGGCCTATCATGGATTTAATGGTGCCAATGCCTGCTTTGGGTAATGCTGCTGCGCTGCCAAATACATTCAGCAGGGTTTCCAGCTCTGTTTTGTCGCCCAGCTGTGTGGCGGTGCCATGCGCTTCTATTAAACCAATATCGCGGAGATCAGCCCCCGCTTGCTGCCAGGCCTGCAGAATGGCCTTTGTTTGTCCTTTTACGGAGGGGCTCATTACGCTTACCCCTGCGCCGTCGCTGGATACGCCTACGCCTTTAACGACCGCGTATATACGATGCCCGTCGCGGATGGCATCTTCCAGTCTTTTCAGCACTACAAAACCGCAGCCTTCCCCAATGATCACTCCATCTGCACGCTGGTCAAAAGGCCTTATCTGCTGGTTGCGTGATAAGGCGCCCAGCTGGGTGAAGATGCTCCAGAATGGTGCATTCTGCGAGGCATGCACGCCGCCGGCTATTACCATATCGGAACGGCGGCTGCTGAGCTCCTGCACTGCATGGTCCACTGCTATGAGTGAGCTTGCACAGGCGGCATCAATGGTATAGGCCGTGCCGCCCAGGTTCAGGCGGTTGGCCACCAGGGAAGCTACCAGGTTAGGAATGAGGCCCATGGCCGTATCGGGGCCAAAGCGGCCTTTCTTTACCTGGAACTCTTTTTTAACCAGGTCTAATTCTTCTGCTTTTAAATTGGGTAGCAGGTGCTGCAATACCCGTACTATTTGTTCACCGGTTCTAATAATTTCAATACCTCTTACTGCGCCGGGCCCGGGATAGTTCCCTTTGCCAATGATGATGCCTGTTTTTTCCAGTGATAAATTCTTTTCAAACACACCGGCATCATTCAGCGCTTTATGGGCCAGGTGTAGGGCCAGCAGCTGCTCCGGCTCCGTGCTTTCCACTACCAGGGGCAGAATGCCAAATTGTATGGGATCAAATTCTGCAAAATCGTCTATAAACCCGCCGCGCCGGCAGTAGAACCGGTCTACTGCTACCTCCCCGTCAAAGAACATGCTCTCCATCCGGTTTTCCGGTACGGTCTGTATCGCATCCACCCTGTTGATGATATTTTTCCAGAAAGCAGCTACATCAGGGGCGCCCGGGAAAATGCAGGACATACCTATAATGGCTACGTCTATGTTGTGGTCCATTTTTATGATTTATTTCCCTCTTTCTTTATCAGAAAGTAACATTACCGGCCATGATCACTACTTGGCTTTCATTGCCATACTTCAGTTCATCAATAAAGGTTTCCATACCATCGCCCAGCGGTATTAAGGCTATGCCACGGCGTTCGTATTCCTTTTCCAGCGAAGGGGATACCATGCCGGTACCTTTCCAGGGGCCCCAGTTAATGGCCATCACTTTAGCTTTCAGCTGCTGCTTCAGCACCCGTGCATAACGGTCCATTACACTGTTGGCGGCTGCATAATCCGTTTGCCCGCGGTTACCGTATACGGATGCTACGCTGGAGAACAGGACCACGAACTGCGTATCTGCATTCAGGTGCTCAGCCAGCACACGAAGCGGTGTTACTTTGGTGGAGAATACACGCTCAAAGGATTCCGGTGTTTTCTGGTGGAACAGCTTATCTTCCAGCAAGCCTGCGCCATGCACTACGCCATCAATACGGCCATACTCTTTATACACCTGGCTCATGAAAGTGCGCAGCGCGGTTTCATCCCGCAGATCAAGCGAATGATAGCTAACGGTAGCGCCGTTGTGTTCCAGGGCTGTGAGGGTATTCAGGATCTGGTTATGTTTATGAATCTCTGCTGCACGTTTTTCAATGTCGGCCGGTTTTTTCAGCTCACCCTGCGCTACCAGGTGCTGGCGGATCTCGTCTTTGGTTTTAAGATGCACCAGGCTTTCCCCTGATAGCTTACGCGGATCGGCAGAGCGGCCTACCAGGATATAATGACAAGGATATTCTTTAGAGAAACGGATCATCAGCTCCGCAGTAATGCCCTGTGCACCGCCGAATACCAGTACCACGGATTGTTTGGTGAGCTGAATGCCGGATGCTGCGCCAATGGTGAGCGGGGCATGCACCGGCTGCAGCGATTGGCGCTGCCCGTTAAGGTAGGTAACTTCTGCAGGGCCTTCGGGATGCAGGATTTCATCTAATGCAATGGCGGCAATTTTCTCAGGCGCCAGCTTATTGGCCAGGTTAATGGTACGGCACGTGGTATGCTCATACTCTTTATCCAGGCTTTTGAAAAAGCCGCTATAACCCTGGAAATGCTGCAGCAACAGCGGATCTGCCGCTTGTGTTACATGCCCGTCAAAATCAGAGAGGGCATATACCCATTTCACTTTCTCAAAATCCAGCTGCTTCACCATTGAAACGGAAGTGATAATATCGTTCCTTTTTGGCGATGAGAAAATATCCAGTATAATAAGGCCGTGATAGCCTTCCAGCGGATCGGTTGCTGCTATAATAGTGGCCTGTGAGCCCTGTTGTTCCAGCAGCTGTTTAACTGCTGCTGCAATGGGACCGCCATCATCTGTTATGGCAAAGTGTAAGCCTTTTAACTGTGCAGGCTCCAGGCGCTGCATGGCGGAAGGGGTAAGCTCAAAGCGCAGGCGGGAAAGTTTTTCCTTCAGGCTTTCTTTTACAAAACCTTCTTCAATGATCTTTTTAGCTTCCTGTACCGGTTCAAAATTACCGGCAGTGCTTTCTGCTATCCAGCTGATCAAACCCTGTAAGGTTTTTATGGATGCCAGCTTTTCCATCATCTCCTCTCCATTGCCATTGGCCTGCTGCAGGCCACCGAGACGGGTTTTCAGCTCTCCAATGATCTCCATACGTTTAATGGAGTCAATGCTCAGATCTGCTTCCAGGTCCAGCTCAAGGCCTAGCATATCCGGCGGGTAACCGGTTTTTTCACTTACTACGTTTAAGAGTACGGTTTGTATTTCTGTAACAGATAAACCTTTGGATGGCGCTGTTGTTGCCGGGGCGATGGTGGCTGCGGCTACGGGAGCCGCTGCGGTGTTTTCCTGCGCATTCGCCGTTAACCAGTCCACCAGGCCTTTCAGCGTTTTTATTGCAGCCAGCTGCTCCACCAGCGATTCTTCACTGTGCGTGCTGCTGCTAAAGCCACCCAGGCGGGTTTTCAGCTCTCCAATGATCTCCATGCGTTTAATGGAATCAATGCTCAGGTCTGCCTCCAGGTCCATTTCCATGCCCAGCATATCTGATGGGTAGCCGGTTTTATCACTGATCACTGCCAGCAGAATGGCCTTTACATCTTTTTCAGCGGTTACGGTTTGCACGCCATTCGTATAAGCATGCCCGTTTGATCCGTTGTTATGGTGGCCGTTATTGCCATTGTGTCCATTACTTCCGTTATGCCCGTTGGTTCCGTTATAACTACCACTGATATTAGTGATGTTTGTGCCATCGGTATGTACGGCAATGATCTTGCGGGGTGTTAGGTCCGGCGCCGGAAGGTCGGCGCTGTGGAAGCTTTGCGGGGTATGGCCCAGGTAACCTAAAATCACATCGCGCTGCGCCTGTACAATATGTTTAAGGCTGTTGAGGTAAGCTTCTACCATTTGTTCCGCACCGCTGTTGTTGTTGATCACTACTGTATTAGGCTCTGTACCTTTTAACGCCAGCGGTGTTATAATGGGCATTGCGCCATGGGCGGGCAGCTTACCGTAAGCGGGTACTGCCATCTGCCCATTCACCAGCCAAACGGTGCCGGGCTTTTTATACTGGTCAATGGCTTCCAGGTCCAGCTGCTTTGCATTACGGCCGTCAAATAAACGGTCCAGCTGCACGGTTCTGCCACTGGCCATGTAACGGGCAATGGTGTGCAGCAGGTGGGTAATGCCCGGCTGGTCCTTATCTTCTGTATGCAGGATCAGCTCATCATCCCCTATGATAGACCTGGTAAGGTTGCTTAACACTTTACCCGGACCAACTTCAATGAAGATACGTGCGCCCTGTGCATACATCTGTTCTATTTCTTCTGTAAAACGTACCGGCTGTACCAGGTGCGCTGCCAGCCTTTCCTTAATGGCTGCCGGCTCCGCAGGGTATGCTGCTGCAGTGGTATTAGACCATACGGGAATAGCCGGTGTTTTAAAGGCTACATCTTTCAGCGCATTGGCAAATAAGCCTTTGGCGCCGGCCAGCAGGGGGCTGTGGAATGCGCAGGCTACCTCCAGCGGCTGGAAGGAGATGTTGGCGGCTGTGAGCTTGGCTGAGAGCCTTGCAATAGCGGGTGTAGTACCTGCCATTACCCATTGCAGGGGTGAATTGTGGTTCACCAGGTACACATCGGCTTCCCCTTCAATGGCGCCGGTTAACACTTCTTCGCGGCAGCTGAGGGCCAGCATAGCGCCTTTATCAGCGCCAATAGCATCCAGGATGGAAGCGGCTCTTTTTTCACTTAAAGGTACCAGCTGATCTTCTTCAAATACTTTCGCAAAACACAGGGCCGGCAGCTCGCCATAGCTGTGGCCTGCCAGCATATCGGGCACAATGCCCAGCTCCTGCAGGAAGGTAGCAATGGCCAGGTCCACCATACCTAAAAGCGGCTGCGCCAGGCGGGTGTCTTTAATGGCATTGCGCTGCGCTTTGGCGGCTGTTTCATTGAAAACAGCGGAGGGGAACAGGATCTGTTCGTACTGCGGTTTGTCTTTCAGCAAACGGCGCATTACCGGGAAGGTAACAAACAGCTCGCGCGCCATGTTTACGCGCTGGCTGCCCTGTCCGGGAAACAGGAAGGCTACTTTACCTTCCAGCTGCTGTGTGGTGTACACGCCATTGGTAGCGGCGCCGGACAAGGCCAGGTCCAGCTTTAGCAGCAGGTCGTCTGCGCTGTCGGCCACAATACATAACTGAACGGGTGAAGTGTGTTTTTTATAAAGGCTGAAGGCAATGTCCTTCAAAGGAATGTTATCATTTTTTTCCAGCAGGCCTTTTACTTTCAGCAGCTGTTGCTGTGCTGCTTCATAGGTTTCGCCACGGAACACGAACAGCTCTGCAGGCCAGGAATTGAGCACGGTGGCCGGTTGCGGCGTATTCACATCATTCTCTATCACTGCATGGAAGTTGGTGCCGCCAAAGCCAAATGCGCTGATGCCTGCTACTCTTTTATCCTCGTTCCAGATGCCGGTTTGCGTGTTAAAGGCAAAGGGACTGGTGGCTGCATTATAAAAGCTGTTGGGATCTTTCAGGTGCAGGGTAGGAGGCTTTACACCGTGGTAAACTGACAGTGCTGCTTTAATAAGCCCTGCCAGACCGGCGGCGCACTTGGTATGTCCTATCTGCGTTTTTACAGAGCCCAGGTGTGTTTGTGCATGGGTAGCGCCGGAGCGGATGAGCATATCGGAAATAGCGCTCAGCTCTGTTTTATCACCTACTACGGTGCCGGTGCCATGTGCTTCTATGAGCCCTACGCTTACCGGCGAAATACCGGCCTGCTCGTAGGCCCGTTGCAGGGCGCTGGTTTGGCCGGCTTTGCGGGGTGCGGTAAGGCCCAGGCTTTTACCGTCGCTGGAGCCGCCTACACCTTTTATTACTGCGTAAATGGTATCACCGTCGCGCTGCGCATCTTCCACACGTTTCAGCACCATCATGGCAATGCCTTCGCCCAGCGTAGTGCCGTCTGCGTTAGCATCAAAGGTGGCGCATTTGCCCTTGCGGCTTAAAGCATGTGTGCTGGAAAACATCAGGTAATCATTAATGCTGTTGTGCAGGTCTGCTGCACCGGCTATTACCATGTCTGACTTTTCCAGGATCAGCTCCTGACAGGCCAGGTCAATAGCTGCCAGGGAGGAGGCGCAGGCTGCATCTACCGTGTAGTTACGGCCGCCCAGGTCTAAGCGGTTGGTGATACGGCCGGCAATTACATTGGCCAACACACCGGGGAAAGAATCTTCTGTGAGCTTGGGCAATGCTTCATGCAGCTCTGCCGGCATTTCGCCGAAGATCTGGGTAAAGAGGGAGCGGAAGCCATAGCTGTTGGCCAGGTCCGTGCCCGCTTCTGTACCAATGATCACGGATATATTTTCACGGTTAATATTCAGATCACCATAACCCGCATTATCCAGCGCCTGTTTGGCTACCAGTAAGCTTAACAGCTGGCTGGGATCAATGGCTGCCAGGGATTGCGGGGGAATGCCAAAGGCCACGGGATCAAAATCGATCTTAGGAATAAACCCGCCCCATTTGGAAGGCGTTTTTTCGCCATTGGTAGATGCGGGATCATAGTAGAGTGATTTGTTCCAGCGTTCATCCGGCACTTCGGTTACACAATCTTTGCCCAGTATAATATTACGCCAGTATTCTTCTATGTTGCGTGCGCCGGGGTAAATACAGGCCATGCCTACAATAGCCACGTTCAGCGCTTTTTCCGGCGCATGGGGCACAGCAGGCAGTGCTGCCTGTTCTATAATGGCATAATTATCTGCCGCTACTGTTTTGTGCAGATCGGCAATGGTAGTGATACGGTCCCTTAACGCTGCAACCTGGCCTATCATGTACATGCCGCCCGTGAGCTGGTCTGCTGTGTTAATATTCAGCAGCTCATTGCCGCGGCGTTCTATACCCTTGGCGGCTATACGTAAACGGCCTACGTTCAGCTGTTCCAGCTGCGCCCATATTTCTTTTTTATCGGCGCCGGCTAAGTGTAAACGTTCTTTTTCCTCATTAAAGAAATCGGCAAACGGGGTGTACAGGCAGCGGGTTTCATGGCCCGGTGCTGTTTCCAGTAAAATGGTGTCTTTATGGTTAATTGCTTGCTCCTGGAACTGGGGCAGTATGGCGCCGCTGCTTACCGCTTCCTGTGTATAAATATAGGCGGTGCCCATTAGCACGCCGGTTTTAGCGCCGCGTGCCGCTAAGGGTGCTGCCATTACGGAAATAAAGGCGGCGGACAATGCATCATGAATACCGCCGGCAAAGAATACACTGAACTGGTCGGCATGCTCTTCCTGCAGCAAACGTTCCACCTGCCGCTCCCATAACACCAGGCTGGATAAGGGGCCTACGTGGCCGCCGCATTCCCGCCCTTCAAACACAAAACGTTTAGCGCCTTCTTTAATGAACATGTCCAGCAAAGAAGTGGAAGGTACATGCAGGTAGGTTTTTATGCCTGCCTGCTCCAGCGATTTGGCCTGTGAAGGCCGGCCGCCGGCTATTAATACAATAGGTGGTTTTTCATCTTTAATATAAGCGATCTGCTCTTCCCGTAATTCAGGGGGCGCAAATCCCAGGATGCCTACCCCCCAGGGTCTGTCGCCTGCAAGGGTTTTGGTTTGCTGGATGAGCTTTTTGGCGGGTTCGCCTTTTAACAGGGAAAGCGCTACAAAGGGCAGCCCGCCTGCATCCGCTACTGCGGCAGCAAAGGCAGGTACATCACTCACGCGGGTCATGGGACCCTGTGCAATAGGATAGGGGATGTTCAGCTCTTTAGATAAAGCATTACCCGGACTTAGCACATTTAATGCTTTGGCTTGCTGCAGATGGCCGTAAGCGGCTTCCTGTAAACCAAATACCAGGCGGTTCAGCTTTTTGTAACGTAATGCCAGGTCAATGCCAATGGCTATATCCTGGCCCAGGGGCAGGTAACCTTTATCCACATCCGTTATGCCCAGGTAAGGCGCTAAATCTTGCTGGGTGGCCTTTTCAGGCAGCGCAGGTGAATTAGGCCTTGCCAGCACACGATAATGATCTATTACACGGGTTTCATTACCATTCAGCTTTTCACATATATTTTTAATAGGGGTAGGTACATTGCTTTCGGGGAATAATACCAGCTGGCTATCCAGCACCACACCGGTAGCGCCGGTAGCTGCCAGCGCTGCGGCAGTATGTATGCCTATGCCGCCCTGCACCCATATTTCAAGCCCGCTTATTTCCCGTACCACGCGCTGGAACAGGATGTAGGATGATTCATCGCTCACCGTGCCTGCGCCTTCATTTCCTTTTATAATAATGCCCTGTGCATTGGCTGCTTTGGCTTTGTGCGCCTCGCCAACTGTATGCACCTGGTAATAAGTTGCTACGTGTTTGGGTAATGTTATTTTAAAACCATAAGGAATAATTGCGAGTGTAACCTGTGCCGGCAGGGAAATGGAGGCCAGCTGCTCATCTGCAAAACATACACCGAAGGGCTGGTCACTTTTTGCGGTAATGGTGTTCAGCGCGGCCCGGGCTTTTGACAGATCACGGCCTAAATGAAGTACAGGCAAGGCTTTTGCTTTCAGCAGGGCCAATACAAGGCCTGCATCCGGTTGCTCCAGGGGAGTCACTCCGATAATTTTTATTTTTCCCATGGGTTATGGTTTTATTCCGGCAGGCATACCAATGTAAACAGGTAGTGTAAGGCTGTTAGCTACAAGGGTTTTATGTTTTATACCGGATAGTTCTATGGTTATTGCAAATAGTTGGTTCTATTGTTCCTATATATACGGTCTGTTTGCCTGGATGGGTTCTCAAAAAAATATATATTAAAACTACTTATAGGTATAACCAGGCAAGGCGCTTTCAATAAAGACAGAAAAAGGTTTTCCAATCTTCAAGGGAGTAAAGATTAAAAAGGCCGTATTTAAAAGATATAGTCCACTGGTTCTAAAGTCCAATCTGTTATTTCACACTTCACATGTTATTTCACATGCGTACATCTGTTGCTGACATGCATTCTTATTGTGGTGGTTCTTCAAAAGCATGATCAATCGAAAGGTGGTGCTAAAACAACAATGGCCTGTATCTCATCAAGGGCAAGGTGGTAAAATTTACTGTTCATAGGTGCATATTTTAATTAATTCTTACATGAATTTACAAAAAAAGCAAACGGTGATCCCGTGGTAACATGTTTTTAACACGCTAATTTCATTCCCGGGAAGAATATACATTTTTATAATATCTGTAGAACGCCAGTAAAAAGGGGCATAGTGAATGTTTATGAAGCCGGTTTATTTGTTATTGACTTTTTTGAGGGGGATATAAGATGAAACATTGCATGAAGAAATCTCCCGGGGTTAACCTGTATCTTAACGCAAACAATTTGCACGGATACACGTATTACTTAAATTAATAAGTATCAAAAAAAGCAGCAGGAAACAAAGTATTGTACAGCACAAGGTTTGATGTGAAAAAACTGTACAAATGACAATTATTCCTGCTGCTCTGTTAATGATTCATTGTTAAGTGCTTACTGCCATCCGCCTCCTAAGGTCTGGTACAATTGTACCGTGCCGGCCAGCATATCACGGCGGGCATGAATGAGCGCCAGCTCTGCTTCCAGCACACTTTTTTGCGCGGTAATGATCTCTAAATAAGAAGCATAACCGCTTAAGAACAGGTCATTTGCGGTGGATACTGCGCTTTGCAGCACACTTACTTCTTTTTCGCGTAAGGCGTAGATGTGCTGCTGGTTGTGCACATTGCCCAATGCAACAGACACTTCCTGGTAAGCCTGCAGGATCTTTTGCTGGTAATGATAATAAGATATTTTGCTGCCCGATTCATTAATGCGGTACTGCGCCTGCAATTGCTTTTGATTGAACAGCGGCGCTGTAATGCCACCTAATACGCCATAGGCAAAGGATGCAGGCTCCAGCAGCAAGCCGGCCTTAAAAGCATTAAAGCCTCCGTATGGCGTAATATTCAAAGAAGGTAAAAAGGCTTTGCGGGCTGCCTGCACATCTGCTTTGGATGCAGCCAGCTCCAGCTCCGCCTGTTTAATATCGGGGCGGTTGGTAAGCAGCTTACCGGGCAGGCCGGGCTTCCAGGGTGCTGCCAGCGTATCTATTGCTAATGCTCTACTACGCGGCACCGGCTGCGGATAACGGCCTAGTAAAAAATTCAGCTGGCTTTCTACCACTAACTGGCGCTGGCGGGTGATGTGTTCCAGGCTGCGTGTGTCCAGCAGCTGCGCTTCAAACTGCTGTACGGCCAGCAACGTTGCCCGTCCGGCAGATTGCTGGATCTGCACGGTGGCTAACGCGGTTTCCTGTAACGCAATGTTCTTTTTGATAATTGCCAGCTCATTATCCAAAGCTACCAGTGTATAATAATGCGCAGCTACTTCTGATACCAATAAGGTAGTTACCAGGCGGCGGCCCTGCGCACTGGCCAGATAACGCGCCAGGGCGGCTCGTTTGCGCGCTTTTATCTTACCCCAGAGATCTACTTCCCAGCTGCTGCGCAGGCCCAGGAAAAAATCAGGTGTAGGATCCGGAATGCGCTGATCTTTACTAATGTTAGTAGACAAATTCGTGTCAAAATTACCTACTCCATTCAGGGTATACTTACCATATTTATCAATACCGGCAGTGGCAGACAAGTTTACATTTGGCAACCATGCATACCGGGCTGCCAGTAATACCGCTTCGGAAATCTTCATTTCTTCCCGGCTGCTTTGTAAGGCATAATTATATTGTAAGGCCGTATCTATTAACGCGCGCAAAGGTGCATCTTCAAAGAACTGCTGCCAGGGCAGCTGGCCTATGCCGGCGGTATCTGTGCTGCTAACGGCAAAAGTATCCGGCATGGCTTTGTTATCCGGCAGCACCAGTGGTTTAGGCATGCGGCAGCCGAAAGCAAGGAGAAGAAAGCTAAAAGCTAGATGCTTAATGCTGAACGCCGAACGCTTAAGGCTAAACGCTGAATGCAGAATGCTGAATCCAGCGGAGTGTATTGTTTTATTTATGGTGAGCTGCTTTATAGTAAGCCGCTTTATTTTAATCAGATCCATCATGATGTTGCGTTTAAACGTTTGCGGGATAAGCTGGCGAACAATACATACAAACCCGGTATTACCAGCACCCCGAACAAAGTACCTATTAGCATACCGCCTGCTGCTGCCGTACCAATGGAACGGTTACCCATAGCGCCTGCGCCAGCCGCCACGCACAGGGGTATTAAGCCTGCAATGAATGCAAAGGAGGTCATGAGAATGGGACGCAGGCGGGATACCGCACCTTCCTTTGCTGCTTCCAGTGGCGAGAGGCCCTGCTTATTACGCAGGATGGCAAACTCCACGATCAGGATGGCATTCTTACCCAGCAAGCCAATGAGCATCACCAATGCTACCTGTGCATAGATGTTATTTTCCAGCCCGAATAATTTCAGCGATAAGAAAGCGCCGAAAATACCTGCGGGTAATGACAGGATCACCGGTAATGGTAACAGGAAGCTTTCATATTGCGCGGCCAGCAGCAGGTACACAAACACCAGACAGATCATGAAAATATAAATGGCCTGGTTGCCGGAAAGGATCTGCTCCCGCGTCATGCCGCTCCATTCATAACTATAGCCGCGTGGCAGCTGTGCAGCGGTTTCCTGGATGGCTTTAATAGCATCGCCGCTGCTGTAGCCGGGCGCTGCATCGCCATTGATCATGGCGGCGGTGTACATGTTATAGCGGGTAAGCTGCTCCGGCCCATACACTCGTTCCAAACGAATGAAGTTGGAGAAGGGCACCATTTCACCTTTATCATTTTTAACATACAGGTGCAGCACATCTTCCGGTTTGGCGCGGTACTGTGGCGATGCCTGCACCATTACCTTATACATTTGGCCGAAGCGTATGAAGTTAGATGCGTAGTAGCTGCCCAGCAAGGTTTGCAATGTGCTCATAGCGGTTTCAATACTCACACCTTTTTGTGCGGCGCGTTCCTGGTCCACATGGATCATGTATTGCGGAAAGCTGGGATCAAAGCTGGTGAAGGCTGCACCTATTTCGGGCCGCTTTTTTAATTCGGCTATAAAATTATTGGTAGCAGCAGCTGTTTGCTGCAGGTTACCGCTGCCGGTTTTATCCAGCACCCGCAGCTCAAAACCACTGGCATTCCCAAAGCCGGGTACTGTTGGCGGCGGAAAAAATTCAATGTTGGCATCCCTGATATGGCTGGTCCTTTTTTCCAGCTCCGCAATTAGCTCTGTTACGGAAGCTTTACGGTCTTCCCAGGGTTTCAGGTTGATCATGCCCATGCCGTAAGATGCGCCGGCAACATCATTCACCAAGCTAAAACCTGCCAGTGTGGATGCAGATTCCACGGCATCTATATTCCGCGCAACCTGGTACACCTGTTCCAGCACCTGCTCCGTACGTTCTACGGTGGCGCCGGGCGGGGTGGTTACATTTACGTAGATCATACCCTGATCTTCCGAAGGGATAAACCCGGATGGCAGTATAGCGCTGGCGCCCCAGGTAGCCAGGAAGAACAGGATCAGCAATCCAACAGTAATAATACGCCGGCCTGCTATGCGGCCTATGAACTGCCGGTAGCGGTTGGCCGTAGCATCATAGCCTTTATTAAACCCGCCAAAAAAGCGCTGTAATAAACTCTTTTTTGCCGGCTGCCCGTGCGTATTTTTTAACATGATAGCGCAGAGTGCAGGCGTGAGCGTTACTGCATTGATGCCGGATATTACAATGGAGAATGCCAGCGTTAGTGAGAACTGCCGGTAAAACACGCCCACCGGTCCGGAGAGGAAGGCTACAGGTATAAATACGGCCGACATTACCAGCGTTATGGCTACAATGGCCCCGCTGATCTCTTTCATAGCAGCTATGGTAGCTTCCAATGGAGGCAGGTGCTCTTCGCTCATTTTTACGTGCACGGCCTCCACCAC